>Ga0315284_10015793_pt1 | contig 10728 bp, 10 predicted proteins | sample YL17G09_16_MG_FD_203696 | JGI IMG/M metagenome (GOLD analysis project Ga0315284, IMG submission 203696) | Sediment microbial communities from Yellowstone Lake, YNP, Wyoming, USA - YL17G09_16 | ecosystem: Environmental > Aquatic > Freshwater > Lake > Sediment | place: USA: Wyoming | collected...
CGCCTGGAACGACGATGGCGACGGGGATGTGGAGATCTATGTGCGGCGCTGGAACTGGCGCACCTGGGAAGAGGTAGGGGTTGGCTCGGCCAGCGGCGGCGGAGTCAGCGACACCGGCGGTGGGTCGGACTACCCTGCGCTGGCCGCTGCGCCGGATGGCACGCTTTACGTCGCCTGGGACGAAAGCCGTTTTGAAGGCAACGACATCTACGTGCGGCAATGGGAAGGGGGCGGGCCAACGTTCGTGTACCTGCCCCTGGTTGTCAGGGGCAAGTGACTGGCCAACAGCCTTCTCCCGCGATCAACTCAGGCGCAGCGCCCGCCCGACGTGAACCACGAGCGAAGTTGCCGTTCCAGTTCGCTTTTCCTCTCGTCAAACAGGCGCTCCCGGCGTGCATTGGCGCCGGACGGGTGGGGCAACCCGATCAGGCACTGCCGCTGGTCTACCATTCCTTTCTCCACCAGGTGGGCCAGCGCTTCGGACACCGCCTGGCCGAGGGGCACGATCAGGCCCTGGCTGGCTTCCTGCAATTCACCGGCCAGGTAAGTGTCGAGGAACCGCGTTAGCGTGGTGTGCTTTAAGAGTCTCGGCCTGTGAGCGGTTCACGTAATCCATCGGCCAGGAGGTCTGCCTTCTCCAGGGGGGCCTTGTCCGGCAGGGCCTTGATGGTATTCGCATAGTCATCCAGGGACCACTCTGGTTTCATTGTTTCACTTGAGACAACTGCTCCAGCGTACTGTCCAGCCAGGCCAGCTCTGCGCCGGCCACCGCCAGCCCGTAATCGAGGGCCAGCCGCTCTCCTAGGTCCAGACCAGCATCCATCATTTGGGCAGTCTGCTCTATGGCGTGTTGATGAGCGGCCACCTGCGTGCGTCGTTGTTGGAGGTACGCGATCAGGCCGGCCTGTGAGAGGTTGCCAGCCAGGATCAGGCGCATCAGAAAGGCTTTCAAGGAAGCGCCTGGTGTAACCGGCTGGTCCACCCACTCTTGTAGTGCCTGCCTGCCCGTTTCTGTGATGCTATAGATCTTGCGGGGTGGCTTGTCCTGACGGGGAACTATCTCTACCGTCACCATGTGATCTTCGAGCAGCGTGTGCAGGGTAGGGTAGAGGCTGCCGAAACTCGGGCTACCCACCAGCCAACTGAGGCTCTTGAGGAAGCGCTTGATATCGTAGCCAGACATGGGCTGCCGGTTCAGCAAGCCCAGGATGAATTGACGAATGCTCACAGTACTGCCACAGCGTATACACTTGAACTGCTACGTTGCTACTGTGTCAGGCGCACGCGATGCCAGGAGCGCGTCGCGGCGGCCCGGCAACAGGCTCTCCATCAATCTCGCTTTGATCTGCCCCTCAGCATCGGTCACATCGGTGTCCTGGGAGGCTGCGATCTCCCCTGCCAGGAGTGCTATCCCCTGCTCGTATATTTGTTTCCCCACCGTAGTGGGACGGCCTTGCTCGTACTGGCGCCAGGCCATGTCTCTCACCGCCTCCGCAATCTGGAAGATGTCTCCGGTGTGCAGTTTGCCTTCCAGCAATTCGTAGCGTTCCTTGTGGTCGGCGGGTAACGTGTTGGGGGCAGCATCCAGTACGCACCATACCCGGTTCAGGTTGGACGGCAAGATGGCGGGTCGCAGGCCGAGCGCCTCGGCAGCGTTGACGGGGATGAGCAGGCTGATGTCCTGGTGGCCGAGCAGCTTGATTCTGTAGTAGATGACGCTGCTTCCATGCCAATTCCTCTCTTCGATACGTACCACGATCCCGGCTCCACGCGCGGGGTGAATGATCGGATCACCGGCTTTGAACACTTGCACTCCCTTCTAATACTCACTTGCGCTACAGGGCTCCATCCGCAGTTTCACTATATGTACGTGACGGTATATATCATTTCGTTATATTATATCATGAACTACCGGGCCTGGCAACCGGACGGAACAGCAGTCGCGTACCGGCTTGCGCGGGAGAACGGGATGGGGTAGAATCGAGTCATAGTGCTTTTCGTAACATCAGGAGGTTGCCATGAACGTCACACGCGCTGCCAGGTTGACCCTCACGCTGGCATTGGCCGCCGCCGCACTGGCGGGGCTGGCCCTGGTGCTGTCCATCCAATCCGCCGATGCTCAAGCGGGCGGCGAAGTCTACGTCCTCAAGCAACTGGGCCGGCCCAGCCCGGTCGTGTACGTGGGTGAGTATCTGACTTTCACCATCCTGGTCCGCAACGACACCGCCTTCACCATCACCACCTTGCCCCTGGCCGACACCTACAACTCTGCTGTCCTGGCCTACGCCGACGCTGTGCCTCCGCCCGATAGCCTCGATGAAGGCGCAGGCCGGCTCGACTGGACCGACCTGACCACCTTCTTTGGCGACCAGCCCCCGGGTGGACAGATCGTCGTCGTCGTCGGCTTCATCGCCGAGCACCCCCAGGCGGCGGTCGTCAATGCGGCCGAGGTCCACGACGCCCTGGGCGAGAGCGGTGCGCTGAGTGGCACCACCAGCACCGCCAGTGACACCGAGAGCGTGGGGGGCAGCAGCCCGGTGCACAAGGAACTGCTGGCTGGGCTGAGCCCTCAGGTCGGCCAGCCGCTCACCTTCACCGTTGTGATCACCAACGACGGCTTCACTACCATGACGGTCGCACCGCTGGTGGACACCTACAACCCGGCCTGGCTGGCGTTCAGTTATGCCGTGCCCCCGCCTGACCTGGTGGACGCGGCGGGTGGGGTGCTGGCATGGACGGACTTGACCAGTTGGACTGGCGACGTCCCGGCCCACGGCACCATCTCGGTCACGACCGTCTTCACCGCCCTGGCGGCCACGGAGGGGGTGTTGAACCGGGCCGAGGTCGCCGGCAGCATGGATTGGTACGGCAACGACCTGGGGGGTGGGGCTGACGAAGTTCCCATCACCATCATTGACCGTCCCGCGCCCACTCCCATACCGCAGCCAAAGCCGAAGCCACAGCCCACTGCTACACCCGCACCGCAGCCCACGCCGGTCCCGGTGTCTATCTCGGTGACGCCTCTTCTGCCGGAGACAGGCCGCGCCGCGCGTGTCCCGAGTCTGCGCATGGCTGCAGCACTCCTCGTCCTGAGCGCTGGCGTCGCGTTCCTGGCTCGTGCCCGCCGCAGGTAGTGGGCTCCACAGACGGACACACACACCAGCGGCTGGGGCGGTTGGGCGGGATCGCGCTGGTGAACCTGGCCACCCTGACCTGGGCCACTAACATGGTCCTGGCGCGCTGGCTGCGGGACGACGTCGGCCCGCTGGCGCTGTCCGCCGCCCGCTATGCCATCGCTTCATTGCTGCTGGCCGGTCTCTTGCAGCGCCGTCCTCCTACGGAGCGCCACCTGGGGCGCGATCGCTGGCTGCTGGTGGGGATGGCGCTGAGCGGTGTGGCGCTCTTTACACCCATGCTATACCTGGGCCTGCGCTTCACCACGGCGGTCAACGCCACGCTGATCAACGGCCTGGGGCCTCTCCTCACCGGCGCCCTGGCGGCCCTGCTGGTCCGGGAGCCCATGTCCAGGCGGCAGGCGGTGGGGGCCATCGCCGGCCTGATCGGTGTGATTGTACTGACCTGGGGGAGCGCCTTCTCCTGGCAGACGATGCAGAGCGTCGCCGGCAACCTCATGGTGTTGGCCGCCGTCGTGCTGTGGAGCCTGTACTCGGTGCTCGGCCGCCAGGCCATGCGTCACCGTTCGGCCCTTTCCACCACGGCCTTCTCGGCCCTGCTGGGGCTGCCCGTCCTGTTGCTCGCCGCCGCCTGGGAGATACGGGTCCTCCCGGTCCGTGTCAGTCCAACGCTCATCCTGGCTGCCCTGTACATTGGCGTCAGCCCGGGGGTGATTGGTTTTCTCTCGTGGAACGCGGGCGTCCGCCGCCTGGGTGCCAGTGGTGCGATGGTCTTTTACAACACTCTGCCCCTGTACGGGGCCTTGCTGGGCCACCTGTTCCTGGGCGAGCCAGTCGGCCTCAGCCACCTGATTGGCGGCATGCTGATCGTGGCTGGCGGCCTGTGGGCGGCGCGAGGGCCGTCATAAAATGACTTAGAACTGAACATCGCCTTCACCGGCACCGATTGAGAGCGCATCGAGCGCGACTGGCGTGTGGTGGGCGCATGAGTTGGACCGCCCTCTGATCATGGTCGAAGGGCGAGAACATCCCACGCTCAAAGGAGGAAGTATGCCAGCGCAGAAATCGTACCAAGTCCCATACTCCGGTCAAGGGAGTATCCTGGGATTGGAGGAGATAGAGGCCGTCGCTCGGGCACTGCAGCAAGACACGCTGGCATACGGCCCGCTGCGAGACCAGTTCGAGGCCGAATTCGCCGAGTATATCGGCGCCAAGTATGCCCACACCACCTGCAACTGTACGACGGCATTGTTCCTGGCAGTACAGCTTCTGGGCCTCACGTCCGCGGATGAGGTCATCGTTACGCCGCAGACCTTTTGGGCGACAGTTCGCGGTCTTCAGGCGGCGGGAGTCGAGCTCCGCTTCGCAGATATTGATCCCAACAGCCTGAACATTGATCCAGCGACGATCGAGGACAAGATCACGCCGCGCACGAAAGCCATCTACCTGGTGCACCTGGGTGGGTTGATGGCGGATATGGATCCCATCATGGACATCGCCCGTCGCTATAATCTCTACGTGGTGGAAGATTGCGCACACGCTCCCGGCGCGGCGTACAAAGGTCGCAAGGCAGGCACGATCGGCGACATTGGCTGTTTCAGCTTTCACTCACTCAAGAACATGTCCACTCTTGGTGAAGGGGGCATGATCACGTTCAATCGCGATGAGTGGGACCCACTGATACGGCCGTTGAGTTCCATAGGGGCGCTCTACGAGCGCCGTCCGCGCGCAGAGGAACGGTTCGGGCCTTACCTGAAACCTGCCTACAGCTACCCCAGCCACGAAATGGGCGCCTACAGTTACGACTGTGGTGGGACAGCCGTGGTGGGCAACAATTATAGAATGAGCGAACCTGCAGCCGCCGTGGGCCTCACGCAACTCCACAAGCTGGATCGTCTGAACGAGTCACGGAGGCGAATTGCCCACCGACTGAGTGAAGGACTCTCACAGATCGAGGGGGTTCGGGTGCAGGAAGAACCGGCGGATCGCTACCACGTCTACCACCTGTACGTCTTTTTCTACCAACCTCTGGAAGACGGGAGCAACAGGGAGAAGGAGGAAGTGATCCGCATTTTGGATGAGGAAGAGGGGATTCAGATCGTTAACCGCTACTTCCCAATCCATCTGCTGCCCGAAGCGCGGGCGGCAGGACACTACTTCGGGGAATGTCCAGTCGCGGAAAAGACCTGGTTCGAGCAACACATCAACCTGCCCATATACCCCGCGCTAACCTCAGATCAAGTGGAGTACATGATCGAGGCCGTAGGCCGGGCGATAGGCAGAGTAAGACGATCGAGGTAGGCGCACGGTTCGACGAGCTCGGTACATCAACGTCCCTGGGCGCTGAATTATCACAGACTTCTCTTGCACATCCTGGCGGAGGCCGAGAGTCTCGGGTTTCAGGTAGGGGTTCTGGTAGCGGGTCACTACCCGCTCATTGACCACGCCCGTGCGGATGACGTCATTTTCCGCATCGCTGGCGAGATGGATAGCGGTGTAGGTGATCCTACGGCCTCGACTCCCCCGGTCTCTGCTTCCAGGCCGGCGCGCCCTGCGCCAAACGTCATATCTATCCCCTGCGTGCCCGGCAGCGCCACCGGCCACTGACCGTGTGGAGTGGCCATAACGCCGCTGCCAGCCGTTCCCGACCACAGGATCCTCCATCAGTTGTCTGTGTGGACTGTCAGGCTGCGACTGGGCAGCCAGTTTCCCCCCTACCAGCAGAAGCGCCCCCCATCACGATGGGTTGAAGCAAATTCTAGCAAATGATTCACATTTCTTTGACGCTACTTGCACAGGGTTGTGCTACGATGGTGACGTGCTTGGTTCAGTACGCCCTATCGCACTATGAGATGAGAGATGTCCCTCGCCCTTAACCAACGATTGTTCGAGTATCGCATCGTACGAGTCCTGGGCCAGGGTGGTTTCGGCACCGTCTACCTGGCCCACGACACACTCCTGGATAGGCCCGTCGCCATCAAAGAACTGACCATCACCGCCCAGACCGACGAGGTGGCGTTCAAGCGCTTCGTCCAGGAGGCCCGCGTCGCCGGCGGCCTCAGCCACCCTCACGTCGTCACCGTATATGCACTCAAGGTCGTGGAGCCGCATGTCTACCTGGCGATGGAGTACCTGGCAGGCGGTAGCCTGCGGGCGTTGCTGGAGCAGTGCGGGTTCTTGCCGGTGGAGCAGGCGGTGCGCATCGCGGCGGACGTGTGCGAAGGGCTGGCGGCGGCCCACGCCAAAGGCATCGTCCACCGGGACGTGAAGCCGGAGAACATCCTGCTCACGGAAGATGGGCGGGCGAAGGTGGGCGACTTTGGCATCGCGCACGTGCCGCGCGGCACAGGCGGGACCTATCTGAGCCAATTGACGGGAACAGGCTTCCAGCCGGGGACGCTGCTGTACATGTCACCGGAGCAGATCCGGGGGCAGCAGGTGGATGGACGGAGCGACGCCTACCAGGTGGGCGCGTTGCTGTACGAGATGCTGATGGGGCGGCACTACGTGGATATGGATGCATTGGGGCAACAGGCACGGGAGACGGCAGGATCCAACGTAGTGCTGTTCCAGGCTCGGCTGTACGAGTTGCTGGCGGAGGCCGTCTGCCAACGGGAACCGGTGGGAGTGTGCAGGGTGCTCCCGAATGTGCCGGGATGGGTCGGGGAAGCAGTGGCAGCGGCGCTAGCAAAAGAGGTAAGGAGGAGACCCACCGCCGAAGCCTTCGCAGAAGCGTTACGAAACAAGAGAAGAACCGTTGGTGGATCTGACAAAACTGCTCCGAGCTCCGGGGACAGGGAAGTTGCCGGGAACGGTCACAGAATACACGAAGTGGTCGCGGATGAGTGGAGACAATCCCTAGATCAACTCGACGGCGAACTGCGTCGCCTAGAAGCCTTGATGTCCTATGGCCGTTACCTCATCGCATCTCTGCCGCAAGGGAACACTGTCATCATGAATGCACAAGCGCGTGAGCTGACTGTTGGGCAAATCCCCTTACAAGTTCTTAACAAGCTCGACAGTGTGGATTGGGAAGGTGGCACACAAGATTGGATTGTACACCTTCAGCTAATCTGGCGTTTATACTTAACATTCTATCAGCGTTGCGTGCTAAAGTCCATACAACAAGAACTTGTAAAGTCCATACAGTTTCCACTCTCTGGATATGGAACCGTACTGTCAAACCTAAGGGGAATGCATCGGACAATCTACAGCATGTTGGAGGAACAAGGGGTGAATCCCTATGCCCTTGACCAGATGTTAGATCAAGACGTTGATCTCGTCGAGTGGTTACTAGAATTGCGTCTATGGCACTATATTTCTGTACTCTATGATCAGGATGCATTGAGAAGTGAAGGGTTGTATCAGTGGTGGCTAGCGGAGAAAAAAGTGGCAGATGAGGTGACAGCAGAGCCTCCGCAACCGATTGGCCATCCTATACAGATCCACAGCGATTTGGCGGTTCTACAGCACGGCATTCATGACACCAAGATTAGATCGGCAGTAGTGATGGGGATCGTTGCTGCATACAACCCTGTCTCACTGGACACCGTGACACAACTCCTGGCAAGACTGAAGGCCGATTCAGCGCTTGACTCACCAACCCTGGAGAAAACGGTTGTCGCAATGCACCTGGCACTGGAAAGTGTCGCTCCTCGCAAAGGCGAACTCAATGCCGCTGTAGTCTCAGCAATTGCGTCATTGAGGACGCAGGGAAGTGCAACCAGTGGGATACCGGACTCGCCGAGGCGAAACGAACAATCCGATGCGCTGAGTGAATGGCAAGACTACATTGAGGATGCCATACCATTTGCCGCCGAGGAGTACTTCAACCAGGGTGTAGCTTACTATGAGCATGGTTGCCTGGAAAAGGCCATCAGTGTGTTTGAGACTGCCCTGCAGATCGCTCCGGACTATGCTGAGGCGCACAACAACCTGGGTGTGGCCTACGAGCAGCAGGGCCGCTTGGACGAGGCCGTCCGCGAGTATCAGGCTGCGCTGCGCATCAACCCAGGCGACGCTATGGCACACTATAACTTGGGCGTGGCCTACGGGCAGCGGGGCCGTCCGGACGAAGCCATCCGCGAATACCAGGCCGCGCTGCGCATCAACCCCGACTTCGCCGAGGTACACCTCAACCTGGGTGTGGCCTACGGGCAGCAGGGCCGCCTGGACGAAGCCGTCCGCGAGTGCCAGGCTGCACTGCGCATCAACCCCGACTTCGCCGGGGCGCACCTCAACCTGGGTATGGCCTGTGGGCAGCAGGGCCGCCTGGACGAAGCCATTCGCGAGTACCAGGCTGCGCTGCGCATCAACCCCGACCTCGCCGAGGCGCACCTCAACCTGGGTACAGTATACGGGCAGCAGGGCCTCCTGGACGATGCCATTCGTGAGTTCCAGACTGTACTACGCATCGCCCCTGGCTCGGCCAAGGCGCACTATATCCTGGGTGTGGCCTACGAGCAGCAGGGCCGTCTGGACGAGGCCATCCGCGAGCTCCAGGCCGCGCTGCGCATCAAACCGGACCATGCCGAGGCGCACAATGACCTGGGCCTGGTCTACATGAAGCAGGGCCGCCTGGACAATGCCGCCCGTGAGTTTCAAGCTGCGCTGCGAATCAACCCAGACCACGCCGAGGCACACTATATCCTGGGTGTGGCTTACGAGCAGCAGGGCCGCCTGGACGAGGCCATCTGCGAGTACCAGGCTGCGCTGCGCATCAACCCGGACTACGCCGAAGCACACTTCAGCCTTGGTGTCGTCTATGGGCAGCAAGGTCACCTGGACGAGGCCATCCGCGAGTACCAGGCTGCGCTGCACATCCACTGGGACTATGCCAAGGCACACTATAACCTGGGTGTCATCTACGGGCAGCAGAGCCGCCTGAACGATGAAATCCGCGAGTACCAGACTGCACTGCGCATCAACCCGGACTATGCCGAGGCGCACCTCAACCTAGGCTGGGCCTATGGGCAGCAGGGCCGCCTGGACGAGGCCATCTGCGAGTACCAGACTGCACTGCGCATCAACCCGGACTATGCCGAGGCGCACCTCAACCTAGGCGGGGCCTACGGGCAGCAAGGCCGCCCGGACGATGAAATTCGCGAGTACCAGGCTGCGCTGCGCATCAACCCCGACTTCGCCGAGGCGCACTATGACCTGGGTGTGGTCTACCACCACCAGGGCCGCCTGGACGAGGCCATCCGCGAGTACCAGGCCACGCTGCGCATCAACCCGAACTATGCCGAAGCGCACCACAACCTGGGGGTGGTGTATGGGCAGCAAGGCCACCGGGACGAAGCCATCCGCGAGTTACAGACTGCGGCGCGATTAGGCTTCGAACCCGCGCGGGAAATGCTGGCCAGAATGGGCTTCTAGCAAGTGTCCATCACCTTGAGGGTGATGGACACTTGGGAAGGTCAGGAGATGACAGCCGAATTCACGCCCGAAATGCAGAACGTGCTCGCCCTGGCCCTGGCCGAAGCCCAACACCAGCGCTCCCCTGTCCTCGGCACGCCCCACCTCTTCATCGCGCTGACCAAACTGGACGGGGCCACCGCCGCCGCACTGCGCGTCCAGGGCCACGACCCCAAGGCCGTGCGCGATGGGCTGCGCATGGCATTGGGTCAGGGCCAGGCCCCGCCGGCACCGAGCCCCAACTGACCTCCCGCGCCGCTGCCAACCTCCAGCAGGCCCGGACGCTGGCGGCAGACGAGGGGGCGACTCGGGTCGAGGAGCGCCACCTACTGGCCGCCATCCTCGACGACGATGTATCCAGTCTCACCTTGCGCACCCTGCGCACCCTCGGTGTGGACGTCCAGGCCTTGCGCGCCATCCTGACTTCCGCCACGCCTATCCTCGACCGTGTGGGTCGTGACCTGACCGCGCTGGCACAGGCGGGCGACCTCGACCCGCTCATCGGCCGCAGGCAGGAGTTGCGCGGGCTGGTGCGCACGCTGGTCCGCAAGAAGAAGAACAACCCCGTTCTGGTCGGCCCGGCCGGTGTGGGCAAGACCGCCATCGTCGAGGGGCTGGCCGTGCTCATTGCCGCCGGCCATATCCCCGACGAACTGAAAGGCACGCGGCTGGTCGAACTGCCCGTCGCTAACCTCGTTGCCGGTACCACTTACCGGGGCCAGTTTGAGGAGCGCTTGCTGGGGATGGTGGACGAGGTCAAGCAAGCGGGCAACGTCATCCTGTTCATTGACGAGATCCACACCATCCTGCGGGCAGGGGCAGTCGAAGGCGGCGCGCTGGACGCTGGCAACATCCTCAAACCCGCACTGGCGCGGGGTGACCTGCGGGTCATCGGGGCCACGACGCCCGACGAGTACCGGCAGTACATCGGGCAGGATGCCGCGCTGGAGCGCCGCTTCCAGCCGGTGTGGGTGGCGGAGCCGGCGCCGGAGGAAGCATTGGAGATCCTGCGGGGCGTCAAAGAGCGCTACGAGGCTCACCACCACGTGTTCATCGCCGACGACGCGCTAGAGGCCGCCGTGCGACTCTCCATCGGTTGGCTGCCCCAGCGTCACCTGCCCGATAAGGCATTGGACTTGCTAGATGAAGCCTGTGCCCGCGCCCGGATTCCCACCAT
>Ga0315284_10015794_pt1 | contig 10726 bp, 11 predicted proteins | sample YL17G09_16_MG_FD_203696 | JGI IMG/M metagenome (GOLD analysis project Ga0315284, IMG submission 203696) | Sediment microbial communities from Yellowstone Lake, YNP, Wyoming, USA - YL17G09_16 | ecosystem: Environmental > Aquatic > Freshwater > Lake > Sediment | place: USA: Wyoming | collected...
TTTTACCCCTTAAAGCGTTACACCGTGACCGCCAGTTGCCTGAGCCTGCGGACAACCGCTGCCGGATGCCCCTGCGCAACAGTTAATGTGCTGTTTTGGCGGGGGTCCGACCCGTAGGTCTAACCCCGACGGCGACGTGTGAATTTCCTCGGGAATTCGCATGGTTTTTAGGCCTCAACTGTTGCGCAGACCTCGTGCCTTCCGGCCCGGGCGCGACGGTAGGTATCACGACGATGTTTGGAGGCGCACGTCTCACAGAAGCGGTGCCTTGCCGGCCGAGGATTGCCGCACTCCGGGCACCGCCGTCCGCCACCACAGGCAAGACCATTTCCAGCCAGGTATTCCCGCCTCGCCCATGCTCGTTTCTGCTGAAGATGTGGATCTCCGGCCGGGCTGGGCTTATCGGCCAAAGGCAGGATCACCCGCTCGAAGTACTCGCACCGCTTGCCCTGGACGACTAGACAGCGATTCCTGGGCGAACAAGTCTTTGGCTGCCCGTTGTCGATCAGCGAATCAACATTGACACCCAGGCAGCTGCCATCGGGTACCCAGCGGTAGATCTTCTTCTCACCTTCGGCCATGCTGATCATGTTGTGTTCCTTCACGTTGTCTGCCCACGACCTGGCCGCCGACGTGACAGCGGGCCGAATTGGGACATGTCCGAATTCACGATCACAGCGGTGCCTCCTCAGGACGGGCCCTCTGGCTGGCCTTCCATCTCCGCAACGACAGGTTGAAGTACGCGTTGAGGCTGCCGTAGCCGTTAGGGGTGATGTTGTAGTCTTCCAGCAGGGCTGCGGCGATGAATGCGCCGTTGCTGATATACGTGCCCCGCCAGCGCTCAACGACATGCTTAAGCCCGTAGCTGTGCCAGTTCGGCCGGATGGTCTTTGTCTTCTCGCCGAAGGCGCGCAGCCAGTCCCGGCAGATATCCACCTCACGACAATCCGGCGGGTATCCGATCCGAGTGATGATGTCATCCCGGCAATGTTCCAACCGTTCCGTCAGGTCCGAAGGAATGGGCTTGGCGCAACGGACGTGCAGGTCCTGCGTGGTGATCCACAGCCTGGCGCCCAACTCATCGAGTTCCTTCAGCACGGCGCCGGCCTCTCCGTCGAGTCCGGGTAGCCATCGAGGTTGTCGCCAGCCCGGTAGACCGTTGCTGGTGATGTCCTTCAACGTCAGGCATTCCGTGTTCATGATGGTTTTCCTTTTCCGCGGCCAGGTGTCGTCTTAACCCCGCCTCCGGCCGGTCGCCGAGCCTGGCAGCGGGGGGCATTCTTGTCATTCTTGTCATCATGTCAGGGGGTAAAGGGGGCCAGTCCCCAACAGACGACGTTGATCGGGTAAAAATGGAGTAATCCCTTGTGTAAAAGTTGGTTAGGGCTGTTATTGTCATAAAAAGATAGATAGATAGTTCTCTAAAACCCCTATTAAGGAATCGATGACAAGAATGACAAGAATGGGTCATGTGCCCGCGCCCTCCAGAGCCTTGGGATTGACCACAAATCGGCGCCCCCGGCGTCCCGATCGGCCGAGGGGCTTGTCCTCGGCCGGCAGGATCAGATAGTGGTCCAGGAGCATCTCGATAGCCGGCTCGATGTTCTCGGTGGTCTTGAACGTGCCCCGCAGTGGGTGCCAGATTTCGGAGAAGGTGAACGCAGTAATCCCATTAGCCTGGATGTGCCTCCAGACCTTGCGGGCAGATTCCAGATCGCCGTTGTCACTCATCAGGTCAAAGACGATCAGTGCGTGCTCGGTCAGCAGTTCGCCCAGGCGCACGGCACGCCGCATCGTATCTTGGTCGATGAGCCGATCGGCCGGGCCGATCAGGTCCAGCGCGAACTGGGCGCAGTGCATCAGACCCGCCATGCGCGCCACCGCACCGGGCAACTTGCCCGCCCAATCGGTCATTCCGGCGAATCGCCCACCGTCGCGGAGATGCACTTCCACACGCCGTTGATAATCCTTCCAGACGGTGTAGGCCGCCTCGTCGAACATCAGCATGTGAGGGAAGTGCTCGTCCTTGATGCTGTCATAGCGCAGTTCGGTATTCAGCAGGGCGCGGATGCCCTCGGCGTAGCGGTCGGCGATGTGGCCTGGCACCTGGCGAGGCTCCAGGTCGCGGTAGCCCATCTTCGATTCCGGCAACGCGTACAGGAAGCGGGCCAGCAGGCCTCGGCCCCGGAAGCCTGGCTTGGTGCTGAGAGCCCGCAGCACGTCGGGCTGCGGAGATAGGCCCATGGTAAGGAGTGGGTGGTCCAAGACTACAGATGGACGTGAGCCGCGATCCACGCGGACGGGAGCGCCGCTATGAGCCTGGAGAAAAAGGTCAAGGTTTGGGATGCCGCTAGAATACCGGCCGGCCAGGATGTCGAAGATGCCACCCTCGTCACTGAGGACGGCCATTTTCTCGCTCTGGTCGGCCATCATCGTGCCCAGGTGCTCCGGCGTGACATCCTGTGTGAACAGGCGCGGCGTCACTGGCAGAACTGGCATGGACGTCTCGATCTGATCGATTTCTTTCTGAAGGCGTTCCTGTTCGGCGTGGTCCTCCTCGGCGGCGCATTTGTTGCGCAACTTCGTTGCGCGGGTCTGGAGGGTTCTGATCTGGGACTCGATGGCCTTGAGCTGCTGGGCGACTTCCCTGCACTTTCCGCGTTCCCAATCCAGCAGGGGCTTGGTGGCCAGCTTGTGGACGGCCGTCTTCCGCTGGCCGGATTTCATGGCCGGCGCAGTCCAAATGTTAACCGGCTCGAAATAGCCGCCCTCCGGGCGGACGCTGAACTTCCCCTGCGCCGCCGTGGCGACGGTAGACAGGCACAGCAACGCCGACAGCTCCAGGGGCGTCTCAGTGGCAAGGGCGATCTTCTCGGCCATCAAGCCCAGCCAGCCGGTCAATATGCCCGTGGGCATCGCCGGCGGCTTGGGATCGTCCAAGGGCAGCGGATCGGGATGGACAACCTCGGCTTCCATCTGCCCCACGGAGACTGGTGCCTTGCCTCCGTACCCCTGTGCCTTAAGTGCAGCCGCGGCGGCCGAGTAGTCCCCGCTATGTTCCAGCAACGCGTAGACCTGAAATTTGCTGTAACCCCGTTTCAGATCGAAAGGAGGGGTGCTGGATGTGAAGCAGTAGAATACCTGACCGTTGAACGTGGCGCTCCAGCTGGTGTCTTTGCCTGGTCGGCGCCAAAGCTGGTTGTCACCGACGGTACGCACCATCGTCCAGCCGTGACGACAAAGGACATCGTGGATTACCCCTCGGGTGTTGAAGTCGTCGCCCGGACGACCGCCGGCTGCGGAATGTACGGTCTTTTCTTTGGACAACTCCATCTTCTGATGGAACGACTGGGCACAGCGCAGAAGGATTTCCCGTTGCGGGGCCGTAAGGACGGGAAGCTGCTCGAACCGGCCCTGCTCCACGACATAGCCGGGTGACGGTGCGCACAAGAAAATGCCGCCTTCGCCCTTGGTCTCCACCAGCGTGGGGTAGAACTCGTAGTGCTCGCCGACTCGCCTGGCGACGTATTTCTTGCCCTTGTAGATCGCTGAGTCAGGGTCGGCGGCGACGCAGACCTTCTCGGCCAGTTTGGTGCAGCTGGGAACGTTGCCGGTGAACCGATACCCGACGTGCTTGCCGCCGGACTGGGAGCTTTCAATCACGAGGCGAGCGATCAGGCCGGGCGCCTCGGCCTCCACCAGTTCGCACCAGGCGTCGAAAACCTCCCCCTGGCAGTCGAAGTCCAGCAACTCGGTGTGACCCGATACGGCGCCGGCCACGATGCACATCGCCTCGGCGCCGCCCGGTGAGAACCAACCCGCAAGTTCGGCGTCGGTGGGCAGGCGCTTCTGGTAGGCCTTCCAGGTGGGCACATCTGGCCTCTTATCCTTCAGGTTAGCAGGCAGGACGCAGAGGCCGGATCGGCGACAACTGCGCGCCGCATCAAGCATCGAAATGGCGATTGTGCTATTCATCGCCTTCCTCCAGGCACAGCTCGCTTGCCAGAGCTGCTTTGACCCGGCGGCGGGCATTCTTGGACACCGTGGACCTCGATGCTCTCGGCCAGCTTTATAATTTCTGGATCGTCGGTGTTCACCGGCCTGTAGAGCTGGTCGTTCTCCGGCGCGGGGTGTATGTCGCCCAAGGGCAGGTCCAGAACTCGGACATGTCCGAGTTCCGAGTCGGTCGCTGTGGCGGGGGCGCTATTCACGGTCGGCGCCTCCTGACTGGCCAATCCGGAGCGAAGTGATGACCGCTACTGGGTCGAACACGAACCGCCCGTTGGGCAACACCAACTTGGGGATATCTCCCCGTCGCGCCCAGCACCGCACGGCCGACGCCTTGACGCCCAGCCGCTCGGCCATCTCAGCGGCGGTCACGAACTGGATTGAGGATCGTTCGTTGCTCATGCAATCCAACTTAGGGCGTGAAATGGGCCACGCACAGAACGCTTGCGCGCCTGAGGCGCTGGGCGCGGTATTTCTCGCGGTTGGCTCGCTTGAGCGAAGGGGAAGAGGGATCCGAACGGGCTACGGCTTGGCGGATTTCAGGGGCGGCAGAAAGGGAAGGTGCTGCATGAGGCTTGGCCAGATGGCACGAAGTTGGCTGGGACGATAGTATTTCTTCCGGCCGGGCCGCCACCTGCCCACATGCTCGGGCAGCACGACACCGGAGCCCTTCCGGCGAGCTGCGCTCTGGAGCGACTTGGTGAGGCTCTCCAGGCGGGCTTCTGTAAGCCTGCTGTCGGATAAGCAATGAGACGCCATGAACTCCGCGAGCGTCAGCGGGACATTGGACTGTTCCACTGGCAGCAGCTTGGCCCCCGCCTTGCCTTCGGCGGCGTCGAGCCCGAGTTGGGCTTCCAGCCGCAGCAGCGCCACGCCCATTTCCCGGCACACGGCCTCCAACTCCTGGAGGTCCGCCCCACTGTCTATCAGCACCGCCGTCTCCCGCTTGCCCTTCATGGCGGCGGTGTGCTGGCTGGAAAGCTGCCCGACCGCCCGCACCGCCAACCAGGCATCAGGGGCCGGATAGCCCGTGGCCAGAAGGCGCTTTTGCGCCTCGCGGATGCGTTGGGAAAGGTTGACCTGCGCGTGCATCAGCTCGCGCGTAAGCTCCTGGCGCTCTTTATCGCCGCGCTTCACGTCTGCCCCCGCGTACTCGAACCGTCTAGGGGCGCCCCAGAGCTTGGCCTGCGAGTACAGCCAAAGCAGTTCTCGTAGGGCATCCAGTTGGTCTTGCACGCTTACCATAATCGGCCTTTGTGCCCGCAGCATCATCACCATCAACGTCATGCGGGCGTTGGCGAAGATTCTAAATGTTTCTTACGCGGATATCGAGCCCCAAGGTGAACGACGTGCCGTTGTAGGGAGGCTCAGCCTTTCCTTAGGCCGAGCCTGCGGCCTGAATGCCTCCCGATACAACCTCCGGACCTTCGTGGCGGAAAGGCGTTTTCGCTGCAGGAGTGCGGCCGCAATGGCCTCGTTGCCCTGTCGCACCGGCTCCCAGACCGCCCGCAACGCCTCGGCAAATCCCGGGTTCTCCTGGGCATATTGCTTCAGGCGAAGCATGCGGAATACGGCCGGGTAGGCCTGTGGATTGTCCATAGCGGCGCGCAGCAGGGCTTCGCCAGCGCGAATTTTCTTCTTGTCCTGTGCTTCACGCGCGGGCGCCTCGTCCTGCCGCGCATCACCACGTTTCCGCGGGGATGCTGCTGAAGTCTTCGGATACTTGCGGCGATTCCTGTGCACGTGGAGACCTCATGCCCATCAACAAGGCAGGGGAAAGCCCATGCCTTCGATCAGGCCGCAGAAAGTGTAACCGTAACGCCCCGCCCCCGCAAATCCCGCATGGGGCACATATCGCATGATCCGCCCGTAGGGGCCGATCTGCCCGCGGACCTGCGCGCAAACGCCATCAGTGTTGCCACGATGGTTATCATGGAGTATCGTCCTGCTTGTCCATCCCCATGAGGAAAGGAACGATGGCCAGTGCCTCCGGAGATTGATCATGCCAAGCTACTTCGACTTTGAGGTGTCGCTGCTGGGCATCAAGCCCCGCATCTGGCGGCGGTTCTTGCTGATGGAGAAAGCCACCTTTGAGAATCTCCACGAGGTAATCCAGGCGGCATTCGGCTGGGAGAACGGTCACCTGTACGAGTTCCGCGAAAAGGGACGGAGGGGCCAGCGGCTCTGCCGAGCAGACTACGAAGACCCATATGGCGAAGATGACGCGCCCTTTGCCAAGAAGCTGAAAGCGCGGGATGTTCTCGCCCAGCAGGGCGACATGTGCCTGTACGTCTACGACTTCGGCGATGACTGGCACCATGATGTGGTGCTCAAGGGGATGGTGGAGATGCCGGAGAAGTTCTCCTGCCGGCTGCTGGACGGCGCCCGCAACGGCCCGCCCGAAGACTGCGGCGGAATCTGGGGCTACGATGAGTGCTGCCAAGCCGTGGCCTATACCGAGGGGGCTCTGGCGAAGCTGAGTAAAAAGGAACGAGAGGATGTCAAATCCCGCCGGGAATGGCTGGGCGATTGTCGGCCAGAGGATTTCGACCTGGCGGCGCGGAGGAAGAGGTTCGACCGCTGAAGGCGCCATCAAGGCACCCCGTTGCGAGCAGTGTCCGCCAGAAGTGAACCCCGGCCGCTGGAACGGCCGGGGGGACGGATGGGTTGGGTGTTGCGGAAGTCCTACTTCACCAGTTCAAACCGGCCGCGGGCGACCTTGCGGAAGCGGCTGTTGGTGCCGTTTTTCTGGATGTGACGAAGCAGGGCTGAGTAGATCGTGGCGCTTGGAGTCCGACCAGCGGTCTTCCAGATGCCCTTGGCGAGCATACGATCCACCATCTCCTTGGTGTTCAGTGGCTTGCTGGCGTCGGCCAGGACTTGTGCCGCGGCGTCCAGGCCGCTGAGCTTACCGCCCTTGCCGCCACGTTCGCACGTGGCGCCGCCGGTGGTGACGGTCGCATCCTGGGTCGCTTTGGCAGACTTCTTCGCACCGGGTCCAACGTGGGCCGTCTGTTCGGAACCTGCGGCCGCCGCTTTCGCATGGGCCTCGTACTCGGCCGGCGACACGATCTTCTTCCGCTTGGCCGGACGCTTCTCGGTGCCGCTGGTCCGCTTCTTGCTGCTCTTGGTGCTCGTCATGGATTCATCCTTTCCATTGGGCCCGGCACCAAGCCGGACGGGTTGTTGTCGTTAGGTGACGCTGACTTGCCCAAAGCGTCCCATCGCATCGCCGAAGGCGAACCGCGTCCGGTATCGCGTCTTGGGCTTGGGCTGCGCCGCGGCCAGCCACCGTGTGATGCGGCCTTCGGCGGTAACCTGCGAAGCGTAGAACGCCACGCGGCAGTCTGCTTCCTCCGGCGTGAATTGGCTCTGCTCTTTCATGCCGGCATGGTCATTGAGCCACCGCCGAGCGTCGGCCAGGACGTCCAGGTCCAGCTTGATGTAGTCCGTGTAATGCTTCCCGGCGACGATCCGCGTCGGCTCCGTGGTCCGCTTCCCGTTGGTCTTCATCGTGCTCTCCTTGTCGTGTTCGATGTTCACGACACGATGAGGCCATGCAGTCGCGGAGATGCTAAGCCTGATTCCCGGAAACCTTGCGAATTCGCTGCCGCCACATGCTTCGAAGGGGGCGAGAATTACGGTGATTGACGCAGAATCTTCGACAATTCCGTTGCCAGTGACCGCCGGCCCGGCCGGATCCCTGACGCCCACGGCGCTGACGCCGGAAGCCTTTGCGCGGCTACTAAGTGCCGCCTGCGGCAAGGTGGTCACGATGGATATGGTCCAGACGGCCATCGGAGCCGGCGCGCCGGCGGACCCGGCCAGACAACCATCTTGGCGCTTTCTTGATGCCGACGAACGCCGTCTTGATTCCACTGCGACACGCTTGCCCTGTAGGATTTGGTTGATAGCAGAGCTTCTGGCATTGCTTGGTTATGTCGGGCCAGAGGGCCGCCAACGCTCTGTGGCAAGTGGACGAGGAACAGACATGTTCGAGTGGATCGCGGGCATCTTGACGGTTGGATTGCTGGCCTATCTGGCCGTGGCATTGCTCAAGCCGGAGTGGTTCGCATGACCGCCCAAGGCATATTCCAGATCGTTCTGTACCTGGCGGTGCTGCTGGCCTTGGTCAAACCGCTGGGCTGGTACATGGCCTGTGTTTATGAAGGTGGGCTATGCGGGTTGGATCGCGTGCTTGGGCCGTTGGAGCGGCTGATCTATCGCCTGGCCGGCGTGCGGGCCGACAACGAGATGCGGTGGACGACCTATGCCTGGGCCATGCTGCTATTCAACGTGCTTGGGTTCTTGGCCGTGTTTGGGCTTCAACTCCTTCAGGGCACATTACCGCTGAACCCGCAGGGCCTCGGTGCAGTGAAGCCCGACTTGGCGTTCAACACGGCCGTTAGCTTCGCCACCAACACCAACTGGCAGAGCTACAGCGGCGAGACGACACTGAGCTACCTCGTCCAGATGGTCGGCCTGACGGTGCAGAACTTCGTCTCGGCGGCCACGGGCATGGCGGTTCTGGTGGCGATGATTCGCGGCATTGTGCGGCGCTCGGCCGGCACCATCGGCAACTTCTGGGTGGACCTGACGCGGACGACGCTCTACATCCTGATTCCGCTGGCCTTGGTGCTGGCCATCGCGCTGGTGTCGCAGGGCGTGGTGGAGACATTCAGTCCATCCCAACAGGTGGAGCTTGTCCAGCCGTCCAAGTACGCCAACGGCAACCCCATAACCTTGCAGACCATCGCCGTCGGCCCGGTGGCCTCGCAGGTGGCAATCAAACAGCTCGGCACCAACGGCGGCGGGTTCCTCAACGTCAACAGCGCACACCCGCTTGAAAATCCCACGCCGCTGTCGAACTTCCTAGAGATGCTGGCGATCCTGCTGATCCCTGCGGCATTGTGCTACACGTTCGGCAAGATGGTCGGCGACACGCGGCAAGGCTGGGCAATCCTGCTGGCGATGCTGGTAATCTTCGTGCCGATGCTGGGCCTGTGCGTCTGGTCGGAATCGCATGGCAATCCGGCCTTGGCAACGCTTGGCGTGGACCAGTCGGCGTCGGACATCCAGGCTGGCGGCAACATGGAGGGAAAGGAGGCGCGGTTCGGCGTCGCCAACTCGGCCCTATGGGCGACGGCCACCACGGCCGCCTCCAATGGCAGCGTCAACAGCATGCACGACTCCTATACGCCGCTGGGCGGGCTGGTGCCCATGTGGATGATGCAGCTCGGCGAGGTCATCTTCGGCGGCGTTGGCAGCGGACTCTACGGCATGCTCATGTTTGCCATCATCGCCGTTTTCGTGGCCGGGCTGATGGTCGGCAGAACGCCGGAATACCTGGGCAAGAAGATCGAAGCGTTCGAGATGAAGATGGCCAGTCTGGTCATCCTCATTCCGCCGATGCTGGTGCTGGTGGGAACGGCGCTGGCGGTGATGACGGAAACGGGGCGCTCGGCCGTCGCCAACGGCGGACCGCATGGATTCAGCGAGATTCTCTACGCCTTCAGTTCGACCTCCAACAACAACGGCAGCGCGTTTGCCGGCCTTTCGACCGACCGGCCCTTCTACAACATCGCGCTGGGTCTGGCGATGTTGATCGGCCGCTACAACCCCGACGTGGTGTTGCTGGACCTGGGCCTCCCCGACATGGATGGCCTGGAGGTCACGCGCCGTCTTCGCGAGTGGTCCACCGTGCCGATCATCGTCCTGTCTGCCAGGGGACAGGAGAAGGACAAGATCGCCGCCCTGGACGCCGGGGCCGACGACTACCTCACCAAGCCCTTTAGCACCGGTGAACTCCTGGCCCGCATTCGTGTTGCCCTTCGCCACATAGCCCGTCTGGCTGACAACAGTCCCCAGCCGGTGTTCATCGTGGGTAACCTACGTGTTGACTTGGTCGCCCGCCCAAGTTCAGCCAGGAGCAGATCAGCCTTATTGTCGAAGCGGCTCTGTGTCCGCCGGACCTGCTGGGCTGGCCCTTCCGTCGCTGGTCGCTGTCCAAGCTGCGGGATCATCTCCTGGCCGAGAAGGTCGTCAAGTCCATCAGCCTGGAGAAGTTGCGCACCGTTCTCAAATCTCGCAAGGTGCGACTGCAGCGGACCAAGACATGGAAAGAATGCAACGATCCCAGGCTGCGTTCTAAAAAAAACTGATCCGGCAGTACGTGAACCGGCTGGCCTGCAATGGCCCGACGATCTCGTTCGACGAGTTCGGGCCGCTGGAGATTCGCCCGCAGGCTGGACAGTCGTATCGTCCGGTGGGCAAGCCCACGCGTTGGCCGGCGACATACACGCGGAAGCAGGGCGTGCAGCATTGGCTGGCCTTCTACGATGTGCATGCCGATCGGTTGTGGGGATACATGCGGCCGCGAAAGCGATCGCGGGAAGTTCTGGCGGTGCTGAAGCGGTTGCGGCGAGGATATCCCGCCAAGCAACGCATTCATCTGATCTTGGACAACTTCTCCCCGCATGGGACGCCCGAGGTGCGGCAGTGGTGCCGGGAGAACAACATTCATTTGATCTGGACACCCACGAATGCGTCATGGCTCAATCCAATCGAATCTCAGTTTACGCCGGTCAAGGAATTCGTGATTCGCAACTCCAATTACAGCGACCACGCAGCCCTGCGGCTGGCCTTGAATCGCTATGCGACCTACCGCAACATTTATGCAAAACAAAAGTCATAGAACCTTTTTGGAAACGGCACTAGC
>Ga0315284_10015795_pt1 | contig 10726 bp, 10 predicted proteins | sample YL17G09_16_MG_FD_203696 | JGI IMG/M metagenome (GOLD analysis project Ga0315284, IMG submission 203696) | Sediment microbial communities from Yellowstone Lake, YNP, Wyoming, USA - YL17G09_16 | ecosystem: Environmental > Aquatic > Freshwater > Lake > Sediment | place: USA: Wyoming | collected...
TGTTGCAAAGTGCGGGCTTTTCAGTCAGGAACCAGTGGGATCCATAGATGAAGGGCTCAGGGTGTGTTGGGACCGAATTCCCCGAATCCAATTGAAAGAACTAATCTGTAACTGCCCCCAGATGGAGGAATGCAGGGGCGGATGCCGTTTTAGAGCTAAACTCCAAGGGGATATATTTCAGCCGGATCTTTTTCAATGTTATTCCCGAGGGGTGTTGAAAGGAGGTGAAGTGAATGAGCATCAAAAAAGTAACTAAGAAGTTTTCCGGAATGTGCAAGTGCAAAGCATCCTGTTAAGGAGCGATTCGGGTTCTCTCTTAAGAAGGGAGGGACCCCTTTGAGCCAATAGAGTCTCATTTGAAAATCACAAGTCTGAAGACTTGATTGGCCATTCAATCCCCTTTGCTTCTTCAAAAAAAGAGGCAAAGGGGATTTTTATTTCGCTCCAGGGATCAAAATCTTTTCGACAGGCCCCCTTCCCTGAAGGAGAGCTTTCGCTGCTCGTTTCCCGCTCTCCATGGCTGTGGGCACTCCACCCATAAAGAGGGCCGAGAAGGCCTGATAGCCAGCCATATAGAGACCCTTGATCGGCGTGCCTATAAGTTCTTTAGGCTGGTTATCACGAAAATCTTCATAATCCCAAGACCATCCTGCCACTGCTCCTCCACTTCTACCACCTTGATCTTCAAATGTGAGAGGGGTAGCCACATCCATCACTAAGATTGCATTCTTCAAACCCGGTATGAGATGCTCTATTTCGTCGATGAGAGCATGAGCAAGCAGGGTTTTGTACTCTTGATATTTTGGAGATCTTTGCTTCCAACCAGATCGATATTTAATGAAATGCTTGTATTCTGCTTCAGCCCGGATCACAATGGGTGCTCTCCGTTCCAAGGAAACCATCTCCCAGTCCTTTCCCCAAAGGCTCACTTCCAATTCTTGGCTTGCGAGAGCTTCGGGGTCAATCTCCTGGGCATTCCAGTCAAGGTCCTCTTTCTCCGGAGCATTTTCCCCGTTCCTTCTATAGATATGCCTGCTTGCTTTTTTAAATGCTGATAGATCTGCCGTACCTGCATCCACTCCAAGGCAGACCTGAAAGACAGAGCCTGTTTGCCGGGCACCGTCTATTGCATCGTACCACTCAGGAGGAAATGTCTTTGGGTCCATCAGCTTTAGGAAAGCCGTTTTATAATCGGCATTCGAAATGACTGAGGAGGAGTCAATCTGAGCTCCATCTGTCAGAGTCACACCTAAGACCTTGCCCTTATCCACTCGAATCTTGGAAACCTCCTGGTTCAATCGAATCTGACCGGTCCTGTTGCTCTTTCCAACCACTGCCCTGCCGAAACGCTCGCAGAATGACTGCATGCCTTCTTCCGGAAACCATATCCCTTCATGGCACATGAGATTCCACATGGCTGCAAGAAGGGGAAGGCCACTGTAAGGCTCCCTTGTGCCAATACTCCCAAGAATACGTCTAAGCTTCCAGCCTTTGATGAGATCGTGAAGATACTCTGAAGCGGAAATGTCATGTGTTTGATTAAGTTTGGATCGATTGGGATCAGGCTTCTGTTTGGATATCAATTCATTCATATCCTCAAAAAAATGTTTCACCCCCTCGGCATCGGCAAGGAAGAGTTTTGACAATTCCTTCACCATTTCTGCAAAAGGAAGTGACAAAGGGAGGTCCAGGTCAAAGGCCCGTATCCGATAGTGGACCCGGGAGAATTTGAGATCTTCTCCAACCTCAAAACCCTTCAGCGTATCTTGAACAAGACCTGGATGGCTGAACCCGAGCGGCCCCATGGGAAAGGTGAATCCCTTCCGGTGGTAGACATAGGCTGTCCCGCCTATATGAGGGTTTCGCTCCAGGACCAAGACGCGGAGACCTGCCTTAACCAGGTGGGCTGCTGCGGTGAGTCCACCTACCCCAGCCCCTATAACAATAACATCCCAATTTTCAGACATATTTAAACACATACCACAGGATTTCGTATTGAACAAGGTTTTGACTTTTGCTCATTTAAAGGTTATTTAAAAAGAATTATTCCAAAGGAGGAACCCATGGCAGAGAAGACTTGCAAAGGAGAACACACAGGCCACATCTGTGTCCTGGCGAGTAATGAGAAATTCGAGGAGATCAAAGCAATCACAAAAAGGCCTAAGCATATCTGTTTTAATTGTGGAAGGGTTGCAGATTCAGAGAAGAATCTTTGTAACCCCATGCCATTAAAATAATCGAGAGACAGAATCATCCATCTCTATCAAAAGAGTCCACCCAGACTTCCGGCATATCCGGTGAGTTCAACGTAACCCTCACAGGTGACGGGTTTGTCTGCGGATGTCCCTTTTCCAGCAATTGCCCCTTCCCAGTAGATGACACCCGTGGAGCCCTCTGTGAGCAGCTCCTGAGAAGGAACAAGGGAGCTAATCTCGAGGTCTATCTTAGCCCTTGGGACCTTCAGCCTCCAGCGACTCGGATATCTTCCTCCACTTTTCGGACTTTTCCAGTGATCAACGACTTCGACGTTGATCTCAGTTAGTCTAAGATGGGTGGCATCCCCCGATCGAGTGACCAAGGTCCCGGATGAAGAGGTTTCGACGGTCCCATCCTTTTTTCGCAGGAGGTAGATCATCAGGTCCTGGCCGTCAGAAAGGTGGAGGCTGAACCAATCCCAACCCACCTGGTCTGGGGTAAGCTGATTTGAACCGAATTCGTGATCAAACCAGCTGATCCCCTCCACCCGAAAAGGAGTTTGAGATTGAGGCGTTTTGATAACACCTTTTGCTTCAAGATCCGTATAGGAGAAATAGTAGGACGCTTGGCCTTCCATCGGTCCTTTCTGACTGAGGCCATTCTTTCCATGAAAAACAAGAGGTTTTCGAGGAACAAGTTCAAGGGAAAGTTCCATGCCCTGATGCCGCGCTCCGACCTTTATTCTATTTCCTTCCATTGATGCCGTCCAGTTGAGAAGCCAGACCTTCAAGCCTTCTTCAGATGCGCCGGCAAGCCCCGGACCCTTGCGAGAGGCACGGTCAGCATACCAGAACTGACCTGAAGAGACATCAGTCAATCCGAAATGGGCGAGATAGACATCGCGGATCGCCCAGGGATGACTCGGATCAGTTGCCTTAAAAAGCACCCCCTGTCGGAAAAAGGTGAGCTGGTAGCCAAAGCGTTTTCTTGAAGGATCCGCGAGGTTTCCCGTGAAGTACCACCATTCGGTGCGGAATTCCGGGTGAGATCCATGATCCCTCGGAAAAACCCATTTCCATGGCCCGATGGCCTGCCTCCACTCGTTGGCGTAAGCCATGAGGGGATACCCCGAATAGAGACATCCCATCATCACTAAGAAAGATAAAAACCTCAAAAGAGATTTTTTTATGCGATCCCTCATAAAAAGGCATCACCCTCAAAAAAATGAAAAATCAAACCCCGGCCTGTTCGGTGAACAGACCCTACGTATTCAATAGATTATCCGTAGGGTCCGCTTACCAAGCGGACCGTTTGGGGTTTATTCTTTAGGCCATCTTTCATTTAATCCTTCTTAACCCCCTTTAATCCCCCCTTGTTTTAAGGGGGGAATGAGGGGGGTTATTCCTCTCGAATCTGAATCTGAGGATAGGTCCTGAAAACCCTCCAAATCGGATAAGCAGCAGCACCGATGCTGGCAAGAATGGCCGTTAGCCCGGTCAAAAGATAAGGTTGCCATGCAGGGTAATAGAAGATTGTCCAGTTGAAACTCCTGATATTGATGACTTTGATGAGGAGGATCGCCAACGTCGTGCCCACGGCGATGCTCAAGAAAAAACTGACGATTCCCATTCCAAGGCCTTCCATCAGGGTCATCTTTGCCACCTGTCCCGTCGAAAAACCGAGGGCGCGGTAGATGCCGAATTCACGGCTTCGCTCTATGAACAGGGTGAGCAATGCCCCGGCAATACCGAAGAAGGCAACGACGATGGCAATCGCTCGCATCGAGCGGGTGATCGCAAAGGTCGTGTCAAACACTTCAAGAATATTCTCATGAAGCTGCGCTCCGGTTAAAACGGGAAGACCTCTTGCCTCCGCCCTCTTTCTTACTTCCTGCAGAAGTTCAGCCCGTCGGGGGTTGTCGGAATCGATAAAGATACCAACATTGTTGAGCGTTCGGTCTCCAAAGGTCGTGAGGAAAGTGGTACGGTCCATCATCACAAGCCCGTGCTCTGTCGTATAATCATAAAAAATGGCTCCCACCTTGAACGTCGTGGGTCCTTGAATGCCCTCCAAGGTGATGGTCTCACCAGATTTCACCCCAAAGCGGCGTGAGAAGCTTTCGGAGATGATGACGCCTCCGCGTTTGACCGGTTCCCAGTTCTCGTTTCCCCCTTTCAACCAGCCGAATTGCGCATACTTCTCCAAGACCGAGGCATCGACAGCACTGACGCTGATGGGGGTGTTCCGGTACAACGTTTGAACATTTCGATAGGGATGAACACCACCGAGTCCCTCAATTTTTCGGATCTCTTCATAGAAATCTTCGGGGACTTCGGCCTCCAGAATTTTTCCAACGTAGAGATCCCCGCGGATCTGGGTGTCCATCCACCAGATGAGAGATTGTCGAAAACTTCCGATCATTGTGCCAAGACCGATGGACATGGACAGTGAGATCATAAAGGCAGCGATCGCCACGCCGGTCCGTCCCAAATTCTGTCGAATATTTCCTGCAGCCACTCTCCCGGGAAGCCTCCCAAGACTCCCAAGAATCTTTCTAAGGATAGGATGGAGATAGACCAACACGACTCCCGTGAGAAGACTGACCCCGAGAACAAACCCAAAAACACCGGCAAAACCAACGTAGATATGAGTCCCCGGCAGGAGAAAAAGCACGAAGCTTATTAAAAGAATCAAGAGGCCTGCAAAGCCCGCTTTTTGAGCTTTTCGAACGCTCTCTCGGCTGGCAACCCGCCCGCTCATTGCTTTCACAGGATCTGTCCGAATGAGTTCCAGGAGTGGAAGCATTCCGCCAAACAGACTGGCACTGCATCCCAGAAGCACGCCGGTGATAAGGATCCAACTGGACCAGGTGACCGGTTCCGGTCGCAAAAAGAAATAGAGGTTGCTGATGCTGCTGCCGATCAGTCCCGTGAGAAAGCGGGTCATAAAAAAACCGATCAGCCCTCCGAGCGCACCCCCGATGATGCCCAGGATCAGAATCTCTGAGAGGAATGCGGCAACGATTTCCATACGGTTTGCACCGAGACTTCTCAGAATTCCGGTATCACGACGCCGGCTTACCACGGTGAACATCGCGGTGTTGTAAATGAGAAAGACGCCCACAAAAAGAGCCAGAAGAGAGAGGGCCTCGAGGTTGAGGCGAAAGGCCTGAAGCATACCGGAAAATGTCTCGCTCCTCTGGCGGGCCGACTGGATGAGGAAACCTTTGCCCCACCGGGAGAGGAATCCGGGCTCATCAGACAGAATGAGGTCGACTCGATCGATATATCCCCGAAGATCATAGAGTTTTTGAGCATGCCCGATATCCATGATGACCAGAGGTTCTCCGGAGGGGTTCGGAAAGCTGCCTTTGATGTGGAGGAGCCGTCTTGCGGTTTCAACCGTTTTCTTGGGAGGGATTCCAAGTTCTGCTTTCAGGTCGTTGTCGACCAACGCTGCCCTTTCATCGATCAGAAAGGATAGGAAGGTCTCCAGCTCATTCGCTTTATTATCCAAAAAGTCAACCTTTGAAATCTCAGGACGAATGGTCCTGTCCAAGAATGGATCAATCCCAAGGACATGAACGACCTCTTCATTGCCGAGTCGCAACCGACGGTCAATGACCGGAGAAAACCACTCCACCGCAGGATCTCGTCCCAGCTTTGCAAGGAAATCCTCTTCCATGGGGCCGGCGGGCCGCTGGATGGAATGGGTCGCTTTGCCTCTTAAGAATTCCACTGCCTTGGTGAAACTTCTCAGGGCCGCCTGAGCGGACATGGTCATGCCCACCACTGCTGCTACGCCGCAGGCCACCCCCATCAGTTGAAGTAGACTCAAGCTAAGCCGTCTCGGAAGATACCGGAGAAATGACTTCGTGACAATCTTCAACGGCCCATCTCCTCACAGGATGCTTCCTCTACGATCACCCCATCGACCATTCGTAGCATCCGGGTGGCATATCGGCAGGTAAGGGGGGTGTGCGTGGCCATGATCAGGGTTGTGCCAAACTCATGGCACCTGCGGGTCAGGAGGTCAAGGATCTGATTACCTGTTACCGTATCAAGATTTCCTGTTGGCTCATCGGCTAAGATGACAGACGGTCTTTTCACGATGGCCCTGGCAATCGCAACACGCTGTTGCTCCCCCCCCGACAGCTCGTTAGGGAATCGTTGCTCTTTTCCCTCCAAGCCAACCTCTTTCAGGGCATTTAGGGCTGCCTCTGGCTGCGATCTATTTGCAAGCTCAAGGGAAAGAAAAACGTTTTCGAAGGCTGTGAGCGTGGGCAGAAGGTTAAAAAATTGAAAAATGAAGCCGATTTTCATTCGCCGCAAAGCAGTCCGCCCTTTTTCTCCGAGATCCTGTAAATCTTGGCCCTCCACTTCTATCCGACCCTTCGTCGGGCGGTCGAGGCCAGCGATTAGGTTAAAAAGGGTGCTCTTTCCAGACCCACTTTTCCCAAAAAGGGCGACAATCTCACCTTTTTTAAGCTCGATATTTGTCCCCCGAAGGGCAGGCGCTTCTGATCCATCCCCGCCATAGTTCTTCCACAAATCGATGATCCGAATCACCGCTTCAGACATTTTTCCCTCCTCATTCGGTTTTCAAAACGCATTTCTGGGCTTCCAGACTTCCCACACCTTTCCCGAGATTGAGGAAGTATCCCCTTTCTCAGCCAGAGTTGGTTTTCCCGGTTCCCAGCCGCAGGGCATAAAGTCTCCTGTAGCCTGGTGGTATTGCAGGGCCCTTAATTGCCGGAGGATCTCGGGGACGTTACGTCCGATCGGTGCGGCCAGAATCTCCATGGACTGAATGATTCCCTGGCGATCAATCAGGAAATGACTGCGAAGATCTAAACCAGTTTTGGCATCATAAACTCCAAAAAGATGGCCGATTTTTCCGTCCGGATCGGAGATCATGGGATAAAGAGCTCCACCCTTCACCAACCGGGACAACTCCTTCTCCTGCCATTCTTGATGAGTAGTCACGGAATCGACACTTGCGGCTAACACCTCGGCCCCCAGCTCTTGGAAGGCAGGATACTTGACGGCAACTGCCGCCATCTCCGTCGGTCAGACATAGGTGAAATCAGCGGGATAGAAGAGAAGAACCACCCATTGTTTCCTATACTGAGAAAGCCGAAGGGTTTTAATGGCTCCTCGGTGGTAAGCCTGGGCCCTGAAATCAGGCGCTTGGTCTCCGATCTGAATCTCCATCTTCTTGTTCCTCCGGCCTTTGACTACCGTAAGTCGGAAGTCGTAAGGGGTAAGGGGTGAAACCAATAAATCAACTCATTTCTTGCTTTCTTTCTCGACTGCGGGGACAGGTTGATCAGGGCGAGGCGCCTGGTCATCGATATATACATCCATGAGCTGTCCCGGATAAATTGGGAGCTTGCCCCGCTTGAAGCTGTAAACAACCTGCATGACCCGGGTATCCACCCTTTCCGTACTCTCTCCGGTTAGGGAACGCTTCGGTACAACGTAAGCTTCCGCGTATTCAAAAGTTAGGTCCGTCTTGAACTGGGGATTGCCCCGGATGGAGGCAACTGCCGGGGCCTCCGGTTGAAAGCGCCAGGCATCATTCTCGTCGATGTCGACGCGGACATGGAGTCTATCCAGGTTGCCCAGGAGGATTAGAGGGACTGCTGTTGCGCCGCTGGGAGCGAACTCACCGGGACGGACATTGACCTGGAGAATATCACCTTCGACCGGCGCCCGTACTGTGAGACGGCGGATCTCTACTTGCGCCCCCTCCACTTCCGCTTCGGCCGCAGCAACATTAGCTGTGGCCACATCGATGTCCAGCTTCCAGGATCCAGCCTCTAACAGCTTGAGGTCAGCTTTTGCCTGAGTCAACCTTGCTTGGGCAGCTTCGACCGCGTATCGCCACTTATTCACATCTTCGATGGCAATGACCCGGGCGTCGCTTAACCTCTCGGCAATCTGAAGTTGGCGCCGCGCGTCTTCGAAATTCGCTTCGGCTTCTTTCACTTTGGCTTGGGCTGGAGGGAGGTCCTCGGCGCGCGGGGCCTGTTTCAATCTGGCCAACCTTGCCCTGGCTTCTGCGAGGGCAGCTTCTTTCACCACGAAGTCTGCCTGCTGTTTTCGGTCGTCCAGGACAAACAGGGGCTCTCCCGCTTTTACTCTTTTCCCCACCGTCACAAAGACCCTGGCCACAATTCCGGGAACATGGGAACCGATGGAAATATTGCGGGTACTTGCCTCGACGATTCCGGATCCCGAGATCTTATTTGCAAAAGGCGAGCGGGGTGGATCCGATACCGGCCTGGCAGGAGGCTGCGTTTTGGCTCCCTGGATCGTTGTCCAGATGGCGAAAGCAAGGCCTGCAATAGCAAGAACCGGGAGTAGGTATTTGCGAATCATGAGACCTCCTTATTGATGGGCCACCTGAGGCTCAACCAAGACAATCCGCCCGTCATCCATGCGTGCGATGCGGTCCGCAAAATTGAAGATGCGATTGTCATGAGTGACAATAATCAGAGATCGGTCCTCGGAAAGGGCCGTTTGGCGAAGAACCTCCATGACCAACCGACCGGTGTCAGCGTCCAGGGCGCTGGTCGGTTCGTCGCAAACGATCAGTCTTGGACGGTGTACCAAAGCCCTGGCAATGGCCACCCGCTGTTGCTGCCCTCCGGAGAGCTGGGAAGGAAGAACATGCAGCTTATCTGTAAGATCCACGAGTTCAAGCATTTCCTTAGCCCGGGCATGGGCCGTTGCTCGGCTTTTTCCCAGGATCAGCAGGGGAACAGCCACATTTTCCATCACCGAGAGGGTTGGGATTAGATTATAAGCTTGAAAAACAAATCCAATATTGGCCCCGCGGTAACGGGTTTTTTGTGTCTGTCCCATGGCCCGGACATCCTGTTCAAAGACGAGACACTCCCCCTCGTCATGGTCCAGAATGCCGGCGATGACCGAGATGAGGGTCGTCTTGCCGCAGCCCGAGGGCCCCACCAGCATGAGCAGCTCTCCTAAGCGCACGTCCAGATCAACGCCCCGGAGGGCCAGAACCTTTGTGGGTCCTGTGGTGTAGGTTTTCGCAACCCCTTTGCAATAGACAGCAATTCCGTTCGTTGACATCGGTCGTCCCTACGCTTTAAACACGATAGCCGGTTCGAGGCGCATGACCTTGTGAATACTGATCAAAGCGGAAAAGATGACAATAATCATAATGGCCCCCGCTGACATGTAGAGAAGCTCCCGGGTCAGGCGGAAGGAGAGTTCCGTCGCTCCGAACAAATATCCAAAAAGGGAAGCCCCTCCGACTCCAAGGCCGTAACCCAGGGCGCCGACCATCAGGGCCTGCAATAGAATCATGCGGAGGAGAATTCCATTTGTCGCTCCCATGGCCTTAAGGGTTCCGAAATAACGCAGGTTTTCCAGGGTGAAGTTATAGAATGTTTGGCCCGCGATGGCGGTTCCGATGAGAAATCCCAGCGCCACGGCAATCCCGAAATTGATCGGGATTCCCGTGTATTTCATATAGTAATTATAGGTGAGGTCTTTGAATTCCTGTGCTGTATACGCCGCCAATCCTGTGGTTCGCTTGATCCGACCGCACAGTGTCTTGAGATCTTCCCCGTGTCTTGCCTTGACCAGGACAAAAGAGAGGAGCTTTCGCTCCCGGGGGGCGAATGTGGTCGCCCGGCTGTAGGTGGTATAAATCACAGGTTGTGACTGAAAAGTTCGCGACACCCGACAAATCCCAACCACGACGGCTCGGCGGTCGTTGATCTCCAAAGCGTCGCCGATCTGGAGGGGAATGGGTTTGCCACCCCCTTCCTTGGGTCGTTTGGCCAGCCGGGTTTTGGCTCCGATGTCATTGACGATAATTGCGTCCTGCCGGCGAAGGTCGCTCAGGCTTCCCTGGATCATCTGAGGGGGTCCTCCGACAAGCGTGGCATCATCCAGGCCGAAAATGTTACAAATTTGGAAATTACCGTCTTCCAATCGAGCTTTCAGGAGGCCTTTGTAAAGGGGAACCGCCCATTCAACCCCCTCTACGCCGCGGACGCGAAATAGCTCCGTATCCTGGAGGGGCTTAATATCATCGATGAATAAGACCTTGGAGTCCATGACCCAGACGTCAGGCTGAGAAAGATCGTTGATCGCGCCATAGGTACGGGTCATCAACCCAGTGAAAATGGACGATTGCTGGGTGATGAGTAGGGAAGCGAACGTGAGCCCCATGATAATTCCAAGGTATTTTCCACGATCACCGACCAGCATTTTAAGGGCGATGCGATACACAGTTTAACCCCACGAGCCCACGATTCGAAGAAAATGATCGGAATCGAGCCCGTTTAAATTTAACAATAAAATTAATCGAGATGTCTTGAAAAGTCAATCAGGCTCATTACGCATGGATTTCTGGGAGAGGGAGCAAAAAGTAAACTGGCGACGGATCAATGAAGTGTGGTTTGCTTGTCAACAGACATCACTCAGGAGAGGGGAGCGGCCTCAAGTTCCTCTCTTTGATTGAATCCATTCAGACAGCTTCTTTAGATCTG
>Ga0315284_10015796_pt1 | contig 10726 bp, 14 predicted proteins | sample YL17G09_16_MG_FD_203696 | JGI IMG/M metagenome (GOLD analysis project Ga0315284, IMG submission 203696) | Sediment microbial communities from Yellowstone Lake, YNP, Wyoming, USA - YL17G09_16 | ecosystem: Environmental > Aquatic > Freshwater > Lake > Sediment | place: USA: Wyoming | collected...
AGTTCAGCGGACCGCGGTTGCATCGTCGACAGCGACCATGACGGTTGGGAGGAATTCGGGGGACATAATAATCAATTCTATACCCGTCAAGGCTGGGCGACCTTGTTGTGACATAGACTGCATCTTAGAAGGGCGGCAGACATTTGTCAAGCGCACGGGCTGGGCTGGGCGCGGCGGAGGCGATGGTGACCGGAGAACGAGACTGAAGACCGAGGTCGGAGGATGGAGGAGCCACGTCAGGACCTGAGGGCGGAGTTCCGAGCAGCGACGGAGTCGTCGCCCTGCGGTCGGATTTGGCCTTGCATCAGCAGGGATGTTAGACGCGCGCGGGCCGGAGTCAAGCAAGCGCGCGGTGCGGCTGGCCCGGGTCGGTCGCTACTTCTTCGGCGGTTCGGGGATGTAGAAGACTTGGGAGCGAACCGTGGCCAGGACTCTGGGGTCGAGGCCGCGAGCAGCCCACTTCTCCAAGAGCACCTGTGCGGTGATGGCCGCGCTGTCGCCGTCTTCGCCCGGGCTCATGCCGAAGACAAACAGGGTCCAGCCATAGGTGCGGATGCGGGTCAGGACCGCCTGAGTCTCAACGGTCAGAAGCAGCGGTCTCACTGGGTTTTCCACTCCGGAAGGCGATACAGGAAACGGCAGTTGAACGATTCCGGTGCATAGGCCATAACACTTGTATTATCCGCAGGTTGGAGCGAGGTGCAAGGCCGATAATTCAAGGGTAGGGGTCATTGGGGGAGCTGCTCCGCCCACTGCTCGACCCGTTGCCCGACCCGCTGTTCGACCCGTTGCTCGCTCCGTTGCTCCACCCATTACTCGACCCGTTGCCTGACCCGCTGCTTGACCTGTTGCTCGACCTGTTGCTCCACCCATCGCTCGACCCATTGTTCGTCCCATAGCTCGACCAGTCGCTCGACCCATTGCCCGACCGGTTGCCCGACCCGTTGCTTGGCCCGTTGCTCGCTCCATTGCTCGCCCCGTCGCTCGGCCCGCTGCTTGACCCATTGCTCCACCGGCTGCTCTGTCCGCTGCCCGCTTCACTGCTGGCAGAGTAGTCTGAGGAGCCCCTGACTGCGGACTCAGAATCCAACGGCAGCACCAGAAAGGCGGGAGCGCCGCTCCCGCACTCCAAGACTCCACGTTGGGGGACGAGACGCAGGTCCGGGTGGAACCGATGCTCCCGCCCCCGAGCCGCGGCAATGCCGGCTCAGCGGCCGATTTCGAGTCGGGAGGCGAGGAACTCGGGCAGGCCGGCCGCGCGAATCTTAGCCTGGACCGCCTCGATGTCGTAAGGAACGCGGCAGAGCGTCATGCTCTGGGTACCGGCGTCAAGGAGCAGACAGCACGCGCGCCGGTCCCCGTCGCGGGGCTGGCCCACGCTGCCCGCGTTGATAAAGTACTTGGCATCAGGCCGGATTTCGAAGTGGTCGTGCCGGACCAGCCGGGCCGGCTCTCCCGGTGCGTGCTCGACCGCGAACGGGTAGTGGGAGTGTCCGACCACGCAGATGCCGCCCGGGTAGTACTTCATCTCTTCTTCCGCCTCGCGCAGCGTAAAGACGTATTCCCACGCGTCTGGCGCGGACGGCGACGAATGTACTATGAGCAGCGGGTCCTCTTCGTCAATCAGGTACAGGTTCTCAAGGTAGAGCCGGTTCGACTCGGTGAGCTGGTCCCGGGTCCAGAGCAGGGCCCGGGTCGCGGCCGAGTTAAAGCCATCAAGCGGAGCCTTGCCCACCGCGCCGTAGTCATGGTTGCCCGCCACCCCGGTGCAATGCATGCGTCGGATAGTCTCGACGCAGAGGTTGGGGTCAGGACCGTAGCCGACGATATCCCCACAGCAGACGAACTGCGTCGCTCCCTTCTCCCGCAGCACGCGCACGACCGCCTCAAGCGCCTCGAGATTCCCGTGCACATCCGAGAAGATCCCGAGCTTCACGCCTGGCCCTGGGAAGCCTCGGTCTCTCGGAAGACGCTGTCGAGTACGCCGTTGACGAACTTGCCCGCTTCGTCGTCGCCGTATTTCTTTGCGACCTCGACCGCCTCGTTGATTGAAACCTTGGGTGGAACGTCGTCGAAGTACAGGATCTCGGCCGCCGCCAGCCGGAGAATGGCCCGGTCCAGCACGGTCAGCCGCTCCAGTCGCCAGCGTTTGAGGTGCTTGCGCAGGCTGGTGTCAATCTCGGGCTGGTTGCCCTGCGCCGCATCAACCAGCCGGCGCAGGTACGTCTCGGCGTCTTCCGACGGGTTCTTGCGAAGGAGAATCTCCGCAATCGTGTGCTCCGGTTCATCGCCGACCAGGTCAAGCCGGTACAGCACTTCGAGCGCGCACTCACGGGCGAGCCGACGGTGAGTCATGGGGAAATGACAAAGTGGAAATGGCAAAGTACAAAGGGCCGTCGGACGCGCAACCGCGCGCTTTCCCGCCGACACTTTGTCATTTCTACTTTGACCTTTCTACTTTCCGCTCTACGCCAGATTCTGCTTCTCCAAGTCGGCCATTTCGATGGCCGTGAGGGCCGCGGTCCAGCCTTTATTTCCGGACTTGGCGCCGGCCCGCTCCAGCGCCTGTTCGAGCGTGTCCGAGGTAATGACCCCGAACGCCACCGGTACGCCGGTCGTCAGATAGACGTGGGCGAGGCCTTTGGTCACTTCTGCCGATATGTATTCGGCATGGGGCGTGTCGCCGCGGATGACCGCGCCGAGCGCGATTACGGCGTCGCACTTCTTGGCCGATGCCAGCCGGAGCGCGACCGCCGGAATCTCGAAGGCGCCCGACACCCAGACGATATCAACCGCCTTGGCGTTGTGACGCTCGAGGCAGTCGAGCGCGCCGGCGAGCAACTGCTTTCCCACCAACTCGTTGAACCGCGACACCACGACCGCGAACTTGCGGCCGGTGGCGTCGAGCTTGCCTTTAAACTCCCTGGTTTCCATCTTTGACTCCTTTCTCAAGGTCACCGAGCAGGTGTCCGAGCCGGTCCCGCTTGGTGACGAGATAACGAATGTTCTTCTTGCCGGGCCGCACGACGAGCGGCACGCGTTCCACGACGTCGAGTCCAAACCCGCGCAGCCCGATAATCTTCCGGGGATTGTTGGTCAGCAGCCGGATGCTCGTAAGCCCGAGGTCGGACAGTATCTGCGCGCCGATGCCGTAGTCGCGCAGGTCGGGCTCGAACCCGAGCTCGATGTTGGCCTGCACCGTATCGAGTCCCCGGTCCTGCAGGGCATACGCCCGCAGCTTGTTCGCGATGCCGATGCCTCTTCCCTCCTGCCGCATGTAGAGAACGACGCCCCGGCCCTCCCGGGCAATCACCTTCATTGCCTGTGCCAGTTGGGCACCGCAGTCGCAGCGCAGCGAATGGAATACGTCGCCGGTCAGGCACTGGGAATGGACCCGTACCAGCACCCGTTCCCTGCCCCGGACGTCGCCTTTGACCAGCGCGATATGGGCATAGGGCTCGACTACGTCCTCGTAGACAACGGCCTTGAACTCGCCGTATTCGGTCGGCAGCGCGGTCTCGACGACCTTCCGCACCAACTTCTCCTGCTGCCGGCGAGAGGCAATCAGGTCCTTGATGGTCACAATCTTCAGCCGGAACCGCTGCGCCAGCTTCTTCAGGGCGGGCAGCCGCGCCATGGTGCCGTCTTCGGCCATAATCTCACACAGCACGCCGGCCGGTGCACGCCCGGCCCGCTGCGCCATGTCCACCACCGCCTCGGTGTGCCCGGCCCTGACCAGCACGCCGCCGTCCTGGGCAATCAGCGGGAACACGTGCCCGGGCCGCGCCAGGTCCAGGGGCTTCGTCTTCGGGTTGACCAGCGCTTTGATAGTCACGGCCCGGTCATGCGACGAGATGCCGGTGGTCGTGCCTTTGGCCGCGTCGACCGAGACCGTGAAGGCGGTGCCATGCAGGGCGGTGTTCCCTTCGGTCTGCAGCGGCAGACCGAGTTGGTGGCACCGCTCGGCGGTCAACGCCACGCAGATGAGACCGCGGCCGTGCCTGGCCATGAAATTCACCTTGTCGGCGGAAATCCGGTCAGCGGCGCAAACGAGGTCGCCCTCGTTCTCGCGGGCGTCGTCGTCAACCACGACCACGAACCGACCGGCCCGGATGTCGCGCAGGCCCTCTTCGACCGTGGCAAAAACGCGCGTGCCCGCCCGACTCATCGGGCCTGCTCCGCTCCGGGAATTCTGCATTCTGACTTCTGGTATCTGAGTTCTGACTTCGCCCCTTCTCCTGCGCCCACCATGCCGCGCTCGTCGGGAATCGGCCGCAGCTTCTTCAACCGAACTCCGCTAATCATGAACAGTCAAGATAATACCCTGTCCGGCCAAGTCAAGCAAATGCGGCCTTGAGCCCGGAAGCCGGAACCGACCCGCCGAGCGTACATTCGAAACCCGTAACCCGCAACCCGTAACTCGTAACCGGCTCGTATCTTGGTGGTGAACTCAGCTATTGATTTGTCTGGGGAAATCGGTATCATAGCCGTTCTCTGCCGGACGCCAAGACCCGGTCGCGGGACGCCGAGCTTGAGCCCGTGCGGTGACCAACGGTCTATCTGAGAGCCCGTTTAACATTGACAGTGGTCGCGAATTTGATATAAGGATAGCTACGATGAAGACTTACGTCGCCAAGAAAGACGACATAAAGAGCGAATGGTATCTGTTTGACGCCGGCGGCCAGACTCTGGGCCGCCTCGCCACGCGGATTGCGGTGCTGTTGATGGGCAAGCACCGGCCGATCTATACCCCTCACATCGATTCCGGCGACCATGTGGTCGTCGTCAATGCCACAGGCATCAAGGTCACCGGCAACAAGTACGAGGACAAACTCTACCACCGCCACTCGACCTTTCCGGGTGGCTTGAGGACCTATACATACCGCCAGGTCGTTGAGAAATTCCCAACCCGGCCGCTGGAACTGGCCGTGAAGCGAATGCTGCCCAAGAATCGGCTTCAGGCCAAGCGGATCGCCCGGCTCCACATTTTCGCGGGGCCGGAACACCATCACCAGGCCCAGAAGCTCACCCCGATGAAATAACATGGACAAAACCTACTTTGCTACCGGCAGCCGCAAGTCAGCCACGGCCAAAGTCTGGCTGGTTCAGGGCGGCTCCGACACGGTTGTCAATGGCAAGCCTTTTGACACGTATTTTGGCCGGGCCGACCTCGTCACCGCGGCCATGTCGCCGTTGAAGACTACCGGCACTTCCGGCTTCGGCTTGAAGTGCGAGTGCTCGGGCGGCGGCCTGAGTGCTCAGGCGGCGGCCGTGGCTTTGGGCGCTGCCCGGGCGCTCGTTGACTACAACCCGGACCTGCGCAAGACCCTGCGCAGCGCCGAGCTGCTGAAGCGCGACCCGCGCGAGAAGGAACGGATGAAGTACGGACTGGCCAAGAGGAGGAAGCGCTTCCAGTGGACCAAACGCTAAACATAAAGCAGTTGCTCGAGGCTGGTGTCCATTTCGGGCACCATTCGCGGCGCTGGAACCCGAAGATGAAGCCGTTTATCTTCGGCAAGAAGCACGGCATCTTCATCATCGACCTGGAGAAGAGCCTGGAGCGCATGCGCCTCGCCTACGACGCGGTGCGCAACATCACCGAAGCGGGCCGGGACATCCTCTTTGTAGGGACCAAGCAGCAGGCCCGGCCGATTATCGAGGAGGAGGCCACCCGCTGCGGTTCCTGCTATGTGACCGAGCGCTGGCTCGGCGGCCTGCTCACCAACTTCGAGATTCTCTCGACCCGCATCACGCGGCTCTCCGACCTGGAACGGATGATCAACGAAGGCCAGTACGGCCATACGACCAAGAAGGAAGCCCTGCTCCTGCAGCGCGAACACAAGAAGCTGCTGCGGGTGTTTGCCGGCCTGAAGGCTTTGGACCGGCTGCCCGGCGCGGTCTTTGTGATTGACCCGGTGCGCGAAGCGACCGCGGTGGCCGAGGCAAAGCGGGTCCGGATTCCGGTCATTGCCCTGATTGATACCAACGGCGACCCGGACGGTATTGACTATCCGATTCCGGGCAATGACGACGCGCTTCGCTCCATCCGGCTCGTGGCCGGCATGGTTGCCAACGCGGTGATGGAAGGTCGGAAGCAGTTCGATACCGAGGACGTGCAGTGAGTCAGCCTACTGAGAAGGTCGTTGACCTGCGCCGCCGCACCGGGGCGGGGATGATGGACTGCAAGGTCGCCATCGAAGAAGCGGCCGGCGACGTCGAGAAGGCAATCGAAATCCTCCGCACTCGCGGCATCGCCAAGGCGGCGAAGAAAGCCGAGCGGCCGACCGCGGCCGGCGTGATTGAATCCTACATCCACCCCGGCGAGCGCCTCGGCGTGCTCATCGAGGTCGATTGCGAGACCGACTTCGTCGCCCGCAACCAGGAGTTCCGACGATTCGTGCGCGACCTCGCCTTGCACATCGCCGCGGCCGACCCGGTGGCGATTGACCGGACCGGCATCGCCGCCGACATGGTTGACCGCGAGAAGCGCATCTACGAGGAACAGGTCGCCGAGTCCGGCAAGCCGGCCAACATCGTCGAGAAGATTGTGCTGGGCAAGCTCGAGAAGTTCTACGCCGACGTCTGCCTGCTCGAGCAGCCCTTCGTGAAGGCGCCCGAGAAGACCGTCGGTGACTACCTGAAGGAAACCATCGCCAAGTTCGGCGAGAACACCATCATCCGGCGTTTCGCTCGATTCAAGCTCGGTGAGTAACCGGCGCTACAATCGAGTCCTGCTGAAAATATCCGGCGACTGCTTCAGTGACTCCGAGTTGCTGAAGCGGGTTGCCGACCAGCTTATCAAGGCCCGCGCGCGCGGAGTCAGGCTCGCCGTGGTCATGGGCGGCGGCAACATCCTGCGCGGCCGGGACACCCGGGACATGGACCAGGCCGCGGCGGACAAGGCCGGCATGCTCGCCACGGTCATCAACGGCATCAAGCTGACCGAGCTGCTCGGGGCCCGTGCGCGGGTGCGCCACTTCTCGGCAATCGGCGTTCCGGGCACGGCGGCGGGCTATGACATCTGGCAGGCGCGCGAGGCGCTGAAAGAAGGCCGGATTCTGGTCCTCTCCGGCGGCACGGGTAACCCTTTCTTCTCGACCGACTCGGCCGCCGCCCTGCGGGCCGCCGAACTCGGGATGGACGTGCTCCTCAAAGGCACGCGCGTATCCGGTGTCTATTCCGCCGACCCGGAGAAGAACCCGCACGCCAAGCTCTATCCCCGGCTCAGCTACGAACAGGCCCTGGTCGAGCGGCTGGCAGTGATGGACCTGACCGCCTTCGCCCTGTGCATGGAGCGGAAGATTCCGATAGTGGTATTTGACATAGCCAGGTCAGGGGTTATCCTTGACATCATAAAGGGAAAACGAATCGGGAGTCTTGTATGCTAGACAAAGTTTACGCTGAATACCGCGCGAAGATGACCAAGACCATCGAGGTGCTCGAAACCGAGTTTGCCCGCATCCGCACGGCGCGCGCCAACCCGGCAATCCTTGATGGCGTCAAGGTCAACTACTACGACCAGCCCACGCCGCTCAAACAGGTGGCGAGCATCTCCGTGCCCGAGCCGCGCCAGATTGTGGTGCAGCCGTGGGACCGGTCGGTCCTGCCGGAAATCGAGAAGGCAATCCAGAAGGCCGAACTCGGGCTTACGCCCATGGTCGAGGCCAACCTCATCCGCCTGCCGATACCGGCCCTGACCGAGGAACGGCGGCGCGAGCTGGCCAAGCTCTGCGCCAAGCTGACTGAGGATTCGCGCATCGGGGTTCGCAATCTCCGCCGCGAGGCAAACGACGCGGTCAAGAAGCTCGAAAAAGAGAAGAAGATCACCGAAGACGACTCCAAGACCGGCACCAAGAAGGTTCAGGAGGTGACCGACGAGTTCATCAAGAAGCTCGACGAACTCCTGAAACACAAGGAAGCCGAAATCATGGAGAAGTGATCGACTTTGGTCGGACACGTCCGACCGGTCTGACGCGTCGGCCTCCGAAACGTTGAACAAGATTCCCCGCCACATCGCCGTCATCATGGACGGCAACGGACGCTGGGCGAAACAGAAGGGCCTGCCCCGCGCCATCGGCCACCAGGAAGGGGTCAAATCCCTGCACGAAGCGGTCGAGACCGGCGACGACGCCGGCGTCAAGTACCTGACCGCGTACACGTTCTCGACCGAGAACTGGTTCCGGCCAAAACACGAGGTCGAGTTACTGATGAAGCTCATGGCGATTACCGTTGACGATGAACGGCCGGGCCTGATTAAGAACAACATCCGGGTCCGCACCGTCGGCCGCCTCTCCGACCTTCCCCAGAACCTGCAGGACGCCATGACCCGCCTCGTCGCCGACACCTCGAAAAACACCGGCCTTACCCTCACTCTTGCCCTGAGCTACGGCGGTCGCACCGAAATCCTCGACGCCTGCCGCCGCGCGGTCGAGACCGGCAAAGCGCCCCAGACTGAGGCCGAATTCGGCGCCCTGCTCTACGACCCGTCTTTGCCCGACCCGGACCTGCTCGTTCGCACCGGCGGCGACCGGCGAATCTCCAACTACCTCCTGTGGCAGTCTGCCTACACGGAACTGTACTTCACCGAGACCCTCTGGCCCGACTTCCGCAAAGCCGAGTTTCTCACCGCAATCGAGGACTATGCCCAAAGACAGCGCCGTTTCGGCCGCATTGACGAAAAGTAGCTGGCTCCGGCGGGTCCTGGTCGGGACCGCGCTCGGCGTCGCTATCTTCGCCGCCATCTTCACCTATCGGCAGGTCATTGCCGTCATCACCGCGGCCTGGGCAGTACTTGCCACGCTCGAGTTCACCCAGCTCCTAGGCAAGGCGGAAATCAAGCTCAGCCGCTGGCTCCTGCCGGCGCTCAACGTGACCATCGTCGTTGCCGCGTACTTCAGCTGGCTGCCCGGGTTTCTGCTCGCACCAATCGCGGTCATCCTGCTGGCCGCGGTTGCGACCCGCGAGACCAAACCGCGCGTGCCGGTCTACGGCGCGTTCTGCCTCGTCTACCTCGGCTTCTTCCCGGCCCACCTCGTTCTACTCAAGAACCTCGCGATAGGCCGGTGCTGGTCCCCGTGGCTCGTATTCTTCCCCCTTGCCCTGACCTGGGTCAATGACAGCGCCGGCCTCGTCTTCGGCAAGCTCATCGGCCGGCACAAACTCTCCCCGGCAATCAGCCCGAACAAGACCGTCGAAGGCTACATTGCCGGCCTTGTCTTCTCCGCCATCCTGTCCGGCGTGTATCTCCATTTCCTCCTGCCGTTCTCGAGCCATCCGATATGGTGGCTGGCCGTCGTCGGCATCGGGCTCGGCACGATTGCGCAGGCCGGGGACCTGTTTGAGTCGATGTTCAAGCGGGCAGTCGGAGTCAAAGACACCTCATCCGCGCTCGCCGACCATGGCGGGTTCCTCGACCGCGTCGACAGCCTGCTCTTCACCATCCCCGCCTTCTACTACCTTGTCCTCTACCTCTAGGAAAATAGTGAATAGTGAATTGAGAATAGTTGAATCCGACTCCGCCGTCCGCACTTCTGCCTTCTGCATTCTGATATCTGACTTCTGCCTTCGGCCTGCCTGATGCGTCTTACCGACCCTATCATCCGCGAAGGCCCGCAACTCAGCGTCCACTACGTCGCGTTCGACTCCTTCGGCGTCAAATCGATGTGCGTGCGGTTCGAGACTCCGGACATCACCATCACAATCGACCCGGGCGCCGCGGTCGAAGCCGGTTCCTTCCCCCTGCCGGTTGAGAAACGCCACGCCCTGCTCAACGAGTACCACGAGGCCGTGCGCGCATCCTGCGCCAAATCACAGGCGGTCGTCATCTCGCACTACCACCTCGACCATCTCCAGCTTTCGCGCGAGAGCGACATGTACGGCGACAAGCTCCTGTTTGCCCGCGACCCGGCAATCATGTCCGCGAAACAGGCCGACACCGCGGCCCGGCTCTTCAAGATGATTGACGGCCTGCCCAAAGAAAGACTCTGGGCCGACGGCCGCAAGTTCAAGTTCAAGAAGACGGTCATCGAATTCTCCCCCGCGGTCTGGCACGGCGCGCGCGATGCCGAACCCGGGACCGTGATAATGACCACGGTCGGCCACGGCAAAGAAAAGGCGCTCATCACCTCCGACGTCGGCGGCCCGCTCGAACTCGCGACGACCGACATCATCTGTTCCGCCAAGGCCCAGACCGTCGTGCTCGACGGCTACCCGACCTACCATCTCGGCCAGTTTGCCACCGACTATGACCTCGTTCGCAGCATCGTGAACATCTGCCGGATACTCGCCGCGCCGGGCTTGAAGACCCTGGTGGTCGACCATCACATCTGCCGAGACTACCGCTACCCGGCCTTCTTCAAGCTGGCCTACGAGAAGGCGAAGCAGCTCAAAAAGCAGTTCGGCACCGCGGCCGAGGTGCTGGGCCGGACCAGCGCGGTGCTGGAAGGATACCAGAACTACGGCTCGACCCGCTGGCAGAAATGGTCGCCGCTCGAAACCGCGGATGCCCGCGCCGTACTCGAACGCGCGGTCGCCGAAGGCAAGCTCGACAGAGACTGGCCCGCCGCCTTCGACCGGTGGGTGGTATAGGGCCCCAGCGGGCAAACCCTAAACCCCAAATCCTAAACCCCAATTCAGAAGCCGGAATCTGCGGTGTCTGTGCAATCTGTGGATAGTCCGCTCCGAACCTTGGCGGTCTTGGCGTTCTTGGCGGTTTCGTTTCGGCTTC
>Ga0315284_10015797_pt1 | contig 10725 bp, 8 predicted proteins | sample YL17G09_16_MG_FD_203696 | JGI IMG/M metagenome (GOLD analysis project Ga0315284, IMG submission 203696) | Sediment microbial communities from Yellowstone Lake, YNP, Wyoming, USA - YL17G09_16 | ecosystem: Environmental > Aquatic > Freshwater > Lake > Sediment | place: USA: Wyoming | collected...
GCTTACCGAGGCGATCGAGTTCAATCGTCAGGACGCTGTGCGAGCTGCAGAGCCCGGCTACACCGAAGAGCGCGTCTCGGTATGAAGCGAGCGGATCTGCTCAAGCACCTACGGAAACACGGCTGCGAGCAGATCCGTGAGGGCGCGAGCCATTCCTGGTGGGCGAACCCGCCTCTGAATCGCCGGTCATCAGTTCCTCGCCACACCGAGATTCGCGAGGTTCTTGCACGGAAGATCTGCCGGGACCTCGGCGTGCCGTGGAGGACGGCAAAGTAGCCGCGGCCCCTCACTCCGCAGGCGCGGGGGTATAGGTGACACCAAGAGTGAAGATCTGACCCCAACGCCCTTGAGCATCGCCCGCAAGAGGATGAAGGAGGTGTGTGATGACTAACCTCGGGTACCGCCCGATCGCCCACGACCACGGTGCTTTCCTCGACAAGGCCCTCAAGCGCAGGGGCTTCGCCCAAGCGTATGGGGCACTGGAGGATGAGTGCGTTCTCGTGAGAGAGCTACTCGCTGCCCGCACTCGCGCAGGACTGACCCAGGAGGAAGTCGCGAAGTCGATGGGCACGACCAAGAGCGCCGTCTCCCGTTTGGAGGCCGCGGGCAAGCACTCCCCGTCCGTCACTACCCTCAAGAAGTACGCGCACGCGGTCGGCTGCGACGTCGAGATACGGCTCGTTCCGACTCCGCGCTCGACCGCGAGTCCCGGCACATGTCGCAAACCCGCACCCTAGTGTGTTCCGTTCACGGTAGCACCTGCAGTTTAGAGCCACAGATGAAGGAGTTGCCGCGGCAACTCCCAAGCTGCTCGGAACGAGCAGCCGTCTACGTCGCGCCAGACCAGCCAGGAGTTGCGATGGCAACTCCCTAGCTGTCCAGCACAGCTGGACAGCCACCGTCCCCTGAACAAAATCCGATGATAGACCCAGCACCCCTATCGTCATCGAGTTTGAATCGACATGGCCACGCCTACTTCCCTACCAGCAGGTTGCTCAGCGTGGTTTTAGCTCTGCGCTCGCTCCCGATCCCCTCATACAGGGCGTCCAGAATGTCGGCATAGGGCTCCCTCCAGGCGAGGAAGTTCGCGTGATGTTGAACCTTGAGGAAAGTGAGGTGACTGCGGGCAATCCGTTCGAGCATGAAGTTCTCCCCAATGCAGAACTCCCTGCGATAGTGCGCCTCGAAGTCACTCACGTGCTGGGCCGCCGAGGCGAACTGGTTGATTGCAGCCACATGCGCCTCCTGCATTTCGCGGAGGTGGGACACCACTGCCTGGATCTTACTGTCAATCCCGGTGTCTGCACGCTCGAGAAGATTGTCTTGCGATGAACTCTGCGAGCTGCTGTATAGCAGACAGCGATGGAGAAACTCGAATTTCGTGATGGTGTTTGCGGCAAACTCGAAGCCTAAGGGATTGAGCGTGACGCGAGGATTCTCAGTGCGGCAGTAGTTCAAGGATACGTGCTCTTCCGAGTCAGACAGCTCTAAGTACCGGTGCAGAAGCTCCACATCATACATTCGGTAGAGGCTGGTGATGACCGAATCGGGTTCGATGCCGATCTCACGGAATGCTCTGACGACTTCACTCAACCGAACGAATTGCACTTCGCGCCGAGATAGCCATGCGAGAATCACGAGCTCGATGTCGCATTCGGGGGCAGCATCTAGTGTGCCGGCGCTATACCGTTCAAACTTCGTGACGACGTCCAGGAGAAAGGGATGGTCCGCCGTCTGTCTAGCAAAGAGCCATCGATAGAGGTACGAGTGCACTTGCCAGTCCGCCAGATCCAATGTGCCGTTCTCGTACGGTATGGTTTTTGCTCCTATTAGCCTGAAGAGATACTTCACGAAGTCGAGGTTCAGCACAAGCATCTGCTTAATGCTATGGTTCGCAATATTGTAGAGCTGATCTGCTACAAACTCGTCGTTCGCGAGTTGGGCGAGTCTCACAAAGATACTTCGTGCTTCTGCGAACTTACCAGAGTCGTCGGTGGCGGCCACAGCCTTCTCCGCGTATGTCTGTCTGCCCTCCAAGACGGTACGTGCAAGCTCGGGGGTAGGAGGATGCAGGCGTACTGGGCGAGCCTCTTCAACGATTTGCGACAATGAGACGATTCGCACGATGTTGCCGGCTGACCCGGCCTCCTCAAAGCGCATCAGGTTCTTGCTGCGTATCGCGACGACTGTTCCGAACTCCCCCCGGCCGCCGTGATGTATGTCTATCGCCGCTGAGAACAGGTGCGGCTGAGCCCCAACCTGGAGCCGGTCAACATTGTCGATGATGAGCAAGAACCGTGGCAGGTTCAGGGCTCTCTTCACCGTGATGGCCATCTGCGCGCACGTGAGGTTGGCTTTGACGAACTCTTCTTCTTCAGTGACAGCCTCCCAGTCGGTAGCGAAGATCGTGCGTAGCGCGTCCTTCTTCGCGCCTGTCTCGCCGATATGAGGGTTATTGTGCGCCTTCCTCCACATGAAGATGCGGCGATGCATTCTCTCCTCATAGAAGAATAGCATAAGGGCGGTGTACACGAATGCGACCTTGTCTTCGATCTTCGCGAGAAACTGCCTAGCCATTTCTAGCTTGAACTGGTCCCGTATGAACTTGAGCTTGTCCTCTGGCGACTTCCCCATTGAGTAGAACTTCTCGATCTGCTCTTTGAAATCGAAGAGGAAGTACTGCTCAGGGGGTATGGCCATTTTCCTTAGTTCCTTACGGATGATGGTTGTCTTGCCGCCTCCAGGAGGCGCGACAATAACAACGAGCTTGTTGGCGGAATCAAGCGCCTCGGCAACGCCATGCTCATCTTCTGCATCGAACTCCGCACAGATCTGCTCGAAGAACACATCGGGGCTGAGAGACCACCCATCTGCCGGGGTTTCGTCCAGCGCGAAGAGCATCGGTTTGCGAAGCAGGTCAAGGAACTCTAAGTATTCTTCGTATGGCACTTCAGACTCCTTAGGACAACCTAGCTAGTGCCCACACCCAGCCAAGGAACAGCGGCACTCCCGTCAACAAGAACCCAGCCAGCGTGAGCCAGTACCGCCTAGCGATGACCTCGGATGCGTACTTGGCATCGACGGTAGACGTATCGTAGCAGAATGGGCAGACGGCTGGCCGCGCTCTCTGTGGAAGAAAGCGCAGGGGAGACCACCGCCAGTAGCTGCACCGGCACTGCGACCCCACCAAGAATGTGCATGAAGCGCATGCTTCCGCCCGCTTGAGACCAGAGCCTCGCCCCGCGATTGTGGCAACTGCGAAATGTGCGACGAAGACCGACACCCCGGCAGCTGCGCCGACTAATCCCCAATTCGTCGCCGTCACCGGCACGTGCACCTGCGGGGCCGAAGGGCTTAAGTTGCCTTGCATCAGCAATTACACCACCAACCACTTGCGGGACATGGTTTCCTAGTACACGATATGGGCTGGAAAGTCAATATTGACATGTAGCGCATCCCGTGTCCAAACCACGTCACCTCCTTCAGCAGGAGCAGCCGGGATCTGCGAGGACGGCGGAGGGTTGGCGCTGGTTCCTGCACGCGAATCGGGGGACACATACCTCAAATTCTGCGACCCGCTCGGAGGGGTGGTATGTACGGCGGGCAGCAGCTGGGATACAGGTATGTGTCCCCCGATTGCCTGAAGCGGCGACGATTACGCAACGCCACAGGTTATCGGGTAGATTACGGCCGCTCACCGTCGGCCAACTCCTTCACTTCCTTGATTCATCGGGAAGCCGCGCTAGACTGAAGACAAGATGCCGGCTCCAGACAGCGTGCTCTCTCTTGTTGAGCGTTTCCGAGAACACCGCGACGAGTACCTCTCCGCCGGGTACAACGAAGCGACGCTGCGGCGGGAGTTCCTCGAGCCGATGTTCAAGGCGCTGGGTTGGGACGTGGACAACACCAAGGGTTACGCGGAGGCGTACAAGGAGGTTGTCCACGAGGACGCCATCAAGATCTCCGGGGCGACGAAAGCTCCGGACTACGCCTTTCGCCTCGGCGGCGTGCGCAAGTTCTTTGTCGAAGCGAAGAAGCCATCGGTCGACGTGAAGGGAGATCCTTCTCCCGCCTACCAACTACGCCGCTACGCCTGGTCGGCGAAGCTTCCTCTTTCGATCCTGACGGACTTCCACGAGTTCGCTGTGTACGACTGCACGAGGAAGCCGGATCTGACGGACACGGCTGCCACCTGCCGGATTCTGTACCTCACGTGCGAAGACTACGCCAAGCGTTGGGAAGAGATCGCGGAGCTTTTCTCTCCTGAAGCGATCCAGAGAGGCGCCTTCGACAAGCATGCCGCCTCGGCGAAGAAGAAGGGGACCACCGCCGTCGACGATGCCTTCTTGAAGGAAACAGAGACCTGGCGTGACCTTCTTGCCCGCAACCTCGCGCTACGGAATCCGGGCCTGACTCAGAGGGAACTGAACACGGCCGTACAAACGACCATCGACCGGATCATCTTCCTGCGGATCTGCGAAGACCGTGGCATCGAAGAGTATGGCGTGCTCCGAGGTCTCGTCAACGGCACGTGCATCTACGCACGCATGCTGGGAGTCTTCCGTGCCGCCGATGAGAGGTACAACTCTGGACTCTTCCACTTCCGAAGCGAGAAGGACCGCCCAGGGGAACCGGACACGTTGACACTGGGCCTCGTGATCGATGACAAAGTCCTGAAGGAGATTCTCGACGCGCTCTACTATCCGAAGAGCCCGTACGAGTTCTCCGTGCTCCCAGCCGACATCCTTGGCCATGTGTACGAGCAATTCCTCGGCAAGGTGATCCGGTTGACGGCAGGGCACCGCGCGGTCGTCGAGGAGAAGCCCGAAGTCAAGAAGGCCGGCGGCGTCTACTACACGCCGACGTACATCGTCGACTACATCGTCAAGAACACCGTTGGCAAGCTGCTTGAGGAGATCACGCCCAAGGAGGCAGGCAGTCTCCGCATTCTTGATCCCGCCTGCGGCTCGGGTTCATTCCTTCTCGGTGCGTACCAGTTGCTGCTTGACTGGCACCAGGCCTGGTACGCGGGCCACGATCCCGAACGGTGGGCCCGCGGACGGCAACCGAGGGTCTTCCGTGGGCAGGATGCCGAGTGGCGACTCACGACGGCCGAGAGGAAGAGAATTCTTCTAGACTGCATCTACGGTGTCGACATTGACCCGCAGGCCGTCGAGGTGACGAAGCTCTCTCTCCTACTGAAGGTGCTGGAGGGAGAGGATGCGGAGAGCATTGGCAAGACGCTGAAGCTCCTTCGCGAGCGCGCCCTGCCCGACCTCGGGAAGAACATCCAGTGCGGCAACTCCCTCATCGGGACCGACTTCTACGACGACCACCTGATTGACACGCTCACGGAAGAAGAGAGATTCGGGATCAACGCTTTCGACTGGGAGACCGCGTTTCCCGAGATCATGAGCGCCGGCGGCTTCGATGTCGTGATTGGCAACCCACCGTACCTCTTCGCTCGCGAGCTGTTGACGCTGCCTGCACGTCGCTACTTCGCTGCCCATTACCCGACCAGCACCGACAAGGCAAACACCTACATGCTCTTCATGGCGCGCATGAAAGACCTCCTCAATGAGGCAGGCCTCGGAGGGTACATCGTGCCGAACTCCTGGCTAACGATTGAGAGCGCCTCTTCCATCCGACGGCTACTGCTTCCCTACCTCCGCAGAGTCGTGGACCTCAGCTACCCGGTCTTCGAGGGGGTGTCGATGGAACCATGCGTGTTCGTTGTCTCCGGCGACGCGGCTCCCTCCAGAGACGTTGGCGTGATGCGCGTCGATTCGCCAGCGGGACTAGCCCACGGGACCATGACCACTCAAGACCCTGCCCTGTGGTCAGCCCCCCAGTTTCGTATCACGATTGCCAGAGACCCGAAACGCGCGATGCTGATGAAGAACCTCGCGAATGAAGCGGGGACAGTCGCGGACGTCTTTGAAGTTCGGACTGGCCTTCAGGCTTACGAGCGCGGGAAGGGCATCCCTCCTCAGAGCGCGGAAGACGTTCGTGACCACGTTTTCGATCGGCCAGAGCAAGATCAGCCTACGACACTTCGGTACCTCTCTGGAAGCGATGTGAGGCGCTATGGAACCAAATGGTCAGGTCTGTGGCTCCAGTATGGAAGATGGCTCGCACAGCCACGGTCTCGTGACATCTTCACTCGCCCACGCGTGTTGGTGAGAGAAATCACTTCGCGGTTCCCGCGCTGCTTCGAGGCCACGTTCACCTGCGACACCTACCTGAACAACAAGAGTGTCCTCAATGTCCTGCATCCCCTGGATGACGACACTGGCCTCAAGTGCCTCCTCGCCGCACTGAATAGCAGGCTTCTGTCCGCATTCTACGTTGAGATGGCGGTGAAGAGCGCCAGAAGGATCTTCCCGAAAGTCGTCACGAGGAACCTCGCCGAGTTTCCTTACCCCAAGGAGGTCAGTCGCGCAAGCGCGACGGAACTTGCATCGCTGGCCGACCGTATGCTCGACCTCCACAAGCGAGAGCATTTTCCCCGCACTGACCATGAACGAGCAATCCTCCAGCGCCAGATCGAAGCGACGGACCGGAGGATCGACCAGCTCGTCTACGAGCTCTACAGTCTGACCGATGGCGAGATCCGCATCGTCGAAGAGGTAACACGTGCGTAGAAGGCTTCCGTCGCTGATGAATCCCGGAACTGGAACCATGACCCCGCGAGAAGGCTCCCAAACGGGGTCCGCGCCCTTTGTGTCCTATGATTAACCCTTTGAGGATACCGGCGAGTTCTGGCTTCCCGGCGCCGGAGTAGCAGTCCACAGATCATCCTGGAGGGAGAAGATGAGCAGACAGCCCTCTCGAGGGCGTGCCGACCAGAAGCTCGAGTATGCCGGCATTCATCTTGGCGAACTGCGGTCACACCCCGGCAGAACTTCGAACGATGCTTGGGAGAACGCCCATCAGGAGAGTTGCCTCTTTCATCTTGCAGGCGCGGTCGATGCGCTCCTCCATGAGATCAACGAGGCATACTCGCTCGATCTGCGGCGGACGAACGTGCATTGGGGTTCGGTCTCCAGAAGCCTCAGGAAGGCCGGACGTGTGTCACCTGCCTTCAATCGGATGAGTGCCCTGCGAGAGCAGAAGGGCGAGTGGCTTGACCTGCTCTATGAGTGGCGGAACCACGGCACGCATCGAGGAAGGGTCGGCAAGGTTGTGTACGTTTCAACGACGAGACGGGAGAATGACAACGAGTTCAAAGACCCTCGGGATGGCTCAGTCCCAGGCACGTTCTCAGGCTTGGGGTGTCAGCAAGTCCTGGAGTGCCTTGCAGCCAATGCAGAACAGCTGGTGGAGGACTGTCGACGGATTGATCCGGAGCTTCGGTGTTCGGAGTAGGACATCGGGGCTCTACCATCGGATTCAGTGCAGGGACGGGAGCACCCCCGACCAAGTCTAGCAGGAGGGCTGCTTCGCTCCAGCCGAAGCAACTTGGGCATCCGCGGTTGCTGACTGCTCGACTCTGAAATGCCGCCCCGCCGCGTCCGTGCGATCCAAGGAAGCCCTGACGGATGATGGTGGGTGATACATCCCAAAACCAGAGTGCTGAGGGGGTGACGTACATGCCGGCACAAGGTGCCTCCGTGCCTCGCCCCGCTTCGAGCTGTCTGCTACATCTCCGTCGCTGAAGGCACAAGGCGCACGAACGTCTCAAGGGTTTCCCGGGAGAGATTCACCAGAGACCGCAGTTCGTCACGCGATATCTCTTTCCTGATGCTGGCTCCCGTGGAAGCGTGGCGAACGAGGACGATTCGCTCTGTACCAGATTCCGGCTCGCTCGTCATGATCGGATTGTGGGCGATCTCGTTTCGCCGCTTGGCGATTGTGGAGAGTGCGTCACAGAGGCCGTCCACCTCGGAAGGCGGCAGACCTGCTCGATCGTGAAGAAGCAGGCGAAGGATTCGGACGCGACTTCCGAGTGGGAGCTTCGTCGCCTCCTCGACCAGCAGCGGGTCTCTGCTCAGGGCGGCAAGCGCACCGTTCGTCAGAAGCTCCAGCGCACCGCAGTGATGGATGATGGTGCCAATGAGAGTCCGAAAGTCGTCCGTAACTGGCGTTCGAGCGGCCGAGTCAGACATGGGCACAACATACCTGGCGCAGATCCAGGGATGCAATCGCCGCGCACCTCCACGCCTCTCCCTCCAGAGTTGCGGGCCTGAATGAGTCTGCAGGCTCTCTTTGGTGCCGCAGCTTGCCCCGCCAGCCATGAAGGCGCATCCCCCCCGCCCGCACCTCGCTTGCACCCCTTTCATCGTCCCGCTACACTGCCCCACATCCGCGAGCGATCTCCGCTCGTCGGCTATCGAAAGGAGGCGTGAAGACTATGAGAACCGTGAATGCTGACTTTGTCTTTGCTGCCTCCTGCCGAGCGCTCTAGGGCTCTCTCGGGCCCATCTTCCAGGCTCTATCAGAACTCGTCTGAGTCCCCTCTTGCGTTCCCAGGTGGCAGCCGTCCCGGAATCGGTTCTTTGTCACTCGTGATTCGTGGGAGGAAGCTATTACTGATCGAGAGTACGAAGATGCGCGTAGCACGTGGCCTGTGGGTTGTGGGTACAAGAGCCCCGTTGACGGACGGCCCGGGAACACAGACGAGTGGGATGACCTTGCTCTGGAGTCGGGGAAGCTATCGACAGCAGATGGCACGCGTGCGTGGAAGAGAGAGGGGAAGCTCGACCGAGACCATAAGCCCGACGGCGGCCGTCCGGCGGGACGGCTAGGCAGAACGGACGGCTTTGATGACCCCGTTCTGCAGGGCGGTCCAAAGCGGAGGCCGGCGATCCAGCGAGCCCGGCCGGACGATGTGGGGCTACTGACGAGCGACGAGGTCGCGTTCCTGGACGATGGGCCGAAGGACCCGCTCGAGCTGTTTGCGGATTCGGGCTACATCACCGACGTCGTGAACGAGGTCAAGAGCGGGAAAGAGGCGACGGTCTACTGCTGCCGTGCGCATCCGTCAACGGGCCGCGAGCTGGTGGCGGCGAAGGTCTACGCGATCGACATCGGCGCACACTACCGGATGAACAAGCTCTACGCCGACGGCCGCTTCCGCGTCTACAAGCCGGACTCGCGCCAAGAACGCGCGATCAAGTCGGGCAAGCACCGCGGCAGGGAGATGGTCTTCGCGGATTGGGTTGGGCAGGAGTACGAGAACCTGCACGTTCTCCATGCCGCTGGCGCGGACGTGCCGGCGCCGATCGCTCAGTGCGGGCCGGGCATCTTGATGGACTACATCGGCGACGCGTCGCGCCCGGCGCCGATGCTGGTTGGTGCCACGATGTCAGCGGCGGAGGCTCAGCGCCTTTTCGATCAGGCGATGCGGAACATCCGGATCTTCCTGGCGAAGGATCGCGTCCACGGCGACCTGTCGCCCTACAACATGCTTCTGTGGAAGGCCCGGCTCGTGATCATCGACCTGCCGCAGGTCGTGCACGCGCGCTGGAACGACGAGGCGTTCAACGTGCTCAAACGGGACATCGAGAACATCCTGCAGTTCTTCAGTCGGCGGGGCGTGAAGGCATCGGCAACGGAGCTGGCGATTGACCTCTGGACGAGGTATCGGCGGGGGGAGCTAGATCGCGAGGTCGGCATGTAGCGTGTGGCTTGTGGCTCGTAGGTGAGGCAGGAGGAAGCGTTCGTTGGGTTCCTTGAGTTCGTTGAGTTCGTAGGGTTCGTTGGGTTCGTTGGGTTGACGACGTGTGGACTTAGTGTGTTAGGGCGGGAGGATGGCAGCTGGAGCGTTCTGCCGGCCCCAGCTGCTAGGGAGTCTGCTGCGCAGACTCCTGGCTCCATCGCCATCCGCGGCGCTCCAGTCGCTTGGGAGTCTGCTTCGCAGACTCCTTCCTCGGTGTCGGAGGTTGGCGACTGAAGCGACCGGATGGCTCTTCAGTCGCTGGGGACTCTGCCGGTTGGCTGGCTGCAGACTCCTGGCTCCATCGCCATCCATGGTTCTCCAGTCGCTTGGGAGTCTGCTTCGCAGACTCCTTCCTCGGCCTCCGCTTCGCGGACGGAGGTTCTCAGCCCCCCCCAACGTGGAAGCCCGAAGGGTCCCTTTGACCCTTCGGGCTTGCAGTTAGGGCGGGGGGATGGCCACCGGAGGAGTCATGCGAGTCTCCGGCGGCTTGGGAGTTTGCCGGTCGGGCAGCCGCAAACTCCGGCCTTGTCGCGTCGCTTCTCACCACGCGGCCCCAAGAAGCAGCCCAGGGCACTACGCCCTGGGCCGCGTCTTAGGGCGGGGGGATTCGAACCTCCGAATGGCGGCTCCAAAGGCCGCTGCCTTTCCGCTTGGCGACGCCCTAGAACGTCACATCTTCCGTCGGCCATCCCGAGACGCCACCACCCTGGCCGACGACTTCAATGTACTTGGCCAGGATAGCGTTCTCCATGCGCAGGCGGAGATCGCTGTTCGATCGATCTTAGCGGCCCGCTCAAGGTGTTTCAATTCCCAGCGCGGTCGCCGGCCAGTTCGATCTCCGTGACCCCGTCTCCGCCAAGCTGGGGCCGGGCGTACACAAACGAGGACACGAACGAGCAGGATGCCAAGTAGGCGCGCACGCCATCCCGCAGCGCGCCGGTCCCCTTTCCGTGGATGATTCGCGCGTTGCGGATGTCGGCCCGCAGGAGTTCGTCGAGGTACGCTTCGACCTGCCGCAGCGCCTCGCTTACCGTCAACCCCCGCAGATCGAGTTGCAGCGGCAC
>Ga0315284_10015798_pt1 | contig 10725 bp, 9 predicted proteins | sample YL17G09_16_MG_FD_203696 | JGI IMG/M metagenome (GOLD analysis project Ga0315284, IMG submission 203696) | Sediment microbial communities from Yellowstone Lake, YNP, Wyoming, USA - YL17G09_16 | ecosystem: Environmental > Aquatic > Freshwater > Lake > Sediment | place: USA: Wyoming | collected...
ATTTTGTTTGCCGATGATACGATAATCTTCGAACTTGTCGGTCACGGAACGATGACAGGTCCCCTCGTTACCCCGGAGGGTGAAATAGCTCCCACGGGAAAGAATATGGATTTAAAAACCGCGTTCTTAGCTAAGATATCGCCCGAGGGTCTGATTGTTGAAGACAGGTCGTATTTCGACAATACGGAAATGTTAAAGGCTTTGGGGTTGATGAAATAAGGGCCCGAGAACGATGGGGATACTCCAAATCACAACGTTATTAAAGAATTAAAGCCAAGTTAATTTCGTTTGGCTTTCTTTGTGATCAGAAAGACCGCCGTAGCCAAAACATTGTGACCATAACCCGGCTGGAATCGGCTTAATACTGCTTAAAGCGGCTGACGTATACGAGGGGAAAGAGAGAGCGCGCCCGGAGGGATTTGAGCCCCCGACCTTTGGATTCGGATTCGGGGGGTAGGGTCGCCACACACAAATCTATTAAATCTTGACAAACCTTTGACAACTTCTCTCCGAGAGGCGCTAATAGTGATGACGGATGAAGGAGGCGCTCCATGAAACAGATGCTTGACAAACTGATCGCGGCGGGCATGGTCTCTTTGATGTTCGTTCTTCCCGGAGCCCTTTCTGCCCGGGAAAGGCGAGGGGCAAACCTCATCATCACCCTTAAGGACGGTCGACAAGTCGAAGGCGAACTCATCGCCGTCAAGCAGGATTCGCTTCTTTTACTAAACCTAGCCGGGAAAGACGAGTCCGCGTACGTGGCCGCGATCAGAAGCATCCGGGTTATACGGAAGTCGCAGGTTTGGAAGGGCGGACTTTATGGATTCGCGGCAGGTTTCCTGGGAGGGGCCGGATATTGCTTTATCAGGAGCGCGCAAGAAGGAGCCGGCCAAGATGCTGTCGGCCTCCTAGCATATGGCGCATTTTTTGCAATCCCCGCTGGGATTATTGGACTCGGAGCAGGGGCGTTGGCGGGTTCAGACAAAACAATTCAACTTGAAGGAACGCCCGAATCGGCGGTCAAGAGTGTTCTGACCGATTTGCGCAACAAAGCCCGGATACGCGATTTTAAGTAAGCAGGCGTTCGTCCTACAGGCCTCCTTTCCTGTTTGGCACCTCAACGGTGAACCGTGTGCCGGGAGTGTATCAGAATGGAATTAAATCGCCGCGGAGAGTGGGGACACTTTTGAGGAAAAAGGGAGCGCGCCCGGAGGGATTTGAACCCCCGACCTTTGGATTCGAAGTCCACCGCTCTATCCACTGAGCTACGGGCGCGCGGCAGGCTTTGAGGCCTTCCCATCATATTGGCAGGCAGGGCGGAAATCAAGGAGAGACTCGGGGCGGATTCTGGAAGGATAAGAGACTCCGGATGGAAAAACAGGTTCCACGACACCAAGACCGCCATCATACAGCGGCCGCACATCGTCTCTCCCACCGAGACGAGAGCGACGACCGTCTGGATAACCGACACGCCGTGTCACGCCAAGTTCATCTGGGGGCTGAAGGGAATTTTCCCATCCGTCTCGGCGGGCAATCCCGGAAATTTAATGAGCGTAACACAGAAAAAATAACTGTTGCAGCAACGTGATAACTTCCGGTTTGGGCAACGTGATTACTTCCGCTTTTTTCGGTTAAGGTATGGCTTCCTGAGGAAGGAGGCCGGCCTTGATGCGAAAGGATTTAATCACGTTGAGCCAGGAAGAGCATGATCGATTGCTGATCATCCGGAAGGTCATGAAGCGGGAGATAAGCCAGGTTGAAGCGGCGGATCTTCTGAACATCTCCGACCGTCAGGTCCGTACTCTCGTCGGCAAGGTCAGGGAGAGGGGGGCCAAGGGGTTGGCCCACGGGAACCGGGGGAAGCCATCGCCCAAGAAGATGCCCAAGGCGGAAGAAGAGCGGATCGCGGGGATCATCAAAGACAAGTATTGGGATTTTGGGCCGACGTTCGCCGCGGAGAAGCTCTGGGAGAAGCAAAGGATCAAGGTCAGCAAGGAGAAGCTGCGGCAGGTCATGATCGATGCCGAGATACGACGGGTTCGGCATCGGAAGGGGGACGTGCATCAGTGGCGGGAGAGGAAGCATTTTTCGGGCGAGTTGGTGCAGATGGACGGGTCCCACCATGACTGGCTCGAGGACCGGGGACCGAAGCTCGTCCTGATGGGCTACATCGACGACGCGAAAGGCGAGGTTTTTGGCCACTTCTACGACTATGAAGGGATCTGGCCAGCAATGGACAGCCTGGAGGGCTATATCCGGCTCTACGGCATTCCCAGGGCCCTGTATCTGGATAAATTGAGCACATATAAGACGACACGTCCGGCGGATCTGGATGAACTGCTGCGGGGGGAAGAGGCGCAGACGCAGTTTGAACGGGCCGGCAAGGAGCTCGGGATAAATATCATTCACGCCAGCTCGCCCCAAGCCAAGGGTCGGATCGAGCGGGAGTTCGGCACGCTCCAGGACCGCTTGGTCAAGGAGTTGCGGCTGGCCGGGGTTTGCACGAAGGACGAGGCGAACCGATTCCTCGTTGGCTATTGGCCGAAACACAATCGTCGGTTTTCGCGGCCGGCGTTGCGGCCTGAGGACCTCCACCGGCCGCTGCCAAAAGGTCTTAACTTGAGGGATATCTTTTGCCTCAAAGGGTCCCGGACGATCAACAACGGCTATATGGTCCGCTGGAAAGGGAGGCTGCTGGTGATCGCCAACCCGTCGATCGCGATGAGGAGACGCCAAACGCAGGTTCTGGAGCACTTTGACGGCAGTCTCGTCATCCGCTTCAACGGCCGGAACCTGGATTACCGGGAGGTTCAGGACATAAAACCGGGGCCTCGCCCGGCGCCGGAAGCGAAAACGGCCCCGGAGAAGAGGAAAGGACCAAACATCCCTGCTCCCAACCACCCTTGGCGGAGGTGGGAACCCCGTTTGCACCATAACTCCTATCTGGAGAGAATCTGACCCTTGAGAAAAGCGGAAGTATTCACGTTGCTAGAATCCGGAAGTATTCATGTTGCCTTGACACACAGAAAAAATAACTTGACTAACCGCTTATCATCGAATACAACTTCGGACAACACTAGCAAGGAGGTCGATATGAAAAGACTCTGTGCAGTAGTTCTCGTCCTGGTCGGAACGGCTTTCCTGATGCCCCAGCACCTGGCCGCGCAGTTCGGGATCAAGGGCGGACCGAATCTCTCGAAGTATGCAGTCACCGCGGAGCCCGGTTTTGAATGGGACAGCCATAATTTGTTGGGGTTTTCCGTCGGGGCATTCTACGCCCTTGAGGTGACTCCGAAGCTGTTCGTTCAGCCTGAGCTCTTTTACGTGAGCTACGGCGAGAAGGAGTCGGACGTGGGAGAATCGGAGATCTGGTACAAAGAACAGCTTTCCTATATCCACTTCCCGGTCCTGGCCAAATTCAAGATCGTCGACGGCGATCTTGCCCCCGTCGTCTTCGCCGGGCCTTATCTGAGCTATTTGCTTAAAGGCACCGGGACAGACTACCTTGATGGGACGCCTCTTCCCAGTTTCGACGTGAAGCCCGATCATAAAAAAACCGTTTATGGGATCACCGTAGGCGCCGGACTGGAAAAAAAGATGGGGAAAAACCTCTTGATCCTGGATGTGCGCTACAATCTTGACCTCGTCCGGAACGATATCGCGGATATCTTAGAGCCCTGGAGCTCCAAGACCAGGGTCCTGACGGTGATGGTCGGTATCGGTTTCTAGAGCGCGACGGGTTCTAAGGCCTGCCCATCATATATGGGGAGGCCGTGCGGAAATCAAGGAAGTTTGATGACGGCGCCGGTCATGGCGTCAACGTGGACTTCCTTGAGCTCGGTCGCGGCCGGCCCCGGCAGGATGTCGAAGCTGAAGATAAGCTTGCCATCCTCGTTTTCGAGCTCCGCCACGAGGACTGTTCCTGGAGCGGCCTTGAGGGCCATCTGCAGGGCCGCGGCCATCGTCACCTTGGCCGTCTTGGCCATGGACTGCATGTCCGCGATGGACGGTTCCTCGGCGCCTTCGGCCTCCTTGCCCTCGGCCTCTTCGTCCTCCTCCCCCTCTTCCTCGCTCTTGATGACGGCGCCCGTCTTGGCGTCGACGTGGATCTCCGTGATCTCATCGCTCGTGAGCTTGGCGAGGATGTCGAATGTGAAGATGAGCGTGTTCTCTTCCTGCTCGAGCTCGCCCACGAGAGCGATGCCGGGAGCGGCCTTGAGGGCCTTGTCCAGCGCCGCGGCCAGCGTGACTTTAGCCGCGCCGGCCAGGGTCTTCGCGTCCGCCAGGGGGCTCCCCTCCTTTTTCTCCTTGTCCTGCGCTGTTCCGATCGCCGGAATAAGCATGGCCAGGATAAGAGCGACTCCTAAGACTTTGACTAAGCTTTTCATGACTGAACTCCTTTCTTCTTTGATATTCTTTAGCGTTTTGGGAACGAGATCATCAGGCCGATTTCCGGGGCCCAGCCCGTCGCCTTCGTGGTCAGCCCGAACGCGTTGTTGACCTTGAACCGGACGGTGTCGCTCAGCCACAACTGGATCTCGGAGATGAGCTCCACTTCGTCCTGTGTCCCCTCGATCCCCGCGTAGACGCAGAAGCGCTTCGACAACCGCTTGTAGTATTCGACGGCATACTCGCCAAGTTCGAAGACGCCGCCGGCCTGCTCGACGGCCGCCCTCACGGTTATCGTCCCCCATCTAAAGCCCCGGATGAGCCCGATCCCCGCTTTGGTCTCGAGCTCTGGCGTCCCGATGAGATACTTGGTCTTATGATGCGGAAGAACCACCTCGCCGTAGCTGAAGAACCCGGGCCGGCGCTCGGTCTCCTTGGACCACATCCAGCGGATCTCCGCCTGCACGTCGCCCAGCCCCGATTCGGTCAGCTTCGTGGGCATGCCCGAGAGGTCGTCGGGGGATTTCTCGAGCGAAGCGTGCATCATCGCGAATTCGGCTTCGACGGCGATCCTGTCTGTAAGGCCGTAGCTGAGGAACATGAGCCCTTCGCTGGCACGATATCGGCCTCGAAAATCCTGGACGAGGCTGAAGCCAAACTCGTCAGGGCTGTACTCGATGTTGTTGTCCAGGTAGTACTCGAAGAAGGGGTAGACAATCCACTCCCCTTTCTGGATGTAAGTTCCGAACATCGACATCGGGATCCCCGGCCCCCGGTCTTTCAGGTAAAAAGGCAGCGACTCCTGAGAGATCGCTGCGGGTGGCTCCCACAATCCGACCGCGCAGGCCGTCAAAACGGCGACAACCAACCATCTTCTTCTCATGATCCGAACCTCCTTTTTTTATTTAGTGCTGAAATACCAGACGAACTTGACCATGGCCACGGTCTTGTTCATCCGCCAGGCGTGCGGATCCAGGGTGTCGCCGAACTCGTTGAAAACGAAATAGAGGATGGCCCCGGGCTTGGGGATCCAAGTGACGCGGAAGTTGAAGAGGATCTCGTCGTCGTCGTTGTTCCATTGCCCGAAAACGGAGCCATACAGCCGCGGGTTGAGGGAAATATTCAAACGGCCGAGGAATTCGTCGACGACGAACGCGCCGTCGGGCAGGCGGATGTCGGTCCGCTGGTAGCCGGCGCTCGCGCTGAAATGCCGGCCCGGTTTCCAGCCAAAGTCCGCCTCCCATTCGGTGCTCGTCCCGTCGTAGAACCGGCCCCAGTTGACGCCCGCGGAGAGGGCCACCGGCCGCCCTTCGAAAGTCTCGACCTGGAACTCGCCGCGGTTCGTCCAGTACCGGCCGGCCGGAATGAGGAAACCGTCCCGGATCTCGAAATCCTCGGTCAGGTTCTCGGCGTTGCGCTGGATGTTGAACTCGAAGGAATCCCCGCTTTTCAGGGACAAACCGAGGGGCCGGAATTCCATGTAGACCGACTGCATCTCGTGGGTGACGTCGTCGAGATAATAGCTGAGCTCGAGGGGCTTGAATTCCATCTGCTTGACCCAGGGCAGGAATTTCGGCCTGGGACTGATCTTGAATTCCGTCTCGAAAACCTGGTAGCTCCTCCGGCTCAGGAAGCCGACTTCGGGATTGAAGCCCAATCCGACCCGTTCCCAGGAGCCGTCGAACTCGATGAGGTCGTTCGGGAAGCTCACGAAAAAACGGTGGGCGCTGCCGGACGCGTCTTCGATGCCTGAGGTGTAGGTCGCGGCGAACGCGCCTCCGAGCTGGAAGTTCTTGTCCCCGAAGAGGCGGGAGGTCGAGAACAGGGCGTCGACCCCGCCGGTCCCGTTGAAGTGCCCGGCCTGGACGGAGCCGATAGCCAGCATCCCGACCGAGGATTCCTCGCCGAGGTCCTGCTTCAACCGGACGAGCGAGAAGTTCGTCGGGTTGGCGACATCGATCCGGCCGGTCTGCAGGACCATGGCCCCGAGCGTCGTGCCGCCCATCTTGCCCAGGAACCGGGCGCCCCCGAGGATCGGCGTTTCACGGCCCTGGGCGATCCCGATCCTCCGGCTGTAGAACGGCCTGGCCCGGCCGAGAGAAAAATCGAAGAAGCTCTGCGACTCGAGGAAGAATTGGCGCTTTTCGGGATAGGAGATGGAAAAGCGGGTCAGGTTGACGATCATCTGGTCCGATTCGACCTGGGCGAAGTCGGGGTTGACGGTGAAGTCCATCTTGACCGTCGGGTTGACGAGGTAGCTGAAATCGAGCCCGAGGTCGCGCCGCTTGACGGCCGCCAGGGCCCGCTCTTTCTCGACTCCGGCGACGGCATAGGGCCGGAATTCGAATATCCCCATCCGGGCGAGGTCCCGCAGGCCTTCGAGGGTGCCGGCCCGGCTGACCTGCTGGATGCTCGAGTCCCGCGACCAGCCTTGCCATCGGACCTGCTCCCGTTTGTGGCGGATGTTCCGCTCGAAGTTGATGCCCCAGGTTTGCTCGGACGCGACCCTGAACTTCAGCGTAGAGAATGGGATCCTTATCTCGGCGAACCAGCCCTGGTCGGTTTTCGTGGCGGCGGTGTACCAGACCCCGTTCCAGTCGGAATTCTTCTTCCTCCCGTTGTCCCCGATCAGGGAATCCGCCTGGGAGGCATTAGGGTTGACGGCGAAAAAGTAGGCGTTTCTTCTGTCTTCGTAGGTGTCGATGACGATCTCGAAATTATCGTCGGTCCCGTAATCGAAATCCCATTTCATTTTCTGGGCGACGATCTGGTCCGGCCGGGAATCGAAGCACCAGATGCCGATATACAGCTCTTTCCCGTTGTAGACCACGGCGACTTCGGTTTTCTCAGTGGCCGGCGCGTTTTCGACGAGTTCGCGCTGGGTAAAATTCGAGATATGAGGAGCCTTTATCCAAGCTTCCTCATCCAGAATCCCATCCAGCTTGATAGGAGATTCGATGCGAAAGGCTTGAAGTTTGTCAGGGCTGCTCGTCTGGGCGAAGGCCGGGGGGGACACGTAGGCGAAGGTAAATGTCGCCAAGGCAACGGACAGCGTGCGGAGAGCGTTCCGAAATGTCATGCATATCTCCTCATGGTCATCATAGCGCCGGGCACATGAACGGAAGATGAACGTGGGCCCGGGCTCAGGCGTCCGGGAGAACGATGGAAAAGACGCTCCCACCCGGGCCGCTCGACGCCGACATCCGCCCGCCGTGGGCTTCGACGATCTTGCGGGCGATGGATAAGCCCAGCCCGCATCCTCCCGTCTCCCCGGAACGCGAAGGGTCGACGCGGTGGAATCTGTCGAAGACCAGGGAAAGCTGGTCGGCCGGAATGCCCGTCCCCGAATCCCTGACCTCGACGACGAGCCCTTCAGGCGACCTTCGGGCCCCGACCGTGACGCTCCCATCCGGACGGTTGTAGCGGACGGCGTTGTCGACGAGATTTCCCAGAACGATCTTTATTTGGTCGGGGTCGATATCGGCCCGTAACGCTGCCTCGACGTTCTGGCTCAGCCGGATATTCCGTTTCCGGGCCTCTGGTTCGGCCGCAGCTAGGACCTCACTGACGAGCGCCGCGAGCGAGGTCAGCCGCCTGGCCGGGGACGCTTTTCCCGCGTCCATCCGGGCGAGAAGAAGCAGCCGCTCGATCATGGACTCCATGGAGCGGGCGATCTCCAGGTTGTCCTCGTGTGCCTCTCTGAGTTCTATTTCGGAGCGCTCTTTCCGGAGCAGGACCTCGATCGTGCTGAGGATCCCGGCGACCGGAGTCCGCAGCTCATGGGAAACGTCGGCCGTGAACTGCCGCTCTCTCCGGAAGGCTTTATTGAGCCGGTCCAGGGCCGCGTTCAGCTGGCCGATTAGCGGGTGGAGCTCTTTGTCGAACGGACCTGGGTCGAGCCGTTCGTCGAGCCGTGTTTCGGAAACGTTGGCCAGCGCCTCGTTGATGCGCCGGATCGGCCGGAGGGCCCGCCCGGCCAGGAGGAAGCTGCCGCCGCCCGCGACAAAAAAGGCGGCCAGGGCCAGGACGGCTAGCTGCGAGGCCAACTCCCTGAGCTCTCGGCTGATCGGCCCGAGCGGGGTCGCGCACTGGATCGTGACCACGGCGATCAGGTCTACTCCGGGGCTTTCCCCTTCAGCGCTGTCTGGCTCGTCGTTGACGCTCAAGGACAAAGTGACGACCCGCCACCGGCCGTCCTTCTTCGTCCCGGACTCAGTCCAAACGGGGCGCCCTTCCTCGGGCGATCCCGTCGGCCAGCCCGGGGAGGAGCCGGGCATCGTCTGGGCGATCACCCCGCCGTCCGGGGCGACGATCCGGTAGGCCTGAGGGAGCTCGCGTTGGATGTCGTAATCCTCCGCGGGTTCGAACACGAGTAATCCCTTGTCGAATTCGACATGGCTCGCGATCGCTTGCATTCCCGCGGCGAGCCGGCTGTCCATGAGGGATAAAAGATTATGGCGCTTGGCGAAATAGACGAACAGGCTGAAGCTGATAAGGACCACGCCGAGGACCAGGAGCGAGCCCAGGATGAGTTTCAGCCGGAGGGAGCGCATGTTATTCGCCCTTCAGCTGATAGCCGGCGCCGCGGACCGTATGGATCAGGGGCGGCAGGCCCGACCGGTCGATTTTCTTGCGCAGCCGGCTGATGAAGACGTCGATGGTGTTGCTGACCGATTCGTCCTGCCAATCGTAGAGGTGTTCCCAGATTATCGCCCGCGGGACCACCTCTCCGGCGCGATGGGCGAGAAATTCGAGTAGGGCATATTCCTTCGGCCGCAGGGAAACGTCCTTTCCGCGGCGCTGGACGCTGCGGGCGACCGTATCAATCTCCAGATCGGCGACGACGAGACGCGGGTCCTTTTTCTGGTACTTCCGGCGGAGCAGGGCCCGGACCCGGGCCAGGAGCTCCTCGAAGCGGAACGGCTTGGTCATATAGTCGTCGGCCCCCGAATTCAATCCCCGGACCGTCTCATCGACGGCGTCAAGGGCCGTCAGGATGAGGACGTGGGTTTGGATGTTCCCCCTTCTCAAGGCCTGGAGGAGCTTCAAGCCGTCGAGCTTCGGCAACATCAGGTCCAGGATGACGGCGTCGTATTCGTTGTGTTCGGCCAGGAACAGGCCCTCTTCACCATCGGCGACGGCGTCCACCGTGAAGCCTTCTTCCTGGAGGCCCTTCCTGAGGCTCTTGAGGAGAGCACGGTTGTCTTCGACGATCAGGAGACGCATGGATTTAATCCCGGACTATTATGCCACAAACCAAGATGAACGGGAGATGAACTGCGGATCATGATCCTCCATTACCTAGTTGACAAATAGACTTTATAGGATTAGTATCATTTAAAGAGAAAACCCACGGAGGCGAGACATGAAGACCGCAGGGGATATTATCACGGCCAATAATCAAGAAGTCTGGTCGATCCCATCGACAGCCACAGTCTTCGAGGCCCTGAAGCTGATGAGCGACAAGAACATCGGAGCGCTGCCGGTCAGGGACAAAGCAAAAAAAGTTGTCGGGATCGTTTCAGAAAGGGATTATGCGCGTAAAGTCGTCCTCCTGGGCAAGACGTCGCGCGAGACCCCCGTCGAGGTCATCATGACCCCGGCCTCCCAAATGATCACCATCCAGCCGGGTGCCTCTCTCGAGGACTGCATGGCGTTGATGACCATCCATCACATACGCCACCTGCCGGTCTTCGCCGGCGAGAGGCTGATCGGGATCATCTCCAGCCGCGACGTGGTCGAGGCCGTCATCGCCGAGAAAAACGAGTGTATCGGCAACCTCAGTGATCATTCCGAAACGCTGTTCATCCAGAACTTCGATGACCATATCGCCGGCGGAAAGGGCTAGGCAACCGGATTCTCGATCGGTTTGTCTTCAGGACGGCGCCACCCTCGCCGTCGTCGGCGGCGGACCGGCGGGGGCGTTTTTCGCGATCCTCGCCGCGCGGAAAGCCCGGGCCCTCGGAAAAGCGCTGGACCTCGTCCTCATCGAAAAAAACAGCGGCGGCCGGGACTCCTGCCCGGCTCACATCATCGAAGGCTGTAACTACTGCGCCGGAGGCATCTCCCCCAACCTCTTCGATATCTTGAACCAGAACGGCATTCATCTGCCCGAAGAGATCATCGAAGGGAAGGCCGAATCCGTGATCGTCCACGGCGATTGGAAGAGCCTCGAGCTCCCCGTCCCGAAGGGAAGGACCATGCTCTCCGTGTTTCGCGGCACGAGGCCCCAGAATCGTCCCTCCCGGTATGAGAATTTCGACGCGTTCTTGCTCGATCAGGCCGTCAACGAAGGCGCCCGGCTCGTTTGCGGGGAAGCTCGGGACATTTCTTACG
>Ga0315284_10015800_pt1 | contig 10725 bp, 11 predicted proteins | sample YL17G09_16_MG_FD_203696 | JGI IMG/M metagenome (GOLD analysis project Ga0315284, IMG submission 203696) | Sediment microbial communities from Yellowstone Lake, YNP, Wyoming, USA - YL17G09_16 | ecosystem: Environmental > Aquatic > Freshwater > Lake > Sediment | place: USA: Wyoming | collected...
GCATCCTGAATGTGGTGGCACCGGGAAGGGGAGGCCGCCCGGTCCTCTGGTTGAGCCCCTGGGAGGCGTGATGGCCCCGGTCCCGCCGGAGGAGTTGGTCTCCAAGTTCGAGAAGGAATTCGAGGCGCTAGCTGGCTCTGCTCACCGGGCCGCAACGCCGATAGAACTCGAAACGGTCGTGCGGGAGATCCTCACTTCCGCTGGGGCCCGGGCCGCAGTGCTCTCCCGTCACCCCTTGCTGGGGCAGCTCGGCCTTGAGGAGAAGTTGCGCACCTGGGGCATTGCCGTGTCGGCTTGGCCCGCCGCTGAGGATTCGAACGCGGAGGCAAAGGGCCAACAAGTCTTTCGTGAGCAGGCCTTTGCGGCTGCTGTTGGGATTACCGGAGTCGATTTTGCCCTGGCCGAGACGGGCAGCCTAGTCCTGACGAGCCTTGCCGGTGGAAGTCAACTCGCCTCCTTGGCCCCTCCGGTGCATGTCGCTCTCTATCGCCGAAACCAAGTGGTTGAATCCCTTGACGAAGTATTAGCTGCCCTTCCCGTGAGCCGAGACCCCTCCCAACCCAGTCCCGGACGTTCTGTTGTTTTCATTAGTGGAACCAGCCGTACTGCGGACATCGAGCAGATCCTCGTCCGGGGAGTGCATGGGCCTGGCCACGTCCACGCCATTCTGGTGGAAGACTCCTGCCTGGCCGGTTTAGTAGAAGACCCCCAGTAAACTGCTTGGATTTGAACAACCTGTCAGCCCACACACAGGACGAAGCAAGTAATGTCATCGCGCTTGAAGCCTGCGGAGACCATCTGCTAGAATGCGAATGCTTCTTCACGTCAATCCCGTCAAGTCTTCAGGGAGGCATGGCCATGAAATGTGCGCTCTGGTTAGCGCTTGCGTTGCTCCTAGCGGCATCTGTGCTGGCTGCGGCCGACAAACCTTACGAAGTGAAGCCTGTCGCCGATGGTGTCTATGCGGCTATCGCTCCGGGAGCCTTCAACGGCCGCTGCAATTCGGCCATCGTGGTGCTCGACGATGGTGTCCTGGTGGTGGACACCGACCTGACGCCCTCGCAGGCTCGGGACATGATCGCGGAAGTCAGGAAGATCACCAGCAAGCCCATCAAGTTCGTGCTCAACACCCACCCGCACGGAGACCATTTCCAGGGCAATCAGGCTTACCGCGAAGCTTTTCCGAATGCGGAAATCATTGCCTCGGCGGGCACGCGGTGCGACCTCGAAACCCGGGGGTTGGCCCGGGCCAAAGCCGCCGTCTTTGCGGCCGCGCAGGCCGTTGACAAGCTGAAGGCAGACTTGGGCGGGGCGACCGAGTCGCGGAAGAATGAGTTGCAGGAAAAGTTGCGGCAGGCGGAAGCCAATCTGGCGGAGCTGAAGTCCATGCAACTGGTTCTGCCCACCCTGACCTTCGACCGCGAATTGACACTTAACCACACGTCGCGGACTGTCGAGCTCATCTGCGTCGGTCCGGCGCATAGCTCGAGCGATGTAGTAGCCTACTTGCCAAAAGAGAAGGTCATTGTTACCGGCGACCTGCTCCATGGCTGGACGCCCTACATGGGCGACAGCTCACCTTACGATTGGATTCGCGCGCTCGATCAGGTCGAAAAGCTTGATTTCGAGATCATCATCAGCGGGCACGGCGACGTGTTCCACGGCAAGGGCCAGTTCGAATTGTGGAAGCAATACCTGCGCGACCTGATGTTGGAGACTACGCAGGCTTGGGTTCATGGGGCTTCTCTTGAGGAGGCCAAGAAACAGGTGGCGGCCGCGCTCCAGGTCAAGTACACGGGCAAATTCCCGGACACGTTTGCTCTGGAAGTCCAAGGTAACATTGCCAAGGCCTACCGATTCGTCAGCGGGGGGCAGGATTAGGTAGCGCCGGCCTCCAGGCCGGCATTCCGCTCTATTGAGTCCTGCACAATAGGGTGACCCCTGAACCCCCTCACCCGGCGCGACGGCAAGAAAAGCTTGAACTAACTCTCCCCTCGCCCCTCTGGGGGAGAGGGGCCGGGGGTGAGGGGGTCAAGTTACTCAATTCCGCAGAACTCAATTGATAAGCACGGTTTCATGCTGCCAAGTTATATCGGGATAAACTCGCCGCCACACTCTTGCAACTGATATATCTGAACTAAATCTCTTCCCGGCCGATCAGCCGCTCAATCCGTTTGCGCGTGGACGGGTGAGTCGAGAAAAGCCCTGACAACATCTGCCCGGCCGAAAGCGGCTGGCAGATGAACATGTGCGACATGGACGGCGAGACGTTCATGGGGATGCGCTTCGACCACTGCTCGATCTTCGCCAGCGCGCGTGCCAACCCATAAGGGTTGCCGGTGATCTGAGCGCCGGTCGCATCCGCTTGGTATTCGCGCGAACGGGAAATGGCAAGCTGAATCAGCATGGCCGCAACCGGCGCCAGAATCATCATGGCCAGGGCCGAGAGCGCACCTCCCCGACGGTCGTCACTCCGTCCACCTCCGAAGCCGAATACCTCGGCAAACCAAGCCATGCGGGCAATCATGGTAATGGCGCCCGCAATCGTAGCCACTACGGCGCTGATCAGGATGTCGCGGTTCTGGACGTGGCCTAACTCGTGGGCCAGCACACCTTCCACTTCCTCGTCATTGCAGATATCGAGCAGTCCCCGCGTCACGGCCACCACGGCGTGGCTCGGGTTGCGACCCGTGGCAAAGGCGTTGGGCGCGTCCTGGGGGATCAGGCATATTCTCGGCGCCGGCAAGTTTGCCTTCCCCGCCAAGCGCTCGACGATGGCGTACAGCCGCGGCGCCTCCTCGCGCGAGATGGGTTGGGCGCCGGACATAGCCAGGGCAATCTTATCCGAGAAGAAGTAACTGCCCAGGTTCATCACCGCCGCCAGCACCAGGGCAAACATCATTCCGCGCTGGCCACCCCAGGCCTGTCCGATGACGAGCAATACCCCGGTCAGCCCCGCCAGCAAGATGGTTGTTTTGAAGTTATTCCACATCGTTCTCAATCCCCTACGTTCGCACTTCCATTCTACACTTCATTAGATGCGCCGCGCACGTTAAGCGGAGATTGTAGGCCCCGTAGGGCCGGCAGAAGCATGTAGCATGGGCGTCCCGCCCATGGATTGCCGCTCCGTGCCTTCACGAGCGAGACGCCCGCGCCGCAGCACTACTCACGGGCAGGATCCCCGTGCTACGCGCGGCCCGCTCAGCCCGAGAGCTAGCGCCCATCAATCGAGATCTGTTTCACGCAGCCCGGCCATTTTGAGGAGATGCTTTAGGAGACCGACCTTCAGGGGCTTATTGCCGTGGATGGGAATGGAAAGCCTCACAATACTGGGCGGCTTTCCGTAGACATGGTGGCTGCCATGAATGCGCAGGAGTTGCCAGCCGTGACTCTCGACGAGCCGGGCAAGGTCCTTGCCGGAAAGCTATTTCATATGGTGATTTCCAGCACCTTGTCTTTCCCCGACGACTCGGGCGGTTCAACTTCGACAGAAAGGCAACCCTCAATCGCCTCGTGCACGTTTGCCATCAACTCTTCGAGCGTCTCACCCTGGGTTGCACAGCCGGGGATGGCCGGCACCTCTGCCCAGTAGCCACCTTCCTCCGCTTCGTGAACCACGACCTTGATCTTCACCGGCCTGCTCCTCTCTGGTTCCTGTCTATCCAAAAATTATACCATGAAGCGACAACGCCCGACGTGAGGCGCCTCTCGAGGCTCCCGGTCCGCGCCGGGGCAGGTGAGGGGGCTTTTCACCGCCCGCTCGCCCCGCTACGCTGCTGTTACCGTGGTTGCCGCCCTCTCCCGTGGGGAGAGGGTGACCCCGCTGGGTGGGGTCGGGTGAGGGGTCTCTGCACGAACCGAAGCGAGATGTCGGCGCCAAACAATGCGGGAGGGCCATGAAGGCCCTCCCCTACCAGCTTCATTGACCCGCCAGCCGCGGAAAACTGATCTTCTTGACAAGCTGAAGAGTTCGATCAACGATCCGAAACGAGCCCACGTCGCGGTATCGAAGCCACGATGCCGACGATGGGTGTCCGCCGTGTCGAGGCGTTGATTGGGAATGAAGACAACTCTGGAAAAGACCGACTCCGCTACTGACCACTGCCGCAGAGAGACACTCGCTTCCGCAGGAACGGTGCCTTACTTCGAGGACAAGCAACAGCAGTTTGCGCTCTACCAGGGCGACAGCCTGAAGTTACTTGCGCAGATGCCACCGGACTGCGTGGACCTGATTTTTGCGGACCCGCCGTACTTCCTCTCGAACGACGGCATCACCTGCCATGCGGGGAAGATGGTTTCCGTGAACAAGGGAGATTGGGACCGCTCGCAGGGTGCGGTGGCCAATCACGAATTCAACCGCGACTGGCTGGCGGCTTGCCAGCGCGTGCTGAAACCAGACGGCACCATCTGGGTCAGCGGCACGAGCCACGTCATTCATTCCGTCGGCTTCGCGATGCAGCAATTGGGCTTCAAGCTGCTGAATGACATCTCCTGGGTAAAGCCCAATCCCCCGCCCAATCTCTCCTGCCGGTACTTCACGCATGCCACGGAGACGATTATCTGGGCGGCCAAGAGCAAGAAGAGCCGGCACAAGTTCAACTATGGGCTGATGAAAGAGATGAACGGCGGCAAGCAGATGCAAAGCGTGTGGAGAATTGCCGCGCCGGCCCGCGCCGAGAAGCGCTTCGGCAAGCACCCGACGCAGAAGCCCGTGGTGCTGCTCGAACGTATCCTGCGCGCCGCCTCGAACGAGGGCGATTTGGTCCTTGACCCCTTCATGGGCAGCGGCACCACCGCGATTGCCGCCCTGCGCTTGCGCCGGGTCACCGTCGGCATCGAGCAAGAGAGTTCCTATCTTGACTTAGCCCTCGCCAGAGTTGTGGGAGAGACTATCTGCGTAGTCGTGGACGCCCGATGCTACAAGAATAGTCTTGATCTCCGAGCCCTTTTTATGGATCGATCCGGATCGCAGGTTCGCGGTCCAGTTATGGCGAGCCCTTCAAAACTCGTGCACCGCGAGCGGAAGTACTTTTTCGTGGGTGCCTACCAGCGCGAGATTGTCTTCTCCGTCGCCGCTGAGTCCTTGGAAGAAGCCTGGCGGAAATTCGAATCCAGCCCCCACGCCTCCGAAGCAATTTTCTCTGTCATCAAAACCGAAACAGAGATTTATCTCGCGCAATAGGACCCGACGTTGGGACGGGAGGAGTTCGCAGACAATTTGAACTATGACGCAGCCCATAGCTGCTCTAAGGCGACTGCTTCGTTGACCTTTCTGTGCAGTTCTGCCACGACATCATAACTTGTGAATATCGTTCGCTTTGCTATGGGCTCGAATGACGGGTGGGCAAGTTTTGATTCGAATTCCCTCTTTCGTGCCGCGGCAGCTACAACCCTGAACGTGGCGTTGAACGGCTCAAAAACTACAAACTTCAAAAACGCTCCTTGCATGTCGGTTGTATTCTCCACTTCGATGAACTCCGACGGAAACTTGCGTTGATTGAACCAGATGACGTCCACACGGGCCGCACGCTCCACGACGTCGGAATACGTGAACTGGTAGATTTCTTTGACGGTAACCAAGCTTCCGAGCGGCTTTCCTAGAAAAGTCTTCCCACGGTCTTGTTTGGGCACAAAGGTTTGCTGTTCCTTGAGATTACCCAGCTCTACTAGCAGGCCTTGGTAATAGGTATGCTCGCTTTGGGGCTTTTGCTTCTTTGTGAGGTCGCCTGGGAGTATGCTTTTGGCTTCCGTCAAAGCCCACAAACCCGGCCGAATTCGAAAGAAGTACTTAGGGTCTTGGACGATGCGGTTGATTGATTTGAATGGTGTCTTTGTTCCCCATTCAACTCCAGGGATTTTCAGTGCTTCTTTATAGAGTAGGCCGAGCGTTGCGTATCCACCATTGGCTCGCATTGCTTCGATAACCGCTTCTCGCTGCTTCATGCGGTCGAGATTATCACGGGGCCTTATCATGAGTCCACGGGTTCTTTCATCGTCGGGTAGCTGGTAGCCACGGTCCCCTGGGGCACACAAACGACTAGTATGTCTCGGATCAAGACAATCTTGATTTTGGTGAGGTCGCAAACAAGATCAAGTATGGTTCCGAGAAAGACGCCGAAATGTGTGCGAACCTCTTGCTTGAATTGGGTCTGAAAAACATCCTTGCATCTGAAGAAATGGGAAGTGCGTTCCTCGGAGTACAAGTGGGACTTGAGAGTAACCGCCGCAAATCTGTTGGGGGCGGTGTGTTCAATGAATGGGTGCGAAGATTGATTGAGTCTACCTGCGCTCTTCTTGGGTCTGATTACGCAGTAACCTCCGAGGAAAAGATCCAATATAAGGATTCTGCAAACAGTAAGAGGGTCGACTTTGCGATCTCTCACCGTGGACGAGTTGCAATTGGTGTGGAAGTAAACTTCTACACAACTTCAGGCTCAAAGCCCTCAGAGATCAAACGCGCTTACGACACCGTAAACCGTGAGCTGAACAAGGTTGGCGTTGAATTGCTTTGGATTACTGACGGCGCGGGATATCTAAAGATGAAGCGCAGTCTAGAGGAAGCATTTAAGACTCATCCCAACACCTACAACTACGAAATGGCCCGCCGTTACCTCAAAGAAGACGTTTTAGACTTCCTCCAGAATTAGACTACCGACAAAGAGCTGGTAGCCACGGTCAGCGCTCTGCTGACCGTGGGCTTTTCCGCTTTTACGAACCCACGGTTAATTCAAACGACGAATTAACCGTGGCTATCGGCTACCGGCCCGCGCGAAGGTCACCTCGTTCCTTTTCACGTCCGCGTCCACAATGAGGGTATCACCGGGGAGCACGTCACCATCGAGCATCTTCATGGCCAGCGGGTCCTGGATGAGGCGCTGCTGGGGAAAGGCATTCGCTCACTGGTGAATCCGCTTTTCCATCGCCGTCCGCAGCAAACTGTTAAGGCGTGTCTGGTAGCCCTTGCCCTTGGACTTCAACCAATCCAAAACGTCCGCGTCGAGCCGAATCGTGAGTGGTTTCTTGATGGGCCGGTAGAACTTCCCCACTACGGCCCGGTCCCAGTGGCTCAGTTCAGGGGCATCTTTAAGGCTGATCTCAGCGTCCCTCATCTTGGCGAGAGCCCGGATTTCCTTAGCTTGTTTTCTCGTGAGCTTGCCCATAGAGCTTCCTTTCGTGCGGCGTCGCCTTGCGTGCAGAAATGATCCGAATCACTTCCTCGCCATCCTCTTCGTCGTAAGTGTGGGCCACCAGCAAGATGACCACGCCCCCCACCAAGCCCAAGGTTTGCCAGCGCCGCTCCCCCTCGATAACCCGGTCTTGAACGCTTAACGCGAAGGGGTCTGCGAAAACGAGCACGGCTGTTTCAAAGCTGATCTTGTGCTTGGTCCAATTGCTCCGATTCTTCCGTTTGTCCCACACGAAGCGCATGTGTACCTACATAATCGTAACCACAGATTAGCACATACAACGATGGCCCGTCAAGACTGGCAAGAGGGAAGTGGGCGGTCCGCCGGCTCACCGGCCCCTACTGCCTTGATTGCCGTTGCCCTGCTCCGGCCCGCGCGAAGGTCATCTCGTTCTGCTTCACGTCAGCGTCAACGGTGAGGGTTTCGCCGGGGAGGACTTCGCCGTCGAGCAGCTTCATGGCCAGCGGGTCCTGGATGAGGCGCTGGATGGCGCGCTTGAGTGGACGGGCGCCAAACTGGGGATCGTAGCCCTCGCGGAGGAGCAACTCGCGCGCCTTATCGGTTAACTCGATCTGGATCTTGCGCTCCGCCAACAGATGCTTCAAGTAGCCAAGCTGAATGTCGATGATCTTCTGGATTTCGTCCTTCCCGAGCGCGTTGAAGATCACAATCTCATCGATGCGGTTCAGGAACTCCGGCCGGAAGTGATCGAGCAGCGCTTCGTGGATACGCTTCTTCAAATCTTCAGAAAGCGTGCCGACCTGAAGGCCGGCGGTACGGGTGGCAGCAGGGCTGCCGGCGGGGACGCCGGCGCCACGGCCGCCACTATTCATGGCCTCGTGGATGTAAGAGCTGGCGATGTTGGAGGTCATGATGATGACGGTGTTCTTGAAGTCCACGGTGCGGCCCTTGCCGTCGGTCAAGCGGCCGTCATCGAGAATTTGCAGGAAGATGTTGAAGACATCCGGGTGTGCCTTTTCGATTTCGTCAAAGAGGATGACCGCATAAGGCCGGCGGCGCACCTGTTCCGTGAGCTGCCCGCCCTCCTCGTAGCCCACGTAGCCCGGCGGCGCGCCGATCAGCCGCGCCACGGCATGCTTTTCCATGTACTCCGACATATCCATGCGGAGCATGGCGCGCTCGTCATCGAAGAGGAACTCCGCAAGCGCCCGGGCCAACTCCGTTTTGCCCACACCCGTCGGCCCCAGGAAGATGAACGAGCCGATAGGCCGCTTGGGGTCCGAAAGCCCCGCGCGGCTGCGGCGCACGGCGTTCGCCACCAACCTTAGGGCTTCTTCCTGGCCCACCACGCGCTGGCGCAGGCGGTCTTCCATCTTGACCAGCTTGGCCATCTCGCCTTCGAGCATCTTGGAGACCGGGATGCCGGTCCACTTCGAGACCACGCGGGCCACGTCCTCTTCGTCCACCTCTTCCTTGAGCAGGCGCCCGGCCTTGTCTTTGCCCTGCAGTTCGTCGTTGGCCGCCGCCAGTTGCTTCTCGATCGTCACCAGGCTTCCGTAGCGGATCTCCGCCGCCTTGCCCAAGTCGCCCTCGCGCGTGGCGCGCTGCTCTTGCGTCTTCAAGTCTTCGATTTCCGTCTTCAGTTGCCGGATGCGGGCGATAGATTCCTTCTCCGCCTTCCAGCGCAACTTGAGCTGGGACGATTTCTCTTTCAGGTCCGCCAGTTCTTTCTCGAGTGCCTGCAGACGTTCGCGTGAGGCGTCGTCGTCTTCCTTCCGCAGAGCCTGGCGCTCGATCTCGAGCTGGGTCATGCGCCGGTCGATCTGGTCGATTTCCGCTGGCATCGAGTCGATTTCGATGCGCAGGCCCGAAGCCGCCTCGTCAATCAGGTCGATGGCTTTGTCCGGCAGAAAGCGGTCGGAGATGTAACGGTTCGAGAGCACCGCCGCCGCCACAATTGCCGAGTCCTTGATGCGCACGCCGTGATGGACTTCGTAACGTTCCTTCAAGCCGCGCAGAATGGCGATGGTGTCCTCGACCGTCGGCTCGCCCACGACAACGGGCTGGAAGCGCCGCTCGAGCGCCGCGTCTTTCTCTATGTATTTCTTGTATTCGTTGAGGGTGGTGGCGCCGATGCAGCGCAACTCGCCGCGCGCGAGCGCCGGCTTCAGCATGTTCGAGGCGTCAATCGCGCCCTCGGCCGCACCGGCCCCGACCAGCGTGTGCAGCTCGTCGATGAAGAGAACCACCTGACCGTTCGACTCTTCGATTTCCTTCAGTACGGCTTTCAGGCGGTCTTCAAATTCGCCGCGATACTTCGACCCTGCCACCAGCGTGCCCAGGTCGAGGGCTACAATGCGTTTCGACTTCAGCGATTCCGGCACGTCGCCCGCGACAATGCGCTGGGCGATGCCCTCGACGATAGCTGTCTTGCCCACGCCGGGCTCGCCAATCAGGACAGGGTTGTTCTTGGTGCGCCGGGAAAGGACTTGAATCACCCGCCGGACTTCATCGTCACGGCCGATCACCGGGTCGAGCTTCCCCCGCCGCGCCAACTCCGTCAGGTCGCGCGCGTAGCGCTCGAGCGCCTGGTACTTGGCTTCAGGGTTCTGGTCGGTCACGCGCTGCGTACCGCGCACTGCCACCAGCGCCTTCAGGATGGCGTCGTGCGTGACGCCCAGGCGGGCGAGGATGCGACCTACAAGGTCCTGTGGTTTGCGCGCCAGGGCGAGGAACAGGTGCTCGGTCGAGACAAACTCATCCTTGAATTGCTCCGTCTCCTTGGCGGCCTGGTCAAAGACTTCCTTGAGCGCCGGGGAAAGGAAGTGCTCCGTAGCGCCGCCTACCTTGGGAAGGCTTTCGATGGCCTTCTCTGCTTCCTGGGTAACGGCGGAGGGCGCTACCCCCAGGCGCGAAAGCACCGCGGGAACTGTGCCCTCAGGTTGCACGACCAGCGCTAAGAGAAGATGGAGAGGTTCCATCTGCTGGTTGCCAAACCGGCTGGCATTTTCCTGCGTGGCCTGGAGCGCTTCCTGGGCCTTGATCGTAAATTTGTCAAATCGTGTAGCCATGGCAGCAATCCGAAAGGCGAAACTAGAAAATAGAAACTGGAAAATCGAAACCCGAAACTCGCCAACTCCAGCTTAATACAAAAAACGTTGCCGCGCCCACCCCTTTCGAGGCTGGCGCGCGGTGTGTGGACCAGAAGCAGCCGTGGTACGGCGGCGGTGCGGTGGATGCTTGCTCAAGCGAAAAGCTCAACGCCGGCGCGACGGGCGGCGTGGCGCAGGCGGGTGTCGAGCGTGGCGAGCGGGAGCCCTTGGCGCAGCGCCAGTTCCAGGTAGGCGGCGTCGTAGGCCGAAAGGTCATGTTCGCGGGCCACGGATAGGACTTCGGTAAACACTCTTGCCCCACCCTCCGTGTCAACCGTTATCGGAAAGTCCCCGAGCAACTGGAGGAACCTCGTCACCTTGGCACGGGTAATCCGCTTCCGGCGTTCCGCCTGGACCAGGACATGGCTGACCTCGAGGGGCCAGAGGCAGGGAACGAGAGCTTCCCCCTTTACGAGAGCCTTGAG
>Ga0315284_10015804_pt1 | contig 10724 bp, 10 predicted proteins | sample YL17G09_16_MG_FD_203696 | JGI IMG/M metagenome (GOLD analysis project Ga0315284, IMG submission 203696) | Sediment microbial communities from Yellowstone Lake, YNP, Wyoming, USA - YL17G09_16 | ecosystem: Environmental > Aquatic > Freshwater > Lake > Sediment | place: USA: Wyoming | collected...
GAGCCTCGAGTCGGCGGGATGCTCACAGAAGGCTTTCGACTACCTGTCGTTCAACTGCAAAGAAGGCCCGTCACTGGGCAATCCGGTCCTGCGTGACATGAAGTTCCGTCAGGCTCTGAACTGGGGCATCGACAAGGCCAAGATGGCCGAGCTGGCCTACCAGGGGTACGCCGACCCGGCGACCACGATGTTCGAGGTCAACTTCTACGATCCGAGCCTCGACTGGCATTGGCAGCCGCCGGCCGACGTCGAGTACCAGTTCGACGCGGCCAAGGCCAAGCAGCTCCTCGCTGACGCGGGCTACAAGGACACCGACGGCGATGGCATCCTCAACGATCCCAACAACGGCGACAAGGACATCAGCCTTCGCCTCTGGTCGCGCGTGCAGTCTCCCCAGAGCCAGGTCATGGGCAAGCTCATCGCCGGCTGGTGGAAGGACCTCGGCCTCGACATCAACTACTCCGTGGAGGACGAAAGCGTCCTCATCGCTGGCGGCTACAACTACGCCGGCGACACGTACAAGCCGGACTACGACATCTACATCTGGCAGTGGCAACCGAGTGGTTCCGACCCGGGTCGTCGGCTCGGTTACTTCCGCACGGCGCAGATCGAGAACCAGAACGACTGCTGCTGGTCCAACCCCGAGTACGACAAGCTCTGGGACCAGCAGTCCCGGCAGCTCGACCCGCAGAAGCGCAAGGACATCGCCTACAAGATGCAGGAGCTCTTCTACCAGGAGACGCCCTACATCGTGCTCACGTATCCCAAGCTGCTCGAAGCGTGGAACACGTCACGCTGGGAGGGCTGGCAGCGCATCCCGCAGCCGAACGGCGCCGTCGCTTTCATCACGGACAACGTCAGCAACTACTCCAAGGCAGGCCCCAAGACGACGACCGCGACGACGACCGCGAAGAGCTCGAACGTCGGCCTCATCGTGGGCGTCGTGATCGCGGCGCTCGTGGTGGTCGGCATCGTCGTGCTGCTCCTGCGTCGCAAGCCGAGGGTCGAAGAAGGCTGATATCGGGCTCGCCGCCCTCTGGGGCAGGCCTCAGTCCGGGGCGACGCCGAGCAGTTCGCCGACCACGTCGCCGGCGTCGTTGGTGAGCGGCGGCCGGCCTTTGGCGCGGAGAGGTTCGGCGATGGCGTCGGCGCCGAGCACGGCCGCGAGGGCCGTGACCGTCGCGGGGTCCGAGGCGCGGTCGGCGCCGTCGACGACCTTGACGGCGAGGCCGCGCCCGTCCGGCAATGAGACGCAGCTGAGGCCCTCGGCGCCGCACTTGCTGGTGGCGCCGGGGATGGTCTCCATCACGAGGGTGTCGATCCAGCCCGGTCCCTCGACCAGCGTGGGGTGGGCGCGCATCGCGGCGCTGATCTCGGGCAGCAGCTCGGGCATGAGCGCGAAGGTCGTGGCCGCGACGCTGACCGGCGTGGCGTAGCAGACGACGCCGCAGCCGTCGACGCCGGTGGGGATCTGGCGTGAGTCGAGGCCGACGCAGGCGGCGAACATCTGCAGCGCCGCCTCCTGGGCGGGATGGCCGGACTGCTGGTAGGTGGGGATGTCCCAGCCGTGATGCACGCTCGCCGCCAGGAAGCCGCAGTGGTTGCCGGAGCAGTTGTGCCGCGCCTTGAGCTCCGTGTCGCAGCGCAGGTCGGCTTCGGACAGGCCGAGGTCGGCGAGCATGCTGCGCACCAGGCCGGCCTGGAAGTCCAGGCCGTCGTGGGAGGCGCTCATGATGGCGAGCTGCTCGGCGCCCCAGGCGAAGCGCTCCACGGTGCCGTCGTCGAGCCAGGCCTGCGCCTGGAACGGCTTGGCCGAGGAGCGCCAGAACGTGACCATGCCGGGGTCGCCCCAGCGCTCGACGATCTCACCGTCGGGCCCGGCCAACGCGGCCACGGCGTGGTGCACGCTCTCGACGGTACCGCCGCGTCGCGCCTGGATGATGATCTCAGGATGCTGCTTCACGGGCATTGTGGCGCGAGTCTATCGCGGGGCGGCGGGCGCGGCACCCCGTCGCCGGCGGCTCGCGCCGGCTGAAACGCGGCGGTAGCATGCGGTCATGCAGTACCGCACCTTCGGCAACCTCGACTTCAGACCCTCGGCCCTCGGCTTCGGCGCCATGCGCCTGCCCGTGCTCGCCGGCGCCGACGGCAAGCCGGACTTCAAACAGATCGACTATCCGCAGGCTACGGCCATGCTGCGTCGCGCCATCGACGGCGGGGTGAACTACGTCGACACCGCCTTGGTCTATCACGAGGAGACCTGCGAGGCCTGGGTCGCGGAGGCGCTCAAGGACGGCTATCGCGAGAAGGTGAAGGTGGCCACCAAGATGCCCGTCTGGAAGGTCGAGAAGCCGAGCGACTTCGACCGCCTGCTCGCCACGCAGCTGGAGCGCCTGCAGACCGACTGCCTCGAGTTCTACCTGCTGCACAGTCTCGATGAAACGCACTGGAAGGGCGTCGTCACGCAGGGCCAGCTCGCCGCCGCCGAGAAGGCTCTCGCCGACGGCCGCATCACTCACCTCGGCTTCAGCTTCCACGGTACCTACGACCTGTTCGAGGAGATCCTCGCTGCCACAGACCTGTGGGAGTTCTGTCAGATCCAGCTCAACTACATGGACGAGGACTATTCGGCCGGCCGCCGCGGGCTCGAGCTCGCGGCCGGTAAGGAATTGGGCGTGATCGTCATGGAGCCCATCCGCGGCGGCATGCTGGCTCGCAACCTGCCGCCGCAGATCGAGACGGTGTGGGCCGAAGCGCAGGCCCCGCGCTCGCCCGCCGAGTGGGCCCTGCAGTGGGTCTGGAGCATCCCCGAGGTGTCGTTCGTGCTCAGCGGCATGAGCGAGATGCGGCATGTCGAGGAGGACCTGGAGTACGCGGCGCGCTCGCGGCCGGGCCTGCTCGCGGACGCTGAGCTCGCGCTGGTGGGGCGCGTGCGCGACCTCTATCGCGAGCTCAGCCCCATTCCGTGCACGGCCTGCCGGTACTGTATGCCGTGCCCGCAGGGCGTCGCCATCCCCGACATCCTCGAGCTCTACAACGACGCCCAGATGTACGGCGACCCGGCGCGTCAGCGCTTCTTCTACACGTGGCTCGATGAAGCGGAGCGCGCCGACAAGTGCACCGCCTGCGGGGAGTGTGAAGACAAGTGCCCCCAAGGCATCGCCGTCAGCGGCTGGATGGAGAAGGCGCAGGCGTTCCTGGCCGGCTAAGGCCGGGGGAGCCACACGCGACGCCCGAGGTTCGCCGACCTGACCTTCGGGCCGTTACTTCACCCGCGCGCCGTAGATGTGGATGTGGCTGAGCACGCGTTTGGCCGGTCCCGACTCCCAGACGACGGTCTGCCCGCTGATGGCCGGGAAGAGGCACGTCAGGTCCTTCTGCGTGATCCTGACAACGTTCTGGCTGCGCGCGACGTTGCGCACGTAGATCGCGGCGCCGGCTTTGTAGTCGATCACGAACGAGCCGCCCTTGCCGCCGCCGTCCCAGGTCACGAGTTCGCCGTCGATGCGTGGCCGTGAGCCCTGGGCGACGTAGGTGCGCTTGCCCGTCTTGAGGTTCTTGAGCATCACGCGGCCTCCGGCCTCCCACCACACGACGCGGTCGGCGCTGATGTCGGGGCTCCACTCGAACCTGCTCGTCTGCGAGACGCTGAACGGTGCGCCGGCGGGCAGGTTGCGGCCGCTGATGTTGCCGTCGGACGACGTGTACACGGCCGTGTGCACCGTCGTGGCTGCGACCGTGCGACGGCTGACACCGAAGCTGCTGAGCACGGTGCTCGTGGCGATCTTGTAGGTCTTCGCGGCGGCGAGGTCCCTGGCCTTGATGGTGTAGGGGCCCGCGGCGTCCTTGGCCTCGATCCAGACCACCCACTGGTCGACGATCTCGGGGAACCACTTGAGCGCGCCGCTGCGCGAGACCACGAAGTCGTGCTTGGTGGTGATGTTGCGCCCATAGATGTCGCCACCCTCGTGGTTGCGCTTGTCGACCCACACGGCGACGTACTCCGTCCGGCTCCCGACCACGGTGGCCGCCACGCTCGGGTTGTCCTGCCGGGCCTTGTTCGTGCAGACGGCGAAGTCATTCCTGGAGGTGAGATCGCGGCCGTAGATGTCCAGGTTGCCGTTGCGGTTGTCGGTCCACACCACCATGTTGGCGGCGATGTCCGGGCCCGCCTGACCGCCCATCTCGATGCACACGGGGAAGACTGTGGGGGCCGCCTGGGCGGCGGCCGGCGCCAGCAGGGCCGCCGCCCAGGCGGCCGCCAGCACCACACTGACAGCGCACAAGGTTGACGTCCGGCTTCGGGAACGCGACGACGCGCTGCTCATGGTTGCCCCTCCTTGTCGACCCTCACTCGCCTCATGGTACCCGATGCACGGCGGGATGCCCCCGTCGCGGCGTCTATCCCTTAGGCGATGATCCGCCGCAGCGCCGCCTGAACGGCGGCCACGCAGCCGGCGAAGCCGGCCAGGCGGCCGCCGGTTTCTTCGTCCATGTACAGATCGCGGCGCAGCTCGATCATGAGACCCTGGACGCGCCGGTCGTTGCCCAGGTACGGCAGGGGTACCAGGGCGCCGGCGAACGGGCGGTCGAAGGCGATGCCCGCGACGGCCCCGCCGGCGCCCTCGGGCGCCGGCTCGTGCGGCGCGATGGCCGGGTCTGGAGCGCCGCCGCCCGGCCAGCGTGAGAGCATCTCCCCGAAGACCTCCGCGGCGCGTTCGCGCAGCCAGGGCGGGGTGTGCATGCCGGCATGAGCGAACGGCGCGTGCGGCGGGAGCGTCGTGTCGGTGCCGATGCAGATCGCGGGGCGATGGATCACCTTCCAGCGGTCGGCGCTCACCTTGAACTCATAGGGGAGCGGCCTGCTGGGGAAGCTGTGGCAGTCGATGATGAGACAGCGGCCGTGGGCCGCCAGCGCTGCCGCCGTCGCGGCCTCGAGGGCGGCGTGGTGGGGGCGGTAGTAGCGCGCCAGCAGCGCTTCGCGCTCGCGCGCAGCCTCCGCCTCGTCGCGCAGAGGGAGGCGCTGCGACGTCTTCGTGTACACGGCGCCCATCCCGACGGCTTCCATCCGCTCCGCCTCGGGGTCCTCGAAGCGCTCAGGGTCGACGACGAGGCGGCTGACCGGGAAGCGGACGGTGACGGCCTCGGCCGGCGGCAGGGCGAAGAGCTCGTCGGTGTGCCAGTCGGTCATCAGCCGCAATTCGCGGGCGAGGTCGTCGTCCTCGAGGAGGAACTGCGCTCGCACGTCCGCCGGCACCTTGGCGGAGCTGTGCGGTATGTGCATGATGACGCCCGGTACGGTCACGGGGTGAGCCTACCACTGCGAGCGCCTGTGGTGGCAGCGGCAGAGAAGCCGGCGCCGGGTGCGGGCGCGGCACACCGGCGCCGGCGTTGACCCTTGCGGCGCTGCGCCCGCGGGACTAATCTGCGAAGGGCTATTGAGCGGCCAGCGGAGCCGAAGGGCCCCGTCGCGGGCCGGACTAATCTGCGAAGGGCTATTGAGCGGCCAGCGGGGCCGAAGCGCCCCGTCGCGGGCCGGACTAGGCTCGCCGTAGTCGCAGCCTTGCGCCGCGGGGCGCCGGGACCAGGGGAGTCTCAAGGAGGAGTCACATGGGCAGTCGCCCACGCATCCGCCGCCGTACCCGTCACCCGGCGCGCCCGCTCGTCCCGCTGTTGTTCGCGGCGCTTCTGCTGGTGGCGGCCGGCGCCGCCGTCACGGCCGCAGGCTGTGGCGGCTCATCCAGCTCCCCGGGTACCGGCGACGCCGGCAGCGCCGCCGCCGGCGGGGCGCCCACGATGGGCGGCAGCATCAAGATCGCCTTCGAGGGCGAGCCGGTCACGCTCGATCCCGCCATCAGCTGGGACGTCTCCGGGTGGACGGTCGAGGACTCCATCTTCAACGCCCTGTACCGCTACGCGCCCAAGTCGGGGGCCGAGGGTACCGTCCTCATCCCCGACCTGGCCGCCGACATGCCCGTGATCTCCGCGGATGGCACGACGTACACCATCAAGTTGCGCCCCGACGCCAAGTTCGCGCCGCCCGTGAACCGCGCGGTCACGGCCGAGGACGTCAAGTACAGCTTCGAGCGCATGATGGCCGAACCGCGCTGCCCGGCGACGTACTTCTACTCCGGCGTCGAGGGCGCCCAGGCGGTGGTCGACAAGAAGGCCAAGGAGATCACGGGCGTCAAGGCGATCGACCCGCTGACCATCCAGTTCAAGCTCACGTCGCCGGACCTCAGCTTCCTGTACGCACTCAGTATGGAGTTCTGCGACGTGATCCCCAAGGAGTGGGTGGACAAGTGGGGCACCAAGGTGAACCGTCACCCGCTCGGCACGGGGCCGTTCTATTTGACCAGCTGGACGCCGGGCCGCGAGATCAAGCTCGTGAAGAACCCGAACCACTGGAATGCGGACAAGGTGTACCTGGACGGCGTCGACTTCGTGTTCAGTATCACGCCGTCGACGGCCCTGCTCAGGCTGCAAAGGGGAGAGGTGGACATCCTCGGCGACAACGTCCCGCCGGCCGACGTCAACCGCGTGCTGAACGACCCGCAGTGGAAGCCCTACGTCTTCTCACAGCCGCTGATCGCCACCACCTACCTCTTCATGAACATGACGAAGAAGCCCTTCGACGACCTCAAGGTGCGCCAGGCGCTCAGCTGGGCCATCGACCGCGACAAGCTCGTGAAGCTGCAGGCCGGCCAGGCCGTGGCGCTGTACCAGATCTACCCGCAGAACCTGCCCGGCAGCGAGCCCGGCAAGGTGTACTACGGCTACGACCCGGCCAAGGCCAAGGCGCTGCTCGCCGAGGCCGGCTACCCCGACGGCTTCAAGTCAATGATCTACACGAGCAACGTGGATCCGCTGCCCAAACTGGTGCAGTCGATCCAGGCCGACCTCAAAGCCGTCGGCGTGGACGCCGAGATCAAGACGATGAGCACCGCCACCTACTACAACTTCTCCAGCGACGCGGCGAAGACGCAGATGGGCACCAGCGATTGGTTCCTCGACTTCCCCGACCCGGTGGACTGGATCGTCCCGTTCTTCACCGAGGCCAACGCCATGCTGGGCGGGCTGAACGCCTCCTACTACGTGGACCCATGGGTGGAGAGCGCTGTCGACGAGGCTCAGAAGATGACCGATCCCGAGGCGCGGCTGGCCAAGTACACCGAGATCCAGCAGCACATCATGGAGCAGGCGCCGTACGTGACCCTGTACTCACTGAAGATGACCACGATGTGCAGCAAGAACGTCGGGGGCTTCTACCTGCACCCGGTGCTCTGGTTCGACCCGCTGATGTACTGGCGCAAGTGAGCCGCGCGGCCCGAGCCGACGCTGAGCGGCAGCTACGCTGTCGTCTCGCCGCGGGCGACGCTCATGTAGGCGTCGTGCACCTGCTCGTCCGAGCCGGCCGTGAAGTAGGGCTCGAGCTCGCGGAAGAGGTAGGTGAGGTCCGGCTGGTCGGCGCAGACGGCCGTCAGCGTCGTGCCCTCGCGCGACGCGGCCGCGATCGCGGCCGCGTGCGCCTGCTGCATGGCGATGACGGCGTCGGCGAGCGTGTACCAGGCGGCCGCGTACTCAGGCGAGTAGTCGGGCTCCGGCTCTGCGACCGGCGGGAGGACCGGCTCTCCGGCGTCCTTCGCCAGCTCGACCTCCGAGAACCGCAGGTAGTTGAGATGCGCGCCGCGCACCGCGAGCGCCGCCGTCTTGAGCCCGGCGAGCGCTTCGCTCGCGCCGGCTGCCGCCGGCGCCGCCGGCGCGTACACCGCTGGTGACGCCGGGGCCGGGGTTGCGAGGCCCGGCGCGACGGGCGCCTGCGGAAGAGGCGGCGGCGCCGGCAGCGTCGCGCCGCCGCGCCAGGACGGTGTCACCCCGGGGGCCGCATACCCCGCAGGGGCGGCGCCGCGGCGCACGACCACGGTCTTCGCCGCGAGGTCGCCGAGCCGCTTGTTCTTGGAACTGGCGAGACAGGAGACAACCGAAGGGAGGTAGAGCAGGTACATCTCGGGGATGCGAACGAGGTTGCGGACGACGACCGCCCTGGGCGAGGGCGGCGTACCGTCCTCGCCGGTCACCGACAGCCGGAAGAGCCGCTTCCCCGGGGTGGTTCCGCGCAGCTCGAAGAGGGTGAAGTACGCGAAGAACAGGGCGTACCCGACGGGCGTCAGCCAACTGGGCGCCGCGCGGCTGGCGTTGAGGATATCGTCGAACGTCGCCGCATGGGCGACCCCCAGATCGACGACGCCGGCGACCATGAGCACGGCGAGCACGATTGATGAGGCGATGAGGACTAGGACGGTGTCGACCAGGATGGCGACGAAGCGCCAGCCGAGGCCGGCATACTGCACCTGCTCGCGAGCGCCCACCTGTTCCACGTGACTCTCCTTCGGCGCCGCGGACCGAGCGCCGCGGATCCGCGTCGATTGTATATGCGAACGGGCGGCGGCGGACGCGCAGCGCCCGCCGCCGCCCCTTCCTTTTCAGCCCGCGAGGACCGCCTCGAGGTCCGCTTCCAGAGGCGGCAGGTCGCTGCGCACCGTCTCCCAGAGGATCCCGGGGTCCACGCCGAAGTACTCGTGCACGACGACGTTGCGCATGCCGCGCAGCGTGCGCCAGGGAACGTTCGGATGCGCGTCGAGGATGGGCTCGGGGATCCAGCGGATCGATTCGCCCATCGTCATGAGGTTGCGGACCACGGCGTCCATTGTGCGGGCGTCGCCCACGAACTCGGCGAGCGTCATGCCGTCGGTGTAGTCCGCGATCGCGCGCACGGCGGCGAGGATGTCGCGCACGCGGAAGCGCCAGTCGCGGAAGCGCAGCTTGGCCTGGCGCTCCTGGTAGCCGGGATGGCGGCGGTCGGGAGGGTCAGAAGGCACGCACGGCCTCCGCGAGGATCTCGTCGCGCATCTCCGCGCGCAGGGCTGCCGGCGTCGCGAGGTCGATGCGCGTGCCCATCACATCGGACAGGAAGTCGAGCAGACGCACGAAGGTGAACAGGCCCACGCGCGCCTGCGGGTCGAACTCGACGAGCACGTCGACGTCGCTGTGCATGGTGGCCTGGTCGCGGGCCGTGGAGCCGAAGACCGCGATGTGACCCACGTCGAAGGTGCGCAGCTTCTCGCGGTTGCGGTCGAGGCGGCGGAGGGCTTCGCGGCGGGTCATGGCGCGATTGTAGCGGACACCGGCGGGCGGCGGGTCAGCCCTGCGACGCGTGCGTCAGCCCAGCGAGCCGCCGCGGGCCTTGCGCAGCCGCGCCAGGAATCCCTTCCCGATGAAGCTGTCGTCGCCGAGCGCGCACAGGCGTGCGAACAGCGGCACGGTCACAGTGAACGCGAGCACGTCGGCCGGCAGATCGCCGCGCATGGCGATGTCGGTGCCCCCGATCGCCGCCTGCGGCTCATCGAGGTCGCGAAAGGTCACGACCAGCTCCATGCAGCCCGAGCCGAACGGGACCGTGACCGGGTCGGGCTCGCCCCAGGCGTGGTGGTGGTAGGCGCCGTGCTGCAGCACGCTGAGCTGGTCCGGGTTGACCCAGAACGTGACGGTCTTGAGATACTTGGCGAGCTCCGGCTTGAGCGGCCCGACGAGCACGTTTCCGTGTTCGGGCAGGTACGTCTGGGCAGTGTCGACCCAGCCGGCCATGAGCTCTCGCGAGGCGCGCAGACCCTCGTCGCCCCAGAGGAAGTCGATGAAGTCGTCGCGCTCGCGGGTCTGCACGCCGAAGAAGGCGCGGCCGCAGCCGCCGCAGCCGAAGTTGTCGGCGGTCAGATGAAGCGTCTCGCCCTTGAGCCAGCAGCGGTAGAAGTGAAAGACGCAGGGGCCGTGCCCGGGCCCCGGTTTGGGCACGACGAGCGGGGTGAACGCGTCGGGGTCGGGGGCGTCGTAGAAGCCGATCAGCGGCCGGTCCAGGGCCGCCTCCGCGATCAGACGGGACGGGTCTGGCTGAGGCGAGTGTCCTGGCATGAGCTCCTCCACGGTGAGGACGACGGTGACCTGTGGAGATTGTACGCGCGGACGGGCCGGGAGAGCGAGGCCGTGCGACCGCGACCGGTCTCAGTCGGGCCGGGACTCTCAGGGCAGAAGGTTGAGGACGAGGGCGCCCGGCTGACCGTAGAGGTGAGGCGGCGCGCTGGCGCCGCCCCAGTCGATGCACAGGGTGAGGCCGACGCCGAAGGCGATCACGGCCGCGACGGCGACGAGCAGCAGGACCAGAGCCATCTCTCTGCGATGGGCGCGCATGTGCTCAGTATCCCCGGCCTCACACCTCACTCGCGGCGGCGGCGTCAAGGCACGACGAACCGGGCGCTGCTGCCCGACTTGCCGGCGCTGACCTCGAGGCGGGCGTCGATGCGTTCGCGCAGTTCGCTCACATGGGAGATGATGCCGACCAGCCTGCCGCCCTCGTTGAGGCTCATCAGCGAGCTGATCGCAAGGTCGAGGGACTCGTCGTCGAGCGAGCCGAAGCCTTCGTCGACGAACACCGTGTCGAGGCGGATGCCCCCGGCGTGCGCCTGCACCACCTCGGCGAGCCCCAGGGCCAGCGAGAGCGCCGCCATGAACTTCTCGCCGCCCGAGAGCGTGGTGACGGGTCGGGCGACGCCGGTCCAGGCGTCGTACACGAGGAGGTCCAGACCCGCGGCCCGCTTGCGGCCGCTGTGCTCCTCGGTGCGTTCGAGGGCGTAGCGGCTCTTGCTCATCGTGCGCAGACGCGCGGAGGCGGC
>Ga0315284_10015805_pt1 | contig 10724 bp, 10 predicted proteins | sample YL17G09_16_MG_FD_203696 | JGI IMG/M metagenome (GOLD analysis project Ga0315284, IMG submission 203696) | Sediment microbial communities from Yellowstone Lake, YNP, Wyoming, USA - YL17G09_16 | ecosystem: Environmental > Aquatic > Freshwater > Lake > Sediment | place: USA: Wyoming | collected...
TTATAGGATTCTTGCAAATAAAACCTTGCAGTATGATAATTGTCGGGTCGCCAGTAGAAAGGATGCAAATGTCACACCTGACGAAAGGCTACTTAACTGCAATTATTGGGATTATCATTTGGTCTACTACCCCCGTTTTTATTAGCCATTTAATCGTCAACTACAAAATGCCTGCCTTATTGCTAGCATTCTGGCGTGACTTGTTAGTATGCGTAGCATTAATCCCTGCATTATTCTTAATTCGCCGTTCTTTACTTCATATCCATGTCTCTCAAATTAAGTTCTATACTTTTTATGGGCTGATTTTGGCTCTAGTTCATTCTATGTTTGTCCTTTCAGTAAAAGCCAACGGGGCTGCTGTCGCTACGGTTCTGATATATACCTCCGGAGGATTTACGACAATCCTTGCTTGGTGGTTTTTCAGAGAAACACTTGGACTTCCCAAAATTGTGGCGATTATTTTGAGCTTAATTGGATGCGTAATGGTTTCAAATGCCTATACTCAAGAAGTGTGGAAGCTGAATCCGTTAGGAGTATCCACTGGCATACTCTCAGGATTATTGTTTGCGGGTTACAATTTGCTTTGTAAAGAAGCAGCAAGACGAAAAACCAATCCATGGACGGCCATATTATATTCATTTGCTTTTAGCTCAATATTTTTAATGATATTCAACTTGTTTTCAATCTTACCAGATGCCGCAGGGTTGTTTAAGAGACTTTTACCAACATTACCTGTAAACGGATGGTTAGTTCTGATTTTTCTTGCCTTTGTTCCAACCGTTCTTGGCTTTGGGCTCTATAACACATCAATGAACTACTTGCCTGCCAGCATTGTAAGTCTTCTGGCAACTTCAGAGCCGGCCATGACCGCAGTAGAAGCATACATTTTCCTGGATGAGCGTATGACAATTATTCAGATTGTAGGCGGTCTGATAATTCTGTCAGCAGTGTTATTAGTTCAGCTTGAAAAAGAATAATTGATATTTCATCTCCTTCCTCCACCCATCAGATCCGTATGAGCCTTTCGCACGCAATCTTTCAGATGAAAAGCCTCAATGATTGAATTATCATTGGCAAGAAGCAGTTGAATAGGTAGGATTCCTACAAATAACAGAATGCAGCATAATAATTGTGAGCATCTGAATAAAAGGACACACGATGAAACAATGGTATGAAGAGTTGTTTGAAAACTACGGAATGAAATATGATAACGAAACTTTCGCACAAGGAACCATCGGAGAGTGTGATTTTATTGAAAAAGAAATCGACTATAACAAAGGGACACGAATTCTGGATATAGGATGCGGCACTGGCAGACATTCCATTGAATTAGCCAAGAGAGGATATAGTGTTGTCGGAATTGATTTATCAGAATCGCTTTTAGAACGGGCAAAAGAAAAAGCATCCGAACGAAATCTGCAAATAGTTTTTCAAAAACATGACGCGAGAAACCTTCCTTTTCTGCACGAATTCAATTTGATCATCATGATATGCGAAGGCGCGTTCCCCTTGATGGAAAGTGACGAAATGAATTTTCAGATTCTCCAAAATGCTGCCAATGCCTTATTGCCAAAAGGGAAATTGATATTTACGACCCTGAACGGTTTGTTTCCTCTGTTTCATTCCGTCAAAGATTTCCTTGATTCAAACACAAAAGAGGGGAATGCGAAATGCGATAGTCTTTCATTTGATCTGATGACTTTTCGAGAGCATAGCACTCTATGTGTTGAAGATGATCTTGGGAACAAAAAAGAACTGCAATGCAACGAAAGGTATTATGTACCCTCCGAAATCACTTGGCTATTCAAGACTCTGAATTTCAAAACGGTCGATATTTATGGAGCGAAGCTTGGCGCTTTCAGTCGAGACGATAAATTATCAACCGAAGATTTCGAAATGCTGATCATAGCGGAAAAACGATGAGATGCTAACTAGCGGGTTAAGCGGACGGCGGGATAGGCCCGCTCCCCCTTACCGTTACACTTGATTTCAGATGAATTATCGTTCAGGACAAATTAGGGGGCCCAAGGGTTTGGAACCGGTCTCTTATAACCTTTCTTTGAAGCCACCAGGTCGAGATGGAGTGTGGCCAGGTCTTCCAGGGAGGGGTCAAGAACCTCTATGACCCTTGCGTCAATGGTCTTGATGTATTGGTGGCATTTTTCGCAGAGGTCAATCCGATACAATTCTTCTCCCTCGGCCTGAAAGAACTGGAGCGAACCCGGCTCTTTGTTTTCGCAGAAGGGGCAGGAAATCCTTTCCGCTCGCCACTCATGGCTGCAGAACGAGCAGACGAGGAACCGTTTCCCTGTCTCTTCCTTAAGTAAACTCAAGAAGGGGAGAGAACCGCAGACCGGACAATACCCTTTGAGCCATGTTTCAGCTTCGACTTGATCTTGAACCGTTGTTCGGCTTGCCTCAATAGAGGGTTTTGTGCTGTTTTGCATTAAGAAGGCAAGAACTTTCTTATCGACATGAAAGTCTTCAGCGGTCTTTTCTATCTTTTTCTCATCGAGTCCATCTCTCAGAAATGGACCTAAATCTACCTCTCGTTCTTCAAGAATCCCTTCGATTCTTTTTGTCTGTTCTGAGATGAAAGGGTTGGCTTTCTTGGCAACCTGGCACAGAGATTTGAAAAGCTGGACGGAGCTCTCGAGATCAATAGGAAAACCCTGCCTTTGAAGGAGAGGGAAGTCTTCCTTTTTCAGAAGGTCCTTCCATTCCTTCTTAAGGGGAATTGGTACAATCTTCAGAGAGAGGTTGATCCGCTCCTGGCATTGTCGAACCTTGTAGTAGAAGTCCAGGATTTCTGCATAGTGAGGGTTTTTTTCTTTAAGTGACTGAATCCTCTTTTCAAGTTTGTTCAAAACGTCCTCCAATGCCTTACAAAAAAGCGGGCTTGTTCCGGAGAGAGGATCTCCGAAACAAGCCCCATCCAAACCCCACCTCCTATTCTTATCCAACCCAATGTCGTAGGCTTGATAACGGTGTGAATAGGCGCCTGAGGGCTACTTTTCTTGTAATGCCTATGGTATTGTCCGCAACTGCAAACTTGTGGTATCTCTCCGGATCATCCACGAGGAGATAAATCACCCGGACATCACCCGCATTAGCCAACATGGCTTCCTTGTGTCGAGTTTGTACCTCTGCCAGCCTCTTCTCAGCCATGTCCACGATGGCGTTTCTGTCACTAAATTTCATGGCTCCCGTGGGACAAGTTTTAACGCACGCTGGAAGCAGTCCTTCCTTTATTCGATCAATGCACATCGTGCACTTGGCCAGGATGCCTGTCTTCTCATTCCATCGTGGAATGTCGTAGGGACAAGACTCTCGAATAGTTTTGAAATCGGCTGCCTTAACCTTCACCTTAGGGTTATAGAGAACCGCTCCCGTCTCCTCATCCTTGGTAATCGCTTTAGAGCCCAACGATTCTGCCGTCGATTGACATGCGGGTTCCAGACAATGTCGGCACTGATCGGGGAAGAAATACCACTTGGGGGTACCTTCCTCTTCGATCTCATTAAACCTCACCAACTTGAAGGTCGAAAAGGAGAGATCCTCTGGATTCTGATGACTTCCGCGTTGGAAAGTCTTTGTTCCCGGATTCATATTCCACTGTTTGCAGGCCACTTGGCATCCACGACATGCCATGCATTTGGATGTATCGATAAAGAACGATTTGTCTGTCATTCAGATCACCTCCCTTAACCTTTCTTGGCGGGTGGTTTGGCCACCGCCACCTTGCGAACATTCGCCATGAACGCCTTTGATTCTGGAATCATCGTATTCGGGTCCCCAATCGTCGGAGTCAAGAGGTTGGCGCTCTCGCCTCCGTCCTTGGGTTGAAGCCATCCATAATGCCAGGGAATTCCGATCTGGTGAACGCTCTGGCCAGCAACATTGAAAGGCTTGAGACGTGAGGTTACGATGGCGACAGCCTCTAATTTGCCACGAGACGTTTCCACCAATACCCTATCGCCATTCTTGATCTCTCTCAATTTCCCCAGCTCCAAACTCATTTCGCAGAACATTTGTGGCTCGGCTTCGATGAGCCATGGAAGCCACCGGGTCAAAACACCGGTCTGCCAGTGCTCCGTCACTCGGTACGTGCTGCAAACAAAAGGATACCTTGGATCGCAGGTTAAGAACTTATCCGGGCCTCCCTCGAAGATCTTGACGACCGGATTGATCCTCTGGTTCGACATCAGGTTCTTCTCAATCGGACATTCGAGAGGTTCATAATGTTCGGGGAAGGGTCCATCTTTTAATCCGGGCCCGAAGAGAGAGGCAACGCCGTCAGGCTTCATGATAAATGGATAAGCTCCTTCCGTGCCCATGGGCGGAACTGCATTATCGGGAACATCGCCGACCCATCTCTTATTGGCCGTGTCCCATTTCAAGAGAGGACGATTCGGGTTACGGGGGTTCCCGTCCAGATCCACAGAGGCACGATTGTATATGATCCGTCTATTCACTGGCCAGGTCCACGACCATTCAGGATAGAGGCCCAGTCCGGTGGGATCGGTCTTCTTTCTGCGGGCAGCCATGTTCCCGGCTTCCGTGTAGCTCGCTGAATAGACCCAGCTCCCACAAGAAGTTCGGCCATCATCCAGTAGGTAGACAAAGCTCGGAAGTAAGGTTCCCTTCTTGTAGGGTTTCTTATCCACAGGATGCTCAGCGATATCTTCCATGAAGTAACCATTGATCTCTTTGGCGACCTTGTGAACATCGAAATGACCGTTCGTTTCATAATCCCACGTCAGATTTAAGATCGGATCTGGGAAGACACTGCCACCTTTTTCATAGAGGGCGCGGACCTTCTTGAAAAGCTCATACATGATATCGCCGTCCGGTTTAGCTTCTCCGGGAGCGTCCGCTGCCTTGTACCGCCACTGCATCCAGCGACCGCTGTTGCTGATACTGCCTTCTTTTTCTATAAAGGCTGCGCAGGGCAACTGGAAGACCTCTGTCTTGATTTGCTTGGGATCCATCCCGGGTCCCTTCCAAAAGGATCCTGTCTCGTTATCAAAGAGGTTCACATTCACTAACCAATCCAGCGTGGCCATGGCTTGGCGGACCTTGCCCGCGTGAGCGCCTGAGCAAGCCGGATTCATGCCCCATGCAAAGAAACCGGTAAAGCTTCCCTTGTACATCTCATCGAAAAGATTGAGCCAGGACGCATCTTGGCCCGGATTGAGCTTAGGCATCCATGCGTATCCGAAATCATTTTCTTTGGTGGCCTTGTCACCAAACATCGATTTCAGAAAACTGGCCACATACTTGGGTCGGTTCCTCCACCAGTTGACACTCCGAGGATCTCTCGTCACCGGAGTGGTCTTATTGTAATCTGCAAGGAGTGTCCAAAGGGCGTTAGGCGTGGGCAGATATCCTGGCCAGATGTGAAAGAGAAGGCCATGGTCCGTAGATCCCTGGACATTTGATTCACCTCGAAGAGCATTGATGCCACCGCCCGCAACACCCATGTTTCCGAGCAAGTCCTGGATGATAGCCATGGCACGGATATTCTGGACGCCGACGGTGTGCTGGGTCCAGCCCATGGCATATAAGATCGTGCCTGCTTTGTCGGGCGCTCCGGTTGCAGCGTACGCCTTGTAAACCTTCTCGAGATCGTCCGAGGGGGTTCCGGTGATCTGTGTCGCTTTTTCCAGTGTGTAGCGAGCATAATGTTTTTTGAGAAGCTGGAAGACACAGCGTTCATGCTGGAGCGTCATGTCCCTCTTGGGAATGCCGTTTTCATCCTTCTCCAGAGCCCAGGTGGACTGGTCATAGGCCCTCTGGGATGGGTTGTAACCGGAGAAAAGTCCGTCGTCAAAACCAAACCTTGGATTCACGATAAAGGAGGCATTGGTGTAATTGTTAACGTAGAATTCGTCGTAGAGGTTATTATCCAGAATGTATTTGATCATCCCTCCCAGGAAGGCGATATCACTCCCGGAACGAAGTCTGGCAAAGATGTCGGCTTTGGTCGAAGTACGGGTAAACCTCGGATCCACATGGATGAAGAGTGCTCCCTTATCCTTGGCTGCTTGGATCCATTTGAAAGAGACAGGATGATTCTCGGCCACATTGCTACCCATGTTCAGAATGACATCGGAATTCCTGAAATCAATATAATGATTGGTCATTGCACCGCGTCCGTGCGACTCTCCCAGAGCCGCTACAGTTGCGCTGTGTCAGATACGGGCCTGGTGTTCAATGTAAATAAGCCCCAGAGACCTGAGAAACTTCTGGTAAAGCCAGCATTCCTCATTGTCCAGGGCTGCGCTCCCGACAGAGGCAATCCCATTCGTGCGGTTGACGGGTCTTCCGTCGGCATTGCGCTCCACAAAACTCGCATCCCGGCTCTTTTTGATGTTCGCTGCGATCTTGTCAAAGGCCCACTCCCAACTCACCTCTTTCCAGGCATTACTGAAGGGAGCACGGTAACGGACCTTTTTTAGACGATTTTCATTGACAGCGATCTGGTAACTTGAGGCTCCTTTGGCACAAAGGGCACCCTCGCTGATGGGATGGTCTGGATCTCCTTCGGCATTGATCACCTTGCCCTTACTATCGGTATGGACGATGATGCCGCAGCCAACAGAACAATAGCAACAGATGGTGGTTGTCTCTTTCGCTCCTTTGATCCGGAGTTCCTGAGCATAGGCCTCGATGGGTGATAGATCGAAACCGAGGCCTCCCATCACTGTTCCTGCGGCAGTCGCACCCGAAACCTTCAAGAAAGTCCTTCGGGTCATTCTCATGATTGTCACTCAGCCTCCTTTCTCTGGTTTTATGTCCAACTACAACAAGACCAAGTTAAGAGGGTGCTTCACCCCCTTCCCTCAGGTAGTTCAGCAATTCACAAATTGTATTATTTCTTTATATTTTCCCCCGTCTGAATGAGAGAAAAAAAGACGGGCGAGAAGAACATGGAAGATATAGTTTGGCGAACGTTAACACATTGATTTTTTTTGTCAAGAGAAAAACGCAGAGGAAAAAACACCCAAGAACGAATCAGAAAAAAATGATCACCCTTGCTACCGCTGTGAGCAAAAAGGAAATTCCTAGGCAAGGGGTTTCGATGTGCGATCAGGTTCTTGGTCAAGGGTTCTTGCCATCTCATCGAGAAGGTCGAGTGTTTCTTGAGCTGCATCTTCATCGATCTTTTGGATGGCAAAACCTGCGTGGACAAGAACGTAGTCGCCCACCTGAATGTCGTCAGGGAGAAGAAGCAAGGACACGTCTCTTGTGGTGCCGTAAATATCCACAGTAGCGACGGGATGCTTGACTCTGAGTACTTTTAAGGGGACGGCGAGACACATAGGTGACCGGAAGGTGCCCCGTCCCGCCCTGGCGGGATAGGCGGGGTCAAGGGGCACAATATAAAATGAAAATACCATGCCGGGAAGCCTCGCCCAGTGGGCGGGGAGCTTCATTCCTCAATACCTTTTCTACCCTGGTTTAAGAAGAAAATCAACGCAATCCTCTAAAAAGTTGCATCTCTTTTCTCAGCCATGTCTGAGCTTTCCTTTGAGATGGAATTCCATTATAATTTCCCATGCATAAATTCATAGCGGACGGAGCCCTAAAGATGAAAGTGATTAGACCTAAAGGACCCGAGATCTTTGACATCGAACTGGATAAAGACTTGCTCGCAAGAAACAAGGCCCTGGCTAGAACAAACAAACGTGCCTTTGATCGCTCGAAAATCATGGCAATTGACGTCATGGGGTCGGTCGGTTCAGGCAAGACCTCACTGATCAAGGCCATTCTGAGAAAACTGGCGATGCGGGAGAGGGTCGCTGTCATTGCCGGCGATCTGACGACAACGATCGATGCGGAACGAATCAAGAAGGAAGGGGCCCGTGTAATTCAGATTAATACGGGCAAAGAATGCCATCTCGACGCGAACCTCATTTCTCGGGCGATCAAAAAGGTGGATCTGGAGGGAATCCGATTCCTCTTCATAGAGAATGTGGGCAATCTAATCTGTCCAGGAGAGTTTCCACTTGGTGCCCACAAACGACTGGTGGTCGTCTCTGTGACCGAAGGACCTTACACGGTGGTCAAGCACCCCTACATTTTTCGAGAGGCCGACGTGATTGCCCTCAACAAAATCGATCTGGCAAAAGTGATGAAGGTCAGTGCTTCGCGGTTAGGAAAAGACGCTGAGAGAATTAACCCGCAGGCCCCATTCATTCGAACCAATGCGATTCGAGGAGTCGGTGTTGGCCGGATCATTCACTCCCTCGGACTCCGGTCCTACCGGTCCTAACGATGCACGAATATTCCATTGCCTCTGAGATCGCTAAGAACGTTCTCGACGCCGCAGAGAAACAAGATGGGAAGCGCGTTCTTTCGGTTCAGTTGGACATTGGAGAGCTTACGCTCCTGAACATGGAACAGGTGACGACTTGGATTCACGAATTATTCAAGGGAACGATTGCTGAAGGAGCGAAGATCAAGGTGAGAACGATCAAAGCCCTCATTCGCTGTCCATCCTGCGGATATCATGGAAGGGGAACGATGGATCCGGAAGATCCTCTGAAACACCTCGTCGCTTCTCCCTGTCCTCGATGTGGTTCTTTGGCAATCCAAATTGAAAAGGGACGGGAGTGTGTTCTGAAGAAGATCGAGGCCCTTCGATAGAGACTTATAGAGAAAGGGCGGATCATTTCCGCCTTTAGCAAATGCGCGGATACTGCCCTCCCGTGAGCATGTCGACAATTCGATGACTTCCGATGAATGTTCGGAGAACGACTCGCTTTGGGTTTTCCTCTGTGACAATCCCAATGACCTCAGCCTCTTTTCCTAAAGAATGACCTTTTAAAACCGTCAGCAAAGGAGGAGCTGCTTCGGGTGGGCAGATGGCAATCAGTTTGCCCTCGTTCGCAAGGTAAAGCGGATCGAGGCCCAGAAGTTCGCAAAGCCCTCTCACGGATTCCCGGACAGGAATCCGTTCTTCTTCGATGATCATCCCGGTGTTCGAAGCAGAAGCGATTTCATTGAGTGTGGTTGCAAGACCGCCTCGAGTCGGATCTCGCATACATCGGATCGATGGACAGACGTCAAGCATCTTCTCAACAAGATCATTGAGGGGAGCACAATCGCTGTTGATGGATCCCTGGATTTGAAACCCTTCCCGACTGGAAAGAATCGCCATCTCGTGATCTCCAAGCGTGCCGCTTAAGAGGATCTTGTCTCCTGGTTTCGGGTTCGTTCCTGAGAGATTGACTCCGGGCCTCACCCATCCCACCCCTGAGGTATTGATGAACAACTGATCGCCTTTTCCATGCTCCACCACTTTGGTGTCACCGGTTACAATCGTAACTCGAGCCTTCTCGGTGGTTTCCCGAATCGAAGAGACAATCCGATCGAGGGTTGAGAGGGGGAGTCCTTCTTCGATGATGAGAGCAAGACTGAGATAAGAGGAGGTGGCGCCCACCATCGCCAGGTCGTTGACGGTTCCACAAACGGCCAACTTTCCGATATCTCCGCCGGAGAAAAAGAGGGGATGGACGACATAGGAATCCGTCGTGAAAGCAATTGTCCCCGAAGGATGATGGACCTTGGCACTATCGTCAAGAATATCCAGAAGAGGATTCGAAAAACGGGGCAGAAAGACCTGCTGGATCAGATCGTGAGTAAGTCTTCCTCCGCTTCCATGGGCCAAGAGAATCTTGTCTTCAGCCATATGCTTCTCCATGAAGATCGAAAATATTTGACCCGTCACTGGCAAGTCGGCTAGATGCCCCGCCTTGCCTGTCCCGTCTTAACGGGATGGCGGGGAGGGCGGAAACGGACTCCAGGACTGGAGTGAAGCTACACGCCCTAAAGGGCGCGGCTTCCCGGTAGGGAACTTTCCTTTGATATTGTTCCCCTTGAACCAGCCATTGAGAGCGGGGTCAAGGGGAACTTGCCGGCCAAAGCCGACCTTGTAATCATATCACCATTTCCCGGAAGCCCCGCCCTGTGGGCGAGGAGCTTCACTGGAACTTGAAATAGGTGTGACAGGTTCCCTCGACCGACACCATACAAGGTCCAACCGGGTTTTCAGGAGTACAGACGGTCTTGAAAAGCGGACAGTCGGTTGGAGTGATGACTCCCTGAAGGACTTCGCCGCAAAGGCATTCAGGGTGTTCCTTAGGAGATTCTACCTCCACAGGTATCGTTCTTGCATCCATGCTCAGAAACGGTTTCTTGAAACGGTATCCACTGTTGGGAATCGATCCGAGGCCTCTCCATTCCGCTTCATTCGTTTCAAAGACTTCGTCAATCTTCGCCAGAGCGATTCGATTCCCTTCTTCATGGACCACTCGCCGGTATTGGATTTCGATGTCGGCCCGTCCGTCCTCAATTTGATTGACGAGCATCCAAATCCCGTGAAGGATGTCCAAGGGTTCAAATCCAGTGATCACTGCAGGTCGCCCGAATTCTCTCGACAGGAACTCATAGGGAGTGGTTCCGAGAATCGCGCTCACATGGCCCGGAAGAATGAATCCATCGATCTTGACCCGCTTCGCCTGCAACAGAACCTGGAGGGCAGGAGGAATCCTTTTCTGGCTATCGAGAATAAAGAGATTCCGAAGCCGTTCCTCCACTGCCTGGAGGATCGCTGCGGCAATCGTCGGCGAAGTCGTCTCGAATCCGATGGCGAAAAAAATAACTCTCTTGTTCGGATAATCTTTGGCGATCGTTAAGGCGTCGAGGGGAGAGTAGAC
>Ga0315284_10015806_pt1 | contig 10724 bp, 13 predicted proteins | sample YL17G09_16_MG_FD_203696 | JGI IMG/M metagenome (GOLD analysis project Ga0315284, IMG submission 203696) | Sediment microbial communities from Yellowstone Lake, YNP, Wyoming, USA - YL17G09_16 | ecosystem: Environmental > Aquatic > Freshwater > Lake > Sediment | place: USA: Wyoming | collected...
CGGGGCACAGCCTCCGTTGCCACAGGAATCGGCAGAGCGCTCAACGGTCCGCAGTCAGTGGTTGTCGGCCCTCTTACAGATAGGTTCGGGCCGAAGTGGATTATTCTCGCCGGGGTTTTCATGATGGGCGTGGGGCTGATGTTGATGCGGTTCATTCATTCTGTCTGGGCCTATTACGTTGTCTGGGGTCTTCTTTTCGGCGTCGGCGCCAATAGCGCCATGGCGCTAGCGATGGATAAAATGATAACCGATTGGTTTATCCGGAAGAGAGGCCGGGCGATGAGCATACGCGGGACCGCCGGCGGGCTTGCCGGCGTTGTCATCGTGCCGCTAATCGCCTGGCTAACGACGACGAAGGGCTGGCGGGATACCTGTTTTATTGGTGGGGTGGTGATGCTGGTAGTGTGCCTGCCTATTGCCTATTTTCTAATTAAACAGCGCCGGCCGGAACGCTACGGGTGGCGTCCGGATGGTGAGCCGCCGCAGACAGCGCAGAACACGGAGAAAGAAGCAAACGTGGGGGCAATACCGGCTGAATCCGGGGAGCCCGCTTTCACCCTGCGGCAGGCGATAAAGACGCCGGCTTTCTGGTTTCTGATTATGGCGGTATCCGGTCTCGACCTGATTGGGCCGGCCCTGAGCATCCACGGTATTCCCCTGCTTACCGATGCGGGAATTGCCCCGGTCAAGGCGGCCGGCATGGTGGCGGTCGTGTCGTTTTTTTCGATTGTAGGTGCGTTCGGCATTGGATTTTTCGCCGATAGGGTGAGGAAAAAGCACCTCCGTTTTCTTATCACCGGTGCCCTGCTTTCGATAAGCGCCGGGACGGGCGTTTTTTTGTTGAAACAGAATACGGTCACGATATACGTCTGGTTTGTGCTGCATGGACTGGGTACGGGCGCATTTGGCAATCTCATCGTCCTGACCCGCAGTCACTACTTTGGCAGGCAGAATTTCGGCGCTATTCACGGAACATCGATGGTACTGACACCGCCGTTCGCGCCACTGGCGCCTATTTTTGCCGGGTGGATATATGACCGGTACCAGAGCTATTTGCCGGCGTTTGCGCTGTTTGCGGCGCTCGTTGCGGCTATTGCTTTGCTTTCGCCCCTGGCGCGGCCTCCCTTGCCACGTGCGCCGGCGCCGGGTTAGAGCAGGCTGAATTTTATGCTATACTTTTTGGTTGGGGGCCAGCGTAGCTCAGTGGCAGAGCAGCGGTTTCGTAAACCGTCGGTCAAGAGTTCGACTCTCTTCGCTGGCTTTTGTGTCGCAGTTTGACCTTGCTGAAGGTCGGCAGTTATAATGCAAATCGTAGGGCGGGTTTTTGGGCCCTGCGCAGTGCCGATTTTCCCCCATTTGTGGGCCGTTAGCTCAGTTGGTAGAGCATCTGACTTTTAATCAGGTGGTCCCGAGTTCGAATCTCGGACGGCTCACTAATTCATAGCTAAATTATATCTGGAAAAAACCACTCGAAAACTCGGGTGGTTTTTCTTTTTTACGCAAAGTGACCGCCTGATTCGTCCACAAATTTTGCAGGGTAAATCCCCTTTTACTTGCCCGCTGGACAATTCCAAAAGGAGGCAGGCAAGTATATGTTGAAAGTAGGTAGGGTTAACATCAGGTGGGAAGACATCGACATGGCAGAAATAGTTCTGGTTAAATTGGTATTGCATTTCTCTCAGTGTAACAAAGCGGAAGGGAAATCTCCCAAGACCGTGGCATGGTACTCTGAAATGCTGACATCATTCGTAAACTTTCTGAAAAAAACAGGATTAGGCGAAACGCTGGCCGACTTCACTACAGCCAACGTAAGAGGATTTATTCTCTACGAACAAAACAGAAAAGTTTCTCCGTACACAGTACAAGCGCGAGTGAGGTCTCTGAAATCGTTCAGTTCCTGGCTATTCCGGGAAGGTTATTCAGACCAGAATCTTCTGGCACAGGTGAAGCTACCGAAAGCTCCCGTTAAGATGGTGGAGCCGCTAACGGACGCTGAGATCGACAAACTGGTAAACGTACAGAATCCCCTTACTGCCATTGGGTGCCGAGATACCGCCATTCTAATAACATTTCTCGGTACCGGGCTAAGGGAAAGCGAACTTTCCAATCTTCGTTTTGAAGATAGTAATCTCGAAGCAGGTTACCTCAAAGTAATGGGTAAAGGCGCCAAAGAAAGAGTGGTCCCCACTGGAGCATTGGTACAGAAGATACTCTGGCGTTATGTGTTTCATTTCAGGCCTGACCCACAAAACGACTTTAACAACTTCCTCTTTCTCACACTGGACGGAAAGAAAATGCAGCCTAACGCGATTAGGCTACTACTCAAACGCTGGGGCAGGAAAGCAGGTGTCCCAAGACTCCATGCTCATTTATGTCGCCACACTTACGCGACAAAGTTTTTAACTCATAACTGCGGAGACGTCTTCCGGCTACAGCAGATACTTGGGCATTCGACTCTGGAAATGGTGCGCAGGTATGTTCACTACGCATCAACGGAAGCTATGATTCAGGGCCATGTCAGATCTCCGGTAGACCAACTTGATATTAAGAAGCTTCACAGTTACAAGATAGACCGAATTCTGAGAACGAATAAAGGTTAAAATTCACTGGAGTTAGTGGAAGTTCAAATGAAAGGTTTTTGTTCAAATTGTGAGCTCGTACGGATTGAGGAGGTATCGACTTAAAGATGATGAAAGCATATTTGGAACCCGAAGAGGTCAGAATGCTTGAGGACGCAACCGAAAACTTGCGGGACAAGCTACTTATCCGGACGCTTTTCCACCTTGGCTGCCGGGTTAGTGAGGCCCTTGCGCTGAAAGTCGAGGACATAGACTTTACTCACGGCACCGTTTCCATTATACACCTGAAAAGTCGGCTGAAGTTAACCTGTGCCAATTGTGGGGCTCGATTAGGTTTAAGCCATAGTTTTTGTCCGAAATGCGGAGCCAAGATAGATGAGACTAGTTAGACAGCAAGAATATCGGCGGCAAAGAGTATTGCCCATTGATAATGAGACTTTGGGCCTGCTTAAGGAATACATCGAGCGCGGCGGTCCGGTGCTTCGAGACGGGAAGAGACTGATTTTTGGCATCAATAGACATAGAACCTGGCAAATAATTAAGGAATGTGCTGAGAGAGCCAAGTTATCCAAACTGGTAAATCCTGAGACAGGTAAAATCCATAATGTTAGCCCGCACAAACTCCGCGACGCCTTTGCGGTGCACGCGATGAAGACGAAGTGGAGACCGTTGCAGCTTCCAGTCCAGCACCACTTATGCGGCTTGTGGTGCCTGGTGTAAACTCGCCTGTTATTCTGAGCGTCGCCTTTACCGGCTGGCCGTCGATCTCATTCTGATCGGGTGAGTACACCAACATGCGCAGGTTTAGCTTCTCAGCTAACCTCTGCCACGTTTCATCATGGGGTATAGTACCGGGCATACCCAAATCATCCACCCATCCGGCGGCAATTGCCGTCGCGGTAGATATAAAGCGAGCCTGCGACGTACCTTCAGTAAGACGGAACGCATCTTGGAAGTCTTTAACCAGTAAGCCCCCTGTCTCCAGGCTCAAGCGGTCTGGAGCGCTCAGAATTTCTTCGAGCTCACGCACCCTGGCTCGCATCTCTTTCGCATCACGAGCTACCCCGGACGATCGTTCCAATAGATTGACGTCATTGAGGATTCCCATCTCGTGTTGGTGGGATAATCTTTCTAAGCGACGCTCAATATCGACCAGCCTTTCCGTCTTCTCTTTAAGCTCGGAAGTCAGAAAAATCATCTCTCTTTCCCGGCTTTCCATCTGTTCGCATATCTGCTCGAAAATAGCCTGGGGGTGAGACAGAGTCAGCCTTAATGCATCGCTTACCGCTTTCCGGAATGCATCGAACCCAAAGCATGGAGCAGCGCATGGGTCCGGGATGCGATAGTCTCTTCCGTTACACCTGCACCCATGACTCTTTGAAATTGATAGTCTTCTTTGACACACGCCGCAGACCACCCGTCCTGTCCACCAGTGAGCTCGGCCGTAGGCGGTTCGCCAGGTCGTGTTCCAGCTCAGCCTCGCCACAATCCTCTCCGCCTCCTCTTCAGTTATAAGTGGCTCGATAAGCCCCCGGAACTCCTTACCTTTCCAGGTTATGATTCCGGCATACCAGCGGGCATGGTGAAGTACTTTGCTCACCGTACTCTGAGCAAAAGGCTTTCCGACCTTGGTAGAAAGACCTCGCTTCTTCATTTGCATCATAATGGCAGACCCAGAATAACCTTCAAGATACTGGCGCAGCATGAACTCAACAGCAGGGCTTACGGTATTCTTGACGAAGCGCCCATCCTTCCAATCGTAGCCGGTCAAACCTTTTGGTCCCCAACCGCTGGGTATATGCCCGGCCTCCATCGCTTGTGTTCTCCCTCCCCCGGTGTTAGCTTTGAGAACTTTGATATAGGCTCTGGCATCCCTTACATGCTCAAGGTAGGTATCGAAGGCTTCGGAATCACCCTGGCGTAAAAGTAGTCGGTGTTTGGCAAAGTAGATTGGCACATCTGCCTTAAGTAATCGGTTTAGTTCCTCAAAAGAGCCAGCCAGAAAGCGGGTCTCACGGTCAACCCTTGGGAAGACCAGAACATCCCACTCACCGCGGTGGAACTCTTCCAATCGTTTGCTCATTTCATTATTGAAATGCTTTCGATTCCATCCTGAAGCGGTCTCAACCCAGAATGCTTCGCGGTCACTGCTAAGCTCCAACGGTATTGGAGATTCTTTTGCTCCCTGGTATGCTTCGGCTCTCTGAACATCGGGACCATATTTACTAGCCTGCTTCCGGTCAGATACCCTGAGCATAAGAAAACCGCGCTTCTTGTCATGAAGCAGGGGCAAGTTGCCATGAATGGTCTTACCTATTTGATTACCGGGATACTCATTATTAGCCATGCTATCCTCCCCGTAAGCGCATCTATTTTTACTCTCACTGCTCCTTGTGGCGATTAGGATGCATTACTACTGCGTGTTACATCTTCGTTGTCCCGCTTCGGCTCTTTACCTATCCCCAATATCGAGAGTGCCGAAGGCAGGCACTGGGCAAGACTGGTCACCAGTAGTTGGCGCTCTTCCAGATTCACTCCATCACCGAGAAAGCGAACGCTGAGAGCTGTATCGCCATTCGCCACTAAGGTTTCCACCCTTACCGACGAGAACCGTGCTTTCAGAGTATCTACGGCTTTCCGCAGGTTACCGGGCTGATCGGCATCCTTCTGCTGGCAGTTTTTGACTACTTCATCAGGCATATTTCTTCCTCCCTCTTGATCTATTCTAGATTGCCTATTACTCTTGAACCGTTATCTTGAGAGCATATTTGCTTAGCTTACTTCAAGCCGACGACAACTCTTTTACTTCTATTACTTACGCACCAATTGAAGCCAAGCTCCGCAGTACGGGCAAGAACCCTTGGGACCTAAGTTTAGCCGCCAGGAAATCTGCCCACCGCAGCGCCAGCAATTGACCAGGTAGACCTCCGGCCCCGCGGTAACGCTCTGTATCTCTACCGGCTGAATCTCCTCCGCCAACGGTGTCTTTACCTGCATTGGCCGGATAACCCCCTCCACTCTGGCGCGTCTCGTAGCTTCTTTCTGCTGCCACCATTTGACGAAGGCCGGATCAACATATGTTTCCACGAACTCCGCCAGTTCATTTTCGTTAATTTCTCCCAGCGGGTCAATGAGAAGAAGACGATTGCCAGCCAGCGTTGCTTCCTCGCCAACGGTGACATCGCTGGGATAGGTTACTGCTTTAGAGCCTCCGAGCTGATAGTTACGGCGCCGGCACTTGATCATAACCTCACTCCTAAGTTTTATGAAAGTATAACACAACTTTTCCATGTCTGTCAAACCCCGATGAAAGCCGCAACAGCCATTAATCGGGGATTATGCACTTGACAAAGGTTTAGCTTTGTGTTATCATTTAGTAGATGAAGCTGATTTGGAGTCTTTTCCATGCGCAATTTCCTTTAGTTTATCCACTACTTTTTTAGGAAACAATCTCTTAATCGCTTCCTCGGTAGTCAAATCAATAGCACGCTTATGTTTTCTAGGCAAAGGAGACCTCCAATGACAAAAGTAAAGAGTATGAAGCAAGAGATAAACCTGATAAGCCTGATAGAGAAGTACGGCAATGAAGATGCTTGCCGGGCTTATCTTGAGGAACTACGCTTCCCTGACGGCGTGGTCTGCCCTCATTGTGGCTCAAAAAGCATCTCACGGGTTGAGAAGTACCATGTTTTTGACTGTAATTCATGCCGTTACCAATTCTCCGTAACTTCTGGCACTATCTTCCACGACACCCATCTTCCTTTGTGGAAGTGGTTCACCGCTATCTACCTGATGATTGAGTCCAAGAAAGGTATCTCTGCTAATCAAATGAAAAGAACGCTTGGAGTCGGTTCTTATCGCACAGCTTGGTATCTCTGCCACCGCATCCGCGCGGCTATGTCCAATGGCACCCCCAACCTTCTGAAAGGCATTGTGGAGGTTGACGAGACCTTGGTGGGCGGTAAGACACAGGGCATGGGTCATGGCTACAAGGGCAACAAGGCGATTGTGGTCGGAGCGATTGAGCGTGGTGGTGATTCCGAGCTTGAGGTTATTGAACACGCCGACAGCGAGACCCTGCTGAAGTTCATTCAGGACCACACCGTACCGGAAGCAGAAGCCATCTATACTGATGAACTGCCTGCTTACAAAGCGCTTGATAAAAAGGGTATCAAGCATGAGACCGTCAACCACAGCGCCGATGAGTGGGTAAAGGGCAATGTCCACACTAACTCCGTGGAGAACATCTGGAGTCTTCTTAAGCGCTCTATTATGGGTTCCTATCATCAGGTCAGTAAAAAACATCTTGACGCCTACCTTGACGAACTCGAATGGCGGTTCAATAACCGTGAGAATCCGTACCTGTTCAGAGATACCTTACTCAAGCTAATCAACTCTGAGAACCTTCCTTATGAAAAACTGGTTAACTGAGGTCATATTTATGCGTGACTTATCCCTTTTTAGCTATGAGCTTAACGCTACAGCTTTTCTTTTCCTCATTCCACCAGGCGCACTCCACTTCAAGACAATCTCTTGACTCTGGAGCAGACTGGACTCCACCTATAAAGGCAAAGAACCAGAAAGAATGGGAAACTTTAGCAGTTCTCAGCGGACATATCATTTCTTACCTCCAAACCTTATCATGTATTATCCAGTACAGTGCATAATCTTATGTAAACAATTCAACGAAGGTAACTATGGGTTCGAGTTGTTTCAATTCGGCAGGGTCAAGATTCCCAATATCGCGCAGTTTACGGTCTAGACCATCAATCCACGTTAGGCTATCCAGAGTTGGCCTAAGCTCAAACTGAGGAGCGACTGCAAAAGCGATATTAAGCCAATATTCCCTAGCAGCCTCGTCCTCGGGGTCTCCCCAAAAGCCGTCTTCATCATACCCAGAAAATCCTTCCTGCTCATGTTTAAGGAATGCCAGATATGGACGGATTACACTATTTCCCATATCTTTCACTTTTACATAGTAAGCGTAGAGCCGTGCCAGTGCCTGTGCAAGGCGTTTCCAAGGCATAAACACCAGTTCGCAACCCAACTCTTTTAGCTTCTCAGTCCGTATACGGCCGGTGCTGGTCAAAATATCCTGTATTTCTGGTGGAAGCTGGTCGATTACCTTCTGGCGCCCTTCCTCCGCTTTCTGACGATATACTTGTCTCAAGGGTGCCGACCATTCCAGAACCTTCTGACGGTCAACGGTAATAATTGTAGGCGGTAGCCTATCCTTACACTGAGGGGGTGTCGGGTCAAGTGTTCCTACAATGAGAACATCCGCAAAGCCTGGGCGGTGTTGTAGATAGCCCTTATATTCCATTTCTGCTTCCACACTAACTTTTTGCCCTTTATAGACACCTCGAAAGTCCGGTCCGGTTTCAAATGGTCCTTCTAGGTCTGAAAAGCCTAACTCCTCGCGATGCTCTTTAATGTATTTCTGCAACCAATACTCTCTCAGCATTATGAACCTCACTTACCAGACTTTGGAATCTCAGTCTTAGACCAGTCAACGCTTACAGGAAAAGGCTTTGCTGTTAATCGCCTTTCAACATTGTTGATGTTGACAGTGCCAAGATAAATCTTCTCACAACGTGCGGTGTCTCCCAATATTGGGCTAATCTCGCTAAATCCTCTCAGGGTATAATCGGCTTCTATTGGATTGGGACTTATTAAACGCCAAGTTTGTGTGCCTTCATGGTATATAAGTGGATAAGTAAGAATTCGCCCCTTAATATTTTGGGGTACGATAGTCACGTTCATCTCCTTGCATTGAAGTGTCATTGAATGCAAATCGTCCATCTTTTGGCAGCGTAATCTAATTGTGAGGCTTATTTGATATGTGGGTAGTTTCTGATTAGAATCATATAGCGCCTCAACGACCACAGGGTGAGCATTAGTAATCGAATAGCTCGGACCAAACCGTCTCCAATAACGCCATTCCCTAAACCACTTTCTAATCATAAACCAAGACCCCCAAACGAGTTTTGGAAGCCTTCGTAAGAAACGCCCGAACGCTGGGATTACGTAGCTTAAAATAGTGGTGGCTATGGCTGTCAGCAGAATAACAAAAAGAACTATTTTGCCCTCTGCTGTGCTGAAGTAATCGGTGAATATTTTTAGCCAGTTCATCAACTACTATTTTATCACGTTTTAATCTTGAGTCAAGTGCATAATCCCGCATTAATCTGTGGTGAGTCTTCTAATTGGGTGGAGCACACGTAAAAGGGAAAGCAGTCCCACTGCCATCTAACTGCATTCCACTCGTGCAGAGGCTATCTCTAATCTATGCAGTTTTCGGCATTGTTTAGCTATGCAGGCAGGTCATTTAGGGGGCCCCATATACCCTGGGGGGTGGTCACCCCTGTCTAGCTCCATAATATCCTATTACAGTCCCTCCATGGTCATCCACAGGGTAATACCGGATAATGTAAAGACGCTTGCCTTATCAGGCTGCATCAATATTAATCGAGCGTATAGGTAGATTGATTGAATAGAATAGGTGGTATAAATAGGCCAAGTTGGCCATGTAGAGCGGGTTAAACGTCACAATTAGCTCGAATAAAGAAACGGCCGATTTGCACGCGACTTCTACACATAGATTATAATCAAGAAAAACCATCCGCTGGCATACCGCGGGGTGAAACATGAAGAAAAAATAAGTCTCTGAAAATCGGACTGGACGAGTTATGTTCGGCGATTGAGGATAGCTCCTACGAACATGAGTATTACCTTGACCTTGAAACGGGGAAAATTCTGCTTATCTCGGACTACATGGATGATGAAGAAATCGGGAAACTAAAAGACCAGATTGATGAAGATTCCGACCGCTACGAGCGAATACCGGAAGCCGAATCCCATCAGGGGTATGAGGACATGGTAGATTTCATTGCCACGGTGAAGGACGAGCGTCTTGCTGAATTACTTGAGGTGGCCATAAACGGGAAGGGAGCCTTCCGCCGGTTCAAGGACGTGCTGCTTAACTACCCCGAGGAAAGGGAGAGGTGGTTTCAGTTCAGGGATGACAGTGTACAGGAAAAGGCGTTGGAATGGCTCGGCGATATCGAAGTGAGTCTAATCGAGGAGTAAATTTATGGCGTTAAACGCTGACATGGTTGAGCAATTGGCCGACTGGTGTTTACGGAGCGATACCCTGACTGATATCAGGGCAACGGCTCGTCGGGATTTCTTCGGGTATGATGAACCGGGCGAAGCCCGCTATATGGAAGGCGTTGGTGACGTCACCAGCCGGGAACGGCGCTTTCTGGGCTGGTTTGCCCTGACCTTCAAACTACCGGATGGACGTTACCCCGCGGAGCTTGCCGCAGCCGCTATTCTCAGTGGCAATGAACTTACTTCTGCAATTGATTCAATCAAAGGTTGCCGGTATGTGCTGGCGATGGCAGCCATGGTTAATCCAGGGAGAGGCTTAATCCTGAGGCTGGAGGGTGAAGAGTTTACTGTCGATAATCGCCAGCTAAGCCGACTCCTCAGCCGAGATGATGCTCTGTATGCCCATATTATACCCGCCGGACGACGCGGATGGCTGGTTGGTCCTGGCTGGTTACTCTGGCCGATACGCATCATGCCGGGTATGCAGGCTATGTTGAAGAAATTTCAGCTTAGCCCTATAGACCTGGAACGGCTGCTACAGCAAAGAAGAGATTCCTCTTCAGACAGTCCGAAGGTGGAACTGCCACGCGATTCTTCACTTAAAGCTGCTGTGGCCAGGATGACGAAGGCGGCTAAGGCTGAAGGTCACCAGAGCCTCATTATGACCTCGGCTCAGTGGAAGAAACTGGCGCTCTTGTATATGAAATCAAGCAAAATTACCGACTTCAGCAAAGAAATTGTTAACCGGGTTGGAAAAGTTAATTCGGTAGAGGATATCAACAAATGGCTGGGGCTGGCGATGAACATCTGGAATAACACGCCGCAACCGGACCGTGGCGGTAAATCACCGTTTGAAATAAGTCGAGAATATGATGTTCAGTCCGGTGGTTAGTTCGTCGTCTTTTACAAAAAGATGGATTGTGACGTCGCTAACTGGCTTTTCGTGCAATGCACTGTTAGCTTCATGTTTTCATCCGATGTTGTCTAGTATAGAATAGACAAGGTGACAACAAAGCCTTATGGTTTATTATC
>Ga0315284_10015807_pt1 | contig 10724 bp, 11 predicted proteins | sample YL17G09_16_MG_FD_203696 | JGI IMG/M metagenome (GOLD analysis project Ga0315284, IMG submission 203696) | Sediment microbial communities from Yellowstone Lake, YNP, Wyoming, USA - YL17G09_16 | ecosystem: Environmental > Aquatic > Freshwater > Lake > Sediment | place: USA: Wyoming | collected...
CACTCGTCAGGCTGAAGTCAGACGGCAGGATAGATGGCCGTTCCCTAGGAAAGGTGGACTACTGGTATCTTCTCACCGACAGCAAGCCGAAGAAGGTCCTGATAGTGGAGGATGACAAGGACATTAACAACCTTATCAAATTGTCTATAAGCGACGGTTATGAGGTGGAATCCGCTTTCGATGGCGATGAGGCGCTGAAAAAGATACACACATTCAAACCGGATCTTGTGATTCTCGACCTCATGCTTCCCGGCCCGAACGGCTTGGAAATCTGCAAGCAGATAAAATCTAGTCCTGACACCAAAAACACCACAGTGATAATTGTATCTGCAGCGGATGCCGCAGTTAACCGTTTCTTCGGCATAAAGCATGGCGCGGACTACTACATCAAAAAGCCATTCGAGCCTATGGAGCTGAAAGCACTCACTAACATATTCCTGAAGAAGCACGGCAGCCTATTCGACCCGCTCGTCGATCTACCAGATATCAAGCGCTTGCTTGATAACATCAAGACATACATCAAGGAGGAGGCCGAATTCATCAAGGTGGACTTAGAAGGGCTTGACGAATACAAAGAGATATATGGGGACAAGGACGCGAGGCTGATGATACGTCTCGTCTCTCAGATGCTGCAGGACAAGATCAAAGAGTCGGAAGGAGAATTTTTCCTATCGTATCTCGGAGAATCATCTTTCGTAATTGCAGCCAAAAGCGGCGCAGCCGGGAAACTTCTCTCAGAGACAGAAGCCGAATTCAGACGGGTCACGCAATTCATAAAACAGAAGCACATGCACGGTGGCCTGATGGAGAAACTTGAACGGGGGAAGACTGGTGCCCAGAGCATGCCGTTGAGGCTCGCTTACTTCACGATCAACATAGATGCGTTCAAGAAACAATTCGAGTCCAAAATACTGCCGGATCTGACTTCAGAGGCTCAGCAGGCGAATTTAGCGGCGGTCAGGAACTATTCGTTGGACCAGATAAGGAACTGCTTTGAGAGCGTGAAGGATGTAGATGTCTCAATCAAGGAAGTGAGCGGCAATCTGAGGATCACAGCTGGACGGGAAGGGAAGAGCCGTTGAGCTTGAACGCAAACAGTTCTATCCCACCTGTGCGTTCATATATTCTCATAGTTTAGTCCTGCCTGTTCAGTCAGGTCCTCAAGCCATTCCTTGGTCATGGGGTGTCTCAAGATGGATTCCAGGCTCGCAGCCGGCGTCAAGTATTACATTGCCATTCACTTCCCTCATGAATACCTTGAACTCATGCTCGAAGCATTGAATCGCATCTATAGATTAGAGTTTTTCTATTAATTGTTTTATTTGAATTGCGTCAGAATAAGGATTTTTCTCTATCATAACTGCATTCCGTTGACGGAACGTGAAACTCTTCTGCATGGAATGCATCAATGATTGAACTTTATGGCCATTCCTTTCTTGATTCCTTTCCGTTTCACGGTTCCGGCCGGAAATTCCACGAGATACGCAGCAGGCAACTTAGGAGTGATCATTCTTCCAGACGATATCCGATCATATATCTCAGACACCCTCTTCGCTCTGTCCAAGAACACTGCATCGAATATTGGGCAGAAGAATGAGTGGATACTTATCTTTCCAGGCATAGGAAACACGAATAGCATCGGTCGTATAATGCGTTTCCGGAACATGATGCCCCTGGCTCGCAACAACAGGGTGTCCGCCAATTCATAATTTCTGAGTCTGATCTCGCGCATAACAGTTCCTATAGAGACCACGTCGGAGATACCTTTAAATACACTGCAGTCGCTATAGTGGCAAGGCGAGTTATTCAGTTTTTGGTGGTTTATAGTGGACACTAAAGTCAATACTGGCACGACCACAGTTGGCGTTGTTTGCTCCGACGGCATTATCATAGCCGCTGAGAAGAGGACAACTGCAGGCGGCATGGTCGTCATCTCTGAGGATTCTGAGAAGATATCCATCCCAGACAAGCACATCGCTTTCGCTACGGCAGGCGCTGTCGGCGACTCAGATGCGCTTGAGAGGATGATGACAGTCGAACTCAGGTTATATCGCATGAGAGAAGGAAGGCCGATCACAGTCAACGCGGCAGTATCCCTTCTCCAGAACGTGCTATATCAGTACAAATATATGCCGTTTTATGTCGCCATCATTTTTGGCGGCGTAGAGGCAGATGGTACTTTGAAATTATACTCACTTGATCCATCTGGCGCAGTCACTAAAGTAAAGGACCACACTGCGTTCGGGGGGAGCGGCTGGTTCGCGGCTCAGGCAGTTCTTGATGACCAATACGAGAAGAGCACCATAATCGAGACAATTCCACTCGTGGCCCGTGCGATCGCGGCCGCCAAGAAGAGGGATACCGCATCAGGCGGTGGAGTCGATGTCGTCGCCATAACCAAGGACGGCATAAGGAAGTACAAACCAGAGGACGTAGAGAAGATACTCGAAAAGTCGAAAGAGAAGAAGAAAAAGTGACCGATTCTGACGCCTCAAAGCGACCAAACTGACCATCCAACATTCAAACACTTTACGTGTTTCTTATGCAGAATCTACAACCAGAGCTTGTGAAGAAGATAGAGTCATTACTACCCCCAGGATGCTCCGCGATAAAGATAGAGGCGGAAGGCCCGGACATAGTGATCTATCTCGACAAGCTCGATAAGTTCTATGCTGTTGACAATCCTGTCAAGGATATAGCCAATGGCATAAAGAAGAAAGTCGTGATCAGGTCCGCAGCCAACACGCTCCTTCCGCCAGACGAGGCGACAACCAAAATAAAGACGATAGTTCAGCAGGATGCCGGCATCGCAGATATCAGGTTCTGCCCTGAATTCCATGAGGTATGGATAGAGGCATACAAGCCAGGAATAGTCATCGGCAAAGGGGGATCCACACTTAAGGAGATCATCAAAACGACAGGCTGGGCTCCGAAGGTCCTCAGGACCCCGACACTACCATCTGAGGTGGTCAAGGGAATAAGGGGCACTCTGCTCAAGGAGTCGGAAGTCAGGAAGAAGTTCCTGAACAAGACGGGTAAGCGCATATTCTCCACACAGGAGAAGACGAGCTGGGTTAAGATAACCGCCCTAGGCGCGTTCAGGGAGATCGGTAGGTCATGCATATTCCTCCAGACGTCCAACGACAAGATCATACTCGATGCTGGACTCAGGTTCGAGGCGACCGACACTTCAAAGGAGTACCCATATGTAGCTACACTGAACATGCCGTTCGATGAGATAGACGCGCTCTGTCTTTCGCACAGCCATCTTGATCACTGCGGTTTCATACCATACTTCTTCGCCATGGGTTACGACGGCCCGATCTATTGCTCTCCGCCGAGCAGGGATCTCATGGCGCTCCTCTGCTTTGACTATATCAAAGTCATGAAGAGGCAGGGGCTTGACCCTCTCTATGAGGAGAAGGACGTTAGGAAGGCCATTCTCCATTGCATTCCTAGAGAGATGGGTGAAGTCACAGACATCACCCCGGAGATTAAGCTCACCCTCCACAATGCAGGCCATATACTCGGGAGCTCATTGATTCATCTTCACATCAGCGAAGGGTTGCATAACTTCGTCTACACAGGAGACCTGAAGTACAGCCACACCAAGCTCCTGAATCCAGCGAACTGCGTATTCCCTAGGGTGGAGACACTGCTCATGGAGAGCACATACGGCGGCCGCGACGACTTCCACCACCCGAGGCCGGAAGCGGAGCAGAAGCTGCTGAAGATTGTCACCGACACAATCGCAGGTGGAGGAAAAGTTCTTATCCCAGTCTTCTCAGTAGGAAGGTCGCAGGATATCATGCTCGTATTCGAGGAGTTCATACGCAAGAACCCGGACAAAGCGAATTTCAAAGTCTATATAGATGGGATGGTGCTGGAGGCGTCAGCCATACACACAGTCTATCCAGAGTATCTCAAGGACAACGTCCAACGCATGATCCTCAGCGGCAAGAGCCCGTTCGAGTCACCGATATTCGAGGTCGTCAAGGGCAATAGGCAGGAAGTCATAGACGGCGCGCCATGCGTCATACTCGCCCCATCCGGTATGATGACTGGAGGGCCGTCTGTCGAGTATTTCAAGCAGCTCGCCAACAATCCGAAGAATTCCATCATTTTCGTAGGATTCAACACTAACTATTCACTTGGTAGGAAGATACAGCGGGGTGACAAGGAGGTCGCGGTCGTAGGAGAGGACGGCAGGCTCGAGACTCTGAAGATCAATCTCCATGTCGAGACCGCGGAAGGATTCAGCGGTCATAGCGACCGCAGGCAGCTCATGGCGTTCGTGAAGAACATGAGGCCGAAGCCGTCGCTCGTGCTCGTCAACCATGGAGAGTCGAAGAAGTGCGAGGACCTCGCATATGCGCTGTCGCGCGCCATGAACATAGAGGCCAGGGCGCCAATGAACCTGGACTGCATCAGGCTCAAATGAGTCGTGCCCTGCGGTATCCGCTAGCGCTACTTTTTTAAACAGCCGAACTGTAAGCACAGTATGCGAACAAGACGCAAGGGTCAAATCTCTGCGGAGATGATAATCATACTAGCGATACTGCTGGGTGTGGTATTGCTCATAGCCAACAAGATGCGTGAGACCGCATCGACCGCCTCTGCCCAGATACAAATTTCATCCAATCAGACGTTCAAAAATATCAATCAGATGAACGAGATAGGGTGCAACAATTCTGTCTGCAAGGACCAGACCGAATGCTGCAGCGGGTTCACCTGCTCTGGCGGCAGATGCGTGCAGTAGATCGCATGCGAGGCCAACTCTCTCTTGAATTTCTCCTTCTTTTCGCTATTTTCATAGCTGCGTTAGCCATGCTCTCTATAGCGGCGTTCAACACGAATAATTCCGCGAAATCCACAGTCAATGGCCTTCTTTCGCAGAAAGCGCTTTCGGACATATCTAATATTGCCAATGACCTATGCGTCCTCGGTGAGGGGAATAAGCGGCAACTGCACCTCTCGCTGATCGAGAACGCGTCTCTGCTCGCTTCAGGCCAGAATATCACTATCATTTACAACAACGATGCATTCAGCAAAACCGTCACATGTGAAGTCTCCGATGCGGAACTAATTGTAAAAGACACAGTGTTGAATATAGAAAAGAACGGCAGCAAGATTAGGATAACCGCTTTGCCGTGATGCGTTATCTACTGCACGCCTAATAAGCTAGCCAGCATGTCGGGCTTGAATATGGACAGCGTGCTGATGCTGCTGAGGGTTCCTGCGACTACGAACGCCACGGTGTAGAGCACTCCGGCGATGAGAATCGCCACAGCGACGTTACCGCGTTTCAGCTCCTTCAGCTCATTTATCCCTACTGTCATCGAATCTAGCAGCACTATCGCGACATACATCGTCAACACTGCTATTACAACAACGAATACTAGCTGCACGACCGCCATTATGAATGCAATCATAAAGAACGGCAGCGACACTCCCCTTAGCAGGATATCATCGAACTGCTGTACTCCCTGCCTGACAATAGTACCTATTGATGCCACGAGGGCAAGGAGGACGATCGCCACAGCGACATTGCCTTTCTTCAGCTCGGCTATTTCGTCTATATCCTCTGTCATATTGTCAAAGAACCTCAGCGCGAGATAGACTGAAAGTATCGACAGGAGTATGCCGAAGAACACCTGCATCAGGACAACTATTATAGAGAATGTAACATCTACTGCCATGGTATCACGCAGCTATTTCTGCGGGCTTTTTAAAAACATTCCGCCAATCCCCATCGATAGATACTTATTATGTCCTGCGTCTATTTTCCTGTGATAACATGCTTATAGGCATAACTGGGAAACCATCAAGCGGCAAGTCCACATTCTTTTCGGCTGCGACGCTCGTGAACGTCCCAATAAGCCCGCGGCCGTTCACCACCATAGATCCGAACAAAGGGGTCACATACATACAAGTAAAATGCCCTTGCGCCGGCCTTGGCGTGAAATGCAATCCGAAGAATTCCAAGTGTGAGGGTGGCAAGAGGTTTGTCCCGATCAATATGGTTGACGTCGCAGGCATCGTTCCGGGCGCTCATGAAGGAAAAGGCCTCGGGAATAGATTTCTGGACGACGTGAGGTCTGCGGATGTCCTGATCCAGATCGTTGACGCGAGCGGAAAGACGGATTCCGAAGGCAATCCATGCGAGAATTACGATCCCGCCACCGAGATACGGTTCCTTGAGGAAGAGATAGGCTTGTGGATTGCGAGCATCATACAACGGGGCTGGAGCAAAGTCAAGGGCCATGATATCAAAGTTTTGCATTCATTGCTCACCGGGCTCAAGATAACAGAACTGGACATCGAGAGAACCGCCAAGGGACTGGGCCTTTCGATGGAGAGAATAAACTGGAGTGAGGCAGACATCGCGAAGTTCAGCCAGGAGATCCGCAGGAAATCAATGCCAATTGTCATCGCAGCCAACAAGATAGATTCACCAGGCGCGCATAGCAATTACATGAAATTGAGAGAGGAGTTCCCAGATCGAGTTGTAGTGCCAACATATGCAGACGGCGAGCTCGCCCTCAGGAAGGCAGCATCGAAGCAGCTCATCCGATACATTCCTGGCGACATCAGTTTTGATCTGATTAATACGAACGAGCAACAGAAGGCAGCTCTGCTCAAAATCAAGCAGACGATGGACGCCTACCACGGCACGGGCGTGCAGCAGGTGATAAACGGCGCGGTATTCGGTCTCCTCGATCTCATAGTTGTCTATCCAGTCAGTGATGAGAATAAATTCTCAGACAATTTCGGCAATGTGCTTCCAGACGCGATCTTCGTCAAAAAAAGTACGACCGCACTTCAATTCGCGGAGAAGATACATACTGAATTGGCGAAGAACTTCATCTATGCGGTGGATGCCAAGAAAAAGATAAGGATCGGCAAAGATCACGTATTGAATGACGGGGATATAATCCGAATCGTGTCTGGCGCGCGCTGATCAGACCTTATAGACATGCAGGTGGGGTATCTTCTGCACCGATCTCGTAGCTGAGACATCATATCCGAATTCCTGCAACACGCGTATGGATTTCTTCCCTACTGCGTTTATGCTGCCTGCCTCAGATACCATTTTCTTCAGTTCCTTATCGCTCTCGTCCAATTCCTTCCCTTCGTAGAACTCCCGATGTTTGATTAAGTCAAGGACCGCCTTCCCTTCGGAGTACTTCTTCCCAAGGAGCCCTTCATCGCACATTGCGAGCACTGTCCCATTTCTGTTCCTTATGAGGCGTGCGATGACTGCCATGATATCAACCCTTTATCTCAGACACGATACGGTCTGCGGTTATATACTCAGTGTGCCTCTTTGAATCTATGACGATCGAAGGATAGGAGTTGATATTGAACATGCCAGCTAATGCCGAAACCATACTGTTCTTCACGTCCATATCAAACGTGTATACTCTTGCTCCAGTGCGCTCTCTCGCCGAGGTCAACTGGCTTCCTTGTTCCTTGCAGTTCGGACAGTTGGCGCTGGAAACGAAGTAGAGCACCAACGAGGTGTTCGCTCCGCATTTTTCATTGATCTTATTTGCAACCAGATAATCCCTTACTTCTAGGGACATGTATTCCGACTTCAATGAAGGGTCGACTCCCTTCTTCTCCTCCATATATCCTATCCTCTGGCCTAGCGAGAACGTTTCGGAATCAAACGACTGCATCTCCTGAGTGAGGTAGTCACAGAAGGCGGGTGAACTGTCCATGAGCATTAACGTCTCAAGGGCGATCCACTGCTGGTCGATCCTGCTGACTGTCATGGAGAGCTCCTCCGTTACGCTCTTTTCTATCTGCAGGCCGGCCCACATGCCAATCCCAAATGTGATCGCGGAGATGATGAATGCGGCTGCGTATAGCCTCCAACTGATCTCGCGTCTTGTCTTCTTAAGTTCCATATCACCACACCTGTTTTTCTCCTTTCAACTCCTTGAATACCGCTATGAACATGAACAATGTTATCAGGTAACAGTACAGTATAGTATACGCAAGTACCATCCTCTTTTTGGTCTTTTTGTCGTTGATCTCCCTGAGTGCGATCACAGTCCATCCGATCGTCAGCAGCAGGACTATGAACGAGAGGACATGGATCGGCTCTATGGCCAGCAGAGGGTCGTTGTATGCGACATCTGCTATCTTTGTCATCGCGACAGCCACGACCGCCGATATAAGGAGCAACAGGAAAATCGACGCTAGGCTGTAAACCATGACGAACATCCCGAAGTCTCCATACTTCGGGTTGACCATGTACGCATATTTCATGACGTTCCGCATACCCCCACGGTTCCATCGTATGCGCTGCTTCATTAATGAACTGAAATCGTGCGGAACAGAGGTGTATACCACCGCGTCCATGCAGCTCTCGATCCTGTAGTTCGCTGACTGGATCCGGAGCGCTATCTCCTGGTCCTCCATTATCGTGCTTGTGTCGAAAACTCCTATCTCATCGAACACCGCTTTCCTGAACGCGCTGAGTGGACCCGGAGTTACATAAACGCCATTTATCATGGCAAACAGGCGCCGGTTGAATATCGTGAACAGGTACTCTACTCTCTGGAGCCGCTCGAGGAAGTTGAGGTCACCCCTTTCTCTGACTTTGACTGCGGATGTGACTGCTGCCACATCATCATCGAAGTGCGCAAGCAGCTTCTTGATTGCGTCCTTTGCAACCCACGAATCAGCGTCCAGGGTTATGATCACTTCGCCTTTCGAATGACCGATCCCATAATTCTTAGCGAACGCCGCGTTGCCCTCATTCTTCTTCTGCAGCAGGACTACTCGCTTGTCTTTGAATGACCTTACTACATCAGCCGTCCTGTCCATCGACCCGTCATCAACGACCAATATCTCGATCTTGCTCTTCGGATAGTCGACTTCAAGGAGAGAATCGATCGTCTTTTTGATGGTCTCTTCCTCATTATATGCGGGGATGATGACGCTGACAGTTGGTTCGTACCTCTTCTGACCGAGGCGCATTATCTTTTCGCGGTTCCTCAGGTAGATTAGAAGCATGACTACTGTGAAAAAGAGGACAGAGAACATCATCACATATTCCGCTATCCTCAGCGGCCCTAGAATCATATGACGCACTGTCTGTTATCGATAGTATATGTTGCGGTCCCAGGTTTTTAAATCATCTTCACGGCGGCTATTTCTTGTTTCTGCCAGTTACCTCACGGACAGCTATAGTGGCATAGGACCCTTTCGGCAACGCGAATCCGAGCGTCATCGCGTACTTTTCCTTACCAGATATCCTGAACCTTTTCATATTGGAGAGAAAAGGGCGTGCCGAACCCTTCATGGACAGCTCCGGTAGATGGCGTATCCTGAAATTCGCAGTCTCAATTCCTTCTTTCCATAGGATGCCTTCCTCCGCTTCTGTAGGGATAGTGTCATAACCGATCATTCGGCTCAGTGTGTGTTCGTTCCCTTTTGTTTCAGGGTCTATGAAGCCATAACTATTGAGCCCGCATGTGCTCTCTCCATCTTTCGGTTCGAGCTCTCCAGCTCTGATGCGTTCTGACAGCATGAGATTGAATATATAGGACTGATAAGATTGCACCAGTATCATCTGAAGGTTCCTTGGAATCTCTTTTATGGCACCGACGTAATCTCCAGGCTTCCTGAGCAAGTGTCGGATCATAGTCCGCTCATGGTTCAGCTTGCGTGGGAACAGCTCGAGGGTTCTTCCATTTATGCCTTCATTTCTCGCTGTCGATCGTGCATTCCTTGAATCAGGATCTTCGTCCTCTCCATTCTCGATGAATTCCTTGACAGCGGCCTGGACGTCTCCTCTGACTATATGCCGCCCCACGATGTGGTTATTGCCCCTCATACCGAAGCGCTGAGGGCCGAAATAATTAGGAAAGAGCCCATCCGTCTCTTCGATGACTTTTCTAGCCGCCGTGCGTTCCTCGACTCCATCGATCCTGATCTTGAACCTGTTCCCGAGAAGCCCGCCGATCTCTATAGGTTTGTTTGAGGCCCAGCAGCCGAGTATTTTCAGGTCCTTTATGCTGATCTTCATTATTCGTTCAGGCTTTACGCCCCAACAAGAGATCAGCTGTGCTGTCACGGCATTCCTGTCCTTGTTCCCTGCTGCTGAAAAGCATCTGGTTTGAACGCCGAGCGCGTCTGCCAGCGCCTTAATGGCATCCTGAGTAGACCACATCCTCTTCTGCAATGCGAAGACAGAATAATTTCCTGGTTCGCCATTCATCATAAATTCCTTCCCTATCCTCAGGATTTTTCCTCCTTCGGTGATCTCTTCGACTATGAACTCCTCTGGTGCCCGGGCTATCGCTCCGCCTGTCCCTTCGGTCCTCGAAAGATAGGCGAGTCCTGTCATCACATCTACCATGGGCACACCTCCACTATTCTCCTATCTCGGCGTCCCATCATTAAAAATCAATAGTGGAAGCCCGAAAAGAGAGGATATTCTACAAAATGTTTAAATATATCATATTATCAAGCCGTAATGTTTTTAAACGATTCTAAAGAAGAATGAGTTGAGGGTACATCCGAATTTTGTACATCTGCCTCAAATAAATTGGTCGCCTCGCCAGCGCGTTGCGCTGGCCTTTTTCTATTCACAACTTCCTCTAATAGTAGGAGAACGCCAATCAATTATATTCTATTATCGCTATTACTGGCATCAGTGATATCATGAGTGACTTCGTGGAGATAGACGGTTCAACTGAGGAGGGCGG
>Ga0315284_10015808_pt1 | contig 10724 bp, 6 predicted proteins | sample YL17G09_16_MG_FD_203696 | JGI IMG/M metagenome (GOLD analysis project Ga0315284, IMG submission 203696) | Sediment microbial communities from Yellowstone Lake, YNP, Wyoming, USA - YL17G09_16 | ecosystem: Environmental > Aquatic > Freshwater > Lake > Sediment | place: USA: Wyoming | collected...
GTCGTGATAGATGGTTCTCCGTGATCAAATGCACCAGCAAGGCGATTGGCTGTTCCGCCGGCGCAGCTATCTGCCGCTGGCAATCGTACCTCTGCTGGCGCTGGCCCTGGGCCAGGCCGATTCATTGGAGGCCAGGGGCGGCAGCCTGCTCGATCACGGCTGGAAGGTCTTCTGCCTGGTGATATCCGTGGCCGGGCTGGTGGTGCGGGGGCTGGTGGTGGCCCACGCGCCGGCCGGCACTTCCGGGCGCGGCACGGCAAAGCAGCGGGCCGACAGCCTGAACACCACCGGCCTGTACTCGGTGGTGCGCCACCCACTATACCTGGGCAACTTCCTGGCCGCGATGGGAGTAGCCATGTTCCTGGAGGTGTGGTGGTTCGCCATCATCTGCGCCCTGGGCTTCTGGCTGTACTACGAGCGCATCATGCTGGCTGAGGAGGCGTTTCTGGAGGCCAAGTTCGGGGACGACTTCCGCGCCTGGGCGGCGGCAACGCCGGTCTTCGTTCCTAGACTACGAGGGTGGAGACGGCCCACGCTGGGCTTCTCGGTGCGCAACGTGCTGCGGCGGGAATACACGGGCTTTGCCCTGCTCATCGCCAGCTTCTGCGCTGCGGATGTGCTGGCGGACGGCGTCACGCGGCGCGACTGGCAGCCGGATGCCAGCCTGGCCGCCGCGCTCACTGTCGCCGGCCTGGTATACATCACGCTGCTGACCCTGAAGAAGACCACCCGCCTGCTCGAGGTGCAGGGGAGGTAGCCCGGCACCCCGGCAGCGCGCGCACTTGGCCCGGCCATCCCCGGCGTCGTGTTCTCCTTGCGCTGGCAAGCCCCCCATCGGCAACCGCGGCAGGCGCCGCTTTGTCGGCAATCGGGGACAGGGGCCACGGGGAACCCGGGGCTGTGCGCCCGGACGCGGCATGGGGAGCCGAGCCTGGGGGATAATGGCAGGGAGGCCCGCGGCGGCGCCCCAGGCGCGCGGGTGGAGATGGCCATGGCCGGGGTGAAACCGGCGCCACCGATCCCCGAGACCCCCGCCGAGCGATTTCGCCCCCTCGTCGAGGAGATCTACGACTGGGTGTGGGAGGTGGACGAGCACGCCATCTACACCTACGCCAGCCCGCGGGTGCGCGACCTGCTGGGCCTGGCACCCGAGGAAGTGCTGGGCCGGACCCCCTTCGACCTGATGCCGCCGGAGGAGGCCCAGCGGGCGCGGGCGCTGTTCGCCCCGGTCATGGCCCGACGCGAGCCTTTCCCCCTGCTGGAACACACGATGGTGGCCAAGGACGGCCACCTGGTGACGGTGGAGACCAGCGGCTGGCCGGTGCTCGACGCGCAGGGTCAGTTCCGCGGGTACCGGGGGGTGGACCGGGACATCAGCGAGCGCAAGCGCGCCGAGCAAGCGCTGCGGGAGAGCGAGGCTCGCTACCGGGCCCTGTTCGACGCCGCGCTGAGCGCCATCTTCGTGGAGGACCTGGCCGGCAACATCCTGGACGTCAACTCCCGGGTGACCGAGCTGTACGGGTACTCCCACGAGGAGCTGGTCGGGGCGCCGCTGTCTACGGTGGTGCCGGAGGAGGTCTCCCGCGAGCATCCGGAGATGGCGGAGGAGGTGCTGCGGACCGGGCGGCTGGCCGCGGAGGCCTGGGGCCGGCGCAAGAGCGGGGAGGTATTCCCCACGGAGGTGAGCATCCGGCTGGTGCAGATGGCGGGGCAACCCCGGGTGATCGTGTACGTGCGGGACATCACCGAGCGCCGCCGGGCGGAGGACGCGCTGCGAGAAAGCGAAGAGCGCTTCCGGGCCCTGTTCCTGGCGGCCCCGCTGGCCATCGTGTACCTGGACCTGGAGGGGAAGGTACGGGCCTGGGACCCGGCGGCCGAGCGCATGTTCGGGTGGCGGGAAGAGGAGGTGCGGGGCGAGCCCATGCCCTACGTGACCCCCGAGGAGGAAGCCACCTTCATGGCGCTGCTGGCACGGGTGCGCCGGGGGGAGAGCATCACCGGGGAGGAGGTGCAGGCCTACCGCCGGGACGGAACGGTGATCGAGCTCAGCGTCTCCACGGCCGCGGTGCACGACAGCCGGGGGCGGCAGGTAGGCATCATGGGCATGGCGGAGGACATCACCGCCCGCAAGGAGGCCCAGCAGGCACTGGAACAGGAGCGGGCCTTCCTCTCCTCGGCGGTGGACATCATCCCCTTCCCCCTGGGGTTCATCGCCGCCGACGGCACCATACTGCGCACGAACCGGGCGTCCCACGAGCAGCTCTGGGGCTACGGCCCGAACAACTGGCGGATGGTAAAGCTGCTGCGCCCGGATACCCACGCGCCGATCCCCGAGCAGGAATGGCCCATCTTCCGGGCGTTGCGGGGGGAGGTGTCCCCGCCGCTGGAGCTGATCCTGGCATTCCCGGACGGCCGGGAGCTGCCGATCCTGCTCACGGTGGCCCCGATCTTCACCGGAGGGCAGGTGGTGGCGGCGGTGTGGGCCTTCCAGGACATCAGCGCCCTCAAGCAGGCGGACCGGGAGAAGAACGAGTTCCTGGCCTTCCTCTCGCACGAGCTGCTTACCCCGCTTACAAACCTGAGCGGCTGGGTACAGGCCGCCCGCCAGACGCCGGAGATGACCGAACAGGCGCTGGAGGTCATCGAGAGGAACGTGTCACGGCAGCGGCAGATCCTGGACGACCTGTTGGACGTCTCGCGCATCGTCCACGGGAAGCTGGAGATCGAGCCCCAGCCCACCGATCTCTGGCAGGCGGCGGAGGAGACGCTGGAGGACTTCGCCCCCGCGCTCAAAGAGAAGAACCTGCAGGTGGCGACCCAGCCTCCGCCCGAGCCGCTGGTGGTGAACGCCGATCCCCGCCGGCTGCGCCAGGTGGTGGGGAACCTGGTGTCCAATGCCATCAAGTTCACCGACCCGGGGGGCACGATCACCGTGTCTGCCACCCGGGAGGGGGAGATGGGCAAGCTGTCGGTGCAGGACACGGGGAAGGGCATTTCCGCCGAGGATCTGCCCCGGCTATTCGCCCCCTTCCGCCAGGTGCGGCGGGCGCCGGAGATCGGGGGCGTGGGCCTGGGGCTGGCCCTGGTGCGGGGGATCGTGGAGCGCCACGGAGGGCGGGTGAGCGCGGCCAGCCCGGGGGAGGGGAGGGGCAGCACCTTCACCATCGCCTTGCCCCTGGCGGGGAGCTGACCGCGCTACCCCGCGCCCGGCACCGGCAGGCGCCAGTAGGCGATCCGCTCCCGGCGCCAGGTGTAGGTGAGGGCGACGCCAGAGCCGGAGGGGATGAGGGCGGGGTAGGAATACTCGCCGGGATCGGTCTCCAGGTTGAGCCAGCGCGGCCAGGATTCCCCGTTGTCCCGGGAGATGGCCAGGGAGAGGGGGGTGCGCTCCGCCCAGTTGCCGGAGACGGGGTTGTAGCAGAGCACCAGGGTGCCGCCCGGGAGCCGGGCGAGGTCGAGGCCGCTGTTGTTGTTGGGCAGGTCGGTGAGCCGCAGGGGAGACCAGGTGCGGCCGCCGTCGGCGGAGTCGCTGCGGCCGACGTACCCGCCGGTGGTGCGCACCAGCATGTGCACCTGGCCCGGCGCGGATTCCCAGAGCGTGGGCTGGATGGCCCCGGCCCCGGAAAAGGAGGCGTGGTCCAGAGGCACCAGGGGGCTGGCCTGCCAGGTGCGGCCCTCGTCCTCGCTGCGGTCCACGAAGACGTCCCAGCGCCGGTGGGGAGGCTGGCACTCCAGGGAGGCGGGAGCCAGCCAGGCGCCAGCGGAGAGCACGATGGGCTTGTTCTTCACCGGGCCCCGGCCGCCGACGTCCTCGGGCACCAGGGGCTGGGGGTCGCTCCAGGTGTCCCCGCCGTCGCCGGACACGGCGTGCCAGGTCTCCCATACCGGGACATTCTCCCCCACCTTGAAGAAGAGGTGCACCTGGCCGCCGGGGGCGGCGAAGAGCACCGGGTTCCAGTGCGGAAGCTCGCGCACCTTGGCCAGGAGGCGGGGGGGACCCCAGCCCGCGTCCCGGGTGGCGCCCCAGATGGCGACATCGGGATGGCCCTCCTGGGTGCCGCCGAACCAGGCGGCGAGCACCCTTCCCCCAGGCAGCGCCACCAGGGTGGAGGCATGACACGAGGCGAACGGGCGGTCCTGGGCGAAGATGTGCTCCTGCAGCCTTTCCACGATCACTCCCTCTAGCGGCATTCCAGCAGGGCCAGGCCGGAGAGCGCGGGCAGGTCCACCACGTACTCCGTGCCCCAGAGGGTCACCGGCAGCTCCAGGCGGCCGGTAGCGGTGATCAGCGCGGCCCGGGAGATGGGCCCTACTCCCTGGAGGGTGACCCGGATGGGCTCGGCGGTGTCGCCGGTGAGGGTGACCAGCCAGCCGTCGTCCTCCCGGAAGAGCTGCCCGCGCACGCCCACCTGGGAGATGGAGAGCCAGGTGGGGCGATCGGGGAGGCGGGCTCGGGCGGCGCGGTCTACCAGGGGGAGGGCGGCCTGGTAGACCGCGATGTTCTCCGGGCTGGGGGCCACGTAGTCCGGGTAGACGCCCCAGCGCAGGGCGTCCGCCAGACGGTCGGGCACGGAGCGGCCTTCCGGGTCTGTGAACAGGTAGAAGGAGGGCTTGTCCCCGGCCAGGTAGCGGAATATGGGCAGGCGGCGGGAGTGCATGTCGGCGCAGACGGCGTCGGCATAGCGGGCGGCCTCCAGGTAGAAGGGGACATTCATCATCAAGAGCTTCCCCCGGCGATGGAGGCGCCGGGCGGCGGCGGCCAGGTAGCGGCTGATGCCGAAGGCCTGCTGGTAGGCGGGCCGGCCGTCCACCATGGTGAGGCCGTCCTGGTGGCCGTAGTCAGTGGCGCCGTAGTCGGTGCGGTCAATGAAGATACCGTCGGTGTCGGGGTAGGTGGCGAGCAGCCGGTCAATCTGGGCGAGCAGGGAGCGGCCGTAGGGGAAGGCGGGGTCGGGGTTCATCAGGTAGCAGTGCTCGCCTTCGAAATCCTGGTACCACCAGGCGCGGCGGGGCTGGCCCTGCTCGTCCCGGCAGATGCTGGAGGCATAGCGGCTCTCGGCCAGCCGGTGGGCGCACTCGCAGGAGCAGGTGTAGAGGAAGGTCTTCATACCCCGGGCATGGGCCCGGCGGATGATATCCTGCACCTGCTCCCGGCTGTTTGCCTGGCGCACGGAGGTGGTCCACTGCGGGGCGGGGGTCCAGTACTCGCCCATCTGGGGATAGTGCACGTGCACCTGGTAGAAGACGATGCCCAGCTCCTGGGCGCGGTCCAGTTCCTCGTCTTTGACGAAGGCGTTGGCGCACCACCAGGCGCCCCGGGCCTGGGTGATGGCGGGGGCGGCCGGACGGAAGCAGTCCGGGTGGCGGCGGCGGTAGAGGTCATAGGCCGTCTCCGGGCCGGCGCGGTAGGCGAACAGATGCACCGTGAAGCGGACCGTGCCCCGGGCCGGCAGCCGCACGTGGCGGCCGTGCAGGCCCAGGCTGCGAGCGGGCGGCCGGGAGACGAAGTCGAGCTCGGGGAAGGGGGTATCGGGGCTGGCGGCCAGGGCCACCCCCAGGTCGAGATCGGGGGCAAAGGCCGCGAGCAGGGGCACCCCCGGGCTGCCGTCGTGGCAGTGGCGGTAGGTGAGGGTGAACCCCTGGGGAGAGTAGGCGACCGGGTCCTGCCCGTTAGGGAGCCAGGTGCGCCAGCCGGGGCCCACCGCGGGCAGGCCAAAGAAGAGCTCCGCCTCCCGGTCCTTTCCGGAGCGGTCGGTGACCTCCACCGTCCAATCCCAGCCGCCGCGCACCGGGCGCAGCACCTGGCGCACCGCGAAGGCTCCCCGGCCGTTCTCGCCCTGCAGCACGGTGGCCCGGGCCTGCCGGGTGACGCGGCCCGCCCCGGGGGCGTACCAGGGGGCGGCTCCGGCGAACTTCACCCGCAGGCCGCCGGGCAGGCGCAGGAGATTGCGGGTGCCGGCCAGCAGGCCGGTGATGGTGCCGGCGCCGGGGTCCAGGCGGAGGGAGAGCGGGCGGCCGGGCAGCGTGACCTCCCGGGGCGCGGGATGGGAGGCCAGATCGGCCGGCCACACCGGCTGCAGGAAGAGGCGGCGGCCGGCGGCATCGGCCACCTCCACGCGCAGGTAGGGCTCGCCCGCCACCCGGTAGAGGGCGCGGGGGCCCTGGCAGCTGGCGACCACCTTGCCGGCAGGGCCGAGGAAGGAGATGCGCTCGCCGCCCCGGGTGGCGACCTCCAGCTCCAGCCCCTCGCCCGCGGGGCGCAGGCGGTAGCTGGTGAGGGTGGCCTGGCAGTCCTCCTCCACCGAGTAGAAGTCTCCCCGGCGCATGGCCGAGAGGATCTCCTCCCGGCCCAGCCGGGGGGCGCGCACCATGATGTGCCCGATGCGGCCGATGGTGCTGGAGTGGTGGAGGTCGGTGGAGAGCTGGCCCCACAGCCGGTAGCCCTGGGCCAGCGCCTGGTCCCAGAGCTGGAGGGCATACTCGATGCCCTGGTGGGACTCCCGGTTGAGCTCGATGATGGCGATGCCCTGGTCGTAGATGCCGGCCAGGTCGGCGGGGGTCCAGCGGCCGTCGCAGGGGTGGTTAAGCTGGAGCACGGCGTCCGGCGCCACCTGCTGCAGCAGGCGCACTCCCTCCGGCACCCACACCTCGTCCATATTGCGCAGGGGGTCGCGCAGGGGAAAGGCGTTGAGGTGGCCGTAGATGTCCTTGGGCTCGTCCGGCCGGGCCCGGCGCAGCAGGAACCCCTGCTCCACGCCGCCGATGCCCAGGAAGTCGGGGCCGGTGAAGGACTCGATGTCCACCGGCTGGTCCTCATCCTTGGCTTCCAGGATGAGGAAGTGGTAGCCCTGAGCGCGGTAGAGCGAGACGAGCTGGGGGAGGGGGATCTCCACGTCGTGGGTATGGACGTCACCCTTGAACCAGGCCATGGGGGGTGCACCTTTCTTGCCCCAGGCCGGGGCGGCCAGGAGCAGGGCGAGGAATATGAGCAGGCAGGCGGTGCGGGACATCGGCCTCATTTGGCTATAGCTCTTGGCTGCCCGGGCGGGCGCTCCTGCTGCCTGGGGGAGAAGTGGGGCGGGGGACCGAATTGGAGCGGTATGCTGCTGGTTGACCCCGAGCAAGTGCGGGCGGCCTTCGCGCGCTTTGTGCAGGCAGGCGCGGCCATGGCCGCCTTTTGTGCGGAGAACACCGCCACCATGGAGGGCATCCTGGCGGCCGCCGAGGCGCTGGCCCGGGAGCTGGGGGAGCGGGCCCTGCCGGTGACCGTGGCCGCCACCGGCGACTATCATTTCCGCGATCAACTCCGCCGGTATAGCTGCTCCCCGGATATCCGGGAGGGCTTCCTCGCCTTCCAGGATGACCTGCGCCGGCTGTCCCGGCCGGACGGGCCCTATCCCCGGGTGGCGGCCATCGCCCAGCTCGACCACGGGCAGCCGGACCGGGACCAGGGGCTGTTTGCGGCCGGGGTGGGCTTCTGGGGGACGGTGATGTACGACGCCTCCCGGCTGCCCCTGGAGGAGAACATGGCGGCCACCCGGGCGTTCCGCCGGGAGCACGAGCGGGACTATGTGGTGGAGGGAATCGTGGACGAGGTGCCGGAATCCGGGCTCACCCCGGCGGGCGAGAGCCTGACCGACCCGGAGGCGGCCGCCCGCTACCAGCGGGAGACGGGGGTGGAGCTGCTGGTGGTGAACCTGGGCACCGAGCACCGGGCGATGAGGGAACCCCGGCGCTATCACCCGGAGCGGGCGCAGGAGATCGCAAGGCGGGTGGGACGGCGGCTGGTGCTGCACGGGGCCTCCAGCCTGGACCGGGGGGAGCTGGGGCGGCTGGCGGGGGACGGGATCGTGAAGGTGAACGTGTGGACCATCCTGGAGCGAGAGGCGGGGGCGGCGATCGCGGAGGAGGCAATCCGGGAGCGGGCGCGAATGATCCCCGGCGAGCGGCTGGCGGCACTGGAGGCCGAGCTGGGGCTGCCCCGGACCGCGCCGGGGGCGGGCCCGGAGCTGGCGTACGTGACCGATGCCCACCGGCGGAGGGAGATCCTGTTCCCCACCGTCTGCCGGCTGGTACGGGAGCACCTGGAGGCCCTGGGGTACGGGCGGCTGGCAGGTGGGCGACCGGGGCGGGACGAAAGCGTGCCGGGAGCGTCAGCATAGCACTCACAAGGAGAAGCGGATGAAGATCGCGTTCGTAGGAGCGGGGAGTCTCGGGTTCACCCGGACGCTGGTGCGGGACGTGCTCTCCTGGGAGGACTTGGCGGGAGCCACCCTGTCCTTGATTGACGTGGACCCCACCCGGCTCGACTATGCCCGGCGGGTGGTGGAGCGGATCGTGCAGGTGGGTGGGTATCCGGCCCAGGTGGTGGCCACCCTGGACCGGGCCCAGGGGCTGAAGGATGCCGACATCGTGCTCACCACCATCCTGGCGCACGGGGTGGAGGGCTTCCGCCCGGAGATCGACATCCCCATGAAGTACGGGGTGGACTTCAACGTGGGGGACAGCTACGGCACAGCGGCGGTGTTCCGCTCGCTGCGCACCATCCCCATGATGCTGGACATCTGCCGGGATATCGAGCGGCATGCGCCGCAGGCTTACCTGCTCAACTACACCAACCCCATGACCATGCTTTGCCGGGCGATGCAGCGGGAGACCGCGGTGCGGGGGGTGGGCCTGTGCCACAGCGTGCAGGGGCTGGGGGGGATGCTCGCCCACTGGTGTGGGATTCCCCGCGAGGAGGTGGTCACGGTGTGCGGGGGGATCAACCACCAGGCTTGGGCGGTGCGCTTCGAGTGGAAGGGGCAGGATGCTTATCCCCTGCTGCGCAAGGCGCTGGAGAACCCCGAGATCTACAACCGGGACATCGTGCGCAACGAGATGTTCCTGGCCCTGGGCTACTACGTGACGGAGTCCAGCGGGCATAATTCCGAGTACGTGTGGTGGTTCCGCAAGCGCCCGGAGCTGATCGAGAAGTACTGCACCCACGGCACCGGCTGGAATCCGGGGGTGCACCGGTACGTGCTGAATGAGTACGAGAACCGGGAGCAAGCAGAGCGCTGGCAGAAGGAGCTGGAGGATTGGGCCGAGGGGCGGGTGGAGATCAAGCTGGGCCGGTCGCACGAGTACGCCTCCAGCATCATCCGCGGCCTGCTCTTCGACGAGACGTTCAAGTTCAACGGGAACGTGCCTAACACCGGGGCGATCACCAACCTGCCGCACGGCTGCTGCGTGGAGGTGCCGATGGTGGCGGACAAGGCGGGCTTTCGCGCCCTGCAGGTGGGGGCCCTGCCGCCGCAGTGCGCGGCGCTCAACCAGCTCCACACCAACATCGTGGAGCTCACCGTGGCGGCGGCGGTGCACGGTGACCCGGTGGCCGCCTACCGGGCCTGCTGCCTGGATCCGATGGCCGCCTCCGTGCTCTCGCTGGCCGAGATCAAGCAGATGGTGGACGAGCTGTTCCGGGTGCAGGCGCCGCTCTTGCCCCAATTCAAGCACCTGGGCTAGGCCGGAACCTGGGGGTCACCAACGCGGTCAAAGAGAGGGAATACCCTAGCTGAGGCAAGGCTCGGCTGCTAACCATCGTGGCAAATCCGGCGGCCCGGCCGCCGGGGAAGGAAGAGAAGATGCGAAAGGCAGTCGTGTTGTGGGTGGTGCTGGCCCTGGCCGTCGCGCTGGGCGGGGCCTGGGCGGTGGACAGCTCCGAGATCGGGCGGGCGGTGCTCACCACGGTGGGGGTGGGGGCGGTGGTGAAGGCCACCGCGGCGCCGGCGGACAAGTTCATCAACACCGCGATGCAGAGCCGGCACATGCCCATCGGCACGGCCACCAAGGTGGTGCCGGTGCTCAGTGTCGGGCGCAAGGCTTACGTGGGAGCGATGCAGGTGGCCGGGTCCAGCTCCCTGGTGCGCAAGGCGAGGGCGGTGGTGCAGGCGGAGACGGAGTTCGACCGCGGCCGCTTCCGGATCAAGCTGCTGATTCCCACCGAATCGAGCAACCCCCTGCAGTTCAAGCGCATTCCGGGCCTGGGGGCCACCGCGCTGGTGGACGTGGCGCTCTCCAGCAACGCCTACACCGTGCCCAACACCCGCTCGCTGCGGGCGGGGGACGTGCTGTACGGGGCGGCCATCGGGCTGGCGGTGAAGGAGTTCGCGCGGCCGATCAACGACTTCATCAACAGGGCCGCGGGCACCCAGGGCGGCCCGGTCACCGGCGCCACCAAGGTGGTGCCCTACCTGAGCTTCGGGGAGAAGGGCTACCTGGGGGCGATGCAGGTGGCTGGCCCGGTGTGGGCGGTGAGCAAGGTGCAGGCGGTCTGGCAGTACGAGGACCTCTTCGATCGGGGACGGCTGCGCATCCGGGCGCTGGTGCCCACCAACTCCATCAACCCGGTGGGGATGAAGCGCATCAGCGGGGTGGGGTGCACCGCGGTGATCGACGCGGTGGTAGCCCGCCGGCTGGAGCGGGAGCGCCACCCGGAGCGCTACTACTACCGGGACAAGTACCCGTTCTTCGTGGGCGACGAGCCGGAGCGCCGGCCGCCCGGCTGGGACCGGGGCCGCAAGGAAGGCTGGCAGAAGCATGGCAACCCCTACCTGCCTCCGGGCCTGAGCAAGAAGGTCCCCGGCCGGCCGGGCCTGGTGATCCCGGTGCCGGTGCAGGAGGAGAAGAAGCCTGCTCCCAAGGGAGAGCAGCCCAAGCCGCCGGGCAAAGGCAAGCCCCGC
>Ga0315284_10015809_pt1 | contig 10723 bp, 8 predicted proteins | sample YL17G09_16_MG_FD_203696 | JGI IMG/M metagenome (GOLD analysis project Ga0315284, IMG submission 203696) | Sediment microbial communities from Yellowstone Lake, YNP, Wyoming, USA - YL17G09_16 | ecosystem: Environmental > Aquatic > Freshwater > Lake > Sediment | place: USA: Wyoming | collected...
GCGCCAGCATTTGAGATCAACCCGTGACCAATACCAGCCAGTAACACGAGATAGAGCGAGTTGATAATTCCAGAGCAGTACGAATAGTGTACACCAAATGAAGCAAAAAGGCAAATGGACTTGACCTTCAGCCCGCCATGTGTTACAGTGGGGCCCGATGAAAACTGCAGTGACCGAGGCCAGAAAGGCCCGTCCAGGCGACCTGCCGGCGCTCGAGGCGCTCAACCAGAGAGCCTATCGCCGGCTGCCCAGGCTGTGGTGGTGGGATGAATATCTGACGGACGACCTGTTCATGGTCGTCGAACGCGGGGGGACCCTGGTAGGCGCCCTCTTCGCCTACCCGGATGAATCGCCGGTGGCCTGGGTACGGCTGGCCGTCCTGGACGACCACTGCGACGTCGAGGAGTGGCTGGACCTGGCTCTCCCCCCCATTCTCGATGGGCTGCGCTGCCGTGGGACGCAGGCACTGGCCTGGATGGATCACGGGCAGTGGGCTGGACCGTACCTGAAGGGGCGTGGCTACCGGCGGCTGGCCGAGGTCGTCACGTTGATCAAGTTCGACCACGCTGTACCCGAACCTGGCACGGGAGGGGCAGACGTGCGCTTGCGCCCGGCTTCAGAGCGGGACGTGGCTGCGGTGGTCGCCATAGACCGGGCCGCGTTCACACCCCATTGGTGGCACAGCGCAGCGACTCTGCGCCGTCGGGCCGCTGCGTCGTCCCATTTCGCCGTGGCGGAACTGGCCGGCGCGGTAGCCGGGTACGCCGAAGGGGAGGCCCACCCGCCCGCGGCCCACCTCAACCGGGTCGCCGTGCACCCGGCTCACCAGGGCCGTGGCCTCGGCACGCTGCTCTTGTGCGACGCCCTGCGCGCGTTCTGGCGGCAAGGGGCACAGCAAGTCACCCTCAACACCCAGACCGACAACCACAAGTCTCGCCAACTCTATCGCCGCTGCGGGTTCGAGCCCACTGGGGACACTGTGACAGCGTGGGAATTACGATTTGCCTGAGCGAGGAGGGATCTATGTCCAAGGAACGTCGAGCGCCGCAGGAATGGCGCTTCACCAACGCCCTGATGCGCCAGGCAATCCTGGCGATCGGCGAAGTAATGGGTGAGGGCGGCCTCAAGGTCGTCCTGCCAGATGGCCAAATCGCTGATGAACCTGAACGCCGACACCTGCATTGAGGTACAGGAAACGCCGCAGGGATTCGTCTTGGCCGACTTTACCTGCGGCGTGTGCTGCTGCCGCAAGGCGGAGCACCCGGCCTGCCACCTCTACACCGGTTCCCTCAGCGAGGCAGTCAAGTGGGCCACCGGCCACGACTACGAAGTGCGCGAGACCGAGTGCCGGGCCATGGACGCTGAGGCGTGCCGCTTCCTGGTCGTGGAAAGCCTGCCGGCGTGAGCACGACCGCCGTAGACCAGTGACACCGCCCAACTACGGCGGCTCAAACGATGAACTCGCGTTTGGGAGAGAGAACAGCGGCCGCCATCGTCTGGTCGCAGAATGTAACTCCATGCGCTACCCTACTTCTGTCTCTATCGTCATCCCGGCCCATAACGAACAGGATATCCTACGTGCTTCCGTCACGGACATCGTACACAGAATGGGAGCCCTGTTGCCGGATGTCCGCCACGTCGTATACCTATGTGAAAACGGCAGCGCGGATGGTACGCTGGCGCAGGCCCTTCAACTGCAGACGGAGTATCCCGACCACGTGAGCGTGCTCCAGTCGGAGCACGCCGACTATGGACTGGCGATGCGCATGGGTTTCTTGCACGCCGCCGAAGAGGCCGTTTTCCTCTTCGATATGGACTACTACGACCTGGACTTTTTGATGGAAGCCCGGCAGATGCTCCAATCCTGCGACATCGTGATTGGCTCCAAAACCCATCTTGGCTCGCGGGACAACCGCCCATGGTTGCGCCGGATGGCCACATGGGGTTTTGTGCTGTTGCTCAAACTGCTGTTTGGTCTGCGGGCCGGAGACACCCATGGGATCAAGGGCTTCCGCCGCGAACCAGTACAGGCCCTTATCGGGCAAGTCCGGCTCAACCAGGACCTTCTCGACACTGAACTGATCATCCGGGCGGAACGCGCCGGCTTACGGATACGAGAACTCCCGGTCCATGTGGCAGAGAAGCGCCCCTCACGCTCGAACCTGATGCGACGGATTCCACGGGTGTTGCGGAGCCTCTTTTGGCTACGGTGGACCCTATGGCGGGAAGCGTAACCATGGATGTAGCATCTTCCCCTATCCCCTGCCGCCTGTGTGGAGGGCGGGAAGCCCGGGTTTGCTTTCAAAAGGACGGTTATTCCATCCTCAAGTGTAGCCAGTGCGATCTGGTATACCTGGACCATGCTCCCCAGCCGGATGAGTTGCTCGCTCTCTATTCCGCTGAATACTTTCACGACGCAAGTAACCACCAGGGATATCACGACTATTACACACTGCAGTCCAGCATCACAGCCACTGCACAGATGCGGCTGAAGCAAATCGCCAGGTTTCGCTCTCCCGGACGCCTGCTCGAGATCGGCTGTGCTATGGGTTTCTTTCTACAAGCCGCACAGCGTGCCGGATGGCAAGCGCAGGGCGTGGAACTCTCTGACTACGCAGCCAGCGTAGCCCAGGAGCAGTTCGGACTCCCGGTTATGAGAGGACGCCTTGAGGATGCGCAATTCCCCGCTGCCAGTTTCGACGTCGTCGTACTGTGGGACGTAGTCGAACACGTGCCAGCGCCGGTGTCGCTGATGCGTGAAACCGCCCGCGTGTTGAAGCCAGATGGGCTGATTGCCCTCAGCACCGGCGATGTGGCAAGCCTGGTGGCCCGCGTGTCTGGCTCCCGCTGGCATCTGTACAATGTGCCCCAACACCTCAGTTTCTTCTCCCCCAAGACCCTCGTGCACCTTCTGGAATCGGTCGGGTTGCGCATGTGCAGGTTGCGGCACGACGGTGCCATGTATACGCTTGACTACATGGCCCACCGCCTGAAAACCATCTACCCGAATCAGGTGATCTCCCGGCTGTGTCGGGCATTTCGAAAGACATCCTTGAGCCATAAGAGCGTCTGGGTGAACCTGGGAGACATCATGACAGCCTTCGCTGGTAAGGACTGAGCGTCACCAATGACGGGGCAGGCAACCGCTCACTCGCAGAAAGCAAACCGTGGACAGCAGGTCCTTGCTCTCACAGGCGTTGCGCTGACCTACGCCTTGATCAGCCTGGCCGTCACCTACCCGGTGGGTGTCAATCTCGCCAGAGGGCTGGCGCAACACCGCGAGTGGGCTTACGATGGATTTCACTACACCTATCTGATCTGGTGGGCCCGCCAGGCGCTGTTGAAACTCCACATCAGCCCAGCCGACCTGCGATGGGTTAATTACCCCTTCGGCCTATACCACCCGCTGGCGACGACTTATGCTCTCTTCTACTTGCTGGGAACGGCCTTTGCACCGTTCCTCTCTCCCGTCGAAACGTTCAATGTCCTCACCCTCTTGGCTTTCTTCCTCAGCGGAATCTGCGCGTACGCCTTATGTGCGTATCTGACCGGTGACCGGTGGGCGGGGCTTCTTGGCGGGATCGTGTACGCCTTCTTCCCTTGCCACACCGCGCACGCACTGGGTGGGCATCTGGACCTGATCTCGATTTATCCCTTTCCGCTGTACTTTCTGCTCCTGATCAAATGTGTTCGCCGGCCACAGGCTACGACCGCGCTCCTTTGCGCCCTCGCGTTGACCGCGTCCCTGCTGGTTCATCCGCTGTTCATACCCTACCTGCTGGCACCGGTGACGCTGATTGGGCTGTTCTACGAATGGATCACCCTGCGCACGCCGATGCACAGCCGCACCGCCACGCTCTTGCTTGGCGCGTGTGGGCTGGCCGTTCTGTTGATTCTCCCATTCTATCTACCTCTGCTTCGTGTCCAGTTTCAGAGTGAGGGGAACTACCTGCAACAGTCAGGTGCGCAAGTGTTCTCGGCCGATCTGCTCGGCATAGTGGCGCCTCCACCCTCCAACCCACTACTTGGCGCGTTGGGGCTGATACCTGACTACTCCCGGCATACCATCCCCAGCGGCTGGCTGTCTAGCGAGTTGACGGTCTACGCGGGGTTCGTGCCGTTGATATTGGCTGCCGTGGGAGCGTGGTGCCGACGGCGGGAATGTGGCACATGGATCCTGGTGGCTCTGGCTGCATTCCTCCTTTCCCTTGGCCCATTCCTGAAGGTGGGTGGCCGGCTCGTCGTGTGCGAGATCGGGAACGTGAAAACCCCGATCCCCTTGCCCTACATCCTGCTGGCGCGACTACCGCTCTTCTCGCTTGGACGAACACCTGTCCGCTTCAACTTCACATTCATGCTAAGCCTGGCCGTGCTCTCTGCCCATGGAATGAGCGTCCTGCTCCACCGTTTCCCCCGCCGGTGGGGCCCGGTCCTTGCAGCCGGGCTCATCCTTCTGATAGTCGGCGAATACCTGGTAGAGTGGCCCTACCCGATGAAGCCGCTGCGGGTCTCAGATAGCCTATCGGAACTGGCCAGCAGCCCCGGTAACGAGGCTGTCTTGAACCTACCCTGGCCTTCCCAACACGCCAAACTGATTGGATTATTCTACCAGACCATCCATCAGCGCCCAGTTTTCGATAGCTGGGTACAACGCCCCCCTCCTGCCTTCCCAGATGTAGCAGACTTTCTGGGTGAACTCCTGAGCCCGTCACCGGAACAGGACATCGTCCCGCTGCCAGAAACGGGTGCCCGCGGTGCCGTCGCCCACGCACTCGGAGCCGGCTACGTACTGCTGCTCTCTTCCTACGCCGAATCCCCTCAGGCATACAGCCAGCTGCTTTCCTCTGAATTCGCCAATCCCATTTCCACAGGTGGGGATGTGGCCGTTTACCGGGTGCCTTCATACACCCAGAACCTGGACGGCCTCGTGTATGCCCTGCCGGGCGAACAGTGGTCGCGCGTCGAACAATGGAATGGGCGGCCGGCCCGCTGGATGTCGGAACGGGCCGGTCTCTACCTCTATTCATCTACTGCACAGGTAGGGCAGATCCGTTTCACCGCTGTTCCCTTTTCCGCCACTCAGCCCCTCGAGATCTTGGTCAACGGGACCCCATTCCTCTCCCTCACCGTCAGCGACCAACTGACCTATACCACTACGTCCTTCACTCTCGACCCCGGTCTCAACGGCATCATGTTCCAGACCCCGGATGGTTGTTATCCTTTCATCGGCGACCCCCGCTGTACCGGCCCTGCCCGCCTCGCCGGTGCCGAATGTGATCCGTATTTGCGCTTTGAGCGCTGCCTGAGTATCCTATTCCAGGACATTCGCTTCGTTCCCGTATCCTACCCTGGAGGGGACGTCATAGAAAATGACACACTTGTCACACTCTCTGAAAATGAGAACTAGTCCTTCCCATCCTCTCGCCGGCCACCTGCTCATTCTCTTCCTATATGTGGTAATCACACTGGTGATTACCTATCCACTCCCGTTCCGTCTGGCCACCCACGTAGTACAGGCTGACGAGGGTTGGGCACTGGACGCTTATCAGTACGTGTGGACGATGTGGTGGACCGACAAAGCACTGTTGGATCTCCACTCCAGCCCAGCCGACCTCAAGTGGATTCAATTCCCCGCTGGCGTCTACCACCCTTTCCTGTTAGCCACCGACTACGTTGGTTTCGCCGGCCTCCCCCTCACCCACCTGGCGTCCCCGGCCGTCGCCTATAACGTGCTCACATTGTTGGCATTCATCTTGAGCGGCTTCACCATGTATCTCTTCTGTATGGACCTGACCGGGAACTACTGGGGGAGTTTTGTGGGCGGGTTGGTCTTCGCCTTCTTACCCAACCGCATGGCTCACGCCATCGGAGGGCACGTAGACCTGATCTCGACCTACTGGTTCCCACTGTATGGGTTGTCGCTCATGCGCCTGCTCCGCCGCCCTGGCGTCCTCCCTGCCTGCCTGTGCGGCATCACCCTCAGCCTTTCGGCGTGGGTACAGACGCTGTACGTGCCTTACCTGCTCGTCCCGCTGACGGTGGTCGCCCTGGTTCACGTCTGCCTGGTAGAACGTCGCCCGCTACGCCCTGCCCTACCCACCCTGGCATTAGCATTGGGTGTGGCCGGGCTAACAACGGCTCCATTTCTCCTCCCGTTTCTGCTGGGCATCCTGCGAGGGAAACTGGGCTACCTGCAGGAGGAGGGGGCGACCGTCTTTTCGACGGACCTGCTGGGCTTCCTCGCCCCCTCACCGACCAACCCGGTGCTGCGCCACCTGGGCCTGATTCCCTCTTTTGCCCAGCGCGTGGTGCCCGAGAACTTTGTCCTCACAGAAGTCCTTTCCTACCTCGGCCTGCTTCCCCTGGCACTGGCGGCGTGGGCGACATGGCACTGGCACCGCCGCGTTGCAGTCTGGACAATCCTGAGTGCACTGGCCGCACTCCTTTCGTTAGGTCCCCTCCTGCAAGCAAACGGACACCTGGTCGCCCTCGAGATAGATGACCTGCAGTCCTACGTCCCCTTGCCCTATGCCCTCTTGATGCACGTGCCCGGCCTGGCATTGGGGCGCACGCCGGGTCGCCTGGGAATGACCGTCGGCTTCGGATTGGCGGTCCTGGTCGCGTACGGCTGGGCTGACTTGGTGGAACGCCTGGCTCTCCGCTTCAGGCTTGCCCCTGGCACAAGACACGGCCGGAGGCCCGGCTCCAGCCGGGAAACCTCCGCTGAAGCGGGGGCCCCTGTCATTCCGAGCGAATATGGATGTACTCATCCACGGAATCTCCTGCCAACACGGCTGGTGGCCACCATCCTGGTGAGTGCACTGGTCTTGGTGGAGTACCTGGTATACTGGCCCTTGCCCACCCTCTCGCTCCAAGTCCCGGACTACCTCCAGCAGATGGCCGGTTCTGCTGACCGGGCGGCGGTACTGAGCATCCCCATGACGCGCCGTCGGGTCAATCAGATGGCCCTGTACTACCAGAGCATCCATGGGAAACCCCTGATTGGAGGCAGGGTGTTCCGCGATTTGCCCGCTCCGTCAGGGTTAGCGCCCTTCTTGCATGATCTGAACCAGACGCCGCCCAAGGAGGACATCATCCCCCGGGCTGCACCGGAGACCGTTGCCGACATAGATCGTACCTGCAACGTGGGCCACGTCTTTCTATTCAAGAACTACGTCGAGGATACGGACCAGGCGCAGGCATTCCTGACGACTGCCTTCGGTTCACCTGCCTCGGCGGACCAGGATCTGGCCATATTCCACGTGCCCCCAGGCGCGACGACGGTCAACCAGTCCGTGTACGCCCTCGACCACCACTGGCACGCCGTAGAAAACTGGGCCGGCACACCAGCCCGCTGGATGCCAGAACGCGCCGAACTGTACGTCTACTCACCCGGGCCGCAGGAGGGTGCACTGCGTTTCGCGGCGCTGCCCTTGCTGCCCCCACAGCGGCTCCAGGTCGAGGTCAATGGCGTACCGTTGCCGCCACTGGCCATCGGCGACTGGATGACCTACACTACGCCGCTCTTCACCTTGCAGGCAGGAGTGAATCGCATCTCCTTGAACACCCTGGCAGGTTGCACAGCCTTCGTCGGCGATCCCCGCTGCATGGGCCCTGCCCGCGCCGCTGGCGCTGACTGCAACCCGTACTTGCGAGTGGAGCGCTGCCTGAGCATCCTCTTTCAGAACGTCCGCTTCTTGCCTGCCACAGTTGGGCCGGCCGAGCATCCTTTGGATGTCGTGCTGGGCGAACGCATCCACCTCCTGGGTTGGGATCTCCAGGGATTCCCTGTACCCGGCCAGCCCCTCTCCCTCACCCTGTATTGGCAAGCCCTGGACGCCATTGAGCAGGACTACGTCATATTCGTCCACCTGCTAGGCTCAGATGGACACCTCCTGGCCCAGAATGACGCGCCCCCTCTAAATGGGATCTATCCTACTTCCCAATGGATCGCCGGGGACGTGTTTACTCACCAGGCCACGCTCACGATTCCAGCCGACGCACCACCGGGGAAATATAACCTTCTGGTGGGCATGTACACCTATCCAGACCTGGCGCGTCTCCCGGTCGCCAGCGACCGTCCCCACGCCCAGGACAGCCTGATCTGGCTCCAGGATGTGGAGATTCGGCCCTGAATGGGGGCTTATCGGAGGGGTTTGTGTCTTACCGTATCCGTTCATTGTTGCGCCAGCGCATCTTCTGGGCAGTCTTGCTGACGGTCCTCTACCTGGTCGGCCTGGTGACCCGCCCCACCCCCTATCTCTTCGGTCCCGACGAGTGGCGCTGGGCCGGACGGCCCCCCTCGCCAACTACCTACCCCCGCTGGTGGCCATCGCTGCTCCTCCTGGCTGCATACGTCCTCGTCGCCACCCTCTGGCTGGACAGCAGTGGAGCCGAGCGGCCCTCCCGCCGCCGCGAGTGGGGTGCCCTGGCCCTCCTGATCCTGGTCGCTCCTGCGATCCAGGTGGCCCTCAACTACATCCACTACCGCTATCCACTGGAATCCTACCTCTACCGCACCATCGGCCCCCACAACGGCTTCTGGCAGGTCGCCATCGGCACCGATGACCTGAGTCACTACCTGCGCACCTACCCTGAACAAATGCTTGCCCACCCCTTCGTTCACACCCCCGTTCACCCGCCTGGGGGCTTTGTCTACGTGTGGCTGTGGCGGAAGGGATTCGAGTGCGTGCCGGGATTGGCCCACGCCGTCGCCCACTTCTTCCGCACCTACAACTGCGCCGACCTGCGCTTCGTAGAATTGGAAGACGCCCAGATCGCCAGCGCACTGGCCCAGATGGTCATCCCCCTGTTCAGTGGCCTGCCTGTCGTCCCTCTCTACCTGCTGGGGAAGCGCCTGGCCGGCTCCCGGGCTGGATTCCGCGCCGCCGCCCTCTACGTGGTCGTCCCCTCTCTCACCCAGTTCACCATGCGCTGGGATCAACTCTATCCGTTGTTCCTCTGCCTCTCGCTCTATTGGCTCCAGCGGGGCCTGGAGGAGCGACGCCCCGGCTTGTCCTTTCTCGCCGGGCTCTCTGCCTCCGTAGCCTCCTTCACGAGTTTCGGCAACGTGACCATCCTGCCCGCCTTGGGCCTGTACGGGCTGGTCCACCTGGCCTCTCAGGGCCACTCTCGCCGGCGGGAGTGGCTACGCCGGACCTGGCTGGGCTGGACGTTGCTGGCCCTGGGCGCGGCGTCCGTGTGGCTGGTCTACCAGGCCATCTACGGCGTCTCCTTTTGGGACGTCTTCTCGACGGCGATGCAGACCCATTTTCACCTGGGACGCTCGTATCAGGTGTGGGTGGGCTACAACCTCTACGACTTTCTGACCTTCCTGGGAGTTCCCGTTGCGGTACTATTCGTCGCGGAAAGCGCCCAATCCTGGCGGCTGGCGGTGCGAACCCGCCTGGCAATCTCCCCGCAGGCCATCCCGGCCCTCGCCATCAGCGCCACCATCCTCGCGCTCGACCTGGCCGGTGTCGCGCGGGGTGAAGTAGGGAGGATGTGGCTGCTGTGGATGCCGGCTGCCTGCCTCGTTGCGGCGCTTGGCCTGGCCCGCCGTAGGGGCCGCTCCTCTTACAGCCTCGTTCTGGCGTTGCTGGCCCTGCAGGCCCTGTTCTTCACTCTCTTCCTGCGCATCATGTCCACGGGAATGCCCAGTTTCCAACCTCACCGGGCAGAGATGTACCCACCCGCAGTGAGCCGCCCGCTGCAAGTCCGGTTTGGAGACGAAATTGCCTTGGTCGGATACGACCTGGAACCACCCACAGCCGTCCCAGGGGAAACGATCTACCTGACCTTATACTGGCAGGCGCTGAGACAGCCCGACCGGCCCTACACAGTTTTCACCCACCTGCTCGACCCCCGGGGTGAACTGCGGGGCCAGCAGGACAACATGCCGGTGCGAGGCAATCTGCCCACTACCTGCTGGCAACCAGGGGAGTACGTCGTGGATGAATACGACATCGCTGTGGCAGCCGCTGCTCCCCCAGGCCAGTATTGGGTGGAGGTAGGACTGTACTGGCTGCAGACCGGGGAACGGCTCTCCGTGTCTGGCCCACGTACCACCCTGCCAGACCGGGTCTTGCTCGGGCCGCTACAAGTCGCCGAGCACTCACCCCAGTGACAACCGTACCCGGAACAAAATGGCCCTCACTGGCACCACCGCTCCGCTGCCAGGCTATGGCGTCGGGGTGGCGGTGGGCTCCCCGGCCGGCGTCTGCTCCGGCGTGGGGGAAGGTTCGAGTGTCGGCGTGGGAGAGGGCTCTGGGACAGATGGTTCGGTTGCGGTGGGGAGCGGCTCAACCGTCGGCGTCAAGGTCGGCTCGAGCGTGGGAACGGACGTAGGGGTCATATCAGGCGTTGGCGATGAGGGCTGCACCGGCGTCGGCGTCTCGGCCGGGCCGGCGACGAACACCTGCACCCGCGCCTCGACCCTATGCTGCTGGCGGTCGAAGGCAGTGATGCGCAACGTGTAGGGGCCAGGAGCCAGGTGAGAGGTGTCCCACTCCGTCAACAGCCCATCGCGCACCTGCGCCAGGTGCGGCCCGCTGATCCACCCCCAGCCCTGCGGGTTCCCCCCGATGCCGTATTGCGCCTCGTAGCGGTCCAGGTCAGGCAATTGGACGGTGCCGACCACCTGCACGATGCCCTGGACGGTGCTGCCGGAGGCGGGCTGGGCGATCGAGACCAGCCCAGACCCGGCGCCGGCGGTGCAATAGTC
>Ga0315284_10015811_pt1 | contig 10722 bp, 6 predicted proteins | sample YL17G09_16_MG_FD_203696 | JGI IMG/M metagenome (GOLD analysis project Ga0315284, IMG submission 203696) | Sediment microbial communities from Yellowstone Lake, YNP, Wyoming, USA - YL17G09_16 | ecosystem: Environmental > Aquatic > Freshwater > Lake > Sediment | place: USA: Wyoming | collected...
GACACGATGAGGAGAAGCCCGAAGAGAGCGCCACGACTGCTTTCAATGCCTATTTTCTCACCGAACGGGATGTGAGCAACGATGAAGTTTGTGAGGTCATCCTTCACGGTGAATATCAGTGCGGCGAACACGGCACCGCTTATGGAAGCGAGACCGCCGAGAACGATCATTATGAGCAGCGTGAGAGAGAAGGTGATGTCAAACGAGGTCGGCCCGACGTAGTACTGCTGGTACAGGTAGAGAGCGCCACCGGCGCCGGCGTACAGAGCCGACAGACCGAAGGCGGTCATCTTGTAGAGCGAGACGTTGATGCCCATCTGCTGAGCGCCGATCTCGGAGTCGCGCAAGGCTATGAAGGCACGACCAAGGCGGCTGCGAGTCACACTCCACGCCATGGCCGTCATTATCAGGGCGGCCAGCATGCAGTTGTAGTAAAGCCACTGGTCGGTGTTCATGTCCAGGTTGTTATGCATCGACGCGGGGACCCGCGGCGAGCTGATGCGAATCCCGCTGACGCCGCCTGTCCACTGGTCTATCGATGGGTGTTTCAGGATCTGTGGCAAGACGATGATCAGCGCCAACGTAGCGATGGCCAGGTAGGGACCGGAGAGTCGCAGCGCCGGTGCGCCGATCAGGAACCCGAGGAGACCGGTCAAGAGCGCCGCGGCAAGGACAGCGGCGAAGACGGGCAGCCCGGAGTCCTTCATCAGTATAGCGGCGATATAGGCTCCGACGGCGACGAACGCAGCGTGTCCGAGCGATATCTGGCCGCTGTATCCGGTCAGCAGGTTCAAGCCCATGAGGACAATGATCCAGATTGCGAAACGGGTTGCCTGGAAGGTGCGGAAGTCGGAGAGGTAGTTGTCGAAGAACGGCAGCCTGTACAGATATGGAAAGGCGATCAAGACTGCCAGGCCGGCGGCCATGACAAATGTTCGGGGACGGAGAAGAACGCGAACCATCAGACTCTCTGGATTGCCTTTCTACCGAACAGTCCACGCGGGCGAACCAGCAAGATAGCGATGATCACCACGAAGGCGACGGTGATGTCGATATTGGAGCCGATGTAGGTGCCCGCCATGTTCTGAACGACTCCCATGGTGAGTCCACCGACAATGGCGCCGACCGGGCTGTCGAGCCCACCGAGCACGGCCGCGGCGAAAGCGAAGAGGAGTGCGCCGGCCATCATGGTGGGCGAGAGGAAGAGCGTGGGCGCAAGCAGCATGCCGGCCACGGCGCCGACCATCGAGGAGAGTACCCAGCCCAAGGCAAGCATCCGACCGACACGTATGCCGACGAGAGAGCCGGCGACCCGGTCCTGAGCGGTCGCGCGCATAGCAAGACCGACTTTCGTCTTGTTGAAGAACAGATAGATCAAGGCCATTATCAGCAGCGACATGCAGAACACGCCCACGTTGGTGCGGCTGATGTCGGCCGGTCCTATGCTCAGCGGAGCGCCCTTAAACATGGCCGGCGATGGGAAGGGCTTTGGCTGACCTTGCCAGATGCGCAGAGCGAGGCTATCGAGGATCAAGACGAGGCCAATGGTGACGATGATTGGGTTGAGAACGGGCCCCGACTCTACTGGGCGGAGCGCCACGAGCTCGATGAGGGCGCCGAAAGCGGCGGCGATGATGAGTGTAATGAAGAATGCGAGCCAGAAATTGCTGTCCCAGTTCCAAACGGACCAGGCCGTAAAGGTCATGAACATCGCCATCTCGCCCTGCGCGAAGTTGACGATGCCGGTCGAGCGGTAGATCAGGACGAGAGCCAGGGCAATGATTGCGTATAGACTGCCGGTGGAGAGCCCGGTTGCAAACTGCTGGATAAACTGATCCATAACCGGTTCAACCTCTGAGAACGCCGGGTTGTTCGGCTCTTACGCATCCTGCGTCCTGCGTAACGGCCGTCCGCAGTACGCCAACCGGCCGCAGTGGAGGGCCAGGGCGTATCTACTCCCGACGTGACATGAAGTCTACTACCTACTTCCGCTTAGCACAAGAAACCGCCGCAACAATGCCAGAAAATCGCATCACGTGGCAGGGTACCACCCGTCCGCGCTTGAGTAAAGGGCAGCGGGAGTCGCTTCGACGAATTCGCGCCGCCAATTTCCGCCCTTACGATGGCGCGCGGTATCGATATCGAGCCGCTCGACTTCAATCGGCGCGTCCCCCGTCTGAAATAGGCGATTGCCCTTATGCCCCAGCGCAGCGCCCGACACCGATAATCGCAGAGCGGGCATGGAAGCGCTGCACGTCGTCCGCGTCGCCCGCCGGGCGTCCGGAGCGGCAAGGAAGGCCACGATGACGAACTTCGCCAGGGCCCAGGCCACCCCACGAGCGCTTATCGATCTGGCAAGGACGCGCAAGCACCTGAAGGTAAGCCGTTGGGAGCTACTCGTCTTCGCGGCCATACTGGCTATCGCGGCTACGCTCCGCTTCTGGGACCTGGGAAGTCGCGCGTTTCATGGCGACGAGGCGATCCACGCCGGCTTTGCCTGGCAGCTTGCCGACGGTCGCGGCTACGTCCATAACCCCCTGACGCACGGTCCGTTCCAGTTCATCGGCACGGCGCTGGTATTCGTCCTCTTCGGCGACAGCGACTATACGGCGCGGGTGCTGCCGGCGCTGTTCGGCACGGCGCTGGTGGCGCTGCCGTTCTTCCTGCGCGGCTATCTGGGTCGAACGGGCGCCGTTGTCACGTCGCTCCTGCTGGCCGTCTCGCCGACGCTCCTATATTTCAGCCGTTTTGCGCGCGAGGACATCTACGTCGCCTTCTTCACGTTGGGGATGTTCATCTGTGTGTGGCGCTATCTGCAGCAGCCGCGACGCCTCTATCTCTACATGATCGCGGCGCTGCTGGCGCTGAGCTTCGCGACGAAAGAGACCGCCTACATCGTCGTGGCGATGCTGCTGGTCTACCTGGACCTGCTGGCGACGCGAGAGATGGCGTCGCAGTCCCTCGGAGAGACGGCGTCCGCCGACGCGATGGAAGGGGAACACGAGAAGAGTCACTACGCCGTTTTGGGGCTGTCGGAGGACGCCTCGGCAAAGGCGATCCGGCGAGCGTATAAGAGACTGTCGAAAGAGCGCAAGGGCGCGGACGGAAGGCGCATTTCCCTGGCCTTCGAGGCCCTATCGAATGCGGGCAAGCGGCAGGCAATCGAGCGAGAACCGGCGCCGGAGGGTCCGAGCGCCGGAGAGACAGGCTCGCTGCGCCGGACGGCCATCTATGCCGCGCTGCTGCCTGCCGCGCCGCTCCTGCTTGCGTTCTGGCCGCTTATCGGGTCGCTGCGGCGGCGGCTTCGACTGGACGTCTTCCCGCGCGCCGGGCACCTGATGATGCTCGTCGCCTGCCTGGCGCTGCCGCTATTCGCCGCCGGCGTCGAGAAGCTGCCCTTCGTCGGCGACCGCGGCGACGCAGCCGGCGAGGTGGTGGTCATGCACGCGACCGTGCTGACGCTGATGGGCATCGCCTTCGCCTTCGGCCTGATGTGGCGCTGGCGGGTCTGGACGTTGTCGGCGGCCATCTTCTGGGTCATCTTCATCTTCTTCTTCACTTCGTATTTCACGAACGCGAACGGTTTCTGGAGCGGCACCTGGGGCTCGCTGGACTACTGGCTGAGCCAGCAGCACGTGCGACTGGGCGATCAGCCCTCCTATTATTACTTCATGCTCCTGCCGGTGTACGAGCTCCTGCCGCTGGCCTTCGCGCTGGGGGCCGTGGCGTTTTGCGCGCTGCGGGGGAAGGCGCGGCACAAGCTCATCACTCTCGCGGCGCTGGTGACAGTCATTGCGCTGGCGACGGTAGGCCGGCAGATTCCGCTGGTGGGGCCGTACCGGACGGAGGTGGGATTCGTGACGATGATCGCGGCGATGCTGGCATTGCCGATGGACGCGCTAAGCCGCTTCCTCCTCTACTGGACGCTTTCGGCGCTGTTCGCCTACACGCTGGCGGGAGAAAAGATGCCGTGGCTGAACGTGCACATCGCCCTGCCGCTGTCGATGCTAGCGGGACGGTCCATCGGCAACCTTGTCTCGGGGCTGGAGCTGCGGGTCGACTTGCCGCCTTTCCAGCGATGGGCGCCTCTCGCGGGGGCGTGGCTGGCGACGGCGCTGGCGGTCGCCATCTTCGTTGTCGCCGGAGTGAAAGGCCCCGTCGCCGTTGGCGGCTGGCTGCTGGTCGCGGCCGTGCTGCTGACGGTCGTCTGGTCGGGACGGTCGTTCAACGTTCGAACGGCCGCGCGCGTGGCGGCGACGGCGTTTGGCGCGATGCTCCTGGTGTTCACGGTGCGGGCGTCGGTCCTTTCGAGCTGGGGGCATCCGGACCTGCTGAAGGACGCGAACACGCTCGCTTCCAGGGATAGGGGTGACACGCCCGTCGAGATGCTGGTCTACGTGCAATCATCGCCGGACGTGCCGGTGGTGCGCGACGCCATCGACGCTGTGGCGGCGGCCTCGGGCGAGGGCGCGCACCTGCCGATAATCGTCGACGCCACGGACGACTATTCCTGGCCCTGGGTATGGTACCTGCGCAAATACGACCACCTGACGATACAGGAGCTTGGGGACGGCTACGAGCCGCCCGTGGGCAGCGTGGTGCTGGCGAGCTGGCAGGACAACGCGCACCTGAAGATCGACCCGGCGCTGTTCACGGAAGCAACGCGCTATCATCATCGATGGTGGTTCCCCACCGGGTACCAGGGGCTCAGCTCGGCGCAGGTGCTGCGCGACCTGTTCGACGCCGGCGCCTGGCAGACCTGGGGGCGCTACATGCTGGACCGGACGGTGCCCGGGGGCATCCCGGCGCTGGATGCAGTCGTCTACTTCCCTCGCGACGTTCGCTACAGCGAAGTCCTCTCCGCAACACTGCACAAAAAATAGCTAATCTTCGAAGGTCAGATTCCGACACGAGTCGGTCTCCTCTTGCAATATCTCTCTCCATGTTCTAGTCTGTCGTCGTCTAAACATAACTGGGGCTGCCGTTTGGCCTCGGCGCCTCGCGGGGTGGGCCGATGACCGAACTGCGCCCGGTTTCGCAAGGAGGTCACCGTGCCGTTCGAAGAGAAGATCCTGACATGCCAGGGTTGTGGCGCTGAGTTCGTTTTCTCAGCGGAGGAGCAGGAGTTTTTCGCGAGCAGGTCTTATACGGAGCCCAAGCGCTGCCCGTCGTGTCGAGCGGCGCGACGGAGTGAGCGCGCGGCCGGCGGCAGCTCAGTCCGAATCCGCGCGATGTACCCGGCGACCTGCGCCGCTTGCGGCAAGGAGACCCAGATCCCCTTCGAGCCGAAGGAAGGCAGGCCCGTGTACTGCCGCGACTGCTATATGGTCCGTGGCTCGGACAGCCAAAGCCAGCAGGTCTAAGAAGTCCACCCGCACGGCACACCCGTAGCCGCTGCGACTCGCACGGCCGATCGGCAGCCGCGCACGCTCTATTCGATGACGCCCTCGCGCCGCAGTCTCTCGATCTCCGCCGGCTCCAGGCCGAGTACGTCGCGGAAGACGTAGTCGTTGTGCTCGCCGAGGCGCGGCGCCCGCCTGATGGCCGGCTCACAGTCGGACATCTTCCACGGCAGGCCGACGACGTCATGCGACCCGCCCTCCGGGTGCTCGACCTCCACGAAGACGTCCCGTGCGCGCAGGTGCGGGTCGCGGAATAGGTCCTGGGCATCGCGCGACGGTGCCGCGGCGACGCCGGCGGTGCAGAGGCGGTTGGCCACGTAGTCGCGGTCTTGCTGCCGCGTCCAGCCGGCGATGGTCTCGTCGAGCGCCGCCTCGTTGCGCTTGCGGGCGGCGGCCGTGGCGAAGCGCGGATCGGTTGCCAGCTCCGGCATCTCCATGAGGCCGCAGAGCGCTGCAAACTCGTCGTCGGTCTCGACGGCGATGGCGAGCCAGCGGTCGACGCCCCAGCAGGGGTAGACGCTGTGCGGCGCCATGAGCTCGTCGCTGTTGCCCTTGCGACCGGGTATGCGGCCGGTCATCTGGTACTCCAGGAGCACCTCGCCGATGAGCGAGGTCACGCCTTCGGACTGCGAGTAGTCGATGAACTGGCCCTCGCCGGTCAGGTCACGGTAGCGGAGAGCGGCGACGATGGCGAAGGCGGAGGTCGTCGCGTTCATGAGGTCGACGTCGCCGAGGGCGTAGCCGGGAGGGCCGTCGGGATAGCCGGTGATGTGGGCCGCGCCGCCGATGGCGTGATTGACGGCGGCATAGCCGGCGTACCGGCTTTCCGGGCCGCTGCCGCCGCGGGCGCTGGAGGAGAGCATGATAATAGCGGGGTTGACGCGGCGCAGGTCTTCGTAGCCGAGGCCCATTCGGGCCATGGCGCCGGGCCGCATGTTCTCGACGACGACGTCACTGACGGCGATGAGCTGCTTCAGCAGGTCTTTGCCCTCCGGCCGTCCCAGGTTGAGGGTAACGCCCAACTTGTTCAGGTTCGCGGAGAGGAACATCATCGATCCGTCCGTCGAGAGCTCCGTCGGCGCGGCGTCGGCGAGCGGCCAGATGACGTAGCGGCGGAAGAAATCGAGCCGGTCGCGGCTCTCGACCTTGATGACCTCGGCGCCGAGCATGGCGAGGAACATGCAGGCGCAGGGTCCCGCCCACACCCACGTCATGTCGACAACACGGACGCCTTCGAGCGGCAACGCGCGGCGGCGAGGCCTTCGGGTCACGACGGCCCCTCCTTCCAGACGGCGCCGGAGCGGCGGAGGCGGCGGTAGTCGTCGTCGGAGTAGCCGAGAAGGTCGCGCAGAATCTCCACGCTGTGCCGGCCGAGCAGTGGCGCGGGGCGCTGGATGCGCGGCGGCGACGCGGACATCTTGTAGGGCCAGCCGGCGTGGCGGAGCGTGCCGGCCTCGGGGTGCTCTATTTCGACGAAGTAGTCGCGCGCGCGGTACTGGCGGTAGTTGAGTACCTCTTCGGCGTTGTAGACGGAGCCGACGGCGAAGCCCCTGGCGGCGCCCTTGTGGTGGAAGTCCTCCTTCTTCTGCCGGCGCGCCCAGTCGTCGATCTTGTGCCCGATCTCGAAGAGGTGGCCGCAACGGTAGGCGTAGTCCTTCCATTCGTCGCCGGAAGCCCAGTCCGGGTTGCCCATCAGCTCGACGAGGCCGCGCCAGTGGTGGTCTTCGACGAGGTGGGAGACGACATAGCCGTCGCTGCACTCCATGCGGCCAAAGGCGGGCGGCCGGTCGGGGACGCGACTCCAGGTGACGCGCTGGTGCACCGTCTGGGCGACGAAGCCGCGGACAAGGGAGAGGATGCTCTCCTGCTCCGAGACGTCGATGAGGCAGCCGTCGCCCTCGCGGCGACCGAAGAGGGCGGCAGCGGTGGCAAGAGCGGCGGTGAGGCCCGCGTGATAGCCGGTCGGGTAGCCGCCGGCCTTCACGGGGGCGCGGCTGACGTCGGTCGAACGCGGCGGCAGCAGGGTGCCGAGGCCGCCGGCGTGATAGCCCGTCATGTCGGTGCCCTTGCAGGCGGCGCGCGGGCCGGTGCGTCCGTAGGGCGTAATAGATGTGAGGAAGAGGCCGGGATTGCGCTCGTGCAGCATCTCCCAGCCGAGGCCGAGCGCATCGAGCGTCACGGGCGCGTGGTTATCGATGAGGACGTCGGCCCAATCGATGAGGCGGGCCAGGGCTTCGCGGCCGCCGGGCTGTGCGGCGTCCAGCGCGAGGCTGCGCTTGTTGGTGTTCAGATAGAGGAAGAGGCCGCTGCGCTCGGGGTGTGGCTCATCGTCGGCGAAGGGCCCGCGCTTGCGGGCCGGGTCGCCGTCGGGCGGCTCCTCGACCTTGACGACGTGAGCGCCCATGTCGGCGAGGAGCTTGCCGCAGTAGGGGCCGGACACCATGCCGGCGAACTCGACGACCTTGACGCCCTCGAAGGCTTCCGCTGCCAACGGTGGATTCCTTTCGAATCGAAATCGAGGGGATCATACAATGGCCGCCGGAATGAGCGCCAACGGGGATGCGGCGGTCCGCGTAGGGGCGCACAGCCGTGCGCCCCTACAATCGATCCCGTAGCCGAGGCTTTCCAGCCTCGGCGTCGAAGCGATGGAGCGCTACAGGGCGTGGTGCGCAGGGCCCGATGGGCAGCCCGCCCATCGGGCACCGAGAGCGCGGTAATCGCGCCCGCCTACCGGCTGTCGATGCACGGATGGAGGGAAGCGCCACCCTCAGGCGGTTCGCGCGACTTCGGCGATGCCGCGACGGAACGCCTCGAGGTTCATCTCCAGGCGGTCGGCGGGCAGGCTCTCCCGCAGCTCCGCTTCGAACGGCTCCGCGCCGAGCGGCAGCAGCCCGCTGCCCACGAGCGTGCCCATCATGACGATGTTCGCGAGGATGGGCGGCCCCAGCTCGAGGGCGATGTCGGTGGCGTCGACGACCCACGACCGGTTGGAAAGGTCCTTGAGCGTCGCCGCGACTTCATCTCTCGTCGGGTACTTTGCGCCGCCGCTGGTCACGGCCTGCGGGAAAACGGGCCGCGAGTTGGTGATGACGGCGACGCCCGGGTTGCCGTACTGGGCGATGACGCGCAGCGTCTCCAGCGGCTCGAGGCCGACGATGACGTCCGCATGCCCTTCGCCGATAAGCGGGCCGTACTGCATCTTGCGGGAGACGCGCAGGTGGCTCATCACGGCGCCGCCGCGCTGAGAAGCGCCATACGTCTCGCCGATGGTCGCGTGGAAGCCGCCGCGGACGAGTACCCTGCCGACGAGTTGCGACAAGAGCACGTTCCCCTGGCCGCCGACGCCGGTGATGATTATGTTAAGAGGCTCTTTCTCGCTCATCTCACGCCGTCTCTCTGATTATCGCCCCCGACGGGCAGATATCGGCGCAGACGCCGCAGCCGGCGCAGAGCACGGAGTCGATGGCGGCGACGCCCTTCTCCGCGTCCCACATCAGCGCCGGGCACTGGAAGACGCGACTGCACAGGCGCGAGCAGCCGCAGCTCTCGCCGAGGCAGCGTTCGACGTCGATGCGCATCTTGTAGGCGGGCTTCTCTCTGCGGGCGCGGACGAGCGCGCACTCGCGCTTGACGACCATTACCCGCACGCCGCCGTCGTCCCGCATGAGGTCGAGCAGCTTGTCCGTGGTGCCCGTCAGGTCGAACGGGTCCGTCTCTTCGACGCGGACGCCGAGCGCGCGGCAAAGGGTCGGAATGTCGACAGTAGGTGCAGGTTCACCCATGGCGCTGCGCCCCGTGCCCGGATGAGGCTGGAAGCCGGTCATCGCGGTGGCGCTGTTGTCGAGGACGAGGAGCGTGAAGTTCGCGCGATTGTAGATGCCGCTGATGATCGCCGGGATCGTCGCATGGTAGAACGTGGAGTCGCCGCAGACGGCGATGACGGGCTGCGTGAAGCCGAACTCGGCGAGCTTGCCGAAGCCGCAGGCCATGCCCGTGCCCGATCCCATCGACTGCATCGTCTTGATCTGCCAGTAGCCGGCGGGACCGACGGCCATCGAGTAGCAGCCGATGTCGCCGCTGACGAAGCCGTTGCGTCCGTCCAGCTTGATGGCGTTCTTGATCGACCAGAACGTAGCGCGATGCGGGCAGCCGGCGCAAAAGCCGACCATGCGCCCGTGCGTGAACTGCGACGTCAGCGCCAGCGCCTTCTGCGAGTACTGCGGCTGCACCGGGCGGTGCTCGATGTCGAGGATGCGCGCCAGGGCCGCCGTGACGATGTCGGGGTTGATCTCGCCGGCGACGGGAATGTGACCGCTGCGCTTGCCGTAGAACTTGGTCGGACCGACAGCCGACGGGTCCTCGCCGACCAGCTCCTTCAGGTTGCCCTCCAGGAAGGGGTCGATCTCCTCGACGACGAGGACCTCTTCGGCCCGCGTCAGGTGCTCGCGGACGAGCTTTTCGGGTAACGGCCAGGTGGTGCCCAGCTTGAGGATGCCGACGCTCTTTTCCAGCTCTAGCGCCGTCACCGCCTCCAGCGAGTAGAACCAGCCGCTGCCGCAGGTGACGATGAGAAGGTCGGGCTTGTCCGGGCCCTGGTACCAGTTGAAGGGCGAGCTTTCGAAGATCTCGCGCGCCTTGTCCATCTTCTGGTTCGCCGCCAGGTGCTTGAACGGCGCCGGCAGGGAGGTGAACTCCAGAGGGTTCGACGGCTCGAACTTCGCCTGGCGCAGCGGCGGAACGCGCTCACCTACTTCGACGTCGCCGCGGGCGTGCGACGTGCGCGTGACGCCGCGAATGAGCACGACGCTCTTCAGCTCCTCGGACAGGTCGTAGGCCCAGCGGGTCATGTCCTTCTCTTCCTGGAAGGTGCCCGGCTCCAGCAGCGGCAGGCAGGCCCACTTGGCGACGATGCGCGAGTCCTCTTCCTCGGTGCTGGAGAGGGCGCCCGGGTCGTCGCAGGTGACGAGGACGATGCCCGCCCGGGTGCCGGTGAGGGCCAGGCCCATCAGGTAATCGAGAGCGACGCTCAGGCCGTTTTGCTTCATGGCGACGATCGACCGCACGCCGGCGAAGGCGGCCGCGGCGGCGGCTTCGAGGGCGACCTTCTCGTTGATCGACCACTCGACGTAGATGCCGGCGTCCTTCGCGACCTCGGCGAGGGAGCCGATGATCTCCGACGATGGGGTGCCCGGGTAGGCAGCCGCAAAGCCGATGCCCGCCTCCAGCGCGCCCCGGGCTATCGCCTCGTTGCCCATGAGGAGCTGGGACGTGCCCTTCTCAAATGTCGCGATGTTCGCCATGTCGATGGTCCTCTCGGCGG
>Ga0315284_10015812_pt1 | contig 10722 bp, 5 predicted proteins | sample YL17G09_16_MG_FD_203696 | JGI IMG/M metagenome (GOLD analysis project Ga0315284, IMG submission 203696) | Sediment microbial communities from Yellowstone Lake, YNP, Wyoming, USA - YL17G09_16 | ecosystem: Environmental > Aquatic > Freshwater > Lake > Sediment | place: USA: Wyoming | collected...
GTGGCAATTTTTTTGAAACTTTTTTTTCCGGAGAGGGGGAGGGTGAACAGTTACGTATACAAGTGAAGTACAATAAAGTATATGGTGGATATACTATTACTGCCGAAATTGGCCCTGATTTAACTGCACCGATCTGTTCGAAAATCAGCATAGTGACCAATAAGGCTGATGATCCGGTCGTCGAAATACCAATTGTTGCTGTTTGCATGCCATAAGATTGGTTAATACACAAGTGTATATTTGGTTTCGCTGAGAATAAGACAACCAAATCGTGAATGACATAGGAGTAATGGCATAGGACTCCAATTTATACTACTACCAAGGCAATGTTATAGTTGTATCGTGAAGGGTGTTTCCTATATCGAATCAATCAACCAAATACAACCTTACTACTGCCGGGTTAGTAACAAGGCACCAGTAGAGTTGTATTTACACTGGAGCATTCCGCACGGGACGATTCGAATCGATACAACCCTACCATTGCCGTGTAGTAATAAGCGATGACTGCTTCGTTGAGAACTCAATACATCTACAGCATATCATGAACATTCTTGATATCAACCGCTGTGCCGAAATTGCACAGCGAGGTTGGTCTATTAACTGAGGCAGTTGCCTTGGTTAAAGGTATTGAGTCTTGACCATGATGACGAGGAATAAGCAATGATATCAATACGCAGCATTATAATTATATGCCTCTGTATATGCTCCTTTACAGTACCCTCATACGCTCAATGTGTTACCACTAAAAATCAATCTGGCAAGTTAGCTATGCAATATATTTGTCAACGCTTTAATATTCGAATTCCACAAGAATTGTTCGACCAGGGACAAACAGTAACCAGCCTTGCGGATATGGCAAATATTATGAAGACTATCGGCGTCAACTCTATTAAGATAAAAATCAGCATAGACTCCCTTCAAATACAAACTCTTCCTTGCATCGTGCAGTTCTGGGATGGGCAGTTTGCCGTTGTGCAATACAAGTATGATGCCTTCATTGTGGCATATCCAGGACAGGAACCGTTCTCACTATCAAAAAACCTTTTTAAAGGATTATACACGGGATACGCCCTGATACTTTCAGATGGTAAATCCCCGTTGCCGAAGCCTGACACAACTGGTCCCGATCTGGCTGTCGAAAACTACTGCTTTGATGTTGGTATTAAAAATGAAAGCGAGCTAATCGAACATATTTTTGTAATCACCAATCAGGGCACAAAGCCCCTCAACCTTACGCGTGTGCGCCCCACCTGTGCCTGCGTGTCAGCCACAATCACAACAAATGTGCTGCAACCAGGCGAACACGGTAAGGTTCACGTACGTTTCGATACACGTGGGCGTTTTGGCAAGCAAAGCGAGGGAGTGTTCTTGCATTCTGATGATCCGATCACGCCGCTGGTGCCATTACGATTGAGCGGCGTGCTGCAATCCTCCGCGTTGACGGTCTCGCAACGCAGCGTGGATTTCGGCGTCCTGCGTGCCGCGCAAGGTGGTTCAACCGAGCTGACGCTCTCCGACCGCGCCGCCCCCGCGTTCCAGGTGAAAGAGGCATCCTGCCCGTCTCCCTCGGTCAAATGCGCCATTCTGCCACCGGACAAGGAGCATGCAGCCTATCGTCTGAGCATCACGTTAATGCCCGGCATCCCCGTCGGCGCCTTCGCGGCATCCCTCATGGTGACGACGACGCATCACAAAGAAGCGACTCTGACCCTTCCCCTCCGGGCGACCATCTTGCCGAATCTCGACCTTCAACCGGAATTGGTGCATTTCGGCCGGGTGAAGCAGGGGGGGACCGCCACGAAGCAACTGGTGCTCACGCTGTATGCCACCGCGCCCTGGAAAATCGAACGTCTGACCATGCCGGTCGATTATGTCACCGTCGAGCAAGCGCCACAGAACAAGGAAAGCATTACGCTCACTTTTCGGCTGACGGAGAAAGCGCCGGTCGGGGTGCTGAAAACACAACTGGTGATTCAGACCACCCATCCCGAGTATAAGGAGATCACCATCCCGGTTTACGGCGTCGTGGAGGAGTGACCATGCGCGGACTCCTCTCGAACAGCTTACCCCGGGGCATTAGTTGCATGCTGGTGCTCTGTGCGCTGCTGATCTGTCTCGAAGGGCTGTGCGCAGGCACATTCGCGGCGGCTCCCGTCGTGCGGTTGTTCGTATTTACGTCCCCCGACTGTTCGCATTGTGCCCCGGTGAAAGAGGAGAATCTGAAAGCCGTCGCTGCCCGGGTGGGGTGCCAACTGGAATATCGCTTCTTCGATATCCGGGAGATGGCGAATTACCAGCAGCTCGTCGATATGGAGGAATGTTATCATGACACCGATAACGAGATGCCCGTGGTCTTCATCGGGAAACAGGTGCTGGGCGGATCGGATGAGCTCGAACGGCAGCTAGAAGAGGTGATCCGGACCTCTGCCGCCGCGGGAGGCGTCGATTGGCCGGATGCCGTTGTCCCGGAAGGGCCGGCGGTGCCCGACAATGCGAAATCCCCACAGATACCGGCGACCAGCCTTCACCCGGATCCCGCGAAAACGGTTCCGAAAAGCATGCCGCCCACCGACAAGGACAAACCTGACAGCGTCGCCCACCCCCCACCAGGAGGGCAATCGACCACCAGGCTGCAGACGCCGAAAACTATTGTGGAGCCGAAGTCGACGCATGCCGAATCACCCGTACGGAAACCCCCGTATCCACCCGCGCGCGTGAACCGGACGGCAAACCCTCCGGCGACGGCCCCCCGACCACGCTGCTACATGGCCTTTTTTGCCGCCTTCGGGTGTAGGGAATGTCAACGTGTGACCTATCTGCTGAACTATCTCCGTCACATGCACCCAACGCTGACGATCAAGGAGTTCGACCTGCACGACCGCAACAACGCCATCCTGTATGAAGCGGTCGCGCGGCGCTACCGGATGCCGGCGCGCAACCGCCTGGTGCCCGCCACGACCTTTATCGGCGATCTGTATTACCAGCAGGATGCCATCACGCTGCGCAACTTGAACCGGGCGCTCGCCAGGTATGAAGAGAAAGGCACGACCTGCCCGTGGGAGGTCAGCGCGCGGGAGCTGGACGCCGCTCGCAACAGCATCACCCATCGCTTTCTCACCTTCGGCCCATTGACGGTATTTGCGGCCGGGTTGCTTGACGGAATCAATCCCTGTGCATTCACGACGCTGGTCTTCTTCATCTCCTATCTCTTTTACGCGGGCAAGCGCGGAAAGGAGATCCTGCTGATCGGATCGGCGTTCACGCTGGCGATCTTTCTCACCTACTTCCTGATTGGGTGCGGCATTTTCGCCTTCCTCAAATACCTGGATCGGTATGCATACCTTTCCCAGGTACTGACCTGGATCATCGCCGGATCGGCGATCGTGCTGGGGGGCATCAGCCTGTTCGATTACGTCAAGGCGCGCCGCGGACGCCACCAGGAGATCCAGTTGCAGCTTCCCGGCATCCTCAAGCAGCACATCCACCGCACCATCCGTGCCAGCATGCACACCTATGTCTACACGCTGACCGCCTTTGCCGCCGGCGTGATCATCTCGGTACTGGAGCTGGCCTGCACCGGTCAGGTCTATCTGCCGACGATCAGCTTCGTCACCAGCCAGCCCGAGCTGCGCGCCGCGGCGATGGCCTTCCTGGCCCTGTACAATTTGATGTTCATCATCCCCCTTGTCGTCGTCTTCATCCTGGCCTACCGGGGCAGGACCTCCGCGCGGCTGGCCGACTGGTCCAAGCGCCACCTGGCCGCCGTCAAGCTGGGCACCGCTGTGCTGTTCATCGGATTGGGCCTCTTTCTGCTGCTGAATCCGAGGATATAGCCGCTCCCCGTTCACGGCTGTTCCGAGATCGGTTTCTCCTTCGGGCTATACAGGAACAACCGTGACACCAGGCCGTCGGGCTGGGCGGCGGCGCCGGTGCCGGTGTGGACGCGGATGGCGATGGCATTCTTCTTGCCGGGGACCAGCGCGCTGCTGATGTCCACGTCCAGCGCGTTGGGGCGCTCGTAGGGCTCGTGGTATTCCCGGTGGCCGATATACTTGCCGTTGACCCAGACCCAGGCTTCCGGCTCGATGGCGGCGCAATACAGGTAGACCTTTTTGCCCTTCGCCGACGCGGGCGCGTCGAACGCCATCCGGTACCAGAGGGCGCCCAGGTAGGGGTAGCCCTGCGCGTCGCAGCCGCCCGCCACCTGCCGGTAGAACGGCATGGTGGTGAGCACGGTCGTCCAGTCGTCGTCCTTCAGTCCGGGGGCGGACCAGAGATCGTAGCGACCATCATCGCGCGGGTCGAGCTTGCACTTGGCTTTCTCCGGCAGGATAACCACCATCTCGCCGGTTTTGCCGGTAACGGCGTCGGCCACCTTCTGGTAGTAGTTGCGCCGGGAGACGGAGCCCCAGTAGTAGTAGCCCCAGGAATCGCCGTCGGGCCGCGGGTCGAAATAGCTGTGGCTGAGGGCGGTGGCGGGCGCGCGCACGTCCAGCATGCGCTGGGCCTGTTTGGCGGCTTCCAGGAAATTCGCCTCGAACTCGGCACGGTTCATCGCCATATACGCCTTCAGGTGCTCGAGGGTGGCACGGTCGGCGACGACGTGCTTGCTCGCCAGGTCGTTGCCTTTCGCCAGCGTTTCCGCCTGCACGATATCCTTCTCCAGCCGGTCGAGCAGCGCCGGCGAGTAGACGTAAGGCAGGATGCGGTCCTCGTGCCCGAGCCACGGCGTGGTTTCGAAGGTGTTCTCCAGGTCTTCCCAGAAGGCCATCGCCGGCGCGGCAGCGGGGCCGTACCAGTTGGTGAAGAATTCGTTCATCTCCTTCTTCATGTCGAGTTTGGTGTCCCACATCATGCGCGTGCGCAGGTAGGTGGGGAAGATGCCGCTCTCGCCGCGCACGGTGCGGCCTTCGTCCTCGAAGCCGATTACGCCCCACTGCTTATACAACAGCATGTCGTGCGCATGCTTATGCGCCAGCGGGATGGGCGCCCCGCAGCCGGCGAGCATGAAATACAGGTAGTTGTACAGGTAGACGTTCTTGTACATCTTCGCCCACTGTTCGAGCATCTGGCCCTGGCGCAGCGTCTGCCAGCTCAGCGGATTATCGTAGGCGTGCATGGTGTCCGACCAGATGGCGGCGAACATGATCCACACCTTCGGGTCCGGCGTCACGCTCACCGGCGGCACGTTGCGGTTGGCATAACCGTTGGTGGAAACATAGCGGTCGGGGAACTCCTTGTACACCTCCGCCGCCACCTTCTGAATCCAGGTCATCCACTCGTCGGTGGTATTCAATTCGGCAACCACGCCCAGCCGGCCGCCGATATCGACCATGCCCAGGTTGCGCTTCATCGTCTCCGGGGTGAAATCGACGGGCGCGCCGTCATCCGGGGCGATACCGTAACCGGGCGCGTCCGGATTCTTGCGGAAATAGTCCTTGACCACGTTCGCGACATAGTCCACCGACTCCTGGCTGCTCAGGTTCGGCATGTAGGGGTGCGGCTCGCCGGTGGCGGTCTTGCCGAACACCTTCGCGTATTTCGGGTTGTTCACCTCCGACGGTGGGGGGAGGACCGAGCGAACGGAGCTGTCGCCCGGAATGGCGATAATATTGCCCGCCGGGTTGGCGCCGTTGCGGATCTTCCAGCGATATTCGAGGGCCGCCTGCTCGGCGGATTGCGTCCACCACCAGTTGCGCAGCTTGAAGTCGGGCTTGCTGAGGCTGTTCCGGTCGCCGGTCTTGATCGTCGCGCTCTTCGGCACGAAATCGCCGAAGTCGCCGGGCATGTACCAGCGGACGCCCAGGCTATTCAGAAAGGCGTAGACCGCGTATTCCGTGCCGTGGTAGACCGGCTCGTCGTTGCCGGCGAGCAGCAGGCGGTTGCCGCGGGTGATGATGACATACCCCTCTTCCTCGCGGTCAGGGGTCTGGCCGGAGGGGATCTTCGCGTCAAACTCCTTCGTCAGCGCGCCGCGGCCGACGAGGATCAGGCTGCCCGCGGGCGCCGTGTCATCGCCGACGATGGGCAGCTTCGCCCCGGACATCTTTTCCAGGTAGAGCTGCAGGTCGTGCGCCGCCATGGCAATTTTGTTCGGCGCCAGCTCGGTCTTCGGGTCGCCGGAGTTGGCGCCGTATTTGGCATCCAGCGCCTCCTTCGCAACCACAATCGTCGCCTTCGCGGCGCCGTTTTCCACCAGCGTGATGTCCGCCAGGCAGGCGCTCGACAGCAGCAGGCCGCCGAGCAACAGGGCTAACCAGATATGCGTTCGCATGTGACACCCTCCTTAGGGGAAGCAGCAATCAATAGCAGAATAGTTCGCAGTGGGATGGAGAAATCCTCTCTTCTTTTACGGTTCGTTTGTGCAGGGATATATTTGTTTACCTAATTGATCGCTAAAATCTTTATGGAATCTTTATACCTCGACCCGAAAAAGTATTGACAACCCGCAATCCGTTTGGTAAAATTAGGATAGCAAGCACATTCCGGCATTGTTTCAGTACCATACGAGCGGTCTTTTCACTGATACGGGAAATTGATTCACGGCCTCCGGCACGGTTTCGCTTCGGATTCCGGCCGCGCCGTGTTAAAGGGGATGTGGTGTTTTCCTTCACACGGACATGGATCAGGATGCTCCTGGTGATCACGGCAGGCGGCTGGACCGCCCTGCCGACTTTCGCGCAAGCCGGCGCGCCTCCCACCACGCCTCCGCCGATCACCACCATTCCCTCCGATGGCTTCAACATGAAGGTGGTGGAGCAACCGACGCCCTACTATGTGATAACCACCCTCGACCCGCCGGTATTCAACTGGTTTGCCGGCACCTTCACGAATCTTCCTACTGATAAGGAAGTCACTATCGGATTAAACATGAATGCTATGGACCATACGATAAATAATGCGGATGTCTCAAAATGGGTAGGTTTGAAGACCGTAATGACTTATACCGATCCCAACAGATTAGAAGCATATGAATGGTTCGAGAAAGACGAACAGGGTCGGTGGGTAAGCGGTGATTCATATAAAATCGGAGATAATAAATATGCCGGTACCGGTCAAACACCAATACAGAGCATGATCCCAGAAAGGTTTGCAATTCAATTTCTCTCCCCGGATGGAAAGTATTGGCAACCTTGGCGTGAAGTAGACAGTGCCGAGTCAGTAGCAAGCCTCAACATCTTTCGCATCAAACAACATTTTGATCTACCGACTGCCACCATAGCTATGCGTATACCATTTACTTACACTGTTCAACGGCAAGTCATTTCACATTTAAATAAAGCTTATCCGAAACGAGTCCAATGTCATTCAATTGGCCATACCCCGCAAGGACGCGATCTAATTATCCTTGAAGTTAATCCCAAGAGAATCGATAAGTCTAATCCTACCGTTCTTTTACTTGCGCGAGAGCACGCGACGGAGCAAGACGCTAGTTGGGTGACAAAAGGTGTTTTGGATTATACTCTCACACACCCAGAACTAGATAATATTACCTGGCTCGTTATTCCTTTATACGATCCTGATGGTGCATCAAACTCAACGTTCGATTCTTTGACAAACCGATGGAGTGATAATCCAACGCCTGTCCCGACCGAGGTATATACATACGCACGCTGGTTAGTCGACAGGTATAATTTAGGTCGCACCATTGATCTAGCCGTTAGTTTGCACAACATTGAGTGTACGGAAGGGACTCATATCGAGTCACCGACTATTCGTAGTAATCAACGTGAATTCGGATTAGCATTTAATACTCGTATTTTTAAGCATTTAAGCGATGAAGGATATCTAGTCGGTCGTCATGAGCCATGGGAATACTCGTTATCAAATTTCCGAATGCATGGTTGGTGTGCACTACGCTTACATGCTCTCAATCTAGCATTCGAGATCAATTCACGTTATCCGACTAAACAGTTAAATTTAAAACGAACTGAGATGATCGGATACATTCTCGCTGATGAAATCGGCAAGTTTATCAATAGTCAGGAAGGAAAGATAAATCATGATATCCTTCTAGACTATTTACGGCAACATATTTTGGAACATGAGCACTGGTTGCGCGAGACGGCAGCTACTCATGGTCAATCAGAGCTTTACAATCTGTTTATTAATGCCTTCTGAGATCATATGAAGGTTTGTTAAACCAATCTTGCATGAGAGGAGGTGTTCGCCTTGATTAACACAGATAAACATCATCGGTCTGTTGTATATCGATAACGAGATCCGATCTTGTTTACTGGTGGGTTCCATTACTTCATCGACGACAAATCGTAACAGTAAGAGCAAAATTACCAGGATATATTAATATCTCAACCCAGTCATTGCCAAAGTAAGTCGAAGAAGTAAAGTGCACTGAGACAATTCGATCGCTCGGAAGTGATGGAGCATCCATCTCTTCCAAATCAAGTCTTGGGATTCACATATCTCTCTATAAGGAGGAATTGACCATGCGCTCGATCCTATGCTGGGCAGTAGTATGCCTACAATTTGTTGTCTTTTGTTCTGTTGCCACCGCAACCAGATATAAAGGGTGGACTGAGAATACGCAAATCTCCTTATCAGTTAACCCAAGTTCTGTGCCGGGTGGAACGACTACAACTGTTACCTGGACATTAACTGCAGGTGGTGGCAATGGGGCGATTGTTGCGAATCAGGGTACCTATACAATCACTGGAGTAAAAATTGATGCTGCCGGTAATACTATAGGGACCGTAGCAAGTCCGAGTTTCACTTTAGCTGATAATGGAACACAGAACGTCACAACTAGTGAACCTAACGGACAAGGCGGCCTCCTTCCGGGACCGGGAAAATATAAGTATACCGTATCATGGTGTAGACGTGTAGAAGGCACCACATTTGAAAATGTAGCTTCGACTTGTTATATAGTTGTCACAGGAACATATACGCTCACCATTGTACCAACGTCGGGAACAAATATCTGTGGCGATACTGTTGACAGTAGAGCCTTTAAAGTATTGGTCGAAGAATATGTTAATGGCGCCTGGCAGGGTAAACAGGGGGTATCTGTAACTTGTAGTTCAGGGACAAATAATCTGTCAACATCGCCTCCTACTGCAAATACCACTGATGTGAGCGGTTATACCGGCCCAGGATCGGTAAGGTCTGCATATGCCATCGACAATGGCACCGACGAGACCGGTACTCTTCAAGCAACGGCGACAGTTAATGGAGAATATCTTAGCGACACACAAAATTTTACCTTAGGTCATCTTGTCATCACGGTAACCTTTGCAAAACCTAAATTATATTTAGGGACCTCAGTTACCACAAATAAATCAACAGATACAACCATCAAGGTTACAGGTGCAGGACGGAACGCTTCTGGAACTGTGGCAATTAGCGCTTCAGGCGGAGGCTCAATTCTGTCCAGTGGGACTCTTGTCAATGGTGAGTGCGTGAAAACGTTAACCGCAACCAGCGGTAATGTGAATTGCACCGTGACCGTTACGATGGGAAATGCCAGCGACGATGCGGTTGAGCCTATATATGTACCGGATATCATGAACTTCGATACAAATTTGCCAAAAAGCGACAATCCGATATACCCGACAGTGTCCGGAAGTATCAAAGGAAAAATTACCGGTGTTACAGCACAAGGGATTCCTGATGCCCCGATGGTGTATGCAATCTCAGGCGCCGGTGGTGCCGAAAATACCCCGAATCCCTCAACAAATCTCTTTACCGACGAGGGAGGTGGTTTTCAATGGACAGGATCAACCGCAAGGCCAACCGCCACTAATGGGCAAAGTTATGGCACGATAACTGCTACCGGAGGAACTCAAGCTGAAGGACAAGTGTCAAAAAATGGCCCGTTGGTTTATCAAAGAGAACACGCCTATACCGTTTCATGGAGTTGGGATGATACCCAGGATAAATATTCAGCAACAGTAGGTGATTGGCAAGGCAGTTGGGGTGCAACGGTTGTTAAAACAGAATCAGGATGGTCAGCTTATGGGACTTGGCAGTTTGCTGAGTGGTAATATAGGGGTAACTGCTGAATCTGGATGCTGTTGTAAATCAAAATGTAATTGATTACAACTACGCGGTTTATGGCATTCTGGTCAACAACAGTATCCAGGTTCCTTGGCAATTAATTGTTATATCGCGTGGTTTGACAGGATTTACCCGTGAATGGGATTATGGATTGCTCACAGTCGTTTCAATTCGACACCGTTTACAGGTTGGTTTTTTACCGATGAAGCTTCATAGAGCCGCTTCGCAGTTATTAAAGGAGAGAACGATGAGATGTTTTATGACTGGCATCGTATTGTTTGTGCTAATAGTCTTAGTCGGTCGCCTGGAGGCGCAAGAGATGACAGTGGTTGCCAATGCAAAAATAATTGCTTATTGCATTGCACCGTCTGAAATTCATCTCACAAATTCAGTTGCCATTCCCGTGGGAATATCCTTGACAACAGGGGAAGGCGCTCAAATTCCGAAAAAAGTTACCTTTCATACTAATCTAGGTTCATTTAATAACACTCAGAACAAATCAGTTGAGGTTAGTGTTGAGTATGGAATGGCATGTTGTAAGTTATTAATAAATAATACTGATGTAGATAATGCTAACAAAGTAACACTATGGGTCACAAGCGATGAAGCGGTCCTCTGTAATACTACGATTGATCTCAGGAAACCGCAAAAAATATCCATCATCGGATATTCACCAAGTATATTTGCTAATAGCAAGCAACTAGGATC
>Ga0315284_10015813_pt1 | contig 10722 bp, 17 predicted proteins | sample YL17G09_16_MG_FD_203696 | JGI IMG/M metagenome (GOLD analysis project Ga0315284, IMG submission 203696) | Sediment microbial communities from Yellowstone Lake, YNP, Wyoming, USA - YL17G09_16 | ecosystem: Environmental > Aquatic > Freshwater > Lake > Sediment | place: USA: Wyoming | collected...
CGGCAGCAGGGGAAGCAGCGGCTGCGAAGACCCTGGCCGTTCCAGCGGTTCCGTCGTTGACGATGGGCCAGCGCATCGTCATCAAGGGGACGGAGGTGTCCTTCTACATCCCGCCGACAGGCGTGACGGTCATCCCCGAGGGGAATGACCCGAACACCCCGAACCCGGTCTACGTTCGCAAGGCGCTCACGCTCGAACGGCTTGAGTACGCCGTCCTCCTCGATGAGAGTGGGACCAAGCGGTACGTCCGTGGGCCCGTGGTGGCGTTCCCGACGCCTACCGAGTCGTTCATGGAGAAGAAGAACAAGCAGGGGAGGCTCATCCGTAAGGCTCGTGCGATCGAGCTCTCCCCGCTGAACGCCATCTACCTGAAGGTCATCGCGGACTTCGAGGAAGACGGGAAGAAGTACAAGCTGGGCGATGAGCTCTTCATCTCTGGCAAAGACGCGCCGATCTACTACCTCCGCGAGGAAGTGGCAGTCATCCAGTACGACCGGAATACGCTTCACTGGTCGAAGGCCATCCCCGTCGGGGAAGGTCGGTACGTCATGGAGAGGTTCACCGCGAAGATCAACACGGTGAAAGGCCCTGCGCAGGCGCTGCTCGACCCGCGTAAGGAAGTCTTCATGAAACGCCCCTTGACGGAACGTCAGAGCTCTGACTGGTACCCCGGCAACCAGGAAGTGCAAGAGTACAACGCCCGTCTACGGAAGCTCGCCAATCAAGCCGCGGCTACTCGTGGCGCGCTCACCGAAGGAGATGTGGAGGCGAACTTCCCTCGTGAGCAGAAGACGAAGGGGCTCATCGCGTCCATGGCCGTCGCCGCGGGTAGTGCGATGACGTCGAATGCCGCGAGCTACATGATCGCGGACTCGAGCCTGGTGTCCAAGGAGCAAGGGTTCATGGGCGATGACTTCACTCGTGAGGGTGAGAACGTCGAGCCGCGGTCCGTGACCCTGGATTCGAAGTACCAGGGCGCCCCTGTGGTGAAGGTCTGGACGGGCTTCGCGGTTCTCGTCGTGGGCGAGAGCCTTACCCCGGACGGCCCTCCACGGCAGCGCGTCGTGAAGGGTCCCGCCACCATCCTGGTGGATTGGGATGAGACCTTCGAGGTGATGGAACTCTCGACGGGCAAGCCCAAGTCGTCCGAGAAGCTTCTGCGCACCATCTACCTCCGCACCGACAACAACCAGGTCAGTGACTTGGTTACCGTTGTCACCGCGGATCACATCCCGGTCTCCCTTCGTCTGGGGTACCGCGTGAGCTTCGAGGGTGACTCCTCCAAGTGGTGGGCGGTCGAGAACTACGTCAAGTACCTGACCGATGAAATGCGGTCCTTGCTCATGGGGCAGGTCCGCAAGCTTCGGACGGAAGCGTTCAACGCCAATGCGACCGACATCGTTCGGGGCATCATCCTGGGCGCTGGGGTTGATGGTGCCAAGGGGCGTCTGTTCTCGGCCAACAACATGCGGATCACCGACGTAGAGGTGCTCGGCGTGGAGATCCTCAACCCAGCAGTCAAGGCAGCGATCCAAGAGAGTGAGCTGGCCGTTGTCACGACCAACATCGCGCTCAATCAGCTCCGTCGCGGGCTGGAGGTTACGAAGGAGCGCGAGAGCATCATCAAGGACGAGGCCGAAGTGCGCGCCTCCACCCAGATGCGGAAGAACGAGCTCGCCATCGAGGTCGCTGACTCCGAGGTCAAGGTACTCTTGGCCAAGTACGTCAACGACCTCAAGGCCCTCGACGACAAGGCGAAGATTCAGTCCGCGGCGGAGCTGATGAAGAACTTCGACTTCGACCAGGAGCTCGCACGCAAGAAGCGCTTGGAAGAGCAAAACCTGCTCACAAAGAAGGCAAGCATGGACCTGGACATCCTGGCCCGTGCGTCTGAGTCGGCGGCGGTTGCAACTCGGTTCGCCGCCGCGAAGGACGGCCTCTCCGAAATCGCGAAGGTCATCGCAGAGAAGGACTCTGTGGTTCAGATGGCCGAGGCCCTCAACATGCAGCGCTCTATCGGAGGTGAATCGTTCTCCGACGCGGTCGGTAAGGTGCTGGGCGGCGTTACCGCCTTCGCTCCTCTCCTGCAGCGGGCTGTCTCCGGCAACGGGCAGCAGCTCCCGGCAAACGGGTCAGCTGAGAAGAAGCCCACCGTAGGGATGTAATTGATCGGTGGGGGCTCCAGAACATCGGGGCCCCCGCCGCTTATTTTTTCCGCTTAGTGTTACGATTCTCTTCCACTTCGAAGATCGCGCTCTCGCAGTCATCCTCTTCCTCATCCCGAGGCCTGGCTGCGATATCTCTGATTGTTTGCAGGACTCGGCTATTGAGCCGTTCTGCTAGTGGCCGTTGCCGTCCGCTAGGGGTACGTACGAGCTGCATGATTACCGCTTCGTGTTTACCCATTTGAATCTCCGTCAGTGTCTTCACCTTCGTCGGGGGTCCGCTTCCGTTTCTCCCTCGCCACCTTTACCCGCCTCATCTCAAATGCGATGAAGCGCACATCATCCATCATGTCCAGGTAGTTGGACATTGTCACTTCGTGCTTCACCGCACGATCACGTTCGTCGGTGTAGAGCGCTGACATCTCTTCACTGTGCTTTTCGGTCAGGCGTGAAATCTCTCGAGCTTGATCTGCTTGCAGGGCGCTCTGCGCCGCCTGGTGTTTGTCCTTCGCACGTAGCAGCAGGTACAGCGCTACGAAGAACGCTACCGCGAAGAACGAGGCCACCGCGGTGATGGGCCCCTTCTCGAAGAGCTCTTGCGCTCGCTCGACTTGGCCTAGGGGGTCAGCGCTCATAGATGTCTTGGTCGTAATTGCGGGGGCTTCCGCAGGAAGTAGGTCGGACACAAAGCCTCCAGCAGCAAGTATAGCCGCAACCCCAACCGGAGGAACGGTGCAACAACTAAAAACTGAAGACATCATCAAGTACGAGGCCGACGAGATGACGACCGAAGAAGAAGTGGCCTTTTTCCAGAAGCTCATCGACACCGGCATGGCCTGGACTCTTCAAGGGCACTATGGCCGCATGGCCGAGAGGTTCATCGACGAGGGGCTGTGTCATCAGAAGGAGAACGACGCGTAACACACCAGACTACGCAGTAAAGCCGACGTAGTGTCGGCGGCGATCAGTCCGGGCGGTTACAAGCTCCGCGGCCTAGCCGCGTCTCTTGACACCGCCTGGCGTCGAGACGCAATCTAAGTGGTGTACCCTCCCTGACGCTGGGGAGGTTTTTTTAGCTCGGCGCTGTTGGCTGCTTCATCAGGTGCGACAGCGACGTCCCCGGGGGCGGCTTGCCCTTCGGCTTCAAGACTGTAGCGAGGACCAGCTTGTTGTCCTTGCCTACGGTCTTGAAGGCAGCAACCGCCGCGGTGTTACCGCTGGCGTCCTTCATCGGGAGGTAATAGCGCCCAGGGGACACGTCCAGCTTGATCGCCTGTGACCGAAGCTGTGCTAGCACGTCCGGAGGGAAGTCCGCGTTGATGCGCTCCTTCAAGCGGTCATCTGCGTGGTCCGCCATCTTCGGGGCGTCGTAGTCTATGAGCCGCGGATCGACTTGAGGGTGATGCTGTTTGGGCGCCGTGAGCCCTTGCAGTGCCATGTTGGTGAGCATGCTGGCGCCCATACCCCAGGGACCGCCAATGCCTCCGCCAAGCGCATCGGAGACCCCGCCGATCATTCCTTGGCGAAGCTTGTCACCCTTCGGGGCCATCGCCAGGTTTAGGACCAGGCTTGAGAGACCTTGGGCCGTACCCGTCGCGGCCCGCGTGGGTAGCGGGGGTTGGGCGTCGGCGCCCTTATAGAACTGCTCGAGTGTCTTCTTCGGGCGAGGCGCATTGAATGCGCTGAGCGCTGCCTGAGAACCTTGGTCATACGCTTTGAGTTGGTGGAACAACGGAATCGGTCGTTCAGAGAACGTCGCCGCTCGGGCGAGCGTACCCTGGTTAGCGGCTAGTTGCTCCTGAGGAAGCTGCGCCATCTGCGCTTGGCCCTTCGGTGAGCTGAGGTGAGCTGTTGCGCGATCAACCCCATAACCAACGACGCCGCGCTGAATGGGCGCTGGCGCTGCTCTAAGAAGTCTCGCAGCTACCCGTCCAGCTTGTTCCTTAAACGTTGGCTGTGGCGCCGCCCCGCGAAACGGCCCGAGCGCCTCGATGGCATGCTTCTCCACGTGCTTGGGAAGCGACTTCTTGTTCTTCGTCGCGTGCTCCCACTCGTGCACCGTCGCCTTAGAGATCTCTCCGCGCGCCGCCTTGGCGTGGAACAGCCTACGCTGAGCCTCGCTTTTGAATGGCATCGCGATTACCGGAAGTACGTAGCGAGTGCGTCATCGGCACCCGCTTGGTAGATCATTGAGCTTTTCTTGACGCGGACCTGAGGCTGGGCGCGTGCTTTGACCTCAGCAGGTTCTTTACGCGGCGCCTTCCCCCCTTTACCTCCAATGGACGCTTCAATCGTCTGCGCTTTCTGCTTCAAGCTCATCGGAGGTTTCGGTTCTGAGCTGCGGAGCTTGCCCTCAACTCCAGGGGACACCGAAGGTTCAGGGGCCGAGGGCTCACCCGGAGAACCCTTCGCCCACTCGACGGCCTTACGCCCCTTCTCTACGACTTTCTTGGCGGCTCCTCCGACTTGACCCGCCACCTGCTTCCCCTTCTCGACGACTTTTCCGGCCCCAGCCATCACCGGCTCAGCGACGCCGCGGTACATCTGTCCCGCGTTTGTGTCAGCGCCCATCAGGTTCTTGTGGCCCTCTACTGCTTTTGTCCCTAGGACGGCCGCTGTCCCCAGGCCTCCAAGGATCTTCTTCTTGTTGTCGTACAGCAGCTTGGCGAGATCCTGCGCATGCCCTACGACCGGGTGTGGCGGCATCGCTACAGGGTCCACGCCCATACCCTGGCGTAGATCGTTCGCTGCCCCGCGGATGCTCCCTCCGACGCCCTTCTGGTAGGCGTTGACGAGCCCGCCTCCCATGAGCTTCCCGCGAGTGTTCATCAGGGTGTGGTGCAGCCCGCCTGCGAGCGCAGCGCCACCCCCGAGCATCAACGCTGTGTTGAGAGCGCTCGAGCCGTCGTCCCGATTGTCGTGCCCGTACTGGCCGTAGTACTCCGCTCCAGGGGGCATGCGCCCGTACGGGTCACCGTACGCCAGCTTGAACTGTGCCACGGAGGCAACCTTCGCGGCAGGGGGCCGCGGCATCTTGATCTGGTTCATACCCATTTGTTTCCTGCCTTGGTTAGCAATGTGTCTGATGTCTGATCCGATACCGCGCTGGTAGGCTTGTGCGATGGGAGTCTTCTTGTCCCCCATCAGCATGCCATGCGCTGCGTGCATGGCGAGCATACCGCCGCTGGCGAGAGCGACGTTCTTCAGCGTGTCCGCTGTGTCGTCGCTCATCGAGTGGCCTGCAGCCGAAAGTAGCGCCGTCGGAATTGCCACAGCCGCCGCAGGGAGTATTGCATTTTGGACGCTACTGACCGCCCGCTGCTGTGTCTTGCGATCGAGTCCGCCCCACAGACCGGGGGGACGACTCCACGGCCACGCGAGCTTGAACTGTTCCGCCGTCTTGTTTTTCATGCGGCTCCCCCGGGGAGGCCATGCTGTTCCCCCACATGTCCTGGCATTGGCCCGACGGCGGGACCTTTGGCTCCGCGATTGTAGTTCGTGATCCCGGTGGGGGCAGGCTTACTTTTCGAGAGGCGATCCATGCCTTCATCCACAGCGGCGCCAGCAAACAGCCCAGCCCCGCCCGGGATCGCCGCTGTCCCCGCGGCTCCGAGAGCTCTAGCTGCTCCCGTTTGAAAGTTTTCACCGCTTGCGATGCTGCCAATGGCTGACCCGCCAGCGGCTAGCGCCATTCCTGGGAGAGTCCCTACAACGGGCACAACGCCAGCAGCTCTCCCGAGCCACTTCATGGCATTCCCACCCCATTTGGCGGCGCGCCCCGCTAGCGCGCCCCAATTGACAGCTTCCTTCGTCAGCCCGTAGGCCCCAAGAGCGGCGTACTCGCCGTGGTCGTACGCCGCCTTGGTGAGGTCAAACATGCAGGCAGTATAGGGGAGAACGTCTCCCCCTGCGACTACCGGTTACGGCCTTTACCGAAGAACGGTGCCTTCGTCGCGGCAGGGGCAGGGGCCTCTTCCACGACGGGGGCGGCTACCGGCGTCTCCTCGGGTACCGGGGCGGGCTCCTCGACAGGGGGAGCTACGGGCTCCGGCACCGGCTCAGGCACTACGACAGGCTCAGGCGGCGGAGGCGGGGGAGGAGGAACTACGACCGGCGCGGGAGGCGTGACGGCGACAGCTGCGTCGGCGACGGAGTATTTCAGCCACCCGACGTTCGTCAGCTTGTCGAGGCCTTCCTTGAGCTGGCGAAGCTGGGCGTCGGTGACATCGACAGCTTTTGTTTCTTTCGCCGGGAGGGTGATCGTGATTATCGAGGGATCCCCTACGATGATCGAAGATGCGAACGTGCTGGTAAGCGTCAGCTTAGGCATGGGTAGATCCTTTGGTTGTACGAATGGTGCAGGTTTTACAGGGCTCATCGTACCGGCGCAAGAGGTACAGCAGGAACTCTTTCAAGTGTTCGCGTCGGTACAAATCCGCCAGGGGTATTCCGTTTTCTACCGCGTGGTCGATCAGGTTAAAGAAACGATCCACCCTCTCTTCGGGAGCTAGTGAATCGTCTTTCCACGCGTAGATTCCGTTGAGGGGCACGCAGAAGTATAGACTACTTTTCTGGCTTCTCCGTCAATGGGATGGGGAAAAGGAGCTCCCAGCACTCAGGTGCTTTCAGTACGATGCCGAACTCCTTCAGGGCCTCCCCAGCAGCAGCGTCATCGTCGATGATCAGGAAGTTGTTGTCCCGATTCTCCAGCCCTTGTCGGAAGTTCAGTAGCTGTTCCCGCTTGTACTCCGCGGCGTTGAGCATGTTCCCGTTTGGGCGCATCAACAGGAGCGTGTCCGGCAGCGTGATGTTCAGCTTCTCCAGGAGCCACCGCATCGTAGCGTCCCGCAGGTCCTCGTGCCGCCCAGTGAGGATGACGAGGTCGTACTTCAAAGCCTGTAGCTGCTCGAGGACTCGCTCTGCCCCGGCTACGACAGGATCTTTTATGACCCGGTCCGGAGATAGGAACGAGTCCCAGTCTTTCGGCTCCTTCTCCACGAAGTGCGCTCGGTGGGCATTGTCAGCGAGGGTCTGGTCTAGATCTAGAACGATGAACATGGTCAACCTTTGACTTTCTTTTTACGGCTTGCGTACTTCTTCTGGTGCTTACGAGCTTGCGCCAATCGCAACTCGCGCTCTTCCGGGGTCTCGTTCTTCAGTTTTTCGGCGTATCTCTCTCGGTAGTACTTCTTCGCTTCGTCGTGGTTCCGACGGTACCATGCTCTCCACGCCGCCCGGGATCTAGCTTTTGTTTCTTCTGGTTTTCCCACGAGGGCGCTCCTTCTGGACAGCTTTGTGGAGTGCCTGCGCCGCGGACAACAAGGCGGTCTCCGCGTGCACGAATTGAATCCTGTCAGCCGTCGTCTTGGTTGCGTTGGCGCGCTCTTGCCATGCTCCAAACGACATGGCCGCCCGGATCAGCTTCTGTTCAGGGCTTAGCATGCGGCATCTCCTCAAGGAGTTCGCGGGTTGCCCACTCGAGGGGAGCGCCCATTGCTTCTTTGAAGGGCAGATCTAACTGGTTACGGTACACGCCGCCATCAGGGAAACGCAGCTCCCAGAGCGTCGAGCCGGTGTTGGTCTTGCCCGACAACCAGTGCTTTCCTTTGTGCTGCCACAGTGCGTCCAGACCTACAGCCCACGACGGCCAGTTACTCGGGGTCACGTTTTTCCACATAGGTTCTCCTTTACCGCGCTGGTTAGATATTCTATCGCTCTTTGTAGCGTCGCCAAATCGTCTTTGAAATGACCCAACCCTAAATTACAGTTGGTGCACAACAGGCCACGAAAGTGTTTAGTAGCGTGATCGTGATCAATGCTAAAGCGGGCGTATGCTCCGCTATCCTTCGTTCCGCAGATGGCACATGCCCCTCTCTGCTTCTCTAGTTGGACCGTGTATTGCGCTTCTGTGACGCCGTATTTACGGAAGCGCAGGTACGCCGCTTGGCATGGAGCGCAGCGCACTTGCCCTACAGCGCACATTTTTCCGCAGGGCACTTTGTCCCCTGGACCGGGGCACGAACGATCCGCACGTTTCAAAAGTGTCCTGAGGTAGTCCGTACGCGACGACTGTTTCTTCACCATGGGGAACGCTAATACTCCCCAGGGTAATCAGTGTCAATCGTTTTCAGGCTGACGCAACATTTGCCGAACCTGCTGGTTTAGCTGCTCTTTACGGGAGCCCATTTCATCGAGGTACTCATCGACGCCGTACCCCGGCTTCCGAAGGCCCGTACGCTCCAGGAGTCCTTGCGGAGCCCGCGTGGCGAGGTAGCGCTGGACCAGCACCTTCCGCTCATCCTCAGGCAACGCTGCGTGGCTCTTGTAGCGGATCCCTCGTCCGATGACCTGCTTCAACTTCTCCTGATTCCAGTGTGGCTCGAGCAGCTGGATGAGACGCGTTCCCTTGAGGTCAAGGCCCTCGCCGCCAGCGCTCGACAGAAGCAGAGCTTTCAGCTTGTTGTCGTTGTAGTCCTTGACCATCTGGTCGCGGGTCGCCCGGGCCATGCTCCCGGTGAACGACCCGTGCGGGATGCCAAGTTCCTCGAGCTTCTTCTTGTACGGGTCGATTCCCGACTCAAGGTAGTGCGAGTAGACGATTGCCTTGGCGTTCGGGTTCTTCTCCAACATCTTCTGGAGCTCCTGAACGGCACGGTCAATCTTCGGCTGGTTCGCTGGTTCGACGCTGGTGTCGAACCCCCGGGTCGTATTCGAGATTTGCCGGACACCGCTCAGGAATGAGTTGAGCTGCTTGGCCTCCGCTTTCGTGGGCGGGAGGTTCTGCAGAACTTTGTTCCGCACCCAGCTTGGTTGATCCGCGGTCACGTGCGAATAGAGCTTCATTTGCCCCGAGGTCATCGGTACGCGGACTGTCTCGTCTTCTCGTGTCGGGAAGTTTTCCGTGCTCCCGGGGTGGTAGTCGACGTACTTGTCGAGTGCGTGCTGAAGGTACCCGGTGCTCCGAGGGTTGAGGCGTGTTTGGTACGACGCCGGGGTACCCCTCAGGCGGTCCCAGAGCCCTCGTTTGTTGGGTACGTCCATCAGGAAGCGCTGGGTAAACGCGTCGGGGTCTTCGGGAAGGATTGACCGGCCCGCTACGAAGTTGATCGGCCCCGCGACGTCAGAAGGATGGTTGTAGAGGAGTGACCCCGTAAGGGCGAGTCGCTTCTCCGCAGGAGACGCCTTGAGCCCCGCTCGAGCCTTCCCTGCGTTTCTGATGCGATGCGCCTCATCAACGATCAGGAGTGGTTGGTGCAGCCCCGCCCCTTCGTTTCGTGCGACCCCTTCGATGCTCTGTAGGTGGGACGGCAGCGGCTTGTTCGTGTGAGCTTTGATCTCCTTGCTGTAGTTCGACTGTAGGGCTGCAGGAGTGACTACGTCGGACGGAAGACCGAGCGCCTCCTGCACCGCGATGCTGGTCAACGTCTTTCCAGAGCCGAGTCCGTGCGCAGCTACGAGTCCTGGCTGGTCTTCGTCTTCCATGCGGTCTACGACCCGCTGCTGGTGGGGCTTCAGCTTCGTGGTGAGCTTGGCGATCTTGAACCGCTCAAGCATGCGCGTGTTGGTCATCGGTTCCTCCGCCACATACGGTGCAGGTGCCCTCTGCGTGCCCCAGGCTCACGTTGGCCTCCGTACGCAATACCGGCTCCTTCGTTCCTGCGTCCAGGTACAGGGTAGCATTCCCCTGGATCTCCACGTACGACGTTTCGATGCGTCGCCCGTCAGCGTACTGCACCAGGAATGACGTCTTCTTGGGGAGACGTTTGATCGAAATCTTCTTGACCTTCTCGTCTCCTACCGAACGCTTCGTGCGCCTAGGACTCATCGCCTACCGCCTTGTACAGTTCGTGGAGCCCGAACGGTTTACTCAGTAGCTCCGCGGCCACGGTCTTCTTAGCTCGGATTTCCGCGGCATTCAGCACACCGGACATGATGACCACCCGGATTCCTTCCAGGTACCCTCCGAGGCGCAGCACCTCGAGCATCTCGAGCCCATCGCTGTTGGGCATGGAGATGTCGGTCAAGAGAACGTCGGGCTGGTGCAGAATGAATCGTGCCGTGCCGTCCACGCCGTCTTCTGCTTCGAGCACGGTCCACCCGTGCTTCTCCAAAGCCAGGTGTACGAACTTTCTGATGGACTCGTCGTCATCGACGACCAGCACGGTTTTCACCCCTCAAGTGTAGGCCTTCCCGCCCGTAAAAGCTGGCCCTTTTGGGTATAAGCCCCTGAACCAAAGGAGGCTGCATTGACGATCCACATATCGAAGGACGGAACGCCGACCCTGTTCGACGGTCCGAAGGCAGTCAATTTTTTTCGCATGAACGCCCTGCTCAGCGGCATGCGGTTGGAGCTCCGGTCCGGGATGAAGCTGTCCCGTGGGCCGTCGTGCTTCACTCGTGTGAAGAAGGAGTACGGCCTCAAGGGTAACAAGCAGAAGTTGATCGAGCAGTTCGAGAACCTGGTCGCAGAAGAGAACAAGAAGATGACCTACGTAGGAGGTTCACATTCCTAACTGGTGCGAGAACATCCTGAAGGTTGAAGGTCCTGCGAAAGAGA
>Ga0315284_10015814_pt1 | contig 10722 bp, 9 predicted proteins | sample YL17G09_16_MG_FD_203696 | JGI IMG/M metagenome (GOLD analysis project Ga0315284, IMG submission 203696) | Sediment microbial communities from Yellowstone Lake, YNP, Wyoming, USA - YL17G09_16 | ecosystem: Environmental > Aquatic > Freshwater > Lake > Sediment | place: USA: Wyoming | collected...
TATATCTTCTGCCAACTTTTTCTCAACATAATATTCACTTTTTGCCACAACTGGTGTATTCTCATCAACAGTTCCAGAAATATTATAACCAGCAAGTACAGAAGTAAATATAATTGGCTTTTTGCAGAGTATAACATTTTCAGTTCCTTTCACATTTATACTGAAAGAAAGATCTGGATTATCTTTACACAGATCAAGACCAACCATACCAGCCAAATGAATTATAACATTGCATCCATTGGTTTTCGCTTTTAAACTTTTCATATCTGTTATGTCATCACCAATCTCCTTGTCAAATTCTACAAAATCGATACCATTCTTACTCATCATATTACATAGATGAGATCCTATATAACCTCTACTTCCCGTTACTAATGCTAACATTCCTTTTTCTCCTTTCTTTCACTTTATTTATTACACCAGTTTTTAACATCGCAAAAACAATTATCAATATTACTGGGAAACCCCAATAAAATATTTCGCTCATTGTCATGCATAAAGCAACAACTAAACAAGATATTACTGAAACAATAAGTTTTGACCTCTTGGCATATTTGTATATTATCCATACAGTAATACATGCAGATAATGCAAGCATCGCAAACATACCAACATTATAATTTGTGTATACAGTTCCTTCTTTAGCCCATTCTATTTCAAGAACACCAGAAACGAATTGATTTGAGAAACCAAACAAACAACAAATAATTGTCAAGATCAAAAGAGCAAAAATTCTTTCATAAACAGAAGCAAGTCTTTTCTTCATCGTCTTAATTCTCATATTCATATTGCACCAACTCTCTCATAAAAGGATCATTTTCGAATAGCATTATATAAAACACTCTCCTATCTGGATTTGCTTTTGCAATTAGATCAACATTTTTCCAATATAACTCTGTAAGACCTATACTTGCATCTACTGAAAATGGCGTTGACATATTATAATCGTTTATCAAACTATTTCTATAATTCTCTGTTTCTTTGTCGCTATAATTATAAACCCTACCAATTCCACAATAAGCAACAATATCAATCGATATTATGTCTCTATTTTCATTATCATTATATAATTTTAACAGCGTATCCTCCCTGCTACCAACAAGTGAAATATTAGTAGTAACATTATATAATTTTCCTATGTCTATAACAATATCATGATCGCTAACACTGTCAAAGCTTCTATAAAAACTTTCAGTAGACATATTTTTGTCAAGAGTTCTTCCTATGTCGAAATTAAGTGGAAGTAAGCAAAGTAAAACAAAAGAAGTAGCACATATAAACTTAGGACTTATTCTCCTAACATTGTCAATTCCAAGACCTGCTGCAATAGCTAAAAACGGAAGACAAACAACAGGATGCACTATTGTTAATCCAGCAACACAACCAAAGAAATACAATAAAGGAATAACAATAGCAACTAATAATAATGCTGACTTTCTCCAATCACATAAATACTTTATCATTGGAATTAATGATAGACCAAATGCAACACAGAACAATACAATAGTAGTAAGAATTTTTCCTGGAACCTGCCAAATTGGAAGATCTAACCACCATTGCATGTTATCACTTAAAGTTCCAAAAGCATATTGCAATAATCCAACAGTACTTTGATTTGTCAAATGATAACTTGGGTTTGCATTTGCCATTATAACAGTATAAATATATGGAATTCCAAAAGAAAGTATTATGTATTTCCATTTTCTTCTAAATTCCTTACTTATCAAGAAAAATCCAATAATAGCTGGAGCAGCCATCCAATGCATAGCACAAGTTAAACCACCAAATATTGCTGCGATCCTAAACTTTCCATAAACTAAAGCAGTATATGATGCAGTAACCATAAGAGCAGTAAATACATATACTTCTGGTATTATCGACTGCATTATAAATATATTAGCACCAGCAAGAGCTAACGTTCCAACATATGGTGCCCATTTATTAGCAGTTTGTTTCTTTACTGCTAAATATACCAATACACAAGTTATTATTGCTGGTATAGTTGATAGGAAAAATGCTAACCTAAAACTATCTGATCCACCAATGGGAATCCTAACAGCTAACCAAGCAAGCATTCCATATACTGGAAATCCTGGAAAATGTATAATAGTACCATATTTAGCTGCAAATAAGAAGTCTCCAAGATCACAGTCGAATCCTGACCATGTCATTCCTGGAGTTGTGCAATTTATATATACGGCAGATATAATTCCAAATAATGCTATTTGTTTCCAATACTTTCTTAATAAAACTATCATTTCTTCTTCCTTATTTCTATTTTCTTATTTAAACCTTTGTATAGAGAATTAAACCTTTTAAAAAATATTCCAAAAATTCTAGTCTCCATGTATAAACCTTTAGTATATATATAAAAATCTTTCACTGATGTAAAACTTCTTCGTCCGTCTATATTTATGTACGGATACATCATAGCAAAGAACAGTGATGCAAACAGTATAGTGGTAACCCAAAAAACAATTTTTGACATAGTCATAGTGTCAGACAAATAAATTATGTATGAAATAAAAACATTACCATTAACAAAATTACACACATAATCAAATGATACTCCAAACAATATAAGTATCAATATTGATAATATTAATATCTTCTTGTCCATAGCCTTACCAACTCATATTTCTCATCTTCTATATTGATGCACTTATAATAATATACATCCTTATCTGGATTCAAACTTACCAAAGACATCATTGCTTCCATGTACCATTCCTGAGTACTAATAGGATCAGTCCCTTTTCTGTCTCCAGCCATACTATAATCTGGAAGGATAATACCAATACCAATTAATTTGTCTCTACCCTCACAGCTAACATTGTCATATACGAATTGAATATTAACTGGAATTAAATTCCTGCCATTTTCTCTATTATAATATTCAACCATAGGAGCAACATGTCCACCAGTTGTATCAGACATCATTCCTCCATCCCATGGAACAAGTTTTAAACAAACTATCAAAGATCCATCATCAACAGCATCCAATTGAGTTATACATTGTCTAGCTGTTGTTGGATTTTCATCCAATGTTCTACCAATATCGAAATTAATTGGCATTAACAAAAGCATTATTATAGAAAATGCAAATACAGCCTTCCCAAAATATTTTATCTTAATATAACTAATTCCTAAACCCATCATTATAGCAGCAAATGGAACAAATGGTACAAGATCATTATATCGACTGGGATAATCAACAACAGCAATCCAAATTATTGATATAAAAATCATAAATGTAAATGGTGCTGCAACCTTCCAATTTTTTCTTATAATCATAAACATAGGAATAATAGCAAGACCGAACCCAACTATCATAAATTGTATTGAATGCCAAATACCAATACCAATATTCCCTATGCTACCTAAACTATAAGAAATAATTATTGATCGAATAAGATCGACAGCATAAACAGACCTATTTCCTAAAGCTTCCCAATAAAACACTGGAGTAAACAAATAATATGGAACAAATATAGCAAGTGCCGTAACTATCGGAATATACCAATATCTCCTATATTCTTTCGACACTATCATAAATACAATATATGGAATAAATCCAGTCATATAATGACAAGAGATAGCCAAACCACTAAAAAATGTAGACAATCTTGGTTTGCCATAAACTAGAAACATATATGATAAAGTAAATAAGAATGCCATTAACGAATATATTTCTATTATTATCGCCTGAGAGAATATTATATTGCATCCCATAAAAGATGCAGTACCAATCCAAGGAGCCCATCTATCTGTACTTAATTTTCTAATAATAGCAAAAATAAGTATCGATGTCAAAAATGCTGGAATAACAGAAAGCCAAATAACTAAATTACCTGCATCATTTCCTGGTAGCCAATTAGTAATTGGATAACCTAATATAGCATAAAATGGAGCTGGATATCTTTGCTCAAAATATTTAGATATATATAACAAAGATATACTATCGTTGCCAAAACATTTAAATGTTATGTCAGATGATTTGCAAATTAAAAGTATTAGCAGATATAATCCAAAAAATGGAATATGTCTTGAGTACTTTAACAATAATGTTTTCATTTCTTTTCAACCATTACTATAAAATGACTACAAAATCTTCTATCTAATCCTATTCTCTTGAAAATATAACTAACAAGATTATTAAATCTTAAACTGAAGTTTGGCTCTAATTCATAAAATGCAAGAGCGTCACCTATTGCCGATCTCCAATAATATCTCTCACTAATTATGTCAAAATGCCACTTTATTTTTTCCATAATGTCAGATGAAAGAAAATATGATTCTACGTCATCACCTTTCCAATTCTTTAATAATCTTCTAAGAAAAGAAAATATTGGATCGTTATCAACAGATTCCATAATATAAACTGATGCACCTGTTTTTGACACTCTAATTATTTCCATTAATGCTGAGTTATAATCTCCTATGTGATGCATCACACCATTGCTATGAACATTATCAAAACATCCATCTTTAAAAGGAAGATGTCTTCCATCAGCAATTATAAATTCAGTTCCATTATTAATTCTTTTCTTCGCAGAAAGTATATAATCTTTACGATGGTCTATTCCAACCGCATTAATACCACCATTAATATCCAGCCAACTACCACGATCAATTCTATTATTCAATAGCTCCATAAAACCACCGTCACCACAACCAAAATCAAGTTTCATGTTACTTCCTAGAAGTCAAATTTCTTAATACTACACCAGTTTTCTTTTGAATGTCATCAAATGTATAACCATTACAAAGCTCTATAACACACAGTTCATCATTTACTTCAATAACAGCCATATCAGTAACAATAAGATTAACACATTTGATTGCAGTTAATGGATATATACATTTTTTAACTATCTTAGGATGACCATTTTTATCAGTATGTTTCATAACAGCAATTAGCTTTTTAGCACCATAAGACATATCAGCAGCACCGCCTATACCACCTACACCATTACCAAATGACCAACTTGCTAAATCACCATTCTCTGAAACCTGAATAGCACCTAATATAGACACGTCTAAATGACCACCCCTTGCGATAGCAAAAGAAGTAGCACTATCTATAAAACACATTCCATTCTTACGACTAGCCCAATTAGTACCACCATCTGTCAAACATACATCTTTAGTACCATCGTCAGTACCATATCCTATTATTCCATTCTCACCATAAAGAGTAACATCTTTAGCATATTTAGCAACAAGAATTGGAAGACCAAAACCTAGATTAACAACAGATCTTGGTGGAATATATTTTGCCGCAACCATTGCTATTTTATCATCAATATTCATCTGACACCACCACTTGATCAACAAATATTCCAGAAGTAACTATCATATTAGGATCCAACACATCTATCTTAGTATCAACTTCTGCTATAACATATTTTGCTGCCATAGCCATTATAGGATTAAAATTTCTACCAGATCCTCTATATACTAAATTATTAAATGAATCAGCAATACTAGCTCTTATCAAAGCAAAATCTGCAAATAAAGATCTTTGTAACATGCATAATTTTCCATCTATCTCTTTAACTTCATTTGTCTGAAACATAGTACCAATTCCTACTGGAGTATAAAAAGCTGGAATACCCGCTCCACCTGCTCTTATCCTTTCTGCCAAATTTCCCATAGGAAGCATTTCCATTTCAACTTCACCAGCATCTATTTGTTTCTTTGCAACAGACACAACTTTTATCGGAGCTGGAAAAGAACATATTATTTTCTTAACCTGTTTGTTAATAAACAGCTTTTCATGATCGTCAAATGAAGCCACTAACTTGTCTCCACCAGCAGTATTAGCAATTATCGTTAAATCCTTAACACCACTATTAGCCAATTCTTTAACAAGTTTTATAGGATATCCACCAGGACCAGCAAACATCCCAATCATTATAGTTGCACCATCAAAAAATTTCATTTCAATTCTCTCTTTTTAACAACTTTTGCTGGATTACCAATAGCTATTGTCATTTCTGGAATTTCTCTATCAACCAAACTATTTGCACCAACACATGAGTAATTGTTAAGTTTCGCTCCAGGAAGAACAACTGTATTTAATCCAATCAATGCATAATCTCCTATTATAATTCCAGTTTCAACAATCTTTGTCATATTGTTAGGAGACATAGCAGACATGCTTGGTGCTGTAGGAACTGTTGTAGATCCATAAATCTTAGCATTAGCAGCAATTGCAGCATGATTTCCTATTATAACAAATGGCTTTCCATTTATTATTACCTCACCAGCAATGTGCACATAACTACCTATCTTTATCTTTCCAGTAGCACATATGAAACAACAGTTAACATCTATATGAACATCATCACCTAACTCAACATTCTTAGCACCAAATATAGTTACACCTTGATCTATAAAAACATCCTGACCTATTTTCTTTAATTTTGACCTCCAATAAACATTTCTCATAAAGAAACCAAACACACCACGACTCCAGCACCTAGATATTGTTTCAAATATCTGATCTATAATTGGAATCTTGCACAATAATACGGAAATCATACAAACTGGCACTTGAAAGTAATAAGCAACATTACTAGCAAATACTTTTGCATAACAAATCTTTTGACATTCCTTACCAGTATAATCTTTTTCCAATGCTCTTAATATGTATGTTTTAGAGAAAGGACAAAATTTCTTCATTTTTATTCCCTCCTCTTTATTTCTTTGGCTGGCGATCCTGCATATAAGCATCTATCTCCTATATCAGAGTTAACAAATGAGTTAGCACCAACCACAGAATTATCACCTATATTAGCACAAACTAAAGTTGAGTTTGGACCTAAGAAAGAGCACCTGCCTATCTTAGCACCGATCTCACTTATCCTCTGCATTTCTGGAGGAGCAGTAGAGCTATAACTTAAAGGTTTACCATTCTCATCTTCATAAAGATTTGTACTACCAAAAACTCTACATCCAGTGTCTATACAGCTATATCTTCCCATCTTAAAGTCTGGTTTTCCATTTATATATGCACCAGCACCAATATGACAATTTTTACTAAGTCTTATGTCACCTTTAGCACAAACTATACAACAATTATTTTCTAAGAAACAATCATCGTCTATATAAACATTCTTAGATTTAGGAAATATAGAAACTCCAGTGTCGAAGAAGCAATTCTTACCAACAAATCCAAGCTTAGATTTCCAATAACATCCTCTTAAGAAAAATCCAAGAACTCCTCTGTAATACTGCTGGCAAAATAATCCAAACAAAGAACCAATAATTGGAATAAACAAAATTCCTCTAACTACGAAATATGGAAATACTTGAATATGATATATGGCATCAACAATAAAACCACCATCACTTTTGTTTTCTGACAAATAATCACCACTTAATCCTCTTGATATATAATCCTTACTAAACATTCTAAAAGAATCTAATCTTAGTCCAACTATCCTCCAAAAATATGTCCATAGATATTTACCTATATTTGTCTTACTTTGACCACCTTGTCTCTGCTCATATACAAATGGTACTTCAACTATCTTAAGACCACGTTTTTCGCAGTTATAACAAAGATCGAGAGAGTCTTCACCACGACCTAACCAATCACAATTATCTAGCAAAGTATTTTTATGACCAGCAACAAATCTACCAGTTAAGTCTTTTGTCTTAGTCCTTAATATCAACTTAGCAAAAATATTCCCAAAAGAAGAAAATAAAGTGCTAGCACCTCTGTTGCCACCCTTAGCATATCTAGATCCTACGACAAGATCAGCACCATCCATTAAGTGTTGAATCATATCTGGAATAACAGAAGGCGGATGACTACCATCGCAATCAAGAATAACAGCATATTCTTCACAATTTTCTAACGCATATTTAATAGATGGAGACTCATTTCCCTTACCATCTAAAACCCTAGCACCAAGATCTCTCGATATCTCTTTAGTTTTATCTGTGCTGTCGTCAACAACAATAACATCAAAGCCATTAATTGTTTTAAGAGATCTGAGGATATTGCCTATGGTTTCTTCTTCGTTCTTTGTGGGAAGAACTATTGCTACTTTCACTACTACATCATTTCCTTTCCTTTATTTTATGCCCTTCGTAAGACATAATATGTTGAAACACCCAATAGAGCATATACAAGTAATATCCATAACGGAACAGCTCCAGTAAGCATAGCACCAACTAACATTCCAAGACCAACAATAAACGCAAGTGCGATACTACCAACAAACAGGAAAACTCCAACAGAAACAGCCATAGTTATAGCAACAGCAGCAGCAGTTATAAGAACACAAGGACTACACCCTATTTTATTTGCTGCTGTAATAAATTCTGCTTGGAATGGAATATTTCCAGTTAAACAAGACAAATTACCATACCACCAACCAGGACTTGTATTAATAACAATTATTGGAACAGCAGGTCCAGTATATTGTCCACCAGTATATGTAGTAGCATAAGCATCATCATAAAATACAGAATAATTTATAGACCCTAATTCATAAGACCACGCTCTATAATAATATCTCGTACTAACATTCAATTCATTATCATAACATGAAGATGCGTTTCCAAAATACACAAGAGTACCACTATCTGTTGTAGCAGGATATCCACCAGTAGATCTTCTGATTGCAGTTCCGTTAACACCAATTGCTGGGGTCCACTCCAAATATATTCTTGAATTTGTCAAAGCTGTAGCTGTTAAACCAGTAGGAGGAGGTGGTGCAACACCTACTGTAAAACTCCATATGTCACTAGAAGTATTTCCATGTTCGTTATTAGCAACTACTTTCCAATAATAAATATCTGAGTAAGTTAAATCAAACAATTGATAACTGGTAGAGTTTGTATGACCAATATATGTTGGTGGATAAGATGTGTTAAGATATACATCATACCAACCAGTATCAGAACAATTGTCCCAATTTAAATTTGCATTATGCCAATCCATTGACTCACCATTCGCGGGATGCGGATTAATTGGTTGACTAGGAAACCATACTGGTTCTGGATCATAATAAACTGTAACACCGTCACCCTCAAGAGCAGGAATATCTGTAGAATATGCATGATGATTAAGCACATTTCCAGTAATGTTAAATACAGCACCAGTACTCAATGTTCCAACTAATGGAGATATGTCAGATATACTATTATTAGATAAATGCAAAATTGATAAAGATGTTAATGTGTCAAGATATGATACACTAACTATGCTGTTATAACTTAAATTTAGATTTGTTAGAGAAGTCCATTCTTGCATACCACTAAGATTTACTATGCCACTAGTGTTCGCGTCAAATGAACTAACAGTCATAAGATTATGTTTATAAATGTCTCCACTAGGTACACTAACTGCTATTCTAACTGCTGACAAAAGATTAGAATCATTAAATGTTACTACATAATCCTCCAAATAGTTTACTATGACAATACCAGATCCACCAGAAGCACCAGCAGTGTATGTTGTCCTATCAGCTCCACCTCCTCCACCTCCAGTATTTATACCACCAGCAGTAGGTGCCCAAGCACCACCATCTCCTGCTGAAGAAGATCCTCCATTTCCACCTCCATCTACACCTTGAGACGAAGTGTCATAAGGTCCAAACCAAACACCACCACCTCCACCACCAGCATATCCAGTGTCAATTCCAGAAATATTAGAATGATATCCTATTCCACCATCACCATTAGTAGAACCATCAGCAGTAACACCATCTCCACCTGCACCTCCTCCTCCTCCACCTCCATATGTAGTATAAGAAACAGATCCAGCACCTCCATTGTATCCTTGACTTGGAGGATATATCGTATATCCACCATCAGTAGCTGCATATCCTCCAGATCCTCCTCCTCCAGATCCTCCATCCAATCCACCATGACCAGGAACTACAGCTGGAGGGTAACCAGAAAATCCACCACCGCCTCCACCAGTAGCAGTTATATTTCCAAAAATAGAATCGCTTCCATTAACACCAAGACTGGCATTAACTCCTCCAGCTCCTCCGTCTCCAATAATGATCGATATTTCCTCTCCTGGGATAACACCATAACTAGAGTTATAAATAGTTCCTCCTCCACCTCCTCCTCCACCTCCTCCATACCAACCACCTCCTCCTCCACCTCCTCCAGCAACAACTAATACTTCAACAGAGTAAACACCACTAGGAACACTCCAATTGCAACTAGAGTTGAATGTCTCTGGCGAAACAGAAATAGTTTTAATTGTCTCAGGAAAACCATAACTAATACCACCGTCATAGTCAAGAGCATAAGCCTTAACTATATAATACTTTCCAGAAGAGAGACCACCTATCGCTCTCTCAAAAGTACCTACTCCAAAATCTCCATCATTGTGAACCTCAAAATTATCATTAACATTTGGATTTCCAGATGCTCCTTCCATGTAGCAAAATCCTACTCTAGTTGCATTCCCACCATGTAGCTCTACGATACTTCCATTCGCTATAAAACCTATCTCACTAATATTTGTAACAGAGTTTGTAGAAACAATCGCTATTGTTTGATTTGGACATGATGTACCACCTTCGCTATTGATTAAAGTAGGAGGATCAACTCCTCCAACTGTCCAATCAAGTGGAGTTCCATTATATGTATATGTTCCATCAACCTGTGTAAATATGCCTTCACTATATGCATCAATGACCATAGGATTTCCAGTTACCATCTCCAATACAGCTTCAAGAGACGAAT
>Ga0315284_10015816_pt1 | contig 10720 bp, 9 predicted proteins | sample YL17G09_16_MG_FD_203696 | JGI IMG/M metagenome (GOLD analysis project Ga0315284, IMG submission 203696) | Sediment microbial communities from Yellowstone Lake, YNP, Wyoming, USA - YL17G09_16 | ecosystem: Environmental > Aquatic > Freshwater > Lake > Sediment | place: USA: Wyoming | collected...
GACAGAGGGGCTTGGATGGTTGGTGGAGCGTGTTGAGCTCCCCGCAGTGCCTACCCGATTCCAACTTCAGGAGATCGAGAAAAAGATCATCGAGGCAGGTGCCGACCCGAACGACATGGACCTCAAGCTGGTGGCTACGATTTTCCGGCCGCAGAAATTAGCGCCCCCCGGGACCAACATCATCTCCGTAATCGAGCACGGACGACGGAATTTCTACGAGGTCACGCCGGAGCTCTACCAAGCGTTCACGGCGCTGGACCGGCAGCAGAGCAACGTGCTCATCCGCTTGTTGAGTCTGCCAGCGCGGGCGTTGCGAATCGGAGCTACTGGCCTGAGCCCCGAGTTTGTCGTGCGTAACCCGCTCCGTGACCTTTGGACGGCGTTCATGCAGTCGGTGCATAACGTCGCGCCCGGGGCTCAGTTGGCCCTGGGAATCTTTACCATGCTCAAGAGACCGGATCTGGTCTCGGAGTGGAAGAGGGCTGGAGGGGAGCACGCGGCCATGGTTTCGATGGACCGTACCGACCTTCAGGGGAAACTGGCGGACCTACTTTCGAGCCCGCTGAAGTATCGCGCGCGCCACCCCGTAGAGACGCTTCGGATGCTCTCCGAGTACATGGAGATGGCGACGCGCCTCGGTGACTTTTATCTGTCCAAGAAGAAGGGAGCAAAGTCCCGCGAGGCCGCGTTCCAGTCCAGAGAGGTAACCCTCGACTTTCACCGGATGGGTCGGTTAGCCCGGACGGTGAACATGATCGTGGCGTTCTTTGGAGCGAACGTGAACGGTACGGCCCGATTTGCGGAGTTGCACGACCCGCGCAACCCGAAGCAACTCCGGCGCACGCTTCTTCGGGGCCTTCTGGGCCTGACGTTGCCGACCATTCTTCTATACCTACTGAACCGGGACGACGAGGAATACAAAGAACTCCCGCGTTGGCAGAAGGATTTTTTCTGGATGATCCCGACACGGGGCAGTCCGCTCTACAGCGTCACGCACTTCGTTCCGCTTCCCAAGCCCTTTCTGTGGGGGACCGTCTACTCCACCATCCCCGAGCGGATCATGGAGTGGATCGACGAGAAGGACCCCGAGGCGTTCGATCAGTTGGGCAATTCCATCTGGACCTCAATATCGCCCGGCATTCTGCCGACCGCAGCGGTGCCGATCATCGAGTCTTATGCCAACCGGAGCACCTTCACCGGGAGGAGAGTCACGCCGGGCTATCTCGAAGACCTGCCTGTCGAATACCGGGCGAAGCCCTACACGACGGCGTTCTCCAGCGTCCTGTCCAAGGCGCTGGCGAAGATCGGTCTCAGTAAGGTCGGCGGGATCGAAACATCGCCTGTAAATCTGGACCAGATCATCTTCGGTTTCACGGGCGGACTCGGCCGAGCCGTGCTGAAAGCCGGAGAGTGGCTGGTTCCGGGCGGCAATCAGCCGAGCTCTCAACCGTCCGACATACCGTTTATCCGGGCGTTCGTGGTCCGCTCTCCAAACGCACAGTCCGCCAGTGTCGAGCGAATGTACGACCGGATCGAGCAGTTACGGATGAAACGCAAGGCGGTGACGTCTGCGGAGCGGTATCCGGGCGGGCCAGCAGCGGGAGCGAAGCCGCTGACGGCAACCGAGGAGGACGAGTACGACCGGCTGACCTCCGCCGCCAGGGAGTTGAGCGATTACTACCAGGAGACCCGGTTGACCTACACGGCGCGCATGACCCCACAGGAGAAGCGCCGGGAGATCGACCGGCTCACTACAGAGATGGTCCGGGTTGCCCGCGAGGCGCTGTCGCATCCGGCGGCCCGGCGCGCGGTATCCGCCCGCTGACTCTAGCCGGAGACGGCACAGAAGGAGCAAAACCATGTTGTCACCAACGAGGAGAAGTGTATCGGCAGTAATCGCTGTAGACGCGGCGCTTTCTGCCGCTGTTGATCTCGCTGACGAGGCGCCAGTCGGGATTTCGATGTCTGCCGGTTGGAACGCCGCCGCGATCACGTTTCAAATCTCCACCGATGGCGTCACCTTCACCGATCTTTTTGACTCTGGAGGAACAGAGGTGGCGATTTCGTCCGCCAACGTCGCCGCCGGTCGCTACATTTCCTTCACGGCGCTCCTGAGCAATTCCTTCCGCGGCAGCAGGTATATCAAGATTCGCTCCGGGGTGACGGCCTTGCCCGTCGATCAGACGGCAGCGCGCACCTTGGGCGTGCAGTTGCGACAACTGGCGTGAAGGGGGAAATACCATGTTCTCACCAACGAGAAGAACCGTAGAGGCCGCGATTGCGGCCGGCGCAACCGGGCTGTCTGGGATTGTTGACTTGGCGGATGAAGCACCGTGCGGAATCATTATGCCGAGCGCGTGGTTAACGGCGGCGATCACGTTCCAGGTGTCGGTAGACGAGGGGTTGACATTCCAGAATCTCTACGACTCTGGGGGGGGCGAGGTAACAATCTCATCCGGGAATGTCGCCGTTTCTCGGTGTATAGCCTTCACTGCGCTTTTGAGTGATGCCTTTCGTGGAACCAGACACGTCAAGATCCGCTCCGGCACAGCGGTAACACCCGTGAATCAAACGGCAACTCGCAACCTGACGATTCAGTTGCGCCAATTGGCCTAGCAAGGAGACTTCCATGGCAACAGTCACATTTGAATACTATCAGACGACGCCCGCGTGGGCGTCGATGGGGGCGAACACGCTCGTCTTTTCTGGGTCCCTGACCGCCCTGACAGCGACCATTCCCACAACCGGATGGAACGACGGAATGCACATCGGCAACGGCGACCCCGGAGCCGATCAGTGCGCCACGGGGCCGAACTCCACCCACCTGCGGAACGTCAAGTACGTCGATGGAACGCACTTCATCCTGGACGGCGGATCGAGCGAGGTTCTGAACGATACCAACCTTGTCAGCACGGAAGTTACACTCCGCATCCACCTGAACAACGGGGTGGCCGTGGCGACACAGAACTCGTTCTTCTTCTGCTTCGACGGCGCCACCGATACCGTTGAAGCGGTCGGAATTGAAGCCTACGGCTTCGAGCAGGGCGTCGCGGCCTCTGCGTGGACCCAACTCAATGATGACTCGGCGAACATCGGTGGAGACAACGCCGGTGAGCGGCTGGACCTCGGGGAAAAGACCTCGGCGACGGATCTCTACTGGTACTTGGCGCTGTCAGCCCGCGGCGAGTCTGCCGGCGGGAAGTCAAGTTTTGATTGGAAAATGCGAACGGAGATTTTCTAGCCATGATCGACCAACGCTATCTTTGGGACCGCCTGTACAGGGCGGCTATGCGCTCAGCGGCTATGACGCCGAACCAGCGGCGGGATCTTGCAGCGTTCATTCAGGAACGCACCGCTGATCCCGTCATCCTGGACTTCACCCGGCGAATGATGGACGGCATCTTACAGGCGAACGAGGTCGCCGGCCGGGTGGACATGGGCTTTGATCCGGCTGGGTACCGCGAGCGGTTGCAGGCTTCTCGATTGAAGGCAACCGCCGAGGTTGTTCTCCCGGCGATGCGGACGGTGGCCGAAAGGGCCGCAAAGGGGACGCGATGGCAGCGCATTGTGAGCATCCTGCGCCGACTCATCATCGGCTAGACCCGTCCTGGGTCGCGGTCCTCGAATCCGGCGAAACTTTCGTCGGGAAGCCGTCGTGGTTAAGCGGCGGGAATCCCCGGCTGCCGGATCCCGGCATGACCGACTGGCGGCGGCTGATGGCGTACTGCGGGGAGTCCGGTAAACGCCTCAAGAGCCTGACGCTGTTTGTCCCGGGTTGCCCGCCCCTGTTGGCCCCTGAGGGGAAGGGCGCCTACGGCTACTTCGAGACGGTCGAGCGGAAGATCGGAGGGCACTCCGGAGTGGCCGCGCTCGGGATCTGCTGGCCGGAAGATGACGGGCGCGGCGAACGCATCATCAAGGTTCAACTGATCCGCGCCGAGGGCATCCTGGAGTGCCAGAACCGCCACAAGTGGCAGCCGTGCATGATCGGGAACCCGGAGTGGAAGTCGGGCAAGGATGACGGAACTCCGTACCGGGATGGAACGCCCGTAAAAGGGAACTGATATGGCCTACGCGATTTTCTACAACCACGAGGACCTGACCAGCATCGCCGCCAATGTGCAGGCGACACTGGCCGGAAACTACGATGCGCTTCTGACCGTGCAGGAGCGGAACAACGCCAAGCAGGTATTTCAGCGGGCTTGGAACGGCGGACTAAGTGGATGGGCGACATCGCCGTTGGCCCCGCCCGAACGACAAAGCGGCGATCCGGATTGCCGGATCATCGTAGTCACCGGCCAGCAGGTTTCACTCCAGGCATTGCGGCAGGTGCTCTATCTGCTAGCCGTCAAGGTTCCTGGAGCTTGGTATATGCGGGCCATTGCGGACGATTTGGGTGGCGAGAGTGGAGCAGTGGAACCTTGGCCTCCTGTATAATTGCCGCTCCCTACGTCACGACGCCTGAGGTCGTGGTCGGCCTGATGATCGACTTAGCCGACCTGAAGCCGGGTGAGCGCCTGATCGACCTTGGTAGCGGCGACGGGCGGATTGTCCTGGAGGCGGTACGGCGCGGCGCTCTTGCCACCGGTTATGAGATTGATTCGAGCCTGGCCGCTTACAGCGTAGATCAAGGCGCCTGCATCTTTCAGCAGGATCTCTTCGACGCTGATGTGTCGGAAGCGGACGTGGCGACAGCTTATCTCTCCCCGTATGCGAACGAGCTACTTCAACCGAAGCTGGAGCGGGAACTAAAGATGGGCGCTCGGGTGGTGGCGATGGACTTCGAGTTCCCAAGTTGGCGCTACACGAAGTTTATGCCCGCGCCGAACGATCACATGCTGTTTCTGTACCGTGACTTCACGCCGTTCGGTTTCTCGCTTTGCTACTGCGACGAGGACCTGGAAGTGTTAGCGCGGGCGGTCGAGTCGAGTAGCGATGACGTGGCTCAGAGAGTTTGGGCGGGTGGATTGAAGGATTGGCGCTCGGCCCCGCAGAACGAAGCGGCCCGTAAGGTGGACGGGCAGATGCGGCGCGTGGAGATCTGTGATCCGGCTCTACGACGTTCTGACTTCGTAGCGTGGCTTCGAGAGCAATCAGTCATGACGGCTCTGGCCGCTGATATGGAGGGCAAACCCTAAATGGCCCGCTCTCTAATCTGCGGCTTCGAGATGGGGCACTTGGATGAGTGCTACTTGACTAGTGGCACGGTCAGTATCTCCTCGTCCATCAAGCGCACGGGATCATATTCGTTGCGTTCTAATCCCGCATCAGGTACTGGATATGCGAAATTCCTGTATGTACTCCCTGGTGGTGCATCGAGCCGAACCTTTTCCAAATCTTTTCGGGTTTACATCTATTTTGCATCGATGCCCACGGGAACCGGTGCGGCACTTACCATTGGGCGCATTCGTTATGTTGTGGACCCTGATTTTGACTATGCAACTCTCAACATTAGCGGTTCTGGACATGCCACGCCCGGCAGATTGAGTGTGGGAAGTGGGGCGCTTGGTTCCACGACACTAACGACGGGACTGTGGTACCGGATCGAGATGGATGTCGGTTACGTTGGGGGAGGTGGTTTTCGGCTGTATCTAGACGGGGTCCAGGAAGCAACCTTTAACATCAACGGCCCGATTACGGCAGCAGACACAATTGAGCTTGGATGTATCAGTTCAACAACTGCTGATATCTACTTCGACGACCTCCTCGTAGATGACGACACCTTTGCCACGACGGGCTTTCCGGGCGCGGGCCAGGTCATCCTTCTCCCTCCCGTCAGTGACAACACCGACGGCACCTGGCTGGCAGGCGCGGGCGGCACGAGCCTGTTCGACGCTGTGGACAACTTCCCCCCCGCCGGTGCGGCCACCCCGACCAATACGAGCCAGATCAAGAACGCTTCCAAGGGAACGAATGACGGTCTCATCAACTGCCGCACCTACACCGATGGAGGTGTTGGAGCATCCGACACCATCAATGCCGTCATGGGGATCTGCGCGGACGGTGAGGCGATCGCCACCGGAACCAAGACTGGCGGCATTTGGGTCAATAGTAACCCGGTGCAGTCCGCGCCCGGCAACACGTTTGATTACGGCGACAATGTAGGTGCGCTGAACGGCTATCCGACAAACTGGGCCACGCACGTCGGTCCGGTCGCGGTCGCGCCGAGCGTCACCAAGGGCAGTTCGCCGGTCATCGGCTTCCGCAAGTACGAGAACACGACCCGCGAGGGCCACATTTGCTTCCTGGGCGTGTACGTGGATTACACGCCACCTGGATTTACCGCAGTCAGCGATACGCAGATCGCCTACCTGAAGGCACTCGAAGCGTTGACGCAAACCAGAGCGTCTTACCTCAAGGCGCTCGAAGCGTTGACGCAGACGAAGGTGGCGTACCTCTTCGGCCACGAGGCGGCAACGGGAACCCGGGCGGCGTACTTGGCGGCGCTTGAGGCGGTTCTTCAGGGGCAGGCATCCTACTTGAAGGCGCATGAGGTCGCAGCGCAGTCACAATCGGCCTACCTGCAAGCCCTGGAAGCGTTATCGGGAGCGAAGCCGGCGTACCTTCTGGGACACGAAGCGGTGACTGGGCAGAAGCCCGCGTTCCTTCTTGGCCACGAGGCGGCGTCCGATTCGCAACCGTCGTATTTGTACGGGCTTGAATCGACATCAGAGATCGTCTCCGCCTTCCTGCGGGCGCTGGAAACGGCATCGCTCGGCGTGGTCTCCTATCTTAACTCAGTTGAGGGGATCCCCGCCGTCAAGCCCGCCTATCTCGCGGGGATGGAAGCCCTTGCGGCGCAAGTCGCGTCATACCTCGCAAGCGTTGAGGGCATCAATCAGTTGAGGCCGTCCTTTCTGAACGCGACGGAAGGCGTCACAGGCGGTTACCCGTCATTTCTGTGGATGCATGAGGCTCTGGCCGCGTCGAAGGCGGCCTTCCTGGAAGCCTCCACTTTCGTCCCGGCCTCACAAAGCAAGACGGCGTATCTCGCCAGTCTGGAGACTATCGCCTCAACGGTTCCGGCTTACGTCGCCGCGCGCGAAGCGGAGGATGGACAGAAACCGGCCTACCTCTTGGCTCATGAAGCGGCAACCCAAGGCAAGGCAGCCTACCTCGCATCACATGAGAGCGTTCCCGGTGCGGTCCAAGCGTTCGTCCGCGGGTCCGAGTCCCTGGCCGCCGCCGTTGGAGCGTACCTTGCGTCATTGGAACCACTGAGCGCGGCCAAGTCCGCGTTCCTCTCTGGATCTGGCGGGGAAGGTGTAACCGGAACGCTGCCATCGTACCAACAGAACGTCGATGGCACGACAAGATCACTTCCGTCGTTCCAGTGGAGCAGTGAGCCGCTGGCGCTTCCCTTGGCCGCCTATCTCTTCGCCTCGCTGCCACAGACCGGAAGGCTCAAGGCATACCTGCGGATGGAGGATCGGATCGACCCGGTGTTGGCAATGATGGAGACGGCCAGACGGGTCCAGGGAGCATAGAAATGTACACCTTCTTAGAGTACGTCGGGGCAATGGCGATCACGCCGAATGACAGCCAGAACCTCGCAAGGCGCGTCCGCGGAATCAGTGTGAACGAAACTGGGGACGTGAAACTTACCCTGGCTGAGGGATCCGAAATTGTGCTCAGTTGCCAAGCCGGAATCATTTACCACGGCTTGGCGGCCACCAAGATATTTCTCACGGGTACCAGCGCCAACGGGATCATCGGCTACTGGTAGGGGGAATGATGAAACGACTATTACTCGGCCTTCTGTTGGCGTGCCTTCCGAGCGCCGCCGCGCTCACGACCGTCGCCCAGACGATCAACAATCCCGACGGAACCACCTTCAACGGCACGGTGGAGATCAAGCTGAATGCCGTCTGCACGGAAGCCGGCGGCTCGCTGGTCTATCCCGAGACCAAACTGGTTTCTGTCGCTGCCGGCAAGTTCTCCGTCACCCTCTACCCGAACACGTCCTGTACGCCGTCGGGTTCGAGCTACGCTGTCCGCTACCTCTCCCGCGGCAACGTCGTCAAGTACGAATTCTGGACCGTCGGCGTCACGACGCCCACCACGATCGACCAAGTACGGACAGCCACTATCCCGACACCCAGCCTCATCGTGGCGCTTACACAACTAGCGAAAGGAACCGCCACGGCGGGACAGGTGGCGACCTGGAACGGCTACAACGCCGTCTGGTCGGATCTGACCGGCGTGTCGGTCACATCGGCGTTCGGTCGCACCGGGGCAGTCACGGCGAACACTGGCGACTACGCCTTCTCGCAGATCGGGGGCACTGTTGGAGCGGCCCAGATTCCCGCACCGGGCGGCGACGTTGGAGGAGCCTTTGCCTCGATGGTGGTGCAGAAATTGCAGGGCCGGACGGTCTCCTCCGGGGCCCCGACCGACGGTCACGGCCTCCTGTGGAGCACGTCGAATGACCGCTGGCAGTCCGGCAACGTGGTCCACTCGTTCAACGGACGCAGCGGCGTTGTGATCCCGGCAACGGGCGACTACGGGTTTTCCAACATTTCCGGTACGGCGGCGGTAGCGCAGGGCGGCACGGGGACCGGGACGGCGTTCACGCTTGGGAATGTGCTCCATGCGGGCGCTTCTGGAATTTACGCTCAGGACAGCAACTTTTGGTGGGACGCGACGAACAAGCGATTATTGCTGAGTGGAACCATTGACCAAAGTGGTCTTTGGGTCAAGGGCACCGGCTATCCGCAGGTTTCTGTTGGCTTGCCCGACAACAGCCAGCGAGGATACGTGTATTGGGACACTGCGGACGCGACTGGGGTTTTGGGTACAGCCACAAATCACGCCCTAAAGTTCACCACGAACCAGATCGAGCGGGCTAGGTTCTCTGCCGCCGGCAATTTCTGCATCGGCAATACGGCCTGCGCGGAGAAGTTGGACGTAACCGGCAAGGTCAAGACCTCCTCTGGCGTGCTGTTCTCCGACGCAACCACGCTGAACACCGCCGAGGCGGGCGGTGATGCGGTGGGGAACCTCGCCACGTTGACAGTGACGAAACTCCGCAACCGGACAGTGGCAGCCACAGTGCCGACGAACGGTCAGATCATCACATGGAACCAGTCGTTGACACAGTGGGAACCGGGCGTCAACCTCGGCGTGCCGGACATGACGGGGAACGCCGACAAGGTGCTCTCGAACAACGCGACGACGGCAGACTGGCGGGCGCTGGCCGGCGACATCTCGGGCGCACCCGGCACCGTTACCGTGGGCAAGGTGCAGGGCCGGACCTTCGCGGCGACGGCACCGACTGACGGCCAGGTATGGTCCTGGCTGACGAACCAATGGCTTCCGACCACGCTTCCGAGCGGACTTCCAACACAGACGGGGCAGGCCAGTAAGTTTCTGAAGACGGACGGAAGCGCCGCAAGTTGGGCGGTCATCGACTCCCTTCAGGGCCGCCCGGTATCGAGCGTGGCTCCAGCCACCAACCAAGTGATTAAGTGGGATGGCGCACAGTACCTTCCAAGTACGGATGCTGTTGGATCAAGCGTCCCGAGCGTCACAGGCAACGCAAACAAGGTTCTGACGAACGACGGCGCGGACTCATCGTGGGCGACACTTGGCGGCGACGTGTCGGTTGGGACGCTTGCGGCGGGGTCGCTCCCGGTTACAGTGACGAAGATCCAGAACCTTGCGGTATCAACCACAGATCCGACGGACGGTCAAATCCTGAAGTGGGTTGCTGGTAACAACCAATACGAACCGCAAAACGACGCCGGGGGATCCGGTGAGGCGAACACGGCCAGCAACGTGGGAACCGCCGGGACTGGGCTGTTCAAGCAGAAGACCTCGGTTGATCTGGAGTTCTACAAGGTCGCGTCGGCCAGCAACCTTCTCACGGTTGCGTTGAGCGGGACAGACTATCTGAATCTGACCGTCAACCAAGCGAACTTCTCACTGTCGAGCATCGGAGGGACGGCGGGGCCGACACAGGGCGGCACGGCGCAGACCACGTGGACTCTCGGGGACTTGCTCTATTCCAGTGCGGCTAACACGCTGGCGAAGCTAGCCGGGAACACGACCACTACCAAGAAAGTTCTGGGGCAGACCGGCACCGGGGCTGCATCGGCGGCTCCGGTTTGGGGTGTCCTGGTTGCAGGCGACATCCCCGACATCTCAGCCACGTACCAAGCCTTGACGGGCAAGAACGCCGCCAGTGGGTATGCCGGCCTAACCGCTAGCACAAAGCTGACCAAGGCGCAGGGCGATGAAGTTTGGGCGATTGCGGACCTGTCTGACGCGACAGCCAAGCAGGGTGACTCCACCAAGGTCCAGATGGCCTCCGGCACGACGACCACGAACAACTGTGCGAAGTTCGACGCCGCGGGCAATCTCGTGGACGCTGGTGCCGCTTGCGGCACGGGTGGCGGTGGCACCGGGGCACCGAACTACCAGGAATCCTTCACGTCCCAAACCAGCGTTACGATCCTGGGCACAACGCACAGCCTCGGCACTTCGGCCTTGATCGTTGGCGTGTACGACGCGGCAACTCCAGCCGCAGTGATTGAGGCGAACACAACTACGGTTCACCCGACCACCCATGATGTCGTGGTGACGTTCACGGGATCCCAGTCGGGGAAGATCGTACTCGGGGCGGCAGGCGCTCCGGCGCCTTACGAGGAAAGTTTCAGCGCCCAAACTTCCGTTACGCTGGCCGGAACGGAACATAATTTCGGTCATGCCAAGTTCGGGA
>Ga0315284_10015819_pt1 | contig 10719 bp, 18 predicted proteins | sample YL17G09_16_MG_FD_203696 | JGI IMG/M metagenome (GOLD analysis project Ga0315284, IMG submission 203696) | Sediment microbial communities from Yellowstone Lake, YNP, Wyoming, USA - YL17G09_16 | ecosystem: Environmental > Aquatic > Freshwater > Lake > Sediment | place: USA: Wyoming | collected...
TTGTTTGCGTCGTACGCAGCGAACAGGCCAGAGAATTGGGCAGTTAATCAACGAACGCATGACCTGATTTGTATCAGCGTCTGGATGCGTGAGGAACTCACTGCAATGCAACTGGATGACGTCGGTCGAAAGGTCCAAGAAGACCAATTCAATCGAATGAGCCGCACGCTTGATGATGTGTTTGAGCTCGCGGCCCGCATCATGAATGACACGCTTGAAGACAAGATCGACAGAAACAGGCGACCACATAGGAGATGGGGATGAGATATCGACCTTGAATGGTCACAGTGATACGTGATGAAGGTCGTGATGTATGATTAAGAAGATACAGACGTCACCTTCTAGACAAACGATAGAATGGTTTGCTAACTTGAATCGTAAACTTAAGTGGCAAATTCTCGCGGATGACCGCAACAAGGAAGAGCAGATGGTTCGCAACCGAAACAAGGTACCGAAGACTGATCCGACTCTCGAGCACAAGAAGTCGCTGTCTGAGCAACTAAAAGAGGTGCTCAATCTGGGAAAGGTCAAGCGTATCGTCAGGGTAGGTGCTGAAGTCTTCACTGCGACGCAACCGTTCTTCGAGAAGCCCACGTGGTGGAGCGGAGCGAAGGCTGCATTCCATGTGGGAAAGGTCTTCGTGGACGACATGGAATTCTGGGCCGACGATTACTTCGCCGGCGATGAATGGATCCAACCGTACTCACGTGACTTCAATCAGACGATCTTGAAAGTGATCGCGAAGAAGCCGTACCAGACGCTCAAGACGTCAGATGACACGAACGTTGTCAGGATCGTTGATGTTGAAGACGGGATCAAGATCGGTTACGTCTTGAATTCGAAGATGAACTCGGTCGATCACCTCTACGTTGAGACACTGCGCCTCAAGCAGGCGAAGGCGACGATCAAGGCGCTCCTCTGGAAGCAGTACAAGGATTCAAACCTCGTCATGCGCCAGAACAAGCGTCTGGGAAGCGACGCAGATGACCAGCGCGTCATCTTCGAACAAGACGATGCGTTTCATCCGATGCCTTCGAAGCGGGCGACTGAGTACTCAGCGTACCTCGAAAAGTGCATCGCGGCGGGCGTCGCAAGGTCAGTTATGTTGTACGGACCTCCCGGAACGGGAAAGTCAACCATGGCCCGGACGATCGTTGATTCGCTGAAGATGCGATCGTTTCGCATCAGGGTTGAGGACGTCTCTGGCCTTGAGAGCTCTACACTTTTCGAGGCGATCACGATCTTCGAGCCTGATTCGATCATCTTGGACGACTTCGATCGTGCTCATGCACAGGCACAGTTGCTCGAAACGCTCGAATTCTTTCAACGCCATGTCAAGCTCGTGATTGCGACCGTCAATGACAGGAACTCGCTCGATGAAGCGATCCTTCGTCCAGGCAGGTTCGATGAGCTCGTCTGCATCAAGCAGATGGATGAAGATGTCGTGAAGATGGTCTTGGGTGTTGAACATGCTGATGCATTCGACACAGTGAAGGATTGGCCCATCGCCTTCATTGAAGAATACGTGAAGCGCCGCCGATTCATGACAGTTGAAGAGGCAGCAGAATCGACGATTGAGCTCGCCCGCCGAGTGAAGCGCCTCGAGAAATATGATGACGATGACGATGTCAGCAAGATGGAAAAGCTTGCAAAGACGCTTTTAAAGAAACACGCTGAATCTGTTGGTGACGATGTAGAAGATGTAGAAGAGGAAACTCTTGCAGATGATGAGCTCGAGCTCACGGTCGATGGCTTTGCAAAAAAAAACTGACATCGCAACCTAAGCTTCCCAAAATAACAGATGCAATGCTCAAGTCGATGTGCAAGAGTGTATATGACGATCCTACAAAGATGGTCGTTATCGATATGCGTGACACAGGTAGCAAACCTCTCAATGTGAAGAAGTTGCTCAACATGGTGTCGAAGAAGATTCATGGTCTCAAGAACATCAAGGTGAAAAAACTACGTAAGTGGAGCGAGATCAAGCGAAAGACGCATGACACATGAACACAAACCCTTATCGAGACAGGATCGAACCTCCGTACCTTCCCGCTCAACATGTGGGATTTCGTAGTGCGTGTCCACAATGTGGAGCACGAGCAGTTAAGTGCGCAGCATGTTATAAAATAACGACTGCTCGAGGAGAAGGTTTACACAGTGACTGTTGGGGCGATTTTCGAAAAAATGATAGATACTCGGGTGAGCCTGCACTTCTAACGTTCACTCATAATACGTCAATCTACAAATATTGTAGCCCTGATGATAGGCGTAGGCATGGATTTTTGTGGTTGAAGAAGTGTGACGCACCTGATGTTCATGTGCACCAAAAGTGTGAGCGTTGCAAATGGAGTGGCGTTGTCCTTGTGGACATGTCTGCCTGATAAAAGATCGTTCCAAACTATTCACGCTGGCCCACCGCTGGCGTGTTGTCATTTAAGCGCGTGTAAAGTATAGTCAATGACAGGGGAAGCGAGTAGTTATGTTAACGAAGATCATGGCTACACGTAAACCGGTCGATACTGCGGGACGCGTCATTGAGACAATGACCGAATTTCACATGCATAAGTCTCAAAAATCAATGTTCAATGGCGTCCAACACCGTGTCATAGACTACACAGAACACAGGCTCGTTAAGTATGCCAAGACAGTGAAAGACAAGCAGCAACAATTTGTCCTACTCGATCTGATCAAGCGGTACAAGGCTGGAGAAGTCGCGATCGCCTGGAAGCGGGGTTTGCCAGTTTGGATGCCCGTAACGAAGGGTATGTAGTGTGTACAGGATCTACACAAGTTGTAAGATCCTTTCATGTTCAACGACCAAAACGAGTCTACACTCACTAAGATCATCTTTGCCGGAGATGCGCGTCGCAAGCTATTCAAGGGAATGGAGATTGCAGCAGCTGCAGTCGGGTGCACATTAGGTCCGAAAGGTAAGACAGTTCTAATCCAACGTAAGGGAGAATCACCCCTTGTCACGAAAGACGGCGTAACTGTCAGTAAATCGATTAAACTTCGTGATCCTGTCATGAAGATGGGTGCAGATCTCATCAGAGAAGCTGCATCACAGACGAACGAAGTCGCAGGTGATGGTACAACTACGGCAACTGTCTTGACGCATGCAATGGTGAAAGAAGGATTGAAGCTCCTTGAGGCAGGCTACAGTGCCCAAGAACTGTGCCATGACATTGAATCAACTACTGAACTCATTGTCAGCAAAATTCGCGAGACTGCAAAGCAATTGACGACATCAGAAGAGGTCGCTCAAGTCGGGACCATCAGCGCGAATGGCGACGAAAAGATCGGGCAGTTGATCGCACAAGCGATGGATAAAGTCGGTAAGGATGGCATCATTACCGTCGAAGACGCAAAAGGAATGTCAACATCGCTCGATGTCGTCGAGGGAATGGCGTTCGACAGAGGCTACATTTCACCGTACTTTGTCACAAACGCTGACAGGATGCAGGTCGTCTACCAAGATCCATACGTTTTGGTGACGGACAAGAAGCTCAGTTCGCTGCGCGATCTGATCCCAATCTTGGAAAAGGTCGTTCAATCACACCAGTCGCTCTTTATCATTGCAGAAGACGTAGATGGCGAAGCGTTGCAGGGACTCGTGTTGAACAAAGTCAAGTCAGGTCTTCCAGTCGTGGCGATCAAGGCACCCGGTTACGGGCAACACCGAGAAGAATTGTTGAATGACATATGCACGTTGACTGGAGGAAAGCTCATCTCGTCTTCAACGGGCATTTCACTTGAAAAGGTGACATTGCAAGACCTCGGTCGATTGAAGAAGGTCGTCGTTGACGCAAAGTCTTCAACGCTTGTCGGTAGCGGTGCAACAAAAGCAGCAGTCGAGGCACATGTTTCAGCACTACGTACGCAGCTTGAAGACGTTACATTGAGCGCCGAAGGTATCACAAAACTGAAGATGAGAATTGCAAAGTTAGCGGGAGGCGTTGCAATCATTCGAGTCGGTGGAGTCACTGAAGTTGAAATGGTCGAGCGCAAGTATCGTATTGAGGATGCGTTGAATGCGACGAGGGCGGCGACTGAGGAAGGAATCGTACCAGGCGGAGGAATGGCGCTATTGAATGCAGCGTTTGATGTCAGTGCAAAACAGGTGAAACCGTTTGGAATGGGCGGCAACGTCGTGCTCCTGGCATGTGAAGCACCGTTACGCAGGATCGTCTCAAACGCAGGTGAATCAGATGCTGTCGTCCTGAGTAACCTAAGAAGTCACAAGGCCATGGCCGACATCCAACATCACGGTTATGACGCAGCCAATGCAAAGGAAGTTGACATGTTTCATGAGGGTATCATCGATCCTGTGAAGGTGACGATCACTGCACTCAAGAACGCAGCGTCAGTTGCAATCACGTTCTTGCTCTTAGACGCAGTGATTGTTGAAGACGAAGATGTAAAGCACAACGAGGTGACCTGACGATGATACTTACGCTTTGTGGACCGAGTGTTGCTACCTGGCGAATTGGTCGTAAAGCGAATCCGCTGGAGCGTTGACGCTCAACACGTTGGGATCATCCTGGGCACGTGTGGGAAAGAAGAGTGGTTAGTCATGTGGACAACAGACGATAACCACATTAGATTCGATGTTCATATAACAGACGCACTCTTGACGGTCGATGACACATCACTCAAAGAGATCATGGACAGGTCATGCGTCTCGGTGTAGGCGATCTCGTCAGCGGCAGATGGTCGAATGGACGTTCCCTAGGTCTGATCATTTCTGCGGGGTTTGCGAATGACAAGACGTTTTCTGTTTCTGAACACAGCAAGGCGCTCATGGGTTCGTTTCCAAGCGTCTATTACGTCCTCTTTCCAAACACAGGCATATGCGGTCCTTATTTTCTGACAGAGCTCGTCTTAGAACAGGACAATGCCTTTGTTTCCCGGTGATCTTGCAGTCATAGAGATCAACCTGACCGCACGCAGGCTCGGTACACAGGTTGAAGAATGGTTGAAGTGTCGTCAACTCGTCTTGATCGTCGCCGACGTCAATGAAACAATGTGGTCAGCAGGAGAGCGCGTCGGTGTGAAGGCAGTGCTCGTCAACGACGGAGATACATTCGGAATCTATGAAGTCCCTGACAATGCTCTCATGACGCTTGAAAAGTTCAAGGATCCAAGCAGGCTCTTTAGACCATTCCAATTCTACGATATCTGACACTCATTGACACACAGAAAACTCTTCGAAAAAAGCCCGTAGGAAACACTATGGTTGTTCTGTGTGTATTCGAAGCATTGCAGGATACACATAAAGAAGCTTGTTGAGTCGAGTGAATAACACAGTGATCTGTCGATCGTCGACAGAAAAATCACCCGTTGTCTCTTCATTTCCGACTATGATTCCGATGTCCCCGTTGATGATCTCATACCAATCGTTCGCCCCACGTGAATTATGAACGACGCATGCCGTCCTGTATGATGACCACCATCGAAACGACACAAGTGTGCCAGGACTGAAGTCATGACACACTTGTTCCATACATGTAAGTACTAGATCACATGCCAGTTTAACGTAACGCACTTGACCCTATGTGAAACGAGCAGGATTCGTTCACCTATCATTATTCGTAATCTGATCCTGTTACCGTCATCGCAGCGCTGGATCACTGTGCCTTGTTGGCCTTCATCAATGATCAGTTCCGGGTATGCGCCACGACCCTTTTCCTTATCTGATACCCATGCACGCATGAAACGCTGGGCAACGACCATGTCACCCGGGACTGGCAGCGGGAACGTATCATAGTCTGCAGGGTCGTTTTTCATCGATTCAGTCGAGTTTGAACGTCTTGATGATGTCGAAACACGTCTTCGTCACTTCTGCAACACGATGCACTGCTCCGCCACAACTGAGTATGTACCCATGTGTTGGCATTCCAACAGAAACTTGTGTCAAAACGACGTTCTTCTTGATGAATGTGACCATCGTTCCATCATGTCCCGATACAAAATAATTCGTTGCGTTCAACACCTGCACGTTCGGTCGATTGACTGCAAACATTCCAACTGCTTGACCAAATTGTTTTGGATCGCCATCTGCCTTTGACCATGGCATTGAAAACATAAAGATGCATGTTGTTTGCGGACCCTCACCTCCGCACGCGACTACTTGCTTCACAACACCATTCTCTTCAGGCGCATAAGTCCCAGGATCTTGTTCAAGCTTCCAGCTTACTGGCAATGTCATTGACCAATCATCATATCCAATTTTTTGGACTTTCGCTTCTTCTAGACGTGGCGGAAGAGCACATGAAGATGTTGCGGGTGGCGGTGTCGACCCGCAAGAAGACAACAAAAGTAAGCAAGCTGCAGCAAGAATACGACGCATGAAATGACCTCCGATTAGATACTACTCAACTTATTGTGCTTCTGTATCATCCAAAGGACGTTGTATCCTCGGAGATCAAGCGTCAGACCTGTTATCTGACCTCGATAATATAATTGAATGTGTTGCGTCGGAAATGATTCTTCGTTCATGGCATCGTACGATGAACTTGTGATGTCGCTGGCGATGATGAGGCCATAACCACTTCCTTGAGGAAATGTGATTCCGTCGCCTGGTGCGATGGGAAGTATCTTGTGTGCCACGGCATTCATGACATCGTGATACCATTTTGGGTGATTATCAGTCATTTGATGATACTATGCGCCAAATCTTGTCATTGTCACGTTCCCACAACATCCAATGAGTCAAACTGAATCCTTCAAGAACTGTTGCATCGTGCAAAATGTACTCGTTGGGATCAATTCCCTTGAAGAACGTTGTGAATGTGATGACCAATCCCTTGATCCAACCCCTCGTAGGATGCAAGAATATGACATACGAGCCCGGCAGAAGTTCTTTGAGGCTCATACAACATACATATCACACATCTTCGTCTTCATGATTGACGTGTGCAGTGACAGTGTACCCACACTCCGGACAATCAAATGCAGTCCAGAAATTATCGTTGACAGAGTGCGTTGCTGCCTCAGGATGCCACGCGTGGCAGACGGGACATTCGCCTTCTTCCATACGTTGAAGCGATTCTTCGAGCGAGTGTTCAATGTTCTTCTTTGTGTACTTATCGATGATGTGGATCGCGGTCGTTCCAACTCCCAAGAACAGCACAATGAACATAAGTGTGTCAGTAGCACACATGGTTGACCTCACATGTCATCAACGTGACCCTTTTTGTTGTGATCATCGCTAGCATATGGAATGAGCTCCGGGATCGGCACTTCGATCTCTGTCGTTGTTTGTTCACACCTGCAGATGACGTATTTGTTTCCTTCGTCGTCTTTGATCGGATCGATGTACATGCCATGAGGACACATCGCTGACGTTTCAGTGCTATTCAACATGAATACGCGTTCCTGGCACAGGTTCTCAAGCTGCTTCGTCTGCGGGAACGCAAGGAGACTGAAGAAGATTCCAAGCGAAGATCCGACATATATGATCAGACTCCATTTCGCGATTCTTCTAACGATGGATCTTATCTGCATAGTTTCATTCTATACCACTACTTCTTCGGAATTGCACAGTTCGCGCCACAGACGAACTTCGCGTTTCGAATTCGCATTGAGCCTGATTAGCCCATCCTTTGTGAGCACAATAATCCAGTCTTTATTATTTTCAATAGCGACTACCAACCCTCTATGCCAAAGGCCATGTGGGGCAGGTGAGTAGTATGTGTTGCCTTCAAACACCTCTACCAGAGACCCCGGAGTGACACATGAAGGCTTCGTGTTATTTGCCATCAGTTACCTCTGTACAATATTGTGCAATTGTTTCCGAGGTACCAGTGATCGACAGAGAAAACACGGTGATTTGATATGATCAAACACGTTTCAAATTGTGCATGTGGAAACTGTGACAACTCAGATCGTGAAACTGAAATGATCAATGCTTGTTCTCCTTGTCGAATAATCGTGTGCCATCCATAAAGATCGTTCGGGACATCGCTGCGGCGGCCCAGGTCTTTTGTGACCTTAATCACATCACCAGGATGAAGCCATACATCGATATAGTGATGAACAATAATAGGTTCTATGTCGACAAATTTTCCCACGTCGAACCTTTTTCGTCTAATGGAAATGTCACCTCTTCGATCGTTCCGTTTCGAATTAGTGTCACATGAAATGCTTGAATTACATCTTGTTCAGTCCCACTATCATATTCAATGATTCTGCATCGAATTTCGATTGCAATTATGAATGCCAAAGACCACAATGATTTCGTTTGAGAAAAAGGCCCACCCCAGGCGTCTTCGTGGATGAATTTGATGAGATCACCAGGTCTTATGTGATTGCTCATCATCCTCTATTGACTGTACATCATGGCGGTTTCAAGGTACATTCTAGTCATACAGGTCAGTTTATGCACCTACTTATGGTGATGAAGATCACCATCGGCGAATTGCGTAAATTGATCGGTGAAGAAGTTTTTAGAGCATACGCAAATAGCGCTGGATTCTGCGGAGGTTTAGGCATCAGTGCATCGCCGAAAGGTGGCGCAGACATGGATGTCCTGCTCGGTGATGAAGAGGCGCAAGAGGAACAAAAGGAAGACGATGTCAAAGAAGAGAGACCGGATCAGTTCACAGCAAGGGTCAGAAGCAGGAAACAACCAGAACGACCGCGACGATCGCATTGAGATGCATGGTACGGTCGAGGAAGCGCTTCCTGGTACGCTCTTCAACGTCGTGTGTGAACACGGAAATCGAGTGCTCGCCACCCTTGCAGGAAAGTTGCGACAGAATCACATACGCATTTTGCCCGGGGACCAAGTCGTTGTTGAAGTGAGCCCATATGATCTAAGTCGTGGGCGCATCTGTTGGCGAGGCTGATGAAATCGAATCGCGGCACAAAGTGTCGTAGGTGCAATTCAAAGTGCATCAGGCTTGATGCGTATGATGCGTACGCTTGTCGCAAGTGTGACGTTTGGATCTCAACGCCTTGTTCAGACAAAGCGTGTTCATTTTGCGTAGAGCTTGCAAAATTCAATAGACCTTCAGACGTTCCCACAACTGAGTGGGACAATGAGTGGAACACATGAGAGATTGGGCAATATTACATCCGTACATGACATTCATTCTCGTCGTCATCACATTAGCAGTGATACTTGAGTGCATTCATCAAATGTGTAAGGCAACAAGTCTCATCTGGTCGTCGCACTGTCACAGTTGCTCGTGTCGACAAGACGCTGAAAGCGATCACCACGATGACGACTGAACTCATATTTATATTTCTTGTCGTGTGGCTTCTTCTCGGAAAGAAGAGATCGCCTAGTGGAAATCCGTTTCCTAATTGAGTGATTGAATGACGTTTCCTTCCACACGAACCCTTGTCGAGTGTGGAGCATCTGTCTGTTTGGGCGGACTCATGGGTCTGATGATAAGCTATGCCGCGTATGAGCGTGGGCTTGAAGCTGCGCTACTCGTCATAGCGATGGTCGTCATGACAGTCTGGGCGACATGGTCAGAGATAGATCTCAGCGATGCTTTTGGTCGTCAATGACGTACTTTACGTGTGCCATGACTTCAGTGTGACGCTTTCGAAGCACACCTGCGATCAGCTTGACGTCTGCCTTCCACGCTGACAATAATTTTTTCATGTCGTGTGATCGCAGTTCGTCTGAAACTTGTTCATCTGTTTCCATGATTGCATGCTCGACAGCGCCGAATGGGACAGATGAAAACACCATGCCAGCCTTCTTGAGGTCAGAGTATTGAAAGACGTTTCCGCTTCCTCCGAATGAAGGATCGAGCATCGTCTTTAGTTCACCCGGCTTCTCACCGAACTTCTGGCCTTTGCGTCCGCCTTGAGCTCGATACGTTAGTGAACCACCGGGATCGATGCGGGTTGCTACGTCTTTGTTTCCGACCATGACGTTTCCTGAACCTGTGCCGACGACGTCCCAATTTGCCAAGAAGATGTCAACGTATACACCTGCAGAAAGCATCTTTCCCAACTTCTTTGGGTCCATGCGAATGTCACCTGCCATCTTTCCTTTGACGGCAGAGCTAGCGAGTCCGACTTTTTGCCCATCTCTATCATACACGAGATCTACTTTGGGGATTGTCACGCCTTTGTAGAGCGAATAGATCTTGTATGCTAAGTACTCGACAAGAATCTGGAGCGATGGATCGCCCTCGTCGAATAGGCTTGCATCTGAGAACTTGAGGAAGTACTTGTCTCCGCCGATCGAACAGGTCTTCATGACGTGCGTGCTTCCTGCTGCAAAGCACACGTCGCCCACGTCTTCGATGTCAATCTCTGCAAGGATGGCCGTTCGCACAGCCTGCCTGATTTCGAGCAATGTCGTCTTCATTGTCATCCTTTCTTCTTGTATTTCTTCACTGTGCCGTACGATTTCTTAGGCGTCGGTTTGCTCTTCTTCGTCTTCTTCTTTACGGGATAGCCCTTGGCATTCAACTTTGTCGCCTTCTTTTTCTTGTCTTTCAGGGGCTTAGGAACGCCGGTCCAATCATGGCCATATATGGCAAGCTTCCAGAAGATCTTTGACACCTTCACGCTACCGAGAGCGACAGCTTCTTTTTCATCAGGAAATTCATCTAGGCCGCTGACTTGATCTAGGCCTCCGGGACCCATCAAGAATGTGTTTTGATTGTTAACACGCTTTGCAACGAGGATCACGTTGTATTCACCGTCGCCCGAACCTGAAAAATCCTTTGCAACTTTTGTGTCAGGTGACCA
>Ga0315284_10015821_pt1 | contig 10719 bp, 6 predicted proteins | sample YL17G09_16_MG_FD_203696 | JGI IMG/M metagenome (GOLD analysis project Ga0315284, IMG submission 203696) | Sediment microbial communities from Yellowstone Lake, YNP, Wyoming, USA - YL17G09_16 | ecosystem: Environmental > Aquatic > Freshwater > Lake > Sediment | place: USA: Wyoming | collected...
CACGGCTTGCATTCCCTGGCCGCCGAAGAGGGAGCGGGCGCCGGCGCAGGGACGGGGACGGAAGCGAGGGGCTGCGCTGCCGTCGAGGGCGCGGGAGAGCCGCCCTTGCCCTTGCCCTTGCTCGCCGCTGCCGCCGCAGCTTTCGACGACGGCGGCGGCGCCTTCGCCGGGGCAGGGGCAGGGGAGGCGGGAGCGCTGCTGCTGCCGCTGGCGGGCACGACGATCGCCCCGACGTCGACAAACATCCCGCCGGTCTCGCCGCGGATCACGCCGGCGTCCCGCTGGTCGGCGGCGGGGGGGGGCTTTCTCGGAGCCCCCCCCGCCGGCGGGGCCGCCGCCGCCGCCGCCGCCGCGGCGAGCCGGCCGGGCGCCGGCGCCGGCGAGGGCGGGGGCGGCGCCCTCCTCCCCGGCGGAGGGGGGGGCTCCATGACGATGACGGTCTCGGACGCGGAACGCGCGGGGGCCCCGTCGTCGTCTGCGAGGGGAGCGGCGCCGGCGGCGTTGCTCGAGCCCCCCGTTGCAGCTCGGGCGCTGAGGGCGGCGTCGAGGGTGTCGGGCGAGGGGCTAGCGAGCGAGGGGCTAGCGAACGCCGAGAGCGAAACGACGATCAGCAACGCTAGCAGAGCGACGCGGGCAAAGGAAAGCATGGCTGGAGCCTTTCTCTCGCGTTCTAATTCGAGTGTTTCACTTCGACACGCAGAGTGATCGCCTCGTTGTTGCGGAAGAATTGAAGAATCGGAATTACCGGTAAGCCTCCCCAATTGCGCTGTCGGAAGAAGTCGTTTCGGAAGCAAAAAAGTGAGCGCGTCAAGGCCCTACCTTGGATTGGCTTGATTTCATTTTTCGTTTCTCATTTTTCTTCTTCTTTTCGTTCTTCCTCTGGTCAACTGCTCGCTCAAACTCAGACGAGCGGAGCGATGCCTGTCGAGGAAGGCGACGACGAGCGCTGGGCGGAACTGCCGGGCGGAGGATCATCGGACGGAGGAGGAAACAGCTCGAGCGACGATCCCGAGGAAGGAGAAGACGTCGGCATCGTCGACCACATCTCCTCGCTCTCGGCCGACGACGGCGCCGCAGGCACCCTTTTCTACCCGCTCCCTGCTGCTCTCTCCTCCTCCTCCTCCTCCTCCTCCTCCCCCGACGAACGCCGACGCCGCACCCTGTCGATCTCCCACGACTCGACGCAGGGCCTCGCGGCGCGCGTCTGGCCTTCCGCTGCGATGCTGGTCGAGTTCATCGCCGCGGAGGTCGAGAGAGAGAAAGAAAGAAAAGACAAAAAAAACAGCGGCAGCAGCTGCGGCGCCGCGCCGCCGTTCTCCTGGCGCGCCGCCTCCGTGCTCGAGCTCGGCAGCGGCCCTGGCCTCGCAGGCATCGCCGTCGCGGCCCTGGCCGGATCTCGGGTGCTTTTGACGGATCTCGAGGGGCCCGCGCTGACGCTGGCGAGGAGGAACGTCGAGGAGAACGCCGCGGAGATCGAAAGAGGCGGGGGCAGCGTCGCCGTCGCCGCTCTGCCGTGGGGCCAGCAAGGGGGAGCGCAAAGGGCCGCGGAAGCGGTTTCAGACACCCGTCATTTCGCCTCCCCGACGGCCGTCATCGCGGCCGACGTCATCTACGACGGCGCGCTGTTCTCGCCACTGCTCGAGACGCTCGAGGAGCTCGCCTTCGGGACAAGGGGAAGCGCTCCCTCTCCTCCTCCTCCTCCTCCTCCTCCTCCTCCTCTTTCCTTTCGTCCTTCTCCCCGGATCCTCATCGCGCACGTCCGGCGGTGGAAGCGCGACTCGCGCTTCTGGGCCGCGGCGAGGAAGCGGTTCGAGGTCATCGACGTGACCCCTGGGAGGAGCGAGAAAGCAGGAGGAGGAGCAGGAAGGGGAGGAGGAGAGGGAGCGAGCGGGATCGAAGGCGGCAGCAAACGCTATTCTTCGCACGAGAAGGGAGCTCTCCGCGTCTTCGAGCTCGTGCCCAAGATTCACAAGTCGAGGCAATAAGAACAATCAAAAGCGAAATTACACCAGCGAAACTTGCAAAACCGAAACGAAAAATAGAAAGGAAAAGAACTTGAGCATTTTGTTTAAAAGTGTTTTTGTTTTTTTTGTAAAGTAAGAAAGATCAAATGAAGTTCAGAAAACAAAACAAACCAAATCAAATCAAATCAGCGCCCGCCGTGCCCCGGCCACGCCGCAGCCGGGGGAGGCGGCAGAGGCCCGTGCGAAGCCCAGGCCGCAGGGGGCTGCGCGGGGTAGGAGGAGGCGAAGGGGTTGGTCGCCCCCGCGCCGCCGCTCGAGGGCGTCGTCGTCGCCGAGCCTGGGCGCAGCGGCGGCAGCCGCTGCTGCTGCTCCTCGGGGGCGTCCTCGAACCTCTCGTACCTCGTCGGGCGCAGCGACAGCGCGACGGGAGGGGGGAAGGAAGAAGCGGGGGCGCTCACCGGCCTCTGCTGCTGGTGCTGCTGCTGCGGCGGCGGCTGCGGCGGAGCAGGAGCAGAAGACATCGAGCCATGCGGCCCGCCGCCGTCCCTCCTGCTCCCGCCGCAGCACAGAGACACGCACGCCCAGCTCATCAGCGCGACCGTCAGCGTGATCGCGATGAAGGAGCCGCCCATGCAGAGCGGGCCGCAGTAGTAGCTGCTGCCCAGGTTCGCGACGGCCCCCGGCGGCACCGGCGTGCCAAAGACGCCGCGCGGGAGGTAGGGAAAGGTCCCGTTGGCGTTCGTCGCGACTGTCTCGCGGCGCGCCTGCTGCTTCTCGGGGCTGGCCATCGAGGGCGTGCCCGCGAAGCTCGGGAGGGGGGCTTCGGCGGAGGCCTGCTTGTTCGTAAGTGATTGGGAAGGAATAGAAAGTGAGATCGTTTTGATTTGCTTTCTCTCCCCTTTTTTCTCCCCTCCAAGAAAGTCCGACGAAAGACTCAAAAAAACCCAAAAAGAAATAAAGAATTACCTTGGCAGCCTTCACCGCGGTCGCCCCGGCAGCCAGGCCCCCGCTCGCAGCATCCGCCAGCTTCTGCTGCGAGGGAGCCTTGCACCAGCCGAACCGGCCCCCGGCCATGGGAGGAGAAGCGAACTGGGTGCAAGCGAAACCCGAGACGCACGAGGCGACCGGCGGGACCGCCCCGGGCGCCGCCGAGGTCGAGGAGGAAGCATCCGCCGAATCGAGTTTCGTCGGCGGCAGCAAGTGACACAGGGCCCCCGCGCGCCCGTCCCCGAGCCCGCCGCGGGCCTCGAGCTCGTCCAGGGACTCGGTGGCCGCCCCCGTTGCCGATGGCACTGGCGCGCAGATAGCTGTCACATTCAACCCCTCGACGAAGCAGCGTTTGTCTCCAGTCGGCGCGCCGTCGGCGCCTCCGAGCGCGCCGTCGCAGTCGGTCAGGAGCCGGCCCTTGTAGCGCAAGGGCAGGCGGCACTGCATGCCGGCGACGGAGGCGCGGCGGGAGACGCGTACCGCGGTGAGGGAAGGGAAGCGCGGGGCGGCGGCGGCGGCAGCAGCGGAGGCGGCGACGGAATCAGCGGCGGCATCGGCGGTGTCCTCCCCTCCGGTGGCGAGCAGCGCCGCCGCCGCCGTCGGCGGGGGCGAAGGGGCCGGGCCGCAAACTCCATACGCGCCCTGGAAGTCCCTGCAGGTCAGACCAGCCTTGCACAGGGGCACGACGTCGGGCCCGGGCAGGCGGGCGCCGTCGAAGCCGGGCGACATCGAGAGTGGCGACGCGCAGAGGGAGCCGGGCCCGCCGTCGACGCCCTGGCCCAGCGCGACGAGCTCGGCGATCGGGGTCTTCTCCGCAGCGCCGCTCTTCGCCCTCTTCGCGGTCGCGCTGCTGCTGCTGCTGCTGCTGCTGCTGGAGGCGTTCCCGGAGACAGAGGCGGCAGCGGTCGGCGTCACAGGGGCGCAGGGCGCGACGTCGACGAGCCCGCGGGTGTAGCAGGCCGGCTCCGAGAGGCCCCCGAGGCCGACGCGGCAGTCGAGGAGGACGGTGGCCGCGTTCCCGTTTGCGTTTGCGCTTCCCGAGCCGCGGTTGGGCACGACGAGCGGGAGCCTGCACGCCGCGCCACCGATGCTCGACCTCTTGGCCACCAGCATCGATCCCAGCATTCCCCCTCCCGACGAGGAGAGCAGGGAGGGCGCGACGGGCAACGGGGCTCCCTTTGTCGCCGACGAGGAGTTCGCGCTCGGGGAGACCGCGGCGAGGCTCGCGAGCGTCGAGCCGTTGGCGGGCTTGTCCCGCCCCCAGCCCAGCGCCGCGGCGATCTTGGATCCCATCGTCATGTTGGCTCTGGGCGCGCAGTAGCCGACGCCGGTGCCGACGAGGGGCCCGGCGCTCGTGGGAACGCACACGCGTCCGCCGTCGCATTCGGCGGCGCCGCCGCGCGGCGGCACGAGTGGCGACGACGGGTCGGCGTTGGCGGCCAAGGGCACGATGCACATCGCCCCGCGCCCGCCGTCCCCTGCCTTCCCCGCTTCCAGCAGCGCGCTCAGCGCCACGGTCGACCAGTCCTCTTGCGCCGCGGCGCACTCAACGGCCTTCTTGGCGGATTTACTCGTGAAACACGAAGTGACCCCATCGACGTCGGAGCAGTCGGTGAGCAGGGTGCCGTTGAGCCACAGCGGGAGGCGGCAGTCGCGGCCGTCGGCCGTCTTCCGCGCGCGGGCGACGCGCACGGCAGCCGGCCCCTCGGTGGAGCGGCCCTTCCCCCCGCCCCCCCCCCCTCCGGGAGCGGCGACGGCGTTCCCGGGCGCGACGCCGCCGCCGGAGCAGAAGCCGTATTGCGTCCCCCGGAGGGGGCCGGCCTCCATCGGCTGGCACAGCAGGCCCGCGTCGCACCCCGTCGCCTTGGCCACCTGTGGCATCGAGGGCAGCGAGCAGAGGGCCCCCTGGCCGCCGTCGCCGAGGGCCGGGCCGCCGCGCGCGAGCAGGTCCGAGAGCGCCTCGCGCGCGCCGCTGCCGGCGGCCTGCGAGCAGCGCCGGGGCCCGAGGGCGCCGCGCGCGAAGCACGAGAGCGCCGGCGCCGGGGCTCCTCCCAGAGGAGCGCAGTCGGTCAGCAGGGACCCGTCGACGTAGAGCGGGAGCCTGCACGGCAGCGGGGGCGCGCCCGGGGTCAGGGGCTCGGCGACTCGCCGCGCGACGGCGACGCCGGCGAGCGCCTTGGCCCTTGCCGCCGCCGGTGAGGCGGCCGAGGCGCTGTCCGGCTGCTTCGGTGCCGGGAACCAGGTCGAGGGCGCCGGGGCCAAAGCGGCGGCGGGAGAGGAAACGCGCGAAGAAGGAGCAGCCGGGGCCGCCGCGGCGGCGCCCGAGACGTCGACGACCGCGGCCGGGAAGACCTTGGGCGCCGTCGCTGTCGGCTGCGGGCGCCTCTGCGGCGGCGCCGGCGGCGCGACGCCGTCAAAGGGAGGAAGCTTGCTCTCGCCGGCCTTGGACGCGGCCGCGGCCGCCGAGGCGGCCGCGCTGGTGGCCATGGCCGGGGAGGCGACGGCGTCCGGGGGCGAGTCGGGGATCGGGGAGTCCGGGTCGATGGACGAGACCTTGATTATTATTATTTTTTGGCGCAAGACGGGGAGAGGTTCGACCCTCGTGAGCTTGCTGTCGCCAAGGGGTGGGGCGCCCAAAAAAAAGCGGGCTCGAAACGAAACATCGGGCACGCGCATCCGAGGTCTTTTCGAGCGAAATTGCACCAATCCCCGGGGACGAATTGCAGAAAATTGTATCGATGGGTCACCGATGGAGTCGAACGATTCAAGCAAGCCTCGCACTGAGAGAATGGCACGCGGGAAGGTATCCGATTCTCATTCGCGACGACGCTCCTCGTTCGTCGGCGTCGTCGAGCTGGCACAGCACACAGCTAGCCAATTCGCGAATGCCGATTCCCGCCCGTCTCTCTACTTTGGGAGGCGCTGCGCTGCAGCGCCTCCCAAAGCTCTCACAAACTCGACAAACTTACCATCTTCTGCAGCAGGGAGCGGCGCTCCCCGGAAGCAAGCGCCGGAGAAGGAGACGCAAAGAGGAGGAGAAGCAGTGTCATCACCGCCATCAACGACGAGAGCGCGGCGACGCCGCTGAAGCTGCCGTGCTTGCGCTTGCGGGCAGCAGCAGAGCTTAAGGTGCTGCTGCTGCTGCCCGAGGCAAGGCATGCCGCCGGCATGGCTGATGTCGAGAGACGCGACAACGTGGAAAGGAGAAAAGGGAACCAGGAGAGAGAGCGTTCAAGGGAAAAAGGCCTTCTGATTGGTTCTTCGAAAATGATTTTTTTCTTCCTTTTCTTTCTTTTCGACCTCGTTTTTACACTCACACACACAAAAAAAAACTCCCCTACCCCCGCGCGCGCGCGGTGTTGTCTTTATCCCCGAACTGACATTGAAAAAATATCTCTCTGTGTTTAGTTTCGCATGCAAACAAAAAAGTAGGGCAAATGGTGTTTCGTGTGTTTTTCTTTTCCTCTCTTATTTCTCTTCTCTCTTTCTTTTTGCGAAAACCTTTTTCTTTCTTCAAGAAAGAAAGCACTCGCTCAGCTTCCACTCCCCGTTCCCCTTCCTCTCCGCGACGAACCGCGCGTCGTACCCGGCGTCGCTCTCGTCGACAACGAGGCCGTCCTCGTCCCGCAGCGTCACCTTCTCCTCGACGCGGGCGAGGAAGACAGCCCTGTTGGCGCCTTCGGAAGAGAAGAGGCCTCCCCTCGCCGAGGACGAGGGCGGAGCGACAACCTCGACGACCTTGAGTTTTTTCGTCCTGTAAGAGAGCGTCCACCCTTCGAGGTCGCGCTGCCTGCCCTTCCACTCGGCCAGGAGCTTCCCCGAGAGGACCTTTTCGAGAGGGGAAGCAGCAGCAGCAGCAGCAGCAGCAGCTTCGGAAGAAGAGGAGGAAGGGGAAGAAGGGCCGCAGGCCTGGGCCTTTGCGGACTGGAACGAAGAGAGCAGGGACTTGGCCTCCTTGGCAGAGAGAGGGGAGGCGGCAGCGGCAGCCGCGGCAGTCGTCGCCACCGGCGCTTCCGCCCCCCTCCCAAGGGAAGGGAAGACGGACCCTGCGGTCACGGCGCGGGTCACGGAAAAGGCCGCCCCGAGGAGAAGGACGCCTCCGGCGACGACCCGCGCGAGCGACGACAACGACGACGACGACGAGGCGCCGCGGAGCAGTGCAGAGAGCGGCGACGACGAGTTTCCGCGCGCCGCGGCGGTGCCGAGCCAGAGGTCGTCTTCCCCTTCCAGCGGCCTGACAGCGTCGGGCGGCAGCGGCGAGCTCCTCCACGCCGTCGCGTCGGTGGCGCGGGCGTAGGCCGCGGCGAGCTCGCCGACCGTCTTGGCCTTGGCGGCCTCGATCGGGAGCGGCGGCAGCGGCTGCTGCTGCTTCTGCCGGAGGGAGGAGGCAGAGGAGGAAGGGCGGCGGCGAGGAGAAGCACGAGGGGGCGCGGCGGCGGCGGCTGCAGAGCTCTCCTCTCCCTCCTCCGCCTCCTCCTCCTCCCCCTCCTCCTCCTCCTCGCCGTCGGAGCCGTAGAAGCGCGCGCGGTAGGCGGCCCCGACCCCGTCGTCCCTCTCTCCTTCTCCTCCCTCCTCTCCCCGGAAGAAGCCTCGTCCCTCGCTCCCCGCCCCGGCTTTGGGGCGGAGCGACGAGGCGAGCGCCCCCGCGAGAGACCTGGCCCCGGCGGCGGCGGCCACGAGGGCCCCGCCGACGCCCGACGCGGCCCTCCTCGCCGCGCCGGCCGCGGCCCTGGCGGCGCTGGCCTGCTCGCCGGCGGCGAGCCTCAGCGCGACGGCCGGGCTCGAGGCCCACCTCGCGAGCGAGAAGTCGGACGGGGAGGACGTCGGCGACGGCGACGGCGGAGGGCGGCAGCCGCCGAGCGCCGCCTCTCGGACCCAGGCCTCGGCCAGAGCGCACAGCCCGGGGAGCGGGTCCCGCGGGTCGTGCGACGAGACGAACGCGACGAGGCGCGGGTCCGGCACGGAAGAGAAAGGATTATTGTTGAGCTGCCTCGCGGCGGAGACGCCGACGGCGGCCTCGGCCGCGGCGACGTCGCCAAGCATGAGCGCCGCCGCGACCCTCGCTGCCCTCGCGGCCGAGGAGGGCGGCGGTGCATTCGCGCCCGCCGCCTCGGCCTCCGCGTCCAGGAGGCGCGCGGCGCGGGCGACAAGGGAGGGGGAGCCGCGGCAGACGGCGGCGGCGACGAGCGCGGCGGCGGCCGCGGCGGCCGGCACCGGCGACTTTGCGCCGCTGCCTCCGTCATCATTCTTCGTCTTCTTCTTCGTACCGGCCTCCGCCGCGTCCAGGAGCTCCACCTGCTCCTCCGCCGTGAGGTGGGGCCAGGCGGCCATGAGAGCCGGGCGCGCCTCCTCCTCGCCGGAGCCGGAGAGAGCGGAAGCGGCGGCCGGGGAGGGAGGCGAGACCGCGCGGCAGAGGGCGTCGAGCGCGACCCGGCGGTCTGGGGCCGAGAACGACGACGCGAGGACGTCGGCCGCCGCGGCGAGCGTCGACGAGGGAGCGGCGAGAGCGGGGGCGGCAGCAACGGAGGCCCCGCGGGCGGCGCCAGCCGAGGCCGCGGCAGGGGAGGGGGAGGAGGAGGAGGAGCCCCCTCCGGCCGCCGCCGCCATCTCCTCCAGCGCCCTAGCCGCCTCCCCCCTCAGCGCGGCTGCCGCCCCCCCAGCCCCGCCGTGGTGCTCGTCGAGCAGCTCGACCGCGCGGGCCAGCCTCGCCGAGGCCGCGGCGCCGGACCTCCTCCCGCCGTCCGCGGCGAGCGCGGCCGCGGCGGCGTCGAGGTGCGCCAGCGCCGTCGCGAGCGAGACGTCGCGTGCCGCGGCGGCGCCGGAGCGGCCGCTCAGGACGCCGCGCGAGGCGCTCGAGACGGCGGCGAGCAGCGCTTCGCCGCGCGCCGCGACGTCGGCCGAGGCGCGCGCGCCCGTGGCGGCGTTGGGCGCCCTCGACGCGGCCTCGCGCGACAGCATCAGCGCCCCGACGACGAGGTTGGTGCTGCCGTTTCCTCCCTCGGCGGCGACGGCCTCGGAGAGCGGGAGGAGGCCCCGCTCGTGCGCCAGGCGGGCCTGGGGCTCGAGGAGGACGTCCGCGGCGGCCTTGAGGACGACGGCGCGGGCGGCGATCGCGGCCTGTGCGCGGGGGGGGTGGAGGGAGGAAAGAGGAGGTCGAGGTTGAGGTGCGGCGAAGCGTTTGAAAAAAAACAGGGGAAAACAACCGCATCATCACGAAAACTTGTTTTCGTATTATTCCCTCTCTCTCACCTTTGAGAACCCTTGCTCGATCTCGTTCTGCGCGGCCTCGTCGTAGGCCTGGATCACGGAGGCGCGCGCCGCGGCGCGGTTGAGGCCCAGGAGCGCGAACGCGTCCGGGAGCAGCGCGGAGGCATCGTTTGCCGCGCCGTTCTGCTGCCGAGCGGAGGAGCCGATCGAGGGGGCCGCGGTCGAGGAAGCATTGCTGCTGACGCCGTTCAAGGCGGCGGCTTGAGTGTTCCCGCGACGGCGGAGGGGCACGATCGACGGAGCGGGACGAGAGGGCCCGGCGGCGCGACGGCGGGGAGGGATTGAGGAGGCAGCAGAAGCAGCTGAAGCAGATGCGACGACGCGCACGCGGGCGCAGGGCTTGGTCGCGGCGGCGGGCATCGTGTCGAAAGCGGCCTTTTTGTTTCCCTTGATTCCGATTCCTCGCCCTGGTGGGGCGATTGAGAGGAGAGGCTGGGAGGGAGGGAGGGAGAGAGCGAGCGAGCGAGCGAGCGAGAGAGAGAGAGAGAGAGACAAGGCGAAAGAGGGGGACCCAATTCGTGTATTTCGACGGGAGCAGAAAGAGTGAGAGAAAGAGAGGAGGAAAATCGAAAAAAAGAACGAAAAAAAAAAGACTCTGCAGTGCAATGCTCTGCACACAACTCCATCGCAGCTCTTCCCTCTTCTTTTCTTCTCCTCCTTCTCCTTTCGCAGCATTCACACACGCAGCTTTTCGCTCGCTCGCGCATTCTTCTTCCCTCTTTCCAAACAATTTCAGCAACCATGGGCTCCGGCGGACACACTGAAGATACTTCGACGGCAATCGTGGCCTCGTGCGGCGCCGCGGGCTCGCGGGACCTGTGCGAGCTCGACAAGACCGAGCCGATCCTGCGTGAGAACCTCGAGCGCTTCTGCATGTTCCCGTGAGTGCAAGTGCTGACTCTTTGTTGGTCCCGAGCGCGAGAGAAAAGTGCCTTCTTGAGCTTTGGTGGGAGAGAGAGGAGAAAGGCCTAAGCGCGTGCGAACGAGCGAGCGTAGCGAGCTGGAGAAAAAGGAGGAGGCGACGTCGAATTCTCGATTGTCGTTTTTCGTTTTGTCGCTCCGCCCGCGAACAGCACGCTGCGCTCATCCTCCGTCTTCCAACATTACCCCCTAAACACCTCTCATTCCCGCAGAATCAAATACCAGGACGTCTGGCAGATGTACAAGAAGTCCGAGGTGCGTAGTTGGGGTTTATTGGAGGGGAGGAAGGAGGAGAAAGGGAGGGGTGAAGGAGGGGGAGAAGGGGAGGGAGAGAAGCGAGCATTGCGTCCGCCGCCGCCTCCGCTCGACGCCGCCGACCTCGTTGTCATTGAGCCACGTCTCTCCCCCTCTGCCCTCTCTGTGCTTCCGCCTCTTTTCTCCTCTCTCTCTCTCACCTCCTCGACCGCGTTCTCTCGCTCCTGTCGCCCTCTTCGGAACTCAATTAAAAAAACTTAAACAGGCTTCCTTCTGGACGGTGCGTAAGAAAAAGGAATCGCGGAAAGGAAAAAAACAAGGAAAA
>Ga0315284_10015822_pt1 | contig 10719 bp, 13 predicted proteins | sample YL17G09_16_MG_FD_203696 | JGI IMG/M metagenome (GOLD analysis project Ga0315284, IMG submission 203696) | Sediment microbial communities from Yellowstone Lake, YNP, Wyoming, USA - YL17G09_16 | ecosystem: Environmental > Aquatic > Freshwater > Lake > Sediment | place: USA: Wyoming | collected...
CTGTCCTCGAATAGTATTTTGCCCTCGTACGATCTGGCGACCTCCCGGGCGACCTCCAGAAATAAACCGTCCGTATATTTCATTATATTAGCCTTATGAACTGCGGTGACTTTTTTTCTTTTATTTTTCAGCGCGTAGTCGAAAGCGAATTTCACTATCCTCTTTGTGCCTTCCACGGATATCGGTTTTATGCTTATGGCGGAATCCGGCCGTATCTTTTTCTTGCTCAAATTCTCTAGGATCGCTATGACATCCCTTACCTCTTTGGTTCCTTTTTCGAATTCTATGCCCGCATAAAGGTCTTCCGTATTTTCCCTTACAATCACGAGATCTATGTTCTCATATCGAGACCGCACACCTTTATAGCTCTTACACGGCCTGAGGCAGGCATAAAGGTCCAGTCGTTTTCGCAATTCGACGTTAACGCTCCTGAAACCCGTCCCCACAGGAGTCGTTATGGGTCCTTTTAATGCCACTTTATTCCGCCTTATAGACTCCAGGGTCTTATCCGGCAGCGGGGTCTTATATTTTTCGATCACAGACTCCCCGGCCTCTCCTATCTCCCATTCTATGCCGAGCCCTAAGGCGTCTATGCACCGCTTCGCCGCCTCTGCCAGCTCAGGTCCTGTCCCGTCTCCGGGAATGAGCGTTATCTTATATTTCGTCAAATTTAAATCCCCCGTGTTTCTTAAAATGTTCTATAACACCGCCGTCCTGCAGCAGCCTCTTCATCACCCATGGGATCGGTTTAATATCTAGGACCAGCCCCTTGGATTTATCCTTAAGCTTTCCTTTTTCTATATCGAGCTCCAGCTCATCGCCGTCATCCATGAAGTCCGTGTTGCATTCTACCAGCAGTAACCCTATATTGAACGCATTCCTGTAAAATATCCTCGCAAAGCTTTTGGCGACTATGGCCTGGAAGCCTGCCTGCTTTAGCGCTTGTGGCGCCTGTTCCCTCGAGGAACCGCAACCGAAATTCTCTCCCGCCACCAGGACATCGCCCTTCTCGACCCTTTCGGCGAAATTCGGATCTATGTCCTCGAATATATGCTTAGCGAGCTCCTTCGGGTCCTGGATTTTAAACTTATATCTTCCGGAGATAACGTAATCTGTATTTATGTTATCCTGGACTTTCAATCGTCGAGCAAAATGCTTCATCATTCACCTTCGCTTACCATGAGTAAGTTTTAAGACAGTCTTTTCTTATGCTCTCTCGGGTCCGATATCTTGCCGGTTATCGCGGACGCAGTAACAGTGGCTGGACTAGCCAGATAAATAAATGCGTTAGGATTACCCATCCTGCCTTTGAAATTCCTGTTTGCGGTAGATATGGCGACTTCTCCGTCGGCCAAGACACCGTTATGCGTCCCAACGCAAGGCCCGCAGCCGGGCCCGACAACAGTACAGCCTGAATTAACAAATGTTTCGATAAAGCCCTTCTTGACTGCCTGCAGGTACACGTCCTTGGATGCCGGCGCAATGATGAACTTCACTTCAGGATGGACCGAGCGGCCTTTTAATATCGACGCCGCGACCTCAAGGTCTTCTAGTCTGCCGTTCGTGCATGTCCCTAAATAAGCCTGGTCTATTTTCACATCGGCCAGCTCTTCGACGCTAGCGGCGCTATCAACTGTATGCGGTTTTGCGACCTGCGGCGATAGCTTGGAAACATCGTATTTTTTTACCAGGGCATATTTCGCATTGAGGTCAGCCACAACCGGTTTGGGCTCTTTTTTAGAGCGCTCGCTAACCCACTTCAGCACCTTTTTATCCGCCTCCATTATGCCGACCTTGGCGCCCATCTCAACGGCCATGTTCGATATAGTCAGACGCGAATCAACGCTTAAACTGGATATCGTATCGCCGTAGAATTCCACCGATTTGTATGTAGCGCCGTTCGCGCCGATATCTTTTATTATATACAGGATCACGTCTTTAGAATAGACCCCCTTGGGTAGCTTTCCTGTCACTATAACCTTTATGGTCTCAGGGACCTTGAACCAATTTTTTCCGCTGGCAAGTGCTATTGCAAGGTCCGTCGACCCTACGCCTGTTGAAAATACGTTTATCGCCCCATAGGTGCATGTGTGCGAATCAGCGCCCAAGACAAGGTCGCCGCATGTCACGTGTCCCCGCTCAGGCACCAGCTGGTGGCACACGCCGCAACCGATATCGTATAATCCGACATCGAACGTCTTGGCAAAAGCCCGCATCTTCTTATGGATCTCAGAGACACCTATATTGGGGCTCGGCGCACTATGATCTATTATCATGCAGAACTTTGATTTATCAAAGACCTTATCCACGCCCAATTTTTTAAAACTATCTATGATTATGGAGCTAGTGCCGTCCTGACCAAAACAGAAATCGACGTTGCATATAGCGATGTCGCCAGCCTTAAGCTCTTTGCCTGAATGGCTTGATAATATCTTCTCGGCTATCGTCTTACCCATTCTTTTTCACCCATCCCTCTATGCGATCCAGGCCCTTATTTATGAGGTCGGCGCTGGTAGCGAAACTAAGGCGTATAAAAGATTCCGCGCCGAAAGGCTCTCCGGGGATGACTGCCACCTTCGCTTCATCCAAAAGCCTGTTTGCTAATTTCACGGAACCCATCCTTAGCTTAGACATATCGCAAACCACATAAAAAGCGCCTTCCGGTTTTACGCAGGACATATTCTTGATTTTACCTATCCTTGAGACCATGATATCGCGCCTCTTCTCGAATTCGACGCGCATCTCTTCTACGCAGCCCTGGGGCTGTGCCAGCGCTGCAAGGGCTGCCTTCTGGCTCATGGAAGCGGGGTTAGACGCTGCATGGCTCTGAAGGTTCGATATCGCATTCATCAGTTTAGAAGGACCCGCGGCATAACCTATCCGCCACCCTGTCATAGAATAACTCTTCGACACGCCGTTCACCGTAACGGTTAAGTCGCATATCTCTTTTCCAAGGGAGGCGATCGATATATGTTTTTTGTTATCGTAAATAAGCTTTTCATATATCTCGTCGCTCACCACGAAAAATTTGTGCTTGGCTGCCAGCTTCGCGATGAATTTAAGCTCTTCATGATCATACACGCATCCCGTAGGGTTTGAAGGGCTATTCAATATAAGGCACTTGGTATTCTCGGTGATCTTCGCTGCCAGCTCTTTTTCGGTAACCTTAAAATTATTATCCTTCCTCGTGGGAATAAAAACAGGCGTGGCCTCCGCGAGACTGACCATCGGAGGATAGCTCAGCCAGTATGGCGACGGTATGAGGACTTCATCGCCCTTTTCGCATAATGCCTGAAAGACGTTGTATAGCGAATGCTTTGCGCCGTTAGAAACGACTATCTGAGACGCTTGATAATCCAGGGAATTATCGTTTTTGAATTTTTTCGAAATAGCCTCACGCAGCTCCAGCATGCCGCTCGAAGGCGTATATTTTGTAAAACCCTCGTTTATAGCCTTTATGGCGGCTGCCTTGATATGGGCCGGTGTGTCAAAATCAGGCTCCCCGGCCGCAAGGCTTACCACGTCAAGGCCGTCCCTTGCCATCTTCTTGGCCTTAGAGGTTATGTTTAAAGTGGCTGATTCCTCTATGCCAGATACTCTTTTAGCTAGCTTCATAAAATAACCTCTTATATTAAAATTATCTTATATATTATAATATAAATCAGACAAATCGCAAGGGGAAAAATAAGAAAATTAGGGCGGTTTTGAGGCAAATTTTTGGGTCCTGCGCAAGACGAAATGCTGTATTCGCGCCGAACGCTTACGCCTGCGAGGATGCTCAACAAAAAAGCGCGTAGTAACTTTCGCTACTACGCGCCTTGATTATTCGAAATATATCTTTACCGGTCGCCTCGCTTGCGGAAAAGCCCCCTCAGGTTCTTCATGAAGCTCCTCTTATCCGCAGCTTTTCTATCCTCTGATTTAGCCTTCTCATGCTTCTTCTCTTCCTCTGATGTCGGCTTCGTCTTCTGGATAGTCTTTATCTTCGGTTCTTCCTTCTTCGCTACTTTCTCTTTCTTATGCTCAGCGGCTGGTCTCTTCGCCTCTTTCGTGTCTTCCCCTACGACCGGCGCCCCTGTTTTTGTCTCCGAGCCTTCCGGCTTCGCCTTTTCTTTCTTCTTTTTCGGCAACTTCTCTACGATCTTCTTTTCCGTCAATTCAAGTATCGATAATGACGCGCCATCGCCGCGCCTGAAACCAAGCGGTATGATGCGGGTGTAACCGCTGTTCCTCGTCTTGAAAAGAGGGGCAATCTCGTTAAAAAGCTTCGTGACCAGATCCCTGTCCGTCAGGACGGAATAGGCCCTTCTTCTGGCGGCTATCGAATCGGTTTTGCTCAATGTTATAAGACCTTCCGCAAGCCTTCTGGCTTCTTTCGCGCGCGCATGCGTGGTCTTTATGCGCTGGTGTTTCAATAAGGCCTTGACGATGTTCCTTAAAGTCGCGTTCCGGTGAGCCGTCATCATTCCAAGTTTTGAGCGTCGTTTTCTGTGTCTCATATCACTTAGACTCTTCTTTCTCTTTAGCACCTTCTTCTATCTTCATGCCCAAAGACAGGCCCATGTCGATTAATATCTTGTTGATCTCAGCTAAAGATTTTTTGCCAAAGTTCCTGTATTTCAGCATCTCTAGCTCTGTTTTCTTTACGAGGTCTCCGATTGTCTTTATCCGCGCCTCGCGCAAACAGTTAGAGCTTCTAACAGAGAGCTCAAGTTCGGATATCGGTATCTTCAGCTTCTCCCTTAAAAGTTTCTGCTCTTCGCTCTCCTCCTGGACCTCTTCTTCCTCGGGCAGTTTACCGAACCCGACGTATATATCGAGGTGCCGCTGTAATATATTTGATGCGTACAAAAGGGCTTCCTTTGGGTCTATGGATCCGTTGGTCCATAGTTCCAGTATGAGCCTATCGTAATCGGTTATCTGGCCGACCCTTGTGTTCTCGACTGAAAAATTGACTTTCGTGACGGGAGTAAATATCGAATCGATGGCTATGACACCTATAGGCTGTCCTTCTTTTTTGTTCCTCTCTGCAGGGACATATCCGCGGCCTCGCGCGACATCCATCTCCATCTGGAATTTCACGTTCTTAGTTAAAGTCGCTATGTGCAGGTCCGGATTGACTATCTCTACCGTCTCGTCAGCTTTTATGTCGTTTGCTGTTATCTCGCCCTTCTTTTCCACGTCGATGAACATAGGCTTGGGGATCTTGAAGTGAGACTTCAGAATCAATTTTTTGATGTTGAGTATGATCTGAGGCACGTCCTCGACGACGCCCGGTATGGAGGCAAATTCGTGCTGAACGCCGGCTATCCTGATAGTCGTCACCGACGTGCCTTCTATAGAGGAGATGAGGACTCTTCTCAAGCCATTTCCGATCGTCACGCCGTAACCCCTTTCGAACGGCTCTGCCACAAACTTGCCATAAGTGGGAGTATGTGTTGATTCATCCAACACGAGCTTCTTCGGCATCTCGAAATTCTTCATGCTTATTCCCATAACGTTTTCTCCTTCGGTATGTTTGTTAATATAAAACAGCGCAAGGCGAAAAGCTTTTTAGGCCTTCTCGCTCCTGGTAACGGCTTATTTCGAATACAACTCGACGATTAGCTGTTCTTGTATAGGGAAACCTACGTCCTCTTTTTTCGGTAAGGCCACTACCTTCGCCTTCAGATTTTTATCGTCGATCTCTATCCACTTCGGCATCAGCCTGTCCTTGAGCGATTCGTAAGTCTCGCCGAGCCTCTTCTTCATGGGCTCTTTTGTTTTGATAGCCACCTCTTCGCCGATTTTTACCGTGTAAGAAGGGATATCCACTCTTTTATTATTGATATAGACGAGACCGTGCTGAACTATCTCTCTGGCCTCAGCCCTTGAATTAGCAAAATTCATCCTGAATATGACGTTATCGAGCCTTCTCTCAAGAAGCTGCAGCAGCGTAAGGCCCGTTACGCCTTTGGACCGCTCGGCTATTCTGAAATAATGTTTAAACTGCCTCTCCAGGACGCCGTATATCCTCTTGACCTTCTGTTTCTCTCTCAGCTGGACGCCGTAATTCGATTCCTTCTTTCTCATCTGACCGTGCTGGCCCGGCGCGAATGCCCTTCTGCTAAATGCACATTTATCGCCCATGCACCTTGCGCCTTTTAGGAACAGCTTGATGCCCTCTCTTCTGCAAAGCCTGCACGATGGACCAATATTCCTTGCCATTATACTCTCCTTCGCTTCGGTGGCCGGCAACCGTTATGGGGTATGGGAGTGACGTCCCTGATGGACCTTATAGAAAGGCCTGCTGCCTGTATAGATCTTATGGCTGATTCCCTGCCTGAACCTGGACCCTTTACATACACCTCTACCTCTTTAACGCCGCGCTCCAGCGCCTTCTTAGCAGCGCTCTCAGCCGCTATCCCCGCCGCAAAGGGCGTAGATTTCTTCGACCCTTTAAACCCGGAGCTTCCGGTGGACGCCCACGTTATGGTGTTACCTTCTTTATCCGCTATAGTAACGATGGTGTTATTGAAGGTAGCCAATATATGGGCTATGCCGCTGGCTACTGCCCTGACCAATTTTTTACTTTTTTTGACCTTACTTTTTTTCTTTTCCACTGTCTATCGTCTTCGTCCTTTCTACTTTTTGTCTTACTACGCCTACAGTCTTTCTGGGGCCTTTTCTGGTCCTCGCGTTGGTCTTCGTCCTCTGTCCCCTCACCGGCAAACCTCTCCTGTGACGCAATCCCCTGTAGGCACCTATATCAATTACCCTCTTTATATTACTGGCTATCTCCCTGCGAAGATCGCCTTCCACCTTATAATCCTTCTGGATTATAGATGACAGCCTGGCCACCTCTTCTTCGGACAGGTCCTTCGCTCTTTTATCGGGATTGATGTTCGCTATTTTTAAGATCTTATTTGACAGGCTCCTGCCAATCCCATATATATATGTAAGCGATATCTCTACCCTCTTCTCTTTTGGAATGTCAACACCAACTATTCTCGGCACGTCTTCCTCCCGTTATTGCCATTTTCGGCTTTGGTCGTCAGCTCTTCTGATAGCTGACGACATTAAGCTTCTCACCCTTGTCTTTGTTTATGCTTGGGATTCGCACAAATTATCATAAGCGTGCCCTTCCTTCGCACAACTTTGCATTTCGGACAAATTTTTCGTATACTGGATCTTACTTTCATAAGCCTTTAGCCTTTATCTTTTAAACAGCGGTTTACTTCTCCCTGCGGACTATCCTTCCCCTAGAGAGATCATACGGCGAAAGCTCTAAAGTCACCGTGTCTCCGGGAAGTATCCGTATGAAATTCATCCTCATCTTACCTGAGACGTGCGCCAGGACCTTATGACCGTTCGCCAACTCAACCCTGAACATAGCATTTGGCAATGTCTCCAATATCTTCCCGTCGACTGTTATAGGTTCTTCTTTAGGGCTCATATTTTTTCAACCTTCTATACTGAATTCAATTCTGAGTCAATATTTCGGCGCCGTCATTTGTTATGACGATCGTGTGTTCAAAATGAGCAGATAGGCGCCTGTCTTTTGTAACGGCTGTCCATCCGTCCTCTAAGATCTCCACCTCAAACGTCCCGGCATTCACCATAGGCTCTATAGCCAACACCATGCCGGGCTCTAATCGCGGGCCTGTCCCAGACCTCCCAAAATTAGGGATCTCGGGTTCCTCGTGAATCTTTGTGCCTATGCCATGTCCGACGAACGCCCTAACTACGCTGAAACCGTTGGATTCCACAAAGACCTGTATACTAGCGGAGATATCTGATAGCCGCCTTTCAGGCATAGCATTCTCGATCCCTATACAAAGAGCCTTTTCCGTAACTTCAAGCAGCTTTTTTGCTGCGTCACCTATCTTACCTACACCAACGGTCACGGCGGCATCGGCAAAATAGTCCCTGAATTTCACTCCCACATCTATCGAAATTATATCGCCGTTTTTAAGCTTTTTATCAGAAGGTATTCCATGGACCACTGTCTCATTTATCGAGGTGCATATATTGCCAGGGAAACCCTTGTACCCCTTAAATGCCGGATATCCGTTTCGCTTTATGATCTCGTCTCTGGCGATCTTATCCAGCTCTTTGGTGCGAACGCCGGCCCTAACATGACTTTTTAACTTTTCTAATGTTTCTGCTAATATCTTGCCGGCTTTCCCAATCGTCTCAATTTCTTCATCGCTTCGTATGACGATCATGCCAATTTCGCTTCGGCGAATATCTCAGAAAGAACTTTAAATAGGCCGTCCACTCCAAGGTCGCCGGATACTTTTTTTAAGATACCTTTCTTAGTGTAATATTCTATCAGCGGCTTCGTCTGGTCTTCATAGACCTTGAGCCGATTTTTCACTGTCTCTTCTTTATCATCCGGCCTCTGGAACAGGACACCTCCGCATTTATCACAGATGCCTTCTTTTTTCGGAGGGATGTTCTTTATATGATAATTGAAACCGCAATTTTTACACACCCGTCTGCCCGATAGCCGCTCGATGGCCACCTTTGTAGATGTCGCAAAATATATGACCATGTCCATGCGGGACGCCATCTTATTCAGTTCCTCGTCGAGGTCCTGCGCCTGCTTAAGTGTCCTCGGGAAACCGTCCAGGATGAAACCTTTTTTTGTGTCCGGCTTCTTAAGCCGCTCTATCACTATGCCGGTGACTACCTCGTCCGGGACAAGCCCTCCCTTATCCATGAAGGACTTAGCCTTAAGTCCTAAGGGCAAGCCCTCTTTGATCGCCTCTCTCAACATGTCGCCCGTCGATATATGCGGAATGTCATATTCTCGCGCGAGAACAACGCTCTGTGTCCCTTTGCCTGCGCCAGGTGGTCCCAATAGTATAAGTTTCAATATAGTCCCTTTATATCTTATTTACGATATTCTGGCTTTAAGTCTGCCCCGTTTCATGAAACCCTCGTAGTGTCTCATCAGAAGGTGCGACTCTATCTGTTTCATCGTATCGAGCATAACTCCGACTATGATCAAAAGGCCCGTGCCTCCAAAGAAACTCGCCACAAGGTAAGGAATTTTAAGCCAGCCGGAGATCAGGCTGGGAAGCACGGCGATGATAGCCAAAAATATGGCTCCGGGGAACGTTATCCTGGTCATTATAAAATCCAAATATTCGGCGGTCTGCCTGCCTGGCCTTATGCCCGGAACGAACCCGCCGTATTTTTTCATATTATCCGATATGTCTATCGGGTTAAACGTGATCGCAGTGTAAAAGTAAGCAAAGAATATTATCAAAAGGGCATACACGGAATTATACACCAGTTCGCCGCGCGTCAGCATCATAGCAAATTTCTGGAATCCCTCATGGGGGATAAAGCCGGCGACTGTCGCCGGAAATAATATTATGCTTTGGGCGAATATTATAGGAATGACGCCGGCCTGGTTGACCCTTAACGGGATAAACGTTGATTGTCCGCCGTATATCTTTCTGCCTACGACACGCTTTGCGTACTGCACAGGTATCTTTCGCTGCCCCTGGCTCACTACTATGACACCGACCACGACAGCCACGAGCATCACTACCATCAGTATCAGCGTAAACGGTTCCAGCTGCGCCTTTTCAGGTGCGAACGGCGAAAATAACGCATACAATTGGTAAAGAGCCGTAGGGATCCTCGAAACGATACCCGCGGTTATAATCAAAGACATGCCGTTACCTATGCCATATTCCTGGATCTGTTCGCCGAGCCACATTATGAACGCCGTACCGCTTGTCAGCGTTATCACTGTCAAGACCCTGAAGGGCCATCCCGGAAATTGCACTATCTGCAATCCCTGGAACCTCGCCGGGTTCTCAAGCCATAATGCTATAAAGAATGATTGTATCACCGACAACACTATGGTGCCATATCGCGTATATTGCACGATCTTCTTATGGCCTGCCTCGCCCTCTTTTGCCATACGTTCCAAGGCCGGTATTACTGCTGTCAAAAGCTGCAGTATTATCGAAGATGATATGTAAGGCATTATACCGAGGGCAAATATAGTTAGCCTTGATATGGCACCTCCGGAGAACATATTCATTATGCCAAAGAGCGCCCCGCCTTGAGACTGCGCGACATGGGCGAAGAATTGCGCCAGTTTTGCTCCATCGATACCAGGGGTCGGTATATATGTTCCAACCCTATAAACGCCGATCATACCTAACGTGAACAAGACCTTTTTTCTCAGGTCAGGTATTTTTGCGATGCTTACAAAGGCTTCGAGCATTTGTCGTCTACTCTTTCAGATATTCGATCTTAGCGCCTGCGGCCTGCAATAATTTTTTTGCGCCTTCAGAAAACTTATGCGCCTTCACGGTCAACGCCTTACTAACCTTACCGCTGCCCAGTATCTTCACGGGCGCTTTTTCACTTCCAACTAATCCCGCTTTCTTAAAGTCGGCCGGCCCAACCACCGCATTAGCGCTGAATCGATTCAGCGAGTCAATATTCACTACTTGATAAACTTTATGGAACGGCGCGTTAAAGCCTCTCTTTGGGATGCGCCTGATGAGCGGCATCTGGCCTCCCTCAAAACCCGGCCGCGTAGTCCTGCCGGAACGCTTTTTAGCGCCCTTACGGCCTCTGCATGAGGTCTTGCCGTGGCCTGATCCAGAGCCTCTGCCTCGTCGTTTCGTATTCCTGTGAGCGCCTCTCGGCATTCCTATTTCTGTTATATTCACTCTTTGGATACCTCTTCTTTAAACAATTCCCTTT
>Ga0315284_10015823_pt1 | contig 10718 bp, 20 predicted proteins | sample YL17G09_16_MG_FD_203696 | JGI IMG/M metagenome (GOLD analysis project Ga0315284, IMG submission 203696) | Sediment microbial communities from Yellowstone Lake, YNP, Wyoming, USA - YL17G09_16 | ecosystem: Environmental > Aquatic > Freshwater > Lake > Sediment | place: USA: Wyoming | collected...
GTGCGGGTGCTGCATCGGGCGGATCCAGATGTGGGGCTACCAGAGCTCTCGGCGGAGGAGCTCCAGTGCCTGGAGCGCAGCATCGCCGAGGCTGCCGGAAGCCGGGTCCTGCTGGTAGCGGACGCTATGGGGGTGCACACCTACTCCTACCGATAGCTGGAGACAGGTGGCCAGGTCGGCCCGAGCTGCAGGCTCGTCACCCAGCTAGTCTAGTCCAGGCCGCTATGAGCACCTCCTCGCTCTCGCCTGAGGTGTCTGGCATGCCAGGAGGCGGCGGCTGGGGTGAGCCGCGTGAAAGGCTGGCTCCTCGTCCTAACCCTCGTCGACCTTGCCCTGGCCGACGCCATCGTCTGGTTCGTCATCTCCCAGGGTTGGCCGTAGCTTCTTCCCTTGCCAACTATACGCCTGCGATGGTGGCGTGACTCTGTCCAGCGAGCCGAACGATGAAGCCGTTGGGTTTGACGGCCTGGGGCTTGTTTTTCTTTGCGAAGGGGTCAGCCCAGACGGCCACCTAGACTGAAGGGCGACCCCAATGGAATCGCCCTTCGGGCAGGTCGTCAAGGGGGTGCGGCCCTTGTTTCCTACCATAGGGAAAACGCTTAGCCGGCCAAAACGTTATAGTCCCAGACTTGGACGAAAGATGGGTAGTTCCCGACGTAGGCGGTATGTCCCACGCCGAAGGAGAATGGAAGAGAACGGAATCAACAAACGCTCCAACGAAGGAGCAGGGAAGGAGAACGAAGTGAAGGCCCAAGCCAAGAAGCAGTTGGAGGTCGAACAGCAGACGAGAGGTATAGCCGAGTGGCTTAGCCTCTACCGGTCTTCCAACGCCATCTTCAAGCTGACCGAACTGGCCCTGCTGCCTCACGATCTGTCTCTGCCGCAGCTACACCTGTTGTCTGTTCTGAAGGACGACGGGGGCATCCTGACTACCGGCGAGATTGGCCGGGCGATGGTCAAGGCGAGCCAGACCATCACCGGCTTGGTCGACCGCCTGGAGGTCCAAGACCTGGTGGAGAGGGAGTTCGACCGGCGTGACCGGCGCAAGACCTGGGTACGCTTGACCGCCAAGGGTGAGCGCAAGTTGGAGGAAGCTATGCCGGTCGCCAATCGGCTGACCAAAGAGCTCTTCTCTGTCTTCACAGACGAGGAACGGCAGGAGCTACAGACGAAGACCGACAAACTGCAGACCGTGGCGACGAGAAGGCTTGACGAGACCCTTGAGCGACGAGGCTTCTGACATCACGCCGGCACGAGCCTAGTGCCGCGAGCGCAAGGACGGCACCCTCTACTGCCCGACGCGGGTCGGCAAGGGATGGTGCAAGTGGAGAGGCGAGGCTAGACAGACGGCCAACGCACGGGAAGCCCTTGGTTCTCACGGCCTGGGGGCTCTAGCCTTCCAGGCACCCGATCAGCACGTCTGGATGAATGCGGGGCGTCTTGAATTCGTTGGCGGTCACATACCCCAAGACTTCACCATCGTCGATTATGAGCGGAGGCTCTGAGGCAAACTGGTTGTAGGCACTGTACGCTGCAAATTTGCCACCGTACTGAGAGGACTGGTTGCGCATTGACGTCGAAGAGAACTATGGCGGCACCCACTACTGCCCTGGTGGCAGCCCAGCTCGCTCAGGAGTTCCTGTCGCGGCTGGAGGCGTTGCGTGTTCCGCCTCTCGTCTTGATCAACACATCGAACTTGCTGACCGCAGGTTTACATGCCTTGATACGGGCAGCCTTGTTAGAGGAGTCGATGTGTGGTCCTGATCACGAGAGCACTTCGGCTCGCCAGGGACGCCCGAATACCAGGAGCCGTGCCCGCAGATTTGCGAGATCGAAATCGAACGCAGATGCTCCAGCGTCTAGCCAAGCCTGGCAATCATCGGCATAGGTGCTCTGCGGCAGTGACGGGGGTTCCTGAATCAGCGTTGGAGGCAGTGGCTCTGTCGGCGGCATAGCAGAATACCCCGACGTCGCCGGAACCGGCGGCGGTGGCCTGCCCCGCAACGCCATCATCATCGGCGCCGTGACGGGCCTGATCGCCATCACCGCAGGTGCCTTCTACGCCAGGAGGCGGTGGGGCAGGTAGCGCAGCCGCCTTATCGCACACCATGTTCCCATCGTGTGACTCGTGGTGGCGATGACCCCTCCCTTGCCAGCCCTCGCGGCTGCGAGTAGAATGGGGGAGCTGAAGAAAGTAGCAACAAGGGGGATTGTCACGTGCCTGAGAGAAGACCATCAACAGACCCGTCAAGCCAACGGGTTCGCATTCGCCGGCAGTTCAACGACCCTATGGTGGCTGAGTGCCCAACATCCGCCTTGCAGGATTTCTGTTGGGATGTCATATCGGGCGGGGTTAAGGCACGGGCTCCCCAGTGGTTTCTCTTCGCCTTCGTTGACTGCACCGAGGTGATCGGCGACATCGCGCATTCTTGCCAGCACGGCTCTGCCCCCCATTCGATCAAGGTGTGCGTAGTCAAGATCGACAACGACCCGGAGACATACGCAGCCCTTGCCGAAAAGGCCGGGCCAAGACCCCCAAGCAAGCGATCCTGCGGCGACGACGCCCTCGCCCTGGTGGCCGAACACGGAGCGATGCGGGGGCCGGATCTCCGAAAGAAGTTGGAACGCAGGGAACACTCTAGGTACCGGATTAGCGTAGTGTTGCCTGAGCTTGAGCGGCGAGGTCGGTTGATCAGTACCGTCGGCCCACGTCGGGCGAAGACCTATCGGCTACCCAACGACAGAGCATGAGATGTAGAGTCTCGCGGCTGCAACCCTGCTCGCCCTCACCGCGGGCGGCTGGTACGCCAGGAGGCGGTGGCTCAGGTAGGTGTGGATCAGCATGAGAGGCTGGCTCCTCATAGAGACGCTTCTTGTGCTGCTGCTGGCCAACGCCATCGCGTGGTTTGTGATCGCCCAGGGCTGGCCGTAGCTTCTTCCCTTGCCAACTCTCGCGCCTGCGCGTAGGATAGGACGGCGGTGAGGGCTCCCTGCTCAGTCGCCGGGTTCGCCGACAACCCTGGCGAGCCGTTCGGCGAGCAGTCCTCTTCTGGCCCACTCCACCGGGGCCAGAGCTTCGCGTTCGGAAAGCGGGAGCTTCTCCAGCTCTCGCGCCTTCGCGCCAATCTCCTCCTCGAGGCGCCTGATCTCTTCACGTTCGACGCGTGTGAGCCTCATTGTGCCACCTCCTCCGACGAAAGCTGCGGGACTAGCGGGTCGGGCAGGCTGCCGACCTTCATCGCTCCTTTCTCCTAAGACGTAGGCTGGCACCATGGTGTTACAGCACGGTGTGTAACTAGATCGCCCTCATCGCATCGAAGACAGCGACGGCGACGCCAGCGAAGGCCCCCATCATGATCATCATGACCCCTATCACCAGGATCACGATGATGATCACGGCGATGATCTTGCAGTCCTCACCGTCGATGATGGGGGTGATGACCTTGCCGATGCCTCTAACGAAACTCCTCATTGAGTCATCCCCCGCCTCTGCCCACGCAGGCCAGTATTCTTCTACCAGGAAGGCTCAAACGAGCCCTCCTCGAGGGCAGGATGGTGTGGGGGGAGCCGACCGGCATCGGCTTCCGGCTCCCCCGCACCGATAGGAGGGCGGGGCGGTTCGGCTGATCAGTGACCATTCTCAGCCGCCGCCCCGGCGTCACACCCGACGCCCCGTCCTCTGGGCAAAAAGACGGCATCGTAAGGGCCGAGGCTGGAGCCGCCAGGACCCCGCCTGTTGCTTCGCGCTTGCAGGGCGGGACGGCAACGCAAAGCTAGAGGGGGAAAATACAACCCCCTCTTGCGCGAATCTACCGCCAACGCTCCGCCAGCCCTTAGGAACCGTCATGTCTAACCGCGCCCGCCATGGGTGCGGGCACTTTCGAGAAGCGACGCCTTGAACGCGCTCGCCCTGCCCCAGCGAGTCTCGTCGGGGCTCACCTCCAAGAACCTTTGCGCGAACTGGTCGGCATGTCTTTCGTTCTCGAAGCCCAAGGCATGGGCGCACTCATGCGCGAGCGTGAACAGAGCCTGGTGGCCGTCCAGGCCGTCCGCCAACTGAACAAACGGCCGCCACCCGGGGAGCTGCCACAGTCGCCCGCGGATCTCTATCGAGGGCCTGTCCGCGTTCTGGAGCTGAGAGAGCGGGACGCGCTGAATGGTTAGGCCCAAATGGCGAGCCAGGGCGTAAGAGTCGTGGGCGAACTGCCGACCCAACTTCGCCCCCGAGTCAGTGGATTTAAGGTCGGCGAGCAGGTAGGCAACGCCATCATCGTCTTGGGCGGCCCTTCGGCTCGGTATCACGCGTTGCGCTGGTCTAGAGGCCGGGAGTCCGAGCGCCCGGTGGCCCGCCTCGGCTCTTTCTTCCTGTGTGAGGTGCGCTAGTTCGCCTGTGCTCATCACTTTTCCCCCTTCACCAGCGCCTTGAGCGGGACCGGCAGATCTGCCACGTCCAGAGCACCGGCGGCGACCGACCGCTTCAGCCAAGCCTTTGCTTCGGCCAACAGCGCTCCAACACTGACGGGCAGCCCCACGCCGCCACGTCGGGCCTCCGCGACTATTGCCTCAAGAGCCAGCCAGCCAGCCAACGCTTCACCCAAGCCCTGGGCCGCGTTTCTGACGGCCTCACGATAGCTGACGGACTCCGTGATCCGCTTGACCGCCTCCTCCTGCGCCTTCCGCTCCGCGATGGCATACACGCCCTGCATCGACCACAATTCCTCCGCGATGGCGCGCAGCCGGTTGCCTATGTCATACTCTTGATCTTGGCCCCGGCCCTGGGCATGCACCCTGGTCAACTCCTCGCGTAGCCTGACCTCCTCTTCTTTGAGTTCCTGGCGGCGTTTTCGAAGCTGCGCATACTCGCCGGATGCCTTCTCTAACAGTCCTGTGGTCATGTTTTACTCCTTTTTCACTCATATAGTGCTGGAATGCAACCGCTCAAGAGATAAGTGTCGTCACGCGTTCCTCCTTGCCCTCTCGGGAGACTTCCCACGCGGTTCTGCCAGCAACTGCCTCAACCGGCCCTCGGCGGCGGCGATCTCCGCCTCCACGTCGGAAAGCGCTTGTTGCGGCGTCCGGGCCAGCCAGTCTCTCGTGCTACTGCGGGAGTGGCGCAGCTCCGACGCCCGCTCCTCCAGCGCCAGAAGCCGGCGATTGATTCGCTGGACTTCGTATGCCGCTGCCGTCCGACACGGCGAACTGCAATACACCCGAGGGCGGCCCGTCGTCGGCTGCTCAAGCGGCCCTCCGCACTTCACACAAGCTGTTACTTTCTCAGGCATAACCCCCTCGCTAAAACCTGCGGGCGCACACGCACGCCTCCCCCATGTCGGTCAGCTTCCCCCGAACGCCCCCGTTTTTTAGACTGCCTATGCCACGGGCCCCCATCCCGTACAAGAACTTTTCCTTGTCCAAGCAGCGCTGCGGCCCTTCCGTTCGGCTCAAGATTATTGGCCCCCATGCCACAGTTCATGCCTTCCCCCGTCTCTGACGGCCACCCCAACCACCTCGACCAACCGTGACCGTCAACCGGTTGTGACATCGGCTGCATAGAGCTTCGCAGTTGGAGCGTTGCATGTTCTCGACGCGGCCATCGATGTGGTGAACCGTTGTGGTCGGTGCCCCACACCGACACCACGGCTCCTCGGCCAATACCTCTTTGCGAAGGCGACGCCATTCTGCGCTATCGTAGAACGGCTGAAGAGCATACGGCCTTGTCCTTGGCTGGCGTGGGCGCTGGTGACGCTCACACCTCCCGTCCTTGACGGCCAAGGCTGGGCACCCGGGGAGACCACAGGGCGATTTCAGCCGCCAGGGACTCATACGTTCGCCACCTTCGCCTCTAGGACAGCAACGGCCTTCTCGACGTCAGCATCCGAGAAGTAGCGAGCTGCTTGCTCGTAGTGGAAACGGCCAGCGGGGATGCCATCCGTCGGTCGCCCCGTCCCATTGCTCGGCCAGGTCACGTTCGGGAAGCCCAGCTCTAGGCCCAGGGCAACAACAAGGTGACGCTGGCCGGTGAACTCCTCGGGGATGGTGTCGTCCCCTAAGGGACGATGGGGGCACGCTAAGGGTGCCAAATCCCCTACACACGCAGACTTGGCACCCTTAGTAGGGTTAGGCTCCTTGGTAGTGCTAAGGGTGCCAAGGGGTGATCTTAATCTCGTATCTAATCTCTCTAAGGGTGCCAACAATACTGTGTGTGAGAAATTGGCACCCTTAGCGTTGGCACCCTTAGCAGGGTTGGTAGCATCCTGGTTGGCACCCTTAGGCAGCACCCACGCCCACTGACCTTTACTGGCGATGCCTCCCTGCCGTTCGGATCTAACTCCCAATATCGCCTTTGCTCTGTCGAGGGTGCGCTCGGTGATGCCTGCCTCGCGCCGTTCCTCTCCAACTCTCTTGACCTCCACCGGCCCATCGGCCAGCAACTGTCGCAGGAAGTCCTCGGCCTCGGCCAGGGCCCCGCGCTCGCCCTCGTCAGCATCGGGGCGTAGGAGGGCAGCGGCGGTTACATCCGTTATGCCCCGCCAGAGGAACCGTCCCTCAGTAAGCTCAAAGGCCAATGCCGGCGGCAAGGGTGCGAGGTTGTTCTTGATGCAGATCATCACCCGCTCTCCGCGATCGTCAGGGTTTTCACCAACCAGGAACACCACCCGGGCGGCGGCAGTGTAGGCGATGTTCCCTTGCCCTCTGTAAATGGCCTTGTCACGGCCACCTTTGGTCAAGTGCCGAATACAGAGAACGATCACCCCCCACCGCTCGGCCAGAAGCGCCAACGGCGTCAGCGCCGCTCTCAGTGCGGCGTCCCTGTGGGTGTCCAGAGTGACGCCCAGGTAAGCGTTTAGGGGATCAACGATGAGTAACTTATAACCCCCTTCACTGAGCACCGCCTCCACCGCGCCCAAGTCATCCACCAGGGAAGGGTGCCGCTCGTTGCCTTCCTCGTCGCGCATGGCGGTTAGCACCTTCACCCGCTGGAGGTCGGCCCCCATGTCTTCCATTCGGGGGCGGACGGTATCGGCCAGGCCGTCCTCAGCCGTCAACAAGAGAACCTTGCCTGGTTCTCTCGGTGCCGTCTGCCCTGGCAGTGGTGCGCCGGTAGTGATCGCGGCACCGATGGCTAGAACCAGCCAGGACTTGCCCACACCAGGATCGCCTTCGACAAGGACGATGCGACGATGGGGCAGCCGGGCCTCCCACTCCCACTCGATCTCCTCCCTGTTTACGTCTGCCAGCTTCACCACGACGGCGACAGGCTCAGGGCGATCCCCGTTGTCTCTGGCCCGCCCTTTCGTTGGAGATGTGGAGACATGGAGATGACACACATCACACAGATAGCCCCCCATCTCCGTCTTTCGGGCGGCACAGCCACAGTCGCGGCAGGTAGGGGCGGTCACGACGCACCCCCGTACCAGGACTCGCGGCAGGCGACGGGAAAGTCGTTGTCGGGATCGAGGGCGTAGGCATCAACGATAACCCTGGGGTAGCGGCAGTTGACGCAGGAGCGGCGTTTTGGTATCCTTTGGGTAGGTAGTTTCTTCGTCTCTCTGCCGGCCGCCTTTGCCCGAGGCGGCCTTTCTCGTTCTGGGGGGCTCCTCATTTCGCACCTGCCTTCGCCTCCCGGCGTTGGCGGCGACTCGCTGCCTTCTCAGTCGGCTGTGGTATCACCGACAGGCCCAGGAGCCCGGCTATCTTCCCCAGGATGACGGGATCAGTGATGGTAGGGGGTAGTCCTTGGGCTGCTCTACTCTCGGCCAGAGTGCTCACGATGCACCGCCATTCCGCCGTTGGGCACGCGCCTGACGGGCCTTGACGCTCAGCAGGGCGAGTCTGGTGTAGTGAGCCCGCCGTGCCGCCTCAGCTCGCCTCAGACGTTCGCCCTCAGGCAGATCGGTGGGGATCGCGTCAAGGAAGCGCTGGCGGAAAGCCTGACGGGCGGCGGCTGTGTATTCGGTGGGATCATGCGTGGCGGCTAACCTCAGGCCACCAAGCCTGCCGGCTAGGGAGGCCACGCTGCTGTGCCGTTTGAACAAGAATCCGGCTCCTCTCTGTAGGGCATTGAACCCTACTCGATGAGCCGGAAAACGGCGCTATGTGGTTATCTGTCTATACGCTACTACGTTTTCGTGGGGTTGTCAACAGTGCATTTCTCGCCACAATGGAAGCACTCGATCGGCGCGCCGGGGACGGCCCCCATTGGCTCTTCTCCCTGATGCCGTGGGCTTAGGATACCAGTACGCCTGTAATTCTTGCGAACATGCTCTGAGGGCTGCCACAGGCCATCCTTGAGGATGTAACCCGACCGCAGATAGAAGAGTTCCTGCCCAGCCCCCAGGTGCACCCGTTTGACTTCTGGCCCGCCCCAGAGATAAAGAGGTACATCTCCTGCCCCTTGTTTGAACCTCCCGAGTCGGCTATCGCATGATGGGCAGTAGCCCTCATTGCCCTTGTGGACGATAAACGGCAACTCTCTGGGCATCACAGCTTATCTCCCAGGCCCAGACGGCGGTGTTCGGCTGCTGCCCGCTCGTCAGCAGCGCTGGCGCCGTACCTCTGCACCATCGCCCTGCTAGACCAGCCAGCGTGTCGCATCAGGCTCTCCGCGCTCCCTCCCTCTGCCTGCCACCGGTGCCCTAGCGTGTGTCGAAACAGGTGCGGGTTGACTGTCACCCCGGCCTGCTGGCCCCGCCGTTTCACGACTTGGAAGATGCCACTGTACGAGAGCACGCCCTTCTGCCCGAGCCATAATTCTGGCCTATCGGCCAGGGGGTGCAGGCGTCGCGCCCTCAGATACCTATCGATGGCCTCAATCGTCTTGGTCCCGATGCTGACGTGCCGTGTCCTGCTGCCCTTGCCGACGACCGTCAATGTGCCGCCCTCGAGATCCACATCACCTTGATGTCGCTTACCCTTCTCATCCTCCTCATACAGGCGCAGGCCAGAAACCTCAGCAATTCTGGCGCCGGTATCAACGAACGTTCTCAAGATGGCATAGTCTCTGCGGTCGTCGAAGGCCTTACCGCGCTCGCAGGTGTGCAATATCGCCCTCAGTTCGCCCTCCGTGAGCACCGTCGGCGGCTGGATGGGCACACGCGGCATCCTCATCTTCCGCATCGGGCTCTGGGTGAGTTCCTCGGCATCTACCGCCCAGTTGAAGAATGCTCTCAGGCTGGAGTACCGATTCGCCGCCGTTGCTGCCTTGTGCCGCTCAAGCAGATCCGCCATGAAGGATTCGACGTGCTCCCTGGAAAGGCCCTCGAGAGTGCGCGGCATCCCCTGTTCTAGTAGGAAGTCGTCCAGGAGCTGGATGGCTTCGCCGTAGCAGTGGATGGTGGACTTGGCGCGACCCTCCGAGCGCAGGTGCCTCTCAAATGATACGCGCAGGCTCTGAAGCTCGCTGGCGACGGTGCAGGTAGAAACACTGTTCGTTAGTCGCTGTCTGACCATCATTCGCTCTCCTTTCACCCAACATTATACGCTGTGCAAGCGTTGTGTCAAGGGCTTACAGACACAAACACAACGACTGATTAGGCAACAAGACAGCGAAATATCGATCATCATCGCGCCTCCTCTCCGTCTGCACCTGATTCTAGCGGGGGTCGCCCAGTGAGGCAAGAAGCTCGGAACTGATGGAGCCGCGGCTGGCGCACATTTTGGCCATGCGGCTGCCCCGCCCAGAGAGTGCATCGTGCGCATCGTTCTGAGGAATGAGTTGGAGCAATGATTCGCTCTGCACGGGGTTTCGCGGGACAAGGCGCGTCGGCTGCCAAGAGGAGCCTGTCTTGTTGACATTCTCCGCTAACGCAGCAACAATTGGGCTCATCCAGGGGCATAGGGGTGGCTACGATCGGCCGGTAGCTTACAAAGGGGGCGCTCATGAAAGCCTCGGGCGAAAACCAGGGGTTACTGTGGAGCCGGGTCTCGCGACGGGAACTCTTACAGTTGGGGGCCCTCGCTATTGGGGCGGCGAGTGTGGGACTGGTGGGGTGCGGAGAAGAGGAGGAGGCGGCGAAGGGGACAGTCCAGCCTTCCCCTGCGTCGCCGACAACACGGCCGTCCGTTTCGGGAACGCCGGGCCCTATAGGTTCGGTAAGAGAGTTGGCGGAGAAATTGTGGACTGGCGAGGTCACAACCTATGAGCACCATCCGTTCACATCAGACTTGGGCGACATCGAGGAGATAGCCGATCGGACAATATTTTACCGCTCCTTCGCCAACGTAACCGCCTTTGAAACGGATGCGGGCCTCGTCCTCATCGACACTGGCGCCTTCTTCAATCAAGCCCAGACGCACGAGGCGATCCGGAGGTGGTCAAAGTCCCGCCTTGATACCGCCGTCTACACGCACGGCCACGTCGACCACGTGTTCGGAGTGCCACCGTTCGCCGAAGAGGCGAAGGAGAGGGGATGGCAGCCGCCGCGAGTCGTCGGGCATGAGGCGGTGGCGGCGCGCTTTGATCGCTACGTGCTGACCGCCGGGTACAACGCGATAATCAACAGCCGCCAGTTCGGCGGCGCCATCGAGTGGCCGACCTCCTATACCTACCCCGATGTGACTTATGACAAGTCGATGGTGCTCACGAGCGGCGACGTCAGCTTTGAGCTGTACCACGCACGGGGTGAGACGGACGACCATACGTGGGTGTGGGTGCCGCAGCGCAAGGTGCTCTGCCCAGGCGACCTTATCATCTGGGCGGTGCCAAATGCCGGCAACCC
>Ga0315284_10015827_pt1 | contig 10716 bp, 8 predicted proteins | sample YL17G09_16_MG_FD_203696 | JGI IMG/M metagenome (GOLD analysis project Ga0315284, IMG submission 203696) | Sediment microbial communities from Yellowstone Lake, YNP, Wyoming, USA - YL17G09_16 | ecosystem: Environmental > Aquatic > Freshwater > Lake > Sediment | place: USA: Wyoming | collected...
TCCACAAAGACTTGCAGCGAGAGGGCGCCCCCACCCGCGGACGCGGACTTCAAGGGCAGGATGGAGGAGAGGGCGCCGCGGGCGGCGCCCGCGGCGCCGCCACCGCCAAAGGGCCCGCCCCCACCACTCCGGCGGGGCGCGTGGCGGGCGGCGGCGGCCCCGTCCTGGTGGAGCGGGGAGGCGCCGGGCGACCCGTCCTCGGACGAGCCCCCGCTGCCGCACCCGTCCCCGCACACGCTGTCGTCGCTGTACGCGCCCAGCCAGCCGCAGCCCCCGCCCGCCCCGCCGCCGGCCCGCCCGGGGTCGGCGTCCGTCCAGGAGGCGATGGGCAGGGCGGCCCGGTCGGTGGCGTAAGCGATGACCTCAAAGGTGCAGCCTTTTATTTTTATTTTTGTGTGTGGTGTGTGGGGGGGGGGGGAGTTGAGAGAATTGAGACACAGGGGGGAGAAAAAAGTGAGGTTTTTTTGTTTGCCCTTTCCGCTCACCCTTGCCAAGGGGTTCAGGGGGCGGCGCGCTGCACACGCCCTGCGGCGCCGGCTGGCGCGAAAAAAAAAAGGGGGCAAGCGCGAGCGCGTCCGTCCCCCCCCCCCTCTCTCCCCTCTCCCCTCTCCCTCCTCTCCTCACCTGTCGGCAGCGGCTTCAGGCTGGTCTCCAGGAATTGGAGCTTGAGCAGGCAGGAGCGCAGGGCCGCCTCCACGTCCTCGGGCTCCACGGACGCCAGGATCTCGGGGCGGACCTGGGACATGAGAGCAGACGAGAGGAAAGGAGAGAGGTGAAATGAGAGGTGGTCGTGCACGGTGGTGGGGGGCGCGCTCTTCAAACCTCGACCTTTCTCAAAACCAAAACCTCTCCCTCTCCCTCTCTGCATCTCACCGTCAGCGCCGCGACGAAGCGCTCCACCACGACGCCGTTCTGGTCGAGGACGAGGACGGCGAACCGGCGGACGGTGCCGGCGATGAGGGCGTCCTGAGAGGGAAGAGGAAGAGGTGGGCGTTTGAGGGAAGAGGAAGAGGTGGGCGTTTGTGAGGACGAGGCATAGGGAGTGAAGCACGAGCCATGGGGCCCGTTTTTTTTTGTTCTCTCTCTTTTCTCCCCAAAACTCACCGTCACCGCGTCCACCGCGCCGTCGATGTAATTGTTCAGCATGGGGTGCCGGCTGCGCCGCACCGAGATGTCGTACAGGCGACTGCGTGAATGAAAGGGAGAATGGGCGGGGAAGTGAGAGAGGCGCACAAACGAGAGACAAAAGCCTAGTCGCGAGCCGTGCCTCGTCGCGCTGCGGCGCAACCTCTCAATTGAGAGGACGAGCCGTCAAAAGAGAAAGAAGGAGGCGCACGCCGCCGCTTCCCGCCGACCCACGCACCGCCACGACCCACCCCTCCACAATACCTCCCTCTGACCCCACCCACCACTCACCGGCGCTCAAAGATGTCGGACGCGTACAGGCCACGCTGGTAGAGGACCTCATGCGTGAACGAGGCGAGAAAGTCAGCAACAGCGGTGCGGAGGGCGGGGGCATCCATTGCTTTGTTTTGGGAGTGTTATTCGCACTGGTCAATGCCCGGCTGTGTGAGAGGGGCGTGTGTCGGTGGCACCTGAGTGGGTAGGGCGGGGCGAGGAAGAGCGGGAGACGGGTGTGTCAAGGCGGCAGGGCGATAGAAAAAAGTGAGGAAGTGGAACCCGTCGCGCAGCCTTCCAGTCAACCTCTCCTCTGCACCACGTTCACACTAGGCTAGGAAGACTGCCTCCTCTCACAGCATCCAACGCGCAGGCACACCACCTCCGCGCATCCTCTCGACCTATGAACACCACCGCCTCTGATCCTTTACACACGGGAGTACGCACGCACGTCCTCCCCTCCTTCCTTGCTCTCTCGCCAGGTGTGTGTGTGTGTGTGGTGGCCAGGTAGGTTTAGGGTTCCCCACCCCCAACCCCTCACCGCCCCGCATGGCTCTTCAGGCTCAGGTAGGTGTTCCACCCAAGGGCCACCACGTTGGCGAACCCGACCTGCAGGGGCGGCGGCACCAGCCTGAAATTCAAAAAGTTGGCGGGGACCCAGAGCGCCCAGTTGGCGAGGAGGGTGGGCCGGATGCCGTCCCGCACTCGGCCCACGCACTCGGCCGGGGGCGCCCCCTCCAGCGCGCCGAGCGCGGCGATGAAGGTGCACAGGAAGAGGGGGGCGAAGGCGAGCTGGTCGGCGGCGAGGCGGGCGAGGGCGGCGCCCGTGGTGGAGGCGGGGAGGGCGCGGGCGAGCGCGCCATACCAAAAGTGGAGGGCAGGGCCCACCAGGCAGGCGCCCAGCAGCCCGAACCGGGCCGTCCGGGCGGCGTCAATGGCGGCCACTGCCTTCCCCTCGCCCGCCGTCTGGGCGGCGATGTCGCCCGCGACCGACAGCACCGCGGACGTGGCGGCCTTGGTGGCCAGGGGGCGGGTGGCCAGGGCCGCGGCGTAGGACGCCCAGGCAGCCGCGAGCAGGGCAAGGAGCGGGTTGTTGGATGACGGGCCTTCGCCGCCACCGCCGCCGCCGCCGCCGCCGCCGCCGCCGCCGCCGCCGCCGCCAGTGATGCCGCCGCCCCCACCCCCGCCGCCCGTGGCGGAGGAGTTGGGGCGAGTGGGGTTGGGTGGCGGGCCTGAGAGTTGACAACGGGAGGTGATGGAGAAAGAGTGTGGTGAGAGGGGGGTTGGGTTGCATGCGCTCTGCTTTCGCAGGCGCCCGGTCCCGGGTGCCCGCCACGCCTGAAGCATGGCCCCCACCCTCTTGTGCTCACGGCACGAGCAACTAAAAAAGACACACAACGCACGTCTCGCACCGCCCCACGAGGAGCGCGGCGACGGGTTTTGCAACGCGCCCATTCCGATGGACGCGCCCGCTTTAGGCGCCGCGCCAGCCGAGCGGAGGCCCGGCGCGGACGCCACGCTGACCATGGCCCGACGGGCGACCGCCACGCGGGAGGCCGCCGAGCGCAAGCGCAGGAGGCGAGGAGCGGCGGCGTGCATCGTTTGAAAAAATAGGTATGAACAAGTGCGTCAGAAATGCAATTCGCTCCCCTGCCAAAATGTCAAAAAAGCGGTCGACCGACGATGCCGCCCTCGTCCAGGCCATCCTGGCCGAGGAGCAGGCAGCCAAGATGGCCAAGAGAGCAGGTAATGTCTTGAAGCATACGAGGAGGCCGCGGCGGCGCGGGGCTCGCGCGTTCTCTCTCTATATATTTTTTTCTCATCCTTTCTCAACCTTCTCATCCAGGCGGCGCCACCCCCGGAACCGCCCAACCCGGTGGCGTGCCCGCCGCCCCACCCCCACCTGTCGCCATGCGGGAGTCCAATGTGGAGCTGGCCCGCCTGAAGCGGGCGGGCAAGCGGAAGGCGCCCCGTGGGGTGGCAGGTACGTAGAAATAATAAATGGAAAGGGGGGAATGGGGGATGGGATGGGATGGGAGGGAGAGAAATCGCGCACACGCTCTCAGAAACACGCATCCTCTCGCACACACAACGACAGACGACACCGAGCTGGTGGACAACCTGGAGGAGGCCGAGGAGGGCAGCGACGGGGAAGATCAGGAAGGCAGCGCGGCCGCCGCCAGTGCAGGCGCGCGCGCGCCTGGTGGTGGCCTCCCAGCTGGGGAGGTGCCGCTCGAACCCTTCAACATGCGCGCCGAGCGGGCGGCGGGCTTGCTGGACGACGACGACGGCGACGGCGACGGACGGCGCAAGGTCGCCGCCTCGTCCGACGACGAGGACGGGGAGGAACGGGAGGCGGCGGGGGTGGGCAGAAAGGCCGGCGGCGGCGGCGCGGCCTGGCTAGCGGACGCGCAGCCGCTGGCGCCCGCCGCCGCGGCCGCCCTGGCCGCCCGCCGGGCGGCCACGGAAGCGGCCGCGTCCGACGCGGAGCTGACGGCCGGGGATGTGGCGGGGCTGAAGGCCCGGATCGCGGGGCTGCTGCGGCCGGGCGAGACGGTGGCGGGCGCGCTGCGGCGGATGCGGCCGCCACCGCTGGGGCAGGGGCGCGGGCGTGGGCGCACGGGAGGGGGCGCGGCCGCTGCTCCCGCCCCTCCTCCACCCCTCGCCCCGGCCGCCCTGGCCGCCTTTGACGCCCTGACGGACGCCGCGTCGGCCCTGGTCGCGGCGGGCGAGGTCGAAACGTATGGGCGGGCGCGGGAAGACTTTTTGGTGGGCGTGAGTGTGCCTGGTGGGAGTGGTGGTGGCGGTGGCGGCGGTGATGTTGGGGGTGGTGCTGCTCCTGTCTGTCCGCCCCCACCCCCGCCGCGGGTGGAGCAGCCGGAGGACGACATGTTTGCCTCGGACGGCGAGGAGGCGGCGGCGGCGGGCGGCGGCACTGCGGCACCAGCAGCACCAGCAGCCGCCCGCCCCGCCCCGCCGCCGCCGCCGCCGCCCGACTTCGCCTCCTGGTCCGTCTCCGCCCTGCGCAGGTTCTTGGCCGACGCGGGCGTGGGCGACGGTGGCGAGGTGGAAAAGGCGGGCCTGGTGGCCCGGGCGGTGACGGCCGCGGCCGCGGGGAAAGGGGCGCCCAGCAACCCGGCCCCACCCTTGACCGCCTCCGGGCGCCCCGACCCCACCCCGCGCCCCGGCGCCCCACCCCCGCCCGGCGCCGTCCCGCCGCCAGGCTACGCGTACGACCACGCCACCGGCTGGTTCAGGTCGGCGGACGCGGGCCTGGAGTACGACGCGGGGAGCGGGGCTTTCCGGGACGCGGGCGGCGCCTGGTGGGAGTGGAAGGAGGGGGCGTTCGTGGCGTGGTAGTGTGAGAGATTGAGAAGAAGGGGTGTGCTCTTGGTCTCTGATATTTGCGCATTTCCTATCTGCAGGGGGCCGCCGCGACAATGGCGCCGGGTGTGCGTGTAGCGGGCGCGTGGGGAAGGGAAGACAGGGAGGTTGTGAAAAACATGCTCACCCCCATTATTTTGTTTTTCTCGCCGGCGAGCGCGGCGCGGCGCGGCGCGCGCTCACACCCACACCCACACGCACACGACCTGCCTGAGCAGAACGCGAGCGCCCTATTCACCTGAGCACATGGCCACCCAGGCCTGCGCGGCCGAGCCTGCGCCGCCGCCGGCGCCTGCTGCTCTTGTGCAGCGCGCTGTAGCTGCGCTTCTCGGCTCCGCGGCTCCTTGCCTCACCCGCCAGGTGTTGGCAGGGCTGCTGGTGGTGGCCAGCCTGACGCTGATCCTGCTGAGGTGTGTGAGAGGAAGGGAGAAAGGGGGAGGACGGCGCTGGAGAGCGCGCCGGCGAGGGGGGGGAGTGCATGCGCGGGCCCGCCGCGCGCGCGCAACGCACACCAACGACCGTTCTCAAACCTGCTTTCTCTCTCCATCCCCCGCGGTCCCCCACCCCATCCCAGCCGCCGCCGCCGCCGCCCCCCACCCCTAGGCCCCGCTGCCACCCCCGCCGCCGCCGCGGCCGCGGCCTCCCTCCGCCGTGCCAACCCGGGCGACCACCCGCCGGCCGGCCACTGTCTGCGGCGCCTGGATGCGAGCGGGCTGCTGTCGGCGCCCGCCCTGTGCGGCGTCTGCTTCACCCCCGTCGACGGCCCGCCCGGCGGCGGGGCCGCCGCCCCTCCACCGCACTGCCGCCCGCCGACGACCCGCCGGTGGCGCCGCCCCCGGGGCGCGGCCTGCTGCGACGTGTGCGGGGTGGCGGTGCACGAGGGCGGGTGCGCCCGCCGACTGCCAGCCGACTGCCGCCCGGTCGCGACGGGCGGCGGCGGCGGGGCGGGCGGCGGCGCGGCGGCGGGGGGGCCCGCGCCGGCCCCACGCCCGGGCTCGGCGGATGGGGGCGGCGTGGCGGGCGCCGCCGCCGCCGCCGCCCCGCCCGCCTCGCCCGGGACGGCGCCCGCGGCACGCGCGGCCGGCCCGCCGCCCGCCGCCGCCCACCACTGGCGCGCGGCCGCGACGGTGGTCGCCCTCGCCGACGCGGACGCGGCCCTGGAGCGCGGCCCCTCCACCCCCGACGCGGTCTGGGAGAGCGTCATCGGGCCGGGCGTCGCGGGCCCGGCGGGCGGGCTGGGCAGCACGCACGGGCGGGCGGGCGGGGGAGAGGGCGGGCCGCCCGCCCTCCTCCCCGGCCACCCGGGCGCCCCCCCGCCCCTCCCGGCCTGCCTCTACTGCCGCACGCCCACGGACGCCGGCACGGAACCCGTCTGGGCGTGCACCTGGTGCGGGGAGGCCTGCCACCCGGCCTGCCATGCGGCCGCGGCGGCCGCCCTGGAGGAGGCGGAAGGGGGCGGGCGGGCCGCGTCCGCATCACTGCCCTCGACCCCCGCCCCGCCGCCGTGCCCCCCGGCCGGCCTCTCGGCCCTTGTCGCCCTCCGCCGCCGGGGCGCCAGCCCGGCGCCCGCCGCGGCGCGGCCGCTGTCCCCCGCCCTCCGCGCCGCCTCACCCGCGCCCACTGCCACGGTCGGCCTGGGGAGCGGCGGCGGTGGTGGGAAGGACGAGGCCGCCGCACAGCCCCCGCCCCCGCCCCCGCCCCTCCCCCCCCCGGCCTGGCTCGCGGCCTCCACCCACGCCACCCTGTCCCGCGCCGCCGCCTGCGCCCTGGGCCGCCCCGCCTACGCGTCCCTCGTCCTGCCCCCCTCCGCCGTTTCCCCTGCCCCGGGCCACCCGTCCTGGGCGGCCCGGGCGCGGGTGTGGGTGGCGGCGGCCGCCCGGCGCGCCTCGGCGGGCGGCGACGGCGGCGCGTCGGCCGCCGAGGCCGGCGGCTCGCCCGCCCGCCGCCCGCGGCCCGCGCCCGTCCACGCGGACGAGGGGCACGCCTCGCCGGGGCTGCTGGCGGGGGACAGCGATGAGGGGGGGGGGGGGCCGGGCGCGGTGTCGCAGCGCCTGGTGTCGCCCTCGCCGGGGCCGCCGCCGTTGGCCCTGGTGGGGGGTGCCGCGCCCCGACCCGCCGCCCCCCTCCCGCCCCGCGCCGCCCCGGCGCCCGCCCGGCCCAAGCCGCCGCCCGCCCCGCCCCGCTCGCCCTGGTCGTCCGTCACCATCGACCCGGCCTCCCTGCCCCCCACCTGCACGCCCCTGCTGGTCGTCCTCAACACGGCGTCCGGGCCCCAGCTGGGGCGGGCCCTGCGCCGGGCGTTCCTGCGCCGCCTCAACCCGCTGCAGGTGTGCGAGGTCCCCCGCCACGCGCCCGACGCCGCCCTGGCGTCCCTGGGGCGCCTGCCGCGCGCCCGCATCCTGGCCGTCGGCGGGGACGGCACGGTCGGGTGGGTCCTGGGCGTCCTGGACCGCCTGGGCGCGGAGGCGGGCGCGGAGGCGGCGGCGGCGGTGGCCGCCGGGCGCCCGCCCCCGCCGCCCTGGGTCGCGCCGCCCGTCGCCATCCTGCCCCTGGGCACGGGCAACGACCTCGCCCGCACGCTGGGGTGGGGTGGCGGGCTGGGGTGCGTCCGGGCGGCGGGGCTGGACGCCCTGCTAGCGGACGTGGCGGGCGCCGCCCTGACACTGGTCGACAGGTGGGGCGTCGGGGTGCGGGAGGGGGGCGCGGCCGCGGCGGCGGCCGCGGCGGCGGCGAGGAAAGGCGACCACCTGCCGCCGCCGCCCTGCACGGGCGCGGGAGCGGGCGCGGGCGCGGGCGCGGCGGCGGCCTCCGCCCCGCCCACGCCCTTGCCCGCCCCGCCGCCGCCACCCGCCCCGCCCCTCACCGCCAAGCCCATGACCAACTACGTGGGCTTCGGCGTGGACGCCAAGGTCGCCCTCGACTTCCACGCCGCCCGGGCGGCGTACCCGGCCTGGTTCACGTCCCAGGTCGGGAACAAGCTGTGGTACACGGGGCTCGGGGGGGTCGAGGCGCTCGCGCGCGCGGGCGGGCGGGGCCTGCCGGACCGGCTGGCCCTCACCTGCGACGGTGCGCCCGTCCCCCTGCCGCCGGGCACGGAAGGCGTGCTCCTGCTCAACATCCCGTCCTACATGGGCGGGGTGGACCTGTGGGGGTCGGGCGTGGAGGAGGTGGCGGGCGGCGCCGGGAGCGGCGGTGGTGGTGGCGGGCCGCCCGGCGGGGGTGCGCCCGCGCCGCCATCCTCCGCCCTCCTCCACGACCCCGCCCAGCCCCCGCAGCCCCCGCACCCCCGCCACGCCCCGCCCTCCTTTGGGGATGGCCGCCTGGAGGTCGTCGCGGTCTACGGGTCCTGGCACCTGGGCCAGCTGCAGGTCGGCCTGGCGCGCGCGGTGCGGTTGACGCAGTGCTCCAGCGCACGCGTGGTGGTCGCGCCCGGCGGCCGGGGCACGGGCCTGCCGCCCGACCTGGCTGTCCAGGTGGATGGCGAGCCCTGGCTGGCGGCCGCGCCCGCCGTGTTTGAGGTGAGCCAGGCCGGGTCCGCCCGCATGCTGCGGCGCCTGGACCCAGCCGGCCCGCTCGCGCGGCTGGCGGGCGGGGTGGCCGACGCGCTCGCGGCCGCGGCCGCCCGGGGCGTCATCACTCCCGCCCAGCGCGAAGCCCTGGCCACGGAGATCGCGGCCCGCATGCACCGGGTGTGACGGAGTAGAAGAGGGAGAGAGAGAGAGAGAGAGAGGAGACCCCACTGTGTTGCACAGGAGCACGACTCCTTTTTTTGTTCTTTTGGATTACCGGAAGTGAGGTCACGAGAACGCACACCTTCACAAGTCACACGCACGCGCACGCTGGGCCTGTTCGTGACACAGCGGACGGCCGTAGCGTCCCGTCGCGTCGCACCACCAAGCACCGCCCCCTTGTCTCTATATTTTACTTTTCGTTCCCATCCTCATCCAGCTCACGCCGGCCGCCCCGGGTGCGCCCGCAGCGCGTTCTCCACGTCCCCGTGCTCCCAGTACGCGCCAAACCCGTTCTTCAGGTACCAGTCCACGGTAGTGCGCAGGCCGTCCTCCCAGGCGGTCGTCTCCTTCCACCCCAGCGACGCCAGCTTTTTGTCGCAGATGAAGTAGCGCTGGTCGTTGAAGGCCCGGTCCCGGACGTGCACGATCTTGGAGGGCTCCGCCCCGAAGATGGCGGCAATGTCCCGGCCCACGTCCAGCACGGACCGCTCCTTCTGGGTGCCGATGTTGTAGGTCTCGCCGACCTTGCCCTTCATCAGGATCGTCTCAAAGGCGGACGCGACGTCCCCCACGTACAGGTACGAACGGGTCGCGCCGCCATCGCCGTGGACGGGCAGGTCCGCTCCCCGAGAGGCCAGCAGCGTGAACTTGGGGACCAGCTTCTCCGGGAACTGGTGGGGGCCGTACACGTTGTTGCCCCGCGTGATGATGCAGGGCAGGCGGTAGGAGGTCATGTACGCCTTGACCATCATCTCCGCGCCCGCCTTGGCGGCCGAGTACGGGTTGGTCGGCTCCAGGGTGGATGCCTCATTGCACCCGTCCTCGCGCCCGACGGACGACTCGCCGTACACCTCGTCCGTGGAGACGGCGATGAAGCGGCGGATGGAGCCGTAGACGCGGGCGGCCTCCAGGAGGACGTGCGTGCCATAGGTGTTGTTGAGCGTGAAGGCCAAGGAATTGCCAAAGGAGTTGTCGACGTGCGTCTGGGCGGCGAAGTGCATGATGGTGTCGATGCCCTCGTCGGGGAGGATAAAGTTGAGGAGGTCGGCAGACTGGATGTCGCCCTTGATGAACTGGAAGGAGGGGGAGGGGGCGGAGAGAGAAGATGGAGAGAAGAGGTTGAGCGAGAAGCATCAGCCGAGAGCTCTCGGGCGCGTTTTTCGAATGGGCCGCACTCTCTCTCGGGAGACGTGCACCTCCCACGCCCCAGGTCAGGGCCAGATTTGCTCATCGAACCACACCAATGACCGCGTAGCCCACTCAAGCCCCAGCCTAGGGCGACGTCGGGTGGGACGAGGCGGAAAACAGGGGGCGGGTAGGCCGGCCGCCCGAGTCAGGGTCGGGGTGGCAGGGGCGCCGGGCTGTCGCGGCCTCGCCGCGCTCGCTCCGCGCACGCTCCCAACACTCCACTCCCTCGCTCCGCCTCCACCCCGTGCCTGCGCGCCAGTTATAGACAAACGGTGCAGCTATCCTGGCAGCGGACGAGGTCCGGCGCGCAAGCACCACAAGGAGGCGGGCGCAGGCGGTGAGCGAGCGCGAAAAAAGAAAACGCAAGCGATTTTCAACCCTTTCTTCTTCTTCTCACCTTGAAGTTGGACTTGCCCTTGACCGAGTCCAAGTTTTTCAGGGACGCGCAGTAGTCCAGCTTGTCCAGGACGATGACCTGGGTGAGGGGATGGGGTGGGGCGGTCAGGTGAGCGAGCGCGCGAGACGAGCTATGCGCCGGCCTGGTCGGCAGTTTCGGGCGCGACCATCGCTCCCCTTTTTTTACGCGCTCCTCCACCGCCGCCGCCCGCCCCGACCACCTCCTCCCACCCATCCTCCCCCCGCCGGTCCACCAGGCAGATGTGTTGCCGACACGTCAGTGGGACGAGGGGTGGGAGGTGCGGAGCGGAAGGAGGGCGCAGACGGGCGAGACCGAGCGCGCCGTTTCATAACTGAGTTTGTTTTCTCTCACTTTGTGCCCAGCCTCCACGAGGCGGATGACGACGTGCGACGCGATGAAGCCGGCCCCGCCGGTCACCAGGATGGCGCCGGGAGTGTAGTCGGCGCCGCCATGGTCGGCCAGGGTCGCGTCGCCCAGAGCGCGGGCGAGGCCGGAGGCCATGGTTGTGGTGGTGTGGAAGAGGCGAGGGTCGGGAGACACAGGGGTAGGCGCGAGAATGGAGCAGTGACCTCTCAATCCTCCCCGCGCGCTTTTTCT
>Ga0315284_10015829_pt1 | contig 10716 bp, 9 predicted proteins | sample YL17G09_16_MG_FD_203696 | JGI IMG/M metagenome (GOLD analysis project Ga0315284, IMG submission 203696) | Sediment microbial communities from Yellowstone Lake, YNP, Wyoming, USA - YL17G09_16 | ecosystem: Environmental > Aquatic > Freshwater > Lake > Sediment | place: USA: Wyoming | collected...
ACTTCGATAGAGATGATCAAAAAACAATACGACATAACCTTAACGCCCACCATACTGATAAATGAAAAGATAAAACTCCAAGGCCTGCAGGAGAGAAATACCCTAGCAGAAATCATCCGGCAGGAAGGAAGTTATAAACCGTAACACCGCGGGTTTTTCGGCCCGATATCCAATCAACCCCGCAATTCTTTATCAACTATCTCTTTAAGCTTTTCCTCAGTGATCAGTCCCTCGAATGTCTTGTCCCCTATGACTATGGCGGGGGTCTTTGATATTTTGTTGACCTTTTTCAAGGTGCTTACTATTGGTTCATCTACGTCCGAGTTAAGGACGAAAACGACCAGCTTGTCCTGGAAATATCTCTCCCGCACGGTGTCTATTATGTGACCCTGCGCTATGCAATCATCGCAGGGGACAGAGTAGAGATACAACAATACAACAAAGTCTTTACGGCACCGGTCCCTGACATAGCTATTCAGGATCCATGCCTTAGTGGAAAGGAGCGCATATTCGCTGCGTATGTCCTCGGTGGCTTCGGTTTTGTTCTCAAGTTCCTTGCCGAGCAGTCTTACTTTGTCGGTTGTCTCGGAAACAAGTATCGACAGGGAATCGCAGCTGAGATTCTGTCCTACCATGCTTAGATATGCGTATTCGAGCTGGAGGTTTTCCTGCTGTCTCTGAAGAGACTGGACACGCTGCTCATTCTGGAGCGCACGGGCCTTCTCTTCATTCTGCAGGGTGCTGACCTTCTCCTCAGTATATGTGGCCGACGATTTCTCTATAAAAAGGCCGGACAGGACCCCGATCATATAAAACAGGATGGAGAACACCGCTGCCATGAGATAAACCCTTGATTGCTGCATTTTACATATTTTAATCTATTTAAGGTTAATAGATAGTAGATAGTAAAACAATAAATCAGAAAATCAGAAAAGATGGACATAGTAAGAGCCCTGCTAGACGACGTACACGGCGTAACATTCATAGCCTACAACCTGTTTTTGATCCCGGTAACCTTCTTCTCTTTCATATATTATATGGCGGCTTTAAGAGGAATCTTCGGGAGGGAAGAAAAAGATGAAAACAACACATACAGCCAGACCAACTGGCCGAATGTCACGATCCAGATACCGACCTACAACGAGCCGGTTGCCATACGCTGCGCTAAAAGCTGCCTTGAATTCGATTATCCGAAAGACCGGTTCGAGGTATTGATAGGTGATGACAGCAGGGATGCTGAAGTGTCCCGGGCCATAGACGTGTTCGCTGCCGAGTCCAACGGCCGGGTGAAGGTCGTAAGGCGGGAAAACAACATGGGCTTTAAGGCCGGAAACCTGAATAACATGCTCAAGCACTCTAACGGAGAGATATTGGTCATATTCGACTCCGACTTCGTGGCGCCAAAAGACTTCCTGAAGAAGATGGTCGCGCCGTTCACGCAGGATGAAAAAGTGGCTTGCGCCCAGGCCGAGTGGGACTTCCTGAACCTTAACACAAACCACATCTCAACGCTGTCTGCAACACTGCTCATGTTCTACTATTCTCTGATAGTGCCTATAAACCGCCGGCTTGGAGTGCCGTTCATGTTCGGCTCCGGCGAGGCGGTTAGAAAAGACGTAGTTCTGGAACTTGGAGGCTGGAATGAAAGAAGCCTGACCGAAGACACCGACTTCTCCATAAGAGCGCTTAAAAGCGGATATAAGATAGCGTACAGAAGCGACGTCAAGGTGAAAGGCGAGGTTCCATATACTTTAAAGGGCCTCATGAGCCAGCAGAGAAGGTGGGCCTACGGCAACACCAAAGTCTTCATGGAGCATGCAAAATCCATAATATTCGGCCCCTTCACGCTGCTGCAGAAAATAATGATGACATACACGACGTCCATCGGATACCTTTCCAACTTCCTGCTGCTGCTCTTCTTCATAAGCGGCACCATATACTTCTTCTCCCAGCCGCCAGCACCCATAGACCTGATGAAGTTCATAAACCAGACCTCAAAGCTGGTGCTCATAACCTCTGGTTTCATAGCAGGGGGGGTAATAGCCCTGTTAAAGAAAGACAAGATCGGCATACTCGTGCCCGCTATGTTAACGGTGGTCAGCATGGGCATGCTGGTGTCGTACAGCGTCTGTATCGGATTCTCCAAGGCCGTGCTCGGAAAAGAGCTCCTCTGGTCGGCGATAAACAAAGAAGGGAACCACACCTACATAAGCCCCCAAGCCGCCCCCGAGGAGTAGCAAAATGCTCACCATCATCGACATAATACTATCCGTCATCTTCTCGGCCCTGATTGTCTTACACCTGTCCTGGATATCCATACTCGTTTACCCGAAAAAAGAAGAGATTCTGCTGGAAAAAGCAGCTCCAAGCATCTCCATAGTCATCCCGGCGCACAACGAGGAAGAGACCATAGGGAAAGCAGTCAAAAGCGTTCTTGACGCCGATTATCAGGGTAAAAGGGAGGTCATCGTAGTAAATGACGGCTCTTCGGACAGGACTGAAGAGATAGTAAAAAAACTGGCTACGAAAGACGAACGCATCAGGATACACAACACGGACCACGTGGGAAAATCCAAGGCCATAAACTCCGGCGTTGAGAAGGCGGCGAATGAGATAATAATCACCCTGGACGCGGACTCCGAGATAGACAAAGCAGGCCTGACCGAGATGGCGAAGCCGTTCTCGGACGAAGAGATGGGCGCAGTCTCGGGTATTGTACGTGCGGAGTATAACCTCAACCCGCTAACGTGGTTCCAGGATTTCGAGTATATCCAGTCCTCGGCCTGGAGGTTCATCTGCAACAAAGTTAATGCGACCTACATATTCCCGGGCTTTGCGGCATTCAGAAAAGACGTCTTCCTGAAGGTCGGGGGCTTCTCCAATGACACATGCTCAGAGGACTTCGAGATAGGTCTACGCCTGAGGAAAGCCGGCTGCAAGGTGGGCATGTCGAGGGCAACCATGTATACCCGGGTGCCTGAAACCATACGCGGCCTCATAAAGCAGCGGACGCGATGGGGCAGGGGCACTGTTCAGGTGATGAGGAAACACCGGGACATGATACTCAACTGGAGATACGGCGTAGTCGGACTCTACGGGATACCGACCCAGATATACTGGTACATACACGGCTTCGTCTACATACCCATACTTGCCTATCAGGTGTCTGAAGGATATTACAAATACTTCCTCTCAAACAACGTCTACTTCTCGCTCGACGTGGTGAAATACTTCATCGGCTGGTTCTCGGTATACGGGACCATAGAATACACATACAAAACATTTCAGGGATACTACGAAATGACAATCGTGTTCGTTCTGCTGGTCATAATGTTCACGCTGTATCTCATATACAACATACTGGTCCTCTACAAATTCGCGCACCCAAAGAAACGCCACTTCTTCGTTATATTCTTCTTCTTCCCCTACTCCCTATTATCGCTCACACTACACATCACACCCAGCATAACCGAAATATTTAAGCCGACGGGGAGTAATATATGGGAGAAAAGTAAGTGACTGCAGAATGAACCACACAAAAGCCGAGTTCATTTTCGAACTAAAGAGGAAGATGTTCCACTTCATTCTGGGGACGCTAATAGCGTACGCCATCTACTTCCTATACCCCTTCTATGAAATCCTCATCCTGATCCCGCTGATAATCGGAGTCCTCCTAATGTGGATAATACCCTGCCTGCCGGTAGAGCACATGGTATCAAAACACCTCCTATACCATTTTGAAAGAGAACACGACAGAAAAAGCTTCCCATACAAAGGAGCGATATACTTCGGCCTAGGGATAATACCGCCAATACTCCTGCTACCGATCGACGCAGCGTCAGGACGGCCGCTGCTCGCCTGCGCGGTAATAACGGTCCTCGCCGGAGGAGACGCCTTCGCAACCCTCGTCGGGAAATTCTACGGAAAATACAGGATAAGACACAAAAGCGTGGAGGGATTCTTTGCGTTCATAATATTCTCTTACAGTGCTTTGATGGTAACTCTGTTCGTGGACCCTAAAACAGCAATGGCCCTCGCAGTGATCGGGGCGATAATAGAATTCTTTAACACGATAGATGACAACCTTGCGATACCGATAGGCCTGACGGTAATAATAGAAGTAGTGAACGCGATAGCGCCGAACGTGCTGTTTACTGCATAATAGCTCAGTGACATTAAGCGATGCGTATGCCACAAGTCTTTTTCTTAAAAAGAAAAGGATTTTCCAACGGACCCGGCGGGATTGCCCACCAACCTGTAAGATGCACTGACCTTGCGGTCAGGCACGTACCGACAAAATCGGTACGCGGGTTGACCAAACCGCGGGGTCAGAAGACCCCGCGTCCTTTTTGCAGGCTTTGCCTGCATGCCCCGCAGGGCATTTTTGAGCTGAAGCATCCCTGTGGGGAGGCTCCAACGGACCCGGCGGGATTTGAACCCGCGATCTCCGGATTAGAAGTCCGGTGCCCTATCCAGGCTAGGCTACAGGCCCGTGTCGAAGTTTTAGTTATTGGGTAATGGGGGATATTTATATGGTTTTTCGTTTTATTAGTTGATAAGCCGACGGATGGTTGAAAGGAAGCCTGTTCTTTTATTTAATTCTATGGAAAATAGTATTCTTATTATCAGAGTAAAATGATCAAGCGTGAAGATATCGTTAAGGTCGTGGAGGGTTTTGATCTTGATGATGTGAGGATCGGCTCTGTTGCTTCGCATTCTGCTCTGGATGTCGCCGACGGGGCTGTTGAGGAGGGTTTCCGTACTGTTCTTTTTGCGCAGAAGGGCCGGGAGAAGACTTATTCAAGGTATTTCAAGGCGGTGAGGGAGAAGGGCCGGCTTGTCCGGGGCATGGTCGATGAATGCGTTGTCTTTGACAGGTTCGACCAGATCATGGATGAGAAAGAGCAGGAGAAGATTCGCAAATCCAATGTATTGTTTGTCCCGAACCGGGCTCTTACGTCTTATGTAAGGATCGAGCGGGTGGAGGATGAGTTTTTGGTTCCCTTTGTCGGGAGCAGGAATCTGTTAAGGAGCGAGGAGCGCGGCGAGGGCAGGGATTATTACTGGCTCCTTGATAAGGCGAAATTGTCGTATCCTGAGAGGATAAAGAGTCCTGAAGACATTGACGAGCTTGTCATTGTTAAGCTGCATCATGCGAAGAAGAAGCTTGAGCGGGGGTTTTTCACCGCAGCATCTTATGGAGAGTATAAAGAGAAGTCGCAGCAGCTTGTAAAACAGGGCGTTATCGCGGGAGACTTGCTTGAGGATGCGCGTATCGAGAGGTATGTCATCGGTCCGGTCTTCAACCTGAATTTTTTCTATTCGCCTCTTGAGGAAGTGGCCGAGAAGATCGAATTATTGGGTGTGGATTGGAGGTTTGAGACTTCTCTTGACGGGCATGTGAGGCTTCCTGCCGCGCAGCAGTTGACTCTTAACGAGAAGCAAAAAATTCCGGAGTATACGGTCTGCGGGCATAATTCTGCAACGATCCGGGAGAGTCTTTTGGAGAAGGCTTTCGAGCTTGCCGAAAAATATGTGAAGGCGACGCAGGAACATTATAAGCCCGGCATCATCGGGCCCTTCTGCCTGCAGACTTGCGTTGATAAGGATAATAATTTCTTTATCTATGATGTTGCTCCCCGTATCGGAGGGGGCACAAATGTGCACATGGCCGTCGGCCATCCATATGGAAACGCTTTGTGGAGGCGGAAGGTTTCAACGGGCAGGAGGATCGCTATGGAGGTCCGGCGGGCTATTGACGAAGGAAGGCTTGGTGAAATCGTTACATAGGTAAAATGGTTTCCAAAAAAGACATCGATAAAATTCTGGAAGGATACGACCTTGGCAAGCTGGTGGTCTGTACCATTGGAAGCCATAGCGCTTTGCAGATCGCCAAAGGCGCAAGAGACGAGGGCCTTCCTAATCTGCTTGTCTGCACCAAAAAGAACGCATCGTTTTATGAGGAGTGGCCTTGCGTGGATGACGTAATGGTTGTGGATTCATATAAGGACTTGTTGTCCGAGAAGGTTCAGGCGACGCTGCGTGAAAGGAATGCAGTAATTGTCCCGCATGGATCGTTCGTTGAGTATGTGGGCGCAGGCAATATTTTGGGTAAACTTAACGTCCCGATGTTTGGAAGCCGTGTTGTGCTTGAATGGGAGTCTGACAGGAAGAAACAGTTCGAGTGGCTTAAAGCCGCGGAGGCTAAGACTCCGAGAGAGTTTAGGAATCCCGAGGATATCGATCGTCTTGTTATCGTAAAGTTCCCGGGAGCGAAGGGCGGCGCGGGTTATTTCCTTGCCAGGGATGAGAGGGAGTATGAAGAGAAGATGAACGGCATAGATCTTCCTGAGAAGGTGAAGGCGGGTTGCATGATCCAGGAGTATGTCGTCGGTACGCGGTTTTATCCTCATTACTTTTATTCGCCGCTTGATGATTCGCTGCAGCTTTTGGGTATGGACATCAGGTATGAATCAAACGTCGACGGTTTGTCGCGCGTCCCGGATGCCGTTGGGATCGAGCCGAGCTACGTAGTCACCGGGAACATTCCCGTGGTCATGCGTGAATCTCTTTTACCGGGTTTGATGGAGTTGGGGAGGAATGTCGTCAAAGCCTCTAAGAAGCTTTTTGCTCCAGGCATGCTGGGGCCGTTCTGCCTGGAGCTCGTATGCACGCCGGAGCTTGAATTCGTCTGTTTCGAGGTGTCTGCGAGGATCGTTGCCGGGACGAATGTTTTTGTGAACGGGTCTCCTTATTCGGCTCTGCTTTACGACGAGCCTATGAGCTGCGGCAGGCGTATCAGCAGGGAAGTTAAGGAAGCGGCCGTAAAGGATAAATTGGGGAAGATACTATATTAGTTTAACAATGGCTGAGCAGGGTTTAAAGGTCGTGGTCGGGTGTGAAGAGTTTCTGAAAATCGTTGAGGAGTTGGACAGCGACCCGCGTCTAATGGGGTTTTTCGGTGACCGTGTTTCTGAGGCACTTATCATAGCGGCTGAGGGAGGAGACATAAGGATCGAGGAGGGTGGATCGGTTGAGCTCTCGGAGAAGGAAGTGCGGGAGTTTCTCAAAATCCTTGGAGGTCTTGTGAAAAACAATATGCCCTCGTCGGAAGAGAAGAGCGGTGGGGGTGAACGGGTCAGGATCAGGTGTGAAGTGCTTGCAAAGATTTTAAGGGATCTTGATAAAAGTCTGGAGCTTCAGGGGCTTTTTGGGGGTCCTGTTTGTAAGGCTCTTGTCGTGGTTGCCGACGGCGGGGACTTGCGTGTTGAGAACGGGGGTGCCGTCGTCCTTTCAGAAAAACAGAGCGATGAGTTTTCTGAGATACTTAACCGAGTTATCGCAGATAATACTGGGCAGGATCATGCTTGAATGCGTGAGGCAGGGCAGGGAGGGGGTGTTTGTCGACGTCCATGTCGTACCGTCTTCTAAGAAGGAGTCTGTGGATTATGATGTCTTTGGAAAGAGGCTGCGGCTTAAGGTCTTATCTCCTGCGGTGGACGGGAAGGCTAACGGGGATGTTTTGTCTTTTTTCTCTGCAGTATTCGGCGACTGCGTGATTGTTTCAGGGCTTTCGTCAAGGAAGAAGACCGTTTTGTTGCGTAATTTAGGCCTCCAAGGTGTTTTAACGGGTTTGGAGGGCCTTGTCCGGAATAGGTAAGGATATTTATTAAGGCAATCCCATATTATGACGTTATTATAGGATTAAATCGTCATTAAGGATTATATCAAATAATCTTGTCAAGGACTTAAGAAAGCTTAAATCAAAAAGATAATCACGTTTACCTGTTTATTTATCTCATGAAGAACAGATAAAGTCGGTTTTAGGATCGGGGTCTTTCTCTTTATCTCCTGACGGGTTGTTTGGTGTAGTCTGTTTTTGGGGGTTTATTTCTGAAAAAAAATGAGGTGAATGAAATGGCAAAAGCACCTGCGGATATTACTAAATACAATATCTATGCGGACATCACGATTGATGGGGTTGTTGAAAAACCCGACGTCGTCGGGGCAATATTCGGTCAATCAGAGGGTCTTCTTGGTGAAGGCCTTGAGCTGAGAGACCTGCAGAAGACCGGGAGGATCGGCAGGATTGAGGTAGACATAAAGACCAAGGTGGGGAAATCTGCAGGAACGGTCGTTGTTCCTTCAAGCTTGGACATGGTAGAGACGTCGATAATCGGCGCAGCTATCGAGACCGTAGACCGCGTAGGTCCGTGCAATGCAAAGATAGTCGTAAGAGACATAGAGGATGCACGGTCAGCTAAGAGGAAGTCCGTCGTTAACCGGGCGAAGGAACTACTAAAGAAGCTGATGGATGAGGAGATCCCTGAAAGCATGGAGCTTACAGAGGAAGTCAAGAAATCCGTACAGCTTTCCGAGATAGTCGCCTATGAAGGCCTGCCTGCAGGACCGTCGATTAGTGCCGCCGATTCCGTGATAATCGTGGAAGGCCGTGCCGATGTCCTGAACCTTCTCAAGTGCGGGATAAAGAACGTAGTAGCTGTCGGCGGGACGAACATCCCCAAGCCGGTCATCGACCTAAGCAAGGAGAAGACAACGATCGCTTTCGTTGACGGCGACCGGGGCGGCGACATAATACTAAAGGAGCTTTCACAGGTTTCCGACATAGATTTTGTCGCAAGAACGCCTAGAGGCAAAGAGGTTGAAGAGCTGACTAAGAAAGAAATCGTTATGGCTCTGCGTAGAAAGGTGCCTCTTAGCCAGATCAAGGGCTTCGGCGGAAAAGATGATGAGGAAGAGGGTGGAGGCAATGGAAATGTTTCAAGACCTCAGCAGCCGAATATGCAGCAGGGACAGCAGATGCAGCCCAGCGGGCCGCCGATGATGCAACAGGGACAGCAGATGCAACAACCCCAGCAGCAGCCCAGCAACAACGGCAGGATGCTTTCCCTTTTAAGGGAAGTAAAAGGCAAGCTGACGGCTAAGCTCTATGATAAAAACCTGGAGCAGATAACCGAGATAGAGATCAAAGACCTTGTGCCCAGTTTGAAGGACGTGCAGCCTTATTGCGTAGTCTTCGACGGCATAGTGACACAGCGTCTGATCGATGCTGCTGCCGAGAGCGGCGTTTCCTGCATTGTGGGAATAAACAAGTCTGACGTCTCTAATCCGAGGTCTATCAGGATACTGACCGAGCGCTGATTCGTCGGCATATTTTCTTTTTCTCTTTTTTCTGTTTCCTTTATTAAAATTTTTTTGATTTATCTATTTTCCTCTGTAATATATCTCTGTTCCATTCTTTTGTTTCCGGCTTAAAAAATCTGAAGATGTATCTAGACGGCATAGAAGACAGCAGAGATGTTGTGATACCCAAGGACCCGATCGAGAGGATCGTCGGGCAGGTGAAGGCAGTAGAGAAGGTAAAGATTGCGATAAGGCAGAGGAGACATCTCCTGTTCGTGGGTCCGCCGGGCGTGGGTAAAAGCATGCTCGCACAGGCTCTTGCCTTGAAGCTGCCGAAGCCTAACCAGGAGATCCGGGTCATACATAACGATAACGAGCCCGAGAGGCCGTTTCTTGAGGTTGTTGGGCGGGAGATGGCCGAGAAGGTTGATGTGCGGGAGCCTGCTGGCGTGATAGTCTCTCCAAAAGAGGTGCCTGCGTTTGTCGCCGAACAGCTTGGGTTCCGATGCAGCGGGTGCGGGATGGTAAGCAGCGATCGGGACATGATTTGCCCTAAATGCGGCACCAACAAGTACTCAAACAGGTCTGTGAGCGACTCTCCTTTCAGCGACATAATAACTGAAGTATTCGATCTTTCTCTTTCAAGGCCCGAGAGAGAAGTCCAGACGATAGACCGTAGCAGGGGTGATCGAGACAACATCGTGATTTATCGGAAGATCGCCGGCGGAAGGATCCAGATACTTGACCGGCCGTTTTTGGAGCAGCCTAAGAAGGTTGAGCGGAAGGTGAAGGTTATTGTACCTTTGAACAGGATACCCTTTGTCCAAGCTACCGGCGCTTCAGAAACCGAGCTACTCGGGGACGTGAGACACGACCCCTTCGGCAGCCATCCGGAGATCGGGACTCCGGCGTATTTAAGGATCATCCCGGGCGCGATCCATGAAGCCCACGAGGGTGTTTTGTTCATCGACGAGCTCCCGCAGATACAGCATCTGCAGGGTTTTATCCTTACCGCTATGCAGGAAAAGAAGTTCCCCATAGTCGGAAGGAACCCTCATTCTGCCGGGGCGTCTGTCAAGGTGAGTAACGTACCTTGCGATTTCCTCTTTGTCGGCGCATGCAATTTAGGCGATGTGGAGAAGATCCTTCAGCCGCTTAGGTCAAGGATTCTTGGGGCTGGTTATGAGGTGCTTTTGGATACCGTCATGCCGGATACCGACGTAAACCGGCTCAAACTCTCCCAGTTCGTCGCCCAGGAAATCGAGTCCGATAAGCGGATCCCGCCTGCGAGCAGGGATGCTATCGAGGAAGTTGTTAAAGAATCAAAGAGGCGGGCTTTGTCCGTAGACAATGCCAAAAACAGCCTGAGCCTTCGTCTGCGGGATCTTGGGGGTTTGATACGTTATTCCGGGGATCTTGCGATCCTTGAGGGGGCGTGTTTGATTGAGAGAAGGCATGTTCAGAGAGGTGTTTTGGAGGCTACGCCGGTGGAGCATCAGATACGGGCGAGTTATGGCTCTGTCTGGAAGGGGGTTAGTAAGGACGGGAGTTTTTCCTTGGGTGGGGAAGGCT
>Ga0315284_10015831_pt1 | contig 10716 bp, 7 predicted proteins | sample YL17G09_16_MG_FD_203696 | JGI IMG/M metagenome (GOLD analysis project Ga0315284, IMG submission 203696) | Sediment microbial communities from Yellowstone Lake, YNP, Wyoming, USA - YL17G09_16 | ecosystem: Environmental > Aquatic > Freshwater > Lake > Sediment | place: USA: Wyoming | collected...
GTCTTGCCGCAGGTCATCGAGAAGCGTTTGATCGAGTCCGGACTTGCCTCCCCAGCGACAGCCAAGCGAGCTGCGGATAAGCTAACAATCGTAGCCTTGGAGACACTCGCCGCGCACGGTTTCAAGCGGCTGGATCGGCAGCGCTTGCGTGGCGCGCTTGGCGACGTAGGGCTCTCGGATGGCGAGCAAGCGATCCTGTATCGCTTGCAGCGACTTGAGGAGCAGGTCTTGCCCTCCTTGGCGGCCATCCAATCTGCGACCAGCGCTACGCAGCAGACCGTAGAATCCCTAGTCGGTCCGATCGAGGACACGCGGCGCATTGCGTATGAGATGAACTGCCGAATGACCGACATGCATTCGACGCTCATTGCGCCCCTTATCCTCATAAGCGGCAAGGTCGCTCACCTCGACATTCCGCCGGATACCCCCAGGCCTTGCGCTCCCCGAGAGCGCCTGCTGAACTCGCTTGCAGGCAGGCTCGAACAGACAACGTGGATGCACATCCAGGGCAGCGCCGGGATGGGTAAGACGCACGTGGCACGAGCGCTCGGCCGACGCGAAGGAGCTGGTCACCTCCTGTGGATCTCCTTGACCGGACGACCCAACACGCCCGAACAGCACGTGTTCGACCAGTTAGCGGCAGCCATAGTCAAGCTGACCGGCGACAGATCGTGGTGGCCAGCATATCAGAAGGCCCAAGTCTCGCCCGTACGCATAGCTGAAGCGCTTCTGTGGAGGTCGGGCCGGGGGACCCTGGTCATCGTTGACGACTTGCCCGACTTGGTCGCGCAGACGAGACTGGGGGAGGTACTCGGAGCCGTGGCTGCAGTGTGCCGGGTCACCCATGCCAAGTTGCTGACCACCGGGCAGCGACCGCTAACCCCAGAAGCCAAGGCATCGCTGACACCGTCGTCTGTGTCGGAGATCCTCGTTCCTGTGATGGATGCAGACGACGTGCTTTCGATGCTTCAGGATGCTGGAGCGGTCGAAGAGCTGGTCACGCCCAAACTGGCCGAATTCCTTGCCGTGGTATGTCACGGTCACCCGGCTCTGTTGTCTGCCGCGATCCGTTGGCTGGAAGCGAAGGCGTGGAAGCTGGATCAGGGTGCGCTCGGAGCGATCATTGGCGGGGCAGCAACGGCCGACGAGCGCGAAACAGCAGTTCGTCAGCTCACTGCCCTGGTATCCAAGGACGACGAGCGCGAGCTACTGTACAGACTATCGCTCGTCGGACGAGGGTTTCAACGGGCCCAGGTCGAGGCTGTCGCGGGAGTTGACCCTGTCCTCGCCCGTCCCGAAGAGTTGCTGACGGGACTCGTTGGTCCATGGGTTAACCGGCTTGCAGAGGGGCTCTACGAAGTATCGCCTTTGCTCAGTCACGCCGGCCATCGTTACTTGCTGGCGGACCGGGTGAAGGCGGTCTCTTCTGCCCTGGCTCAAGAGATTCTTGGCCGTCGCAGTATCGGTGTTGATGATGCTTTCTTCGTAGCCTCTCACCTCTACGCCGCACAAGAATGGCAGCGATTGGCTGCTCTCTTGTTCCAGGTGATGAGTTCAGTCCGGACCCCTGGCGCGGCGCGAGGACTCGGTCTGTTGCGCTTCTTCTTCGCGCCGGGTACCTGGCCCGAAGGAATCCCACATGAGTCGCGAATTGTGATCCGCTCCCTCCAAGTCAAGATCGGCCGCATGGCCGGGGAGGACGTTGACTCGTTGGACGACGACCTGGAGGCGCTGATCGCCACCGCAGGCGCAACACAAGGGGAGAGGTTCGCGACCTGGTGGGCCCTCATGACCTCTGGACCTCTTCTGCCGCAGGCTCCACCCGGCAAGGCGATGGCGCGCGCGCTTCAGGCCATACGCATGGTCAGGTCACAGCCTGGCGTCCTGACGGACATCCCCCCGCCATTGCACAGTTGGGAAATATTCTGTCTCATGCCGATGGCAACAGTGAAGGATCTCGGCCAAACGCGCGACGTCCTGGCGGTGATGGAGGGCATGACGTCCGAGGAACTATGTGCCCTGGCGCGCCTCGGAGTCACGCTTCTCGGATTCGTGGACGGCTGCTGGCTGCACATGTCTGAGAAACCGAAGGAAGAACAGGACTGGGACGCGGTAATCGAAACGCTGGTCGACATTGAAACCCTTGGTGAGGTGCGGGAGTGTGAGGCTTTGTCCGTGATGGCCATCCATGCACGCGCCATAGCGATGGCGAACTATGCGGACAGGCGAGATGAGGCATTTTCGCTGTTGCAGTCGGTTCCTGAGCTTGCCGATCCTGATCTGCAATTCCTCTTGCGGTATACGGTAGCCTGCTTACGAGACGACATGGGTGATGCGCAGGGCTATATCGCCGCATACAGGGAAGCCATGGCTACGGGAGGGGACCGCTTCGTTTCCCTCCGATTCGGCGCGCACGTCCGGGCGACTGTCGCCGCGGGACAACTCGGTGACTGGGCCAGCGCTGCGCACTGGGCTCGGGCGGGCCTGCGGTACGGGCGGGCGCACTCCTACTCGGAGTTTGAGAGTCGAATCCAACGTTCACTGGCCGAGAAAACCCAACCCACGGCAGAGGTACTGGACTCACATGCACCTACCCTGGACATGGCGGAACTCTTCGGGGAGTTGGCGACCGCGCTCTGGTACGGGGGGCGCCGACGCCAGGCCTGGGCCGCTCTGCAAGGTGCTGTGCGCCACCTAGATGCCGAATGGAATCAGGATGACTCTCGGTACCGAGAGGTCTTCCGCAAGGCAGGTCATTGCCTCGGCTGGTTCTCGGCGATGTGCGCGGTTGGTGCGCCGCCGGCCTCAGCCGCAGACGGAACACCGTACGCGCCTCCGGCGCCGGGAATGTTCGCCTGGCGGAATCCTCGTCTCTCCGAGTTGTCCACGCCCTTGAGCCGTGCGGCTCTATGGTACCAACTGGGCTTGATGGCCGCAGGCCTTCTCTTGCGACAGTCAGCGGTGAGGCACTTGAGCCGTTCGGCCGACCTCGCAGGCGAAGAAGGGCTGCTGTGGTTGCGGTCGACTATCCAGCATGATCGAGCGACGGTCGCGGCAGCCCTCCATGCTTTCGATGTAGCGCTCGAGGCCGGTCTGGAGGCCGTCAAGGGGCTGTTGGCTACGACACAACTCGTCGACCGTGGCGAGGACCTTCCCACGTCACGTGCAGATCCGGACGAGGTGTGGCAAGAACTCCCTGAGGATCGCAGGAAATCGGCGCAACGGCAACTGTTCTGGCTCGTTGTCGCTCCTGCGCTAGCCAGCGCCTTGGCCAGGCGTGAAAAGGCGGCTTCCATGCGCGGCCGCCTGAGACAACTGCAAGCCGAATTCGAGAAGAGAAGGGATGAGCTTCTTGAACCTCAACACTGGGAAACGGTGGTGAACGCTGCGGTCTGCGTGTGGGAACCGGTTAGACGAGAGCAACTGGTAGCTCTCGTAAATGATCTGGCCGCCGACGAAATGGCCGTGAGGATGATCTACTACCTAGCGGTATCCGAGAACGAATGGTTTCCACTGGGTCACTCCCTGAAGGCGCAAAGCATAGTGCTGGGTGAGCTGGTGGACCGAGAGGTGATGACACGGACAACCACGCTCCCCGATTTCTGCAAGTACCTGACTGCGTACTGGCAGCAGGCCGCGGAGAGTCGGGGCTTCCAGCTTCGCATGCCGCGGGACTTTAGGGAGAGAATGGCGGCGATCAAAGGCAAGTGTGACTTGGCCTGCGCCTGCCAAGTGTTGCTCTGGGCAGAGGAGGGAACCGGGAGCCTCATGCCTGACACGATCCGGATGAAGCTCCGTGAACATTCGCTCGACTAAGCGTGTCAAGTGGCCGGACGGCCGATCAGCGGTGCTATCCGCCGGTTGGCACATCTCCAAGTTATAAGGCCCGGTTTTTGAAGTGTTATGTGCCGCCCTCTTGAGGCGCGCGTATTATGTGGATGCGGCGACCCGGCACAGAATAATGTGAAGAGAGCGGAGCGGGCCGATAAGCCGAGGTATCGGTGGTCATCATTGTACCAGGCCGCCAAATGTAGGGCAAATGTAGGGTGAATGTAGGGCAAAAGTAGGGCAAACTGCGCCGTTGCACGAGCGCCCCCGGGAAAGCCGTCCGGCCCGGCGTGTACCGAGGGTACACCGCTCACCTCCAAGGCCCCACCGCCCGGACATGCCTACCACTCGTGCGCCTCAAGAAATGCGCCGACGGTCAGGACCTTCACGCCCTCCACCTCGCCCAGGACCAGCAGGTCAGCGTCGCCGGTCACAATGAAGTCGGCGCGGCCGGCCAGCGCGCAGGTGACCACTTTCACGTCGGCCGGGTCGCGGATCGCTACCTCCGGCTCTTCCGTTGGTGCGGCCAGTTCCGCATAGGACAGCACGTCGCGTAGAACCAGGTCTATCCGCGGCTGGGGAATGTCGAAGTCCTCGGCGAGGACGTCCTCCAATTCGGCAAGCAGCTCCAGTGACGTGACCGCCTGAAACCGGCCGGCTGCCGCCAGGTCCACCACCCGCCGGGGCCGGCCGCCCCAGAAGAGCGCGGAGATCAAGACGTTGGTGTCGAGCACCGCCCTCATCGCCCGCCGCGCCTGCGCGCCCGCACCGCGGCCAGCACGTCTTCCTCGCGGATCCCGCGCTCCTTGGCGAACTGCTCGGCCCAGCGGCGCAGCTCCTCGCGGCGCTGGGGGTCCCAGCGCAGGGAGGCCATGCGCAGCCAGGCCTCGATCACGTCCCGCTTGAAGCGGATGGCCTTGCCGATCTTCACCCCCGGCAGCTCGCCTTTACGGAACTTGCGGTAGATGGTCTGGGGGTCGAGCTTCAGGTATTCCGCGAGTTCCTCGACTGTCATGACGTCGCTGGGCATGGACCCTTCCTTTCTGGACTTCACTGTACTTGATTATACCCTGGACGTCAAGCGCGCGGGGCCGTGGAAGCCACGCAACTTCGGGCGGCGCGGGGGCCTGCGCCGCGCCAGGGCTCTCGCAGCAGGCCGGGCCTGTGAGGGCCATGCGACCAAGGGCCTCCTTCGCCAGGTCGCGCCCTGTTTTACCCGACGAAGATCTGGCAGGGCCGCGGCTGCAGCGCCACGCAGTTGGCCAGGGCCAGCGCCATCACCAGGTCGTCGTGACTTCCCGAGGGCGCGCCCAGGCTCCCATCCTCCAGGTGCTGGTAGGCCGACAGTTCCCCGATGGTCGCCTCGCAGGGGACCACCAGGCACCGTTCGCGCAGCGCCTTGTCCAGCCGGTCGATGAGGAGCGTCTTGGAGGCCTGGGTGGTGAGGAAGCCCGGTTCGGCCTCGGGGCTGCTCCGGCTGTCCCGCCACACGCGGGCCCCCAGGTACTTGAGCTCCAGGAGCACCGAGTGCCCGTGGTTGTTGCGCTCCACCACCAGTTGCGCACTGCGGTAGCGCTTGGAGAGCGCGTGCAGCTTGGCAGCGAAGACGTCGGGCGGCCACTGGCCGCGGATCCTGGCTGCCATGCGCATGGCCGTCGAGCCCCTCTCCGGCCGGGTGACCACGATGGCGGCGGAAGGGTCCCCCTCGCGCAGGCCCTCCGCAGGGTCGGCCCCGATCACGTACTCCACCTCGGGCTGCGCCTCCTCCCAGACCTGCTCCTGTGCGTCGCCGCTCACCGGAGGGGAACCGCGCAGCCAGCCCACCGCCTCCTCGCCGAACACAGGCCGTCCGGAGCGCAGGAAGCAGCGAGCAGGGTCCTCGGGGTACTCCTGGTCGAAGCGCTCGCCGAGGTCGAAGCGTTTGGCCCGCCTCCAGAGCAACTGGCCGTCATCCAGCCCGTAGCCTTCGCGCAGTTCCTGCTCCTCCTCGCTCAGGCTGGCCGGATCGAGGCGCCCCTGCATCCGGTAGCTGGGATCATCCCACCAGGAGAAGAAGTGGCGCTTGAAGCAGGGCAGGTCCGGATCGCCCTCCGCCTGTTTCTGCCAGAACTCCCAGGCGTAGTTCCGCCCATGGGGGGTGGTTTCGATCACCACTCTCCCCGAGGCCGGTACCGCCTCCAGGATGGAGGCGAGGGCGTCTTCCGGCTTGGGCCAGAAGGCGAACTCGCTGGCGTGCACGTTGTCGATGGTTTGGCCGCGGCCGAAGGTGACGGAGCCCGCAGAGCCCACGGAGAACTCGGAGTTCAGCTTCGGCCAGTAGAGCTCGCGCCGGTTGCTCCGCTGGGCCGGCAGCCGGGCGCGCTCGGACTCCGGGAGCATCTGCTCGAAGAGCTTCACCATCTGGAAGATGCGCTCGGTCGAGTCCAGGTCGTGGGCGATGACCACGCTGCGGCGGTTCTCGTGCAGGCGCGTGTCGTGGTAGAAGAGCGCCTCGACCAGGGTAGAGCATCCGACCTGCCGCGGCTTCAAGATGAAGTCGCGACCGCTGAGCTCAGTCTCCAGCTTCCTCTGGATCGGGTTCAGCCTCAGCGGGACCGTCCGGCTCTGCTTGTCCCTGATCCAGAGCAGCGCTTCCATCCACTGGCTCCGACTCATGGCCTTCGGGTGCTGGCAGGCGAACCGCCTCGCCACCTCCGCCCATTCCTGTGGCGTCAGGTCTGGCCTGGGCAAGGGCGTAGGCGATACCTGCGGCGATGCGTTGTTCATCGAAGTTCTCCTTAGTAGGGGTTAGGTCTTGGGTCACCTGGGTCGGCTCTCCACGAGCCACCCGCTCGACGTCGAAGCCCAGCTCGTAGAGCCGGGCGGCTTCTGCTGGGCGCAGGGTCGTGGCCAGGGTGAGCTGGCCGGACTCGGGGTCTTCTTTCAGCCATTTGCGCATCGCGGTCCGGGCCAGCTTCTGCATGTCCAGCCCGTCGCGCGCCTGGCGCTCGGCCATCTCCCGGATCGCCTCGGACTGGGCCTGGCGCCTCAGGCGGTCCTGCTCCTCGTCCCAGGCCTCCGCCCGCGCCACCCACCGCCAGCGCTGGCTCAACGCCTCCAGTCCCGCCCGCGACCAGCCCTTCTCGTTGCCATGCTGCTGGCGCAGCCTGGCCAGGGATCGCCCCGGCCCCAGGTCGCGGTAGGCGCAGAACTTCCCGAACGCCTTGGCGCTCTCGCCGGGCATCCGCTCCCAGAGGTGCTTGTCCAACTCGCTCATGGCAGCGCCCTCCTGGCCTGCTGGCCGGTGAACTCCTCCCAGCGCTTCAGGATGACGTCGCAGTAGCGGGTATCCAAATCCATGCCATAGCAGGCCCGGCCCGACCGCTCGGCGGCGATGATCGCCGTGCCAGAGCCCAAGAAGGGGTCGAGCACGAGTTGGCCGGGGCGGGTGGCGTTGCTGATCGCCCGCTCGATGAGCGCCAAGGGCTTCATGGTGGGGTGCAGGTCGTTGCGCGCGGGCTTGTCGTGGTTCCAGACGGTGCACTCGTTGGTGGGCCCGTGCCAGCGGGGCGATTCGCCCCGCTTGTGCGCGTAGAAGCAGGGCTCATACCAGTGCTTGTACTGGGCGAAAAGCGCCCCGGCCCCGTTGTTCTTCACCCACACCAGCAGGCTCCGCTCCTGCCAGCCGGCTTGCTCCAGGCACTGCAGGACGTCGCGCAGGTGGCTGGTGCCGAACCACAGGTAGAGTGGGGCGCGGCGATCGCTGTGGACGTGGGCGAGGCGGAGGCTGGAGAGGAGCAACTCCCGGTAGGCTTCGGGGCTCAGGTCATCCCAGTAGGCGTCGGAGGGGCGGTCCACTCCCCGCCGGGCTTTAGCAATCCGTTCGGGCTGCGCAGCGCGGCCTCCCAGATAATGGACTGCATACGGCGGGTCGGTGACAACCGCCTGGGCGAGCTTTCCCTGCGTCAGCCGCTTCCAGGCCTCTTCATCGGTCGCGTCCGAGCAGGCGAGCCGGTGGGCGCCCAGTTGCCAGACCTCGCCCGGCTGCACCCTGGTGGGGCCGGCCGCCTGCTCGGCCTCGAGCATGGCCTGTTCGGCGTCGAAGGTTTCTTCCTTGTCGGAGAAGCCCTGGCGCTTCGCCTCCCCGAAGATCTCGCCGATCTCCTCTTCCTGGAACCCGGCGAGTGAGAGGTCCTCGTCGGCCAATTGGAGTTCCTCCAAGACCAAAGCCAGCTTGGGAAGATCCCAGTCGCCCTGGACCTTGTTTAGGGCCAGGTTGAGGAGGCGTTCCTCTTCGGGCGAGAGGTCCACCACCACCACGTCGGTGCGCTCGACCCCCTGGGCCTGGAGCACCTTCAGGCGCTGGTGGCCGCCCACCACACAGCCGGTGTGCCGGTTCCAGATGACCGGCTCCACCAGCCCGAAACGGCCGATGGAAGCGGAAAGGGAATCCAGCATCTCCGGGCTTATCGTGCGTGGGTTGTACGGCGCCAGCGCCAGGTCGGCGACGGCCTTGCTTTCGATTTGCAGCTTGGCGTTCATGGTTCGCTCCCTTCGGGAGGGGGTTTTGGGCACCCATCCGGGTGCTGAGGCGTCCAGGAGGCGGCGGGCCGGCCGGAGCGGGTCGGCCGGCCCAGAAGAAGAAAGGCAAGCCGGCGCGGGGTGTCCGGGCCCCTCGGCACCGGACCGCCAGCGCGGCTCGCCTTCCTGAAAGCAGCGCGGCCCGGGCCAAAGCCCGAGCCGCAGTCGCCTGATTCCTGAACGTCCTCTACCGTATATTACGACGAGGCGGACAGCTTATTCGTCAAGTTCCATCCGCAGGCCGTCCACCCATATGTAGCGCTCCAACTCCTGCACCCGCGGGTCTTCGGGGTGATCGCTTGCGTGCCGCCTGATGCGGGCTTCCGCGCGCTGGAAGCGCTTGCGGGCCGCCTCCTCCGAGATGCCATGCCGCTCGCCGATCTCCCGGTAGGTCACCCGCTTGCCGTCGTCCCCGGCCCCCCAGACCCGATCCTGGAAGACGGGGTAGTAGTCCTCATCAAGCACCTCCTGGGCGATGCTGTCCGCGCACTGGCTCAGCCCGTCGGTCATCCTGACGTATGCCCAGGCGTCGTCTTCCGGGACGCGGACAGCCCGAGGCGTCAGGCGGCCCTTGCTGGTCCAGCGGCGAGCGATAGCGTCCTCGCTCAGTTCGCCGTCAGGTTCCAGCGAGGCGCAGTTACCTGCGTCCTCCCGGAGCAACTGGCGCTTCGCGATCTGCCACAGGTAGGCGGAAGGTGTCCGACCGGGGGCCGGAGCGCTCACCCGGCGCCAGCCAGCGCTGTCGCTGAACAGCACCTCGTACCACAACTCGAGGATCACTTCAGCGACTTCCTCGACGGAAGCGCCCCGGTCGGCCATCGCCGGGTCCAGCAGGCCCGGGCACTTTCGGAGGAGATAGCGCGCCACGCGCATCGCCAGGCTACGGCCGAGGCGCACGAACTGCTCCTTGCCCGCGCCGGACCCGGAGCCGGCTTCACGGATGGCGCGGTAGAGGGCATCCTCCAGCCCCGGTTCCTGGGCGGGGAAATCCGCGCGATCCGGACCGTGCGCTGCGCAAGCTCCGTCGCTGGTGTCGTACCCTTCCATGCTTCATCCTCCGGCGCCCCGGGCGATCTCCGATGCCCCTGCCATGCCGCTGCCTAGCAAGCGCAACGCTGAGAGTTTCCTATGTGTGCCCCCTCCTGTCAACTCCCTTTTTCCTTCTCTCCAGGTCCGTGGCGCCGCCGCCAGATTGTTGCGCGTCTTCGGCCTGATGTGGCATGCGCTGTGATGGTGGCCCTGGCCAGCGGTGCAGCATTGCTGATCGTGGGCTGACAGAAACGCCCTCGAGCCAGTCGCAGCGGCCGCACCGGTTTCTTCAACTGCACGTCCCTGCGGGGCCACACGATTGCCTCAGCCAAGGCGAGGTGGCCCCCGTCAGATCATCGGCGGGCTGGCCAGCGACTACCACGGCAAGGCCGCGTAGGCTCCCTCACGCCGTTGGCTTCAGATGGCCGGTCGCACCGGCCCGGGCATCTCTGCGGCCACCAGATTCGTCTCCGCCAGTCGTGAGCCCCTCGAAAGCCTCGGCCTGCTGCCGAGGCATCCGGCTTGTCCTGCGCACTGCCAGGGTATCTTCATCGCGGCGTGGAAAGAGGCCCGCGGGACGATTTCCAGAGCTCCACGGGCGTTCCCCGGGGGGACAGGGGTCAGTGATCCGACGGATCGTGGTTGGGGCTATCACCGACGCCGCTACAGGAACCGCCGGAAGGCAGGTGCGGTGAAGCAGCCGGTCAACATCGACGAGGACCCGATGAACGCCGACTGGCTGAAGGCGTTCCGCTGGCCCGAGTCCTTGCCGCCGTACAGATCGCCCGAGTTCATGGCGTATCTGAAACGGAGCGGCATGACGCTTGATCGCTTCAGGCAGTTGCCCGTCTACAGGTACGCCGTCCGGCGAGGCGATATCGTGAACGACGAGTGGGTTGGCGGGAGGGGAGCCCGCCACGGGTAACCTCATGGTGCGTTCGATCACGGGCCGCAACCGCGGCGAGGCCAACGATGGCGTGGTGTGATAGGTAAAGCAACATCCCAGAGTCACACCGGGGGTAGGCAGGAGAAGATGGAGTTCGCGAAGGCCGCCCGCGAGCGCCAAGCACGGTTCCGAGACTCGTCCGGCACCATCAGTGATGCCGCGCGCAGGCCGCTCGACGACAAAGGCCAGCGCCACGGCCACCTGCTTAGGATCGGCTGCGAAGAGGAGAACCTGTACCCTCTGCTTCGAGGGCCCACCGGCGCGCGCCGGTTCTTCGCGGAACGCGGCATACGATGGTGGCGCTCGAGCCGGAGCGGCGACCTCCGCGGCATCGACGGACCCACGCGGAATCT
>Ga0315284_10015832_pt1 | contig 10715 bp, 13 predicted proteins | sample YL17G09_16_MG_FD_203696 | JGI IMG/M metagenome (GOLD analysis project Ga0315284, IMG submission 203696) | Sediment microbial communities from Yellowstone Lake, YNP, Wyoming, USA - YL17G09_16 | ecosystem: Environmental > Aquatic > Freshwater > Lake > Sediment | place: USA: Wyoming | collected...
GTTTCACTTCCCATCATTTGAAGCGTGCCAAAAAGTTCGGATTTTCCTTTACGGCTCCATTCTTGTGCGCTGCAGAGGTTCGCTGTCATGGTAAAAACCAACAGGCTTATGATTGTAATAGTCGAGAGTTTTGTCGTTTGAACGTTCATCGGTCTTCCTTTCAAATTTAAGTTGCTGTAAAAGTCATAATCGTCTAAGCGTTTTGGCATATTAACCAGAATTTCCCATCTTACCCAAGTTTAACAGGCTATATCGCTCCTGCTATATTACTCTAACTTCCAATAAAATACCAAGTCTTCGCTGAGATTTCAAGCTTCCTGCAGATATTAACATCAATTCTGTTAGGTTCCGGAACGTACACAAACGTGGGCGGCTTGGTTTCTTTCCAATACATTACTGACACTGCTCGTTCACAAATTTGGCGCTGTTCGCTATGGAATTTGGCTTTGAATTGGCTTTGTTTTTTCGTAGCCCGAAAGCGTAAAATTCTTCATAATATCCTTTCATATAAATACTTACGCCCATTCTGCCCTTTGAAAATTGGCTTTGTTTTTTCAAATGATGCTCAATAAAACGTGCTTCAGGCTCTTCCATTTCGCACCCATTCGTCTTATTTAGGATTTAGAGCTTAGAGCTTAGAGTTTACGGCCAAAGGCAGGCGATTGGCTTTGTTTGGCTTTGTTTTTTCGCCGCCCCGGCTCATCAATATCTCCATAAACCATTATTAATACTAACTTAACGTCATTTTACTTGTTTTGAAATTGGCTTTGTTTTTTCAAACAGCACCCATTCAAATGTTCTGTGAAGCCTGTCATTCCGCATCCATTCGTCTTATTTAGGATTTAGGGCTTAGTATTTAGGATTTCCGGCCAAAGGCCGGTTTTGGTTTTGTTTTTTCAAATCAACCACGAATGAACTCGAATAAACACCAAAAAATAGTTAATAACCGCGGATTTCGCTGATTACGCAAAAGAAACGAAAAAATCGTAAATCGCAAGTCGTAAACATGTCCTGAGCAAGGTCGAATGGATCGTAAATAACAAAGTCTCTTGTATTTTGTATTCTGTATTCTATTTGTTGGGTATTATACTAAAATTTATTTGAAAAATCAAGCGAATTGCAAATAAATCTCCGTGAGACGCATTTCATATATCTGCCACAGAGAGCACAGAGGCCACAGAGAAATAATATATTATGAAAAAAATATAAATGACTGTGTAAATCCGTACTACAATCTTTCAACTTCTTGTTTTTTATGCGTGTTTTTTGAAACAGTCAACTGTAACCTATTTATTTGTAATATCTTATGAGTCTTTTTTCAAAAAGGAACTTTCGGCTTTTGTTTTTCGCCGTAGTCCGCTTTTCGCCGCCTTCACCAAAAGCTGAGGCGGTGAAAAGAAAGGCGGAGGCAAAAAACATTCGCCGGATTCGCAAGAGCCGATCTTTGATCTTTTGGTTGCGGCCAAGGGCGAAGCCCGAGGCCGCACTGGGTATTTCCGTGTCTGAAAGTATATTTAGACACTGATTAACACCGGTGAACACTGTTTTTTTAGTAGTATTTCGAATTCTGTATCCTGTATCCTGTATTCTGTGTTCTTTATTCTGTTTTTTTGCTTTTTTCGCTTTTTTTATTCCGATTCTTTCAATTTTTTCATAAAAAACAACAAAAATCTTCACTCGCAGTGCCATACGCCTGCCCTGAGTTAGCCTTTAGCCCTGAGTTTAATCGAAGGGTCAGTCGAACGGGTTTGTCATACCCCGGCGGAATTCTTTGGATTTTGCCTTACGAGGGATTTAGTTTATCAAGAATCGCGTCAAAAGCAGCTTTTATTGTTTTTTCGTATAGCTTCCAAAGCCAACTTTCCGATATTTTTTCGTTTGATGAATCTGCATTTCCGCCGTTGACCTGTTCGCCTTTTTCAGTTTCTTTCTGTGGGGTATCACGAATTATTCTATCTATCTGTTCGTCCGTAGTATTTCTCAAATTCTCATGTTCAGTAAAATTTTGTATAGGGCTGTCAGGAAAAGTCTCTATTATGAAACTTACAAACCATTGAAATTTGCTATCGAATTCATTTCGTAGTTTCGGGTTGCTGCAATACGCCTTTACCAACTCACTACTATTTATATTACCATAGGCCGCATAATTTTTTCTGTTTGCAATCTTCTTCTCAGCTTGTTTACGGATTTGTTCTGCAAGTATTTTATAATTAACCTCATAATCTTCTGGATCTTTATTCCTTTCTGTAGCAGGTTGACCGTTTATATCGTGTGCTATCGGTGTCGTTGAAATTCCATGTTTTTTTATTTGTTTTCTAAATCTGCAAATTTCTAACCAAACCTCTGAATCGACCTGGGTTTTCAGTTTGTCGATTTCCCCCCTGAGTTTGCGCGCTACAAACTTTGCATCCAGTTCAATCTTTGTATCCAGTTCAAGACCTTGTTTGTTTCGGTGTACCCGTGTCTTTGTACTTTTTGCCATTGATAACCTGTCCTTTTCGGGTCGGTCTGGAGTCAATGCCGGACAGGTGTGCAACATTAACTCCAAACCGCTTGGCTGTGATCAGCAACCGTCCCGATTGTTTTGTATATACGTAATTCTACGTATTTTAGCCCCAAACGGCAAGGATTTTTCTTGCATGTCTGTCTCTCAGTGGGTATATTGAATAAAGCGGGTAACAACTATGACGCACGGAGGTTATTCGCACCAACACAAGAGTCGCTGAAGTAGTGAGATATCAGGACCGTCGTTTATAAAGGGAGATGGGATATGTCGGTTCAGAAGCGAAAGTTTGGCCTACTGAATAGAACTCAATTAGTAATAGCTTGGATTACGTGTTTGCTGATTTCCTGTTTTGTATTAGTACCAGCCATACGGAGTCTAGAATTTTATAAATATGAATCAAGAGATGGCTGGTATATGGTGGATGTATCTTTTCGCAAGGACGAAGAAAAAGATGCCTATGGCTCATACTATGAACAGGATGGAAAAAAATATTACTATAAAGGTACCTATCCCAAGTATTCGCTGGATACAAGAAGGCACCCATATGAGCGTATTAGCCTAATAATATTGCTAAACGGCACACTATTGATTTATTCATTCAAAGGCGCAAAAACAGATGGTAATTTGGGATGCCTCGCAGAAAATCAAAGTGGTTCTGAATGACGCGGAGAAAAATAACCGAGACGTCCATAGCCCCTTGTTTGAGGTCAACTTACTATGAGTAAAACACAACTTGTAGTTTTGTGGGTCGGTATAGGCATAATCGTACTTGTGCATTTTTTCCCACCCGGTGAATATTCAGTTTGGGGAAATGGGGTAGAATACAAATTCATATTGAACTCGCCAAATATATCTATTAGCCGCCTCTTCATCCAATGGGCTATTGTTGCCGTTGTCACAGGTGGATTGATCTATACCCTTAAAGACAAAAAGAAAGACCGAATATGACACTTATTGAGGCTAATGAAATTTTTAAAGTTTGGAAAGAATGGTATTGGCCATGTCATTTTTTGCTGCATTCAGCTCTTGGCCCCACAATCCCAGAATCATTTTTACCATACCCTAAAGATGTTTTAGAAGAAGCATTAAACATCGTGGCAAAGCATTATTATGACAGTGGCAACATTCAAATTTCTAAAACTATTCAAGAGACAATGGCATGTATTCTTTGGTATGAAGAAAATGAAAAAGCTTGGGAGCAGGCGGCTAAAATGTTTTCTAACCCCGAAATGATGAGGGTTATGCTTGGTTTTGTAGAAAATTTTAAAAAGGATTACATAAGTTGGTTAAAAAAACAGGAAAAAGCAGAAGCCTGATACAAAAATGGCCTCACCTGATACCCTGCATCATTGCAGCTATAATGTTGCTTGGAAGTTTGGCTCGTTGGCCGTACGGCTACTACCAGCTTCTCAGGTTTGTTGTTTGTGGCGTCAGCGTGTATGTGGCTTATGTGGCTTATAAATGGCAGAAGATATGGGCAACTTGGTTGTTTGGTATTATAGCTGTCCTGTTCAATCCGATTATTCCCATACATCTTTCACGGTAACTTTGGCAACCGATAGACCTAATCTGTGCGCTGTTGTTTGTAGTTGTTGGGCTTGTTCTCAAAAAGCCATAGCGGATAAATCTAATTATAGTAGGCAGTGAGACGATGGATAAGCAAGCAAATCGCAAGGTGAACCGTGTGAAATGGATATTCAATCCACTGATGATTTGGGGCGCTGTGCTCGGTTTCTTTATCTTTAATTCGTTGGGAGATATCCGAGATACCTGGCGTCATGAAGGGCCTGGGTACGTCACGCATGGAGACGAAATCCGCGAGAAGGTTCCAGAGAATCAGTTCAAGCGACTTAATTACACAATTGACGGCCTTGGGCTCGCCTTTGGAGTGTTTTTTTGGATTTTAGTCGCCAAGCTTGCCAATGATCGCTGTTGGAAAAGCAATGATAAGGATGAATATCTTGGCCGAGAAGTGATAAAATCAAGGATAAAAAGCTATGAGTAAAACACAGCTAAAAGTCTTAGGGGAAAATCTGGGGACACCATACATATTTCTCTATGTCAATTTCAAACATTTACTCGTTAGCTCGCGATTGCTCGATAGAATAGCAAGTTCTTTTCACCACGAAGGCGCGAAGTACCACGAAGCCTTTGTCATTTACTATTTTCTATTGACTATTGATTATTTTTAATCTTTTTCCGCGTTAATCAGCGTCCATCTGCGGTTCAAGAAAATGATTATTTACTATTTCTTTGACATGATAGCAGGTTCTTTTCACCACGAAGTTTTAATTAGCAATCATTTCTCTGAGTCCTCGGTGTCCTCTGTGGCAAATCTAAGTTAATCCTTGTCGAAGAAAGTCCGGCCGTACAACTCGCAACTTGCTGGTTCCGCCGGAAAATTGTTGCAATCTCGATAAGATTTTGATATATGCGGACTTCAAGTGTAGGAGGAGAGTTTCTGTGAAGAGTAAATGGGAAATCCAGGATACATATATTTCCCGGTTTGTAAAGACTGTATGAATGATGAAAGGAAATCTATGCTGGTCAAATTATCCACTGACAAAACCGTGAGTGAAGCTGCGGTTGCCTTGCAGGCCGCCGTCCAGGCCAATCACTTTGGCGTAATGCAGGTTCACAACCTCAAAGAGACCATGGCGAAGAAGGGCGTGGAGTTCGCCCATGAATGCCTGATCTTCGAGGTCTGTCAGCCGCAACAAGCGAAGAAGGTCCTCGAACAGAACATGAGCGTCTCCACCGCACTGCCCTGCCGGATCTCCATTTACGAACAGGGCGGAAAAACCGTTCTGGCTACTTTGAAGCCAACCACTCTTCTGGCGATGTTCAACGCGCCGCAACTTGAAGGGGTGGCACAGGAAGTGGAGGACACGATTGTTAAAATCATGAAGGAGGCGGCATCGGGCTGATTGGCCGGCCTTTGAACGCCCCAATGGTTCGGTTCCTTGTCATTATCGCGCAAGGCAAATGTTGTCTATAACAGGAGATGCACAAATGAAATGTCAAAGGCAAACGAGACACGGAACGTTCCATCTTAAGAACCTACTGCACGGCAAATACATGGTCATTGCACTGCTGCTCCTTCTCGGCTGTGCAACTACTCGGGACCAGGACCGTGCACCCAGGCTGCAGAAAAACGCATCGAGTATCGCACCGACCGAATTACGATGCGAGTACCTTCAGGAGCCTTTGGGCATTGACGTCAAGCGGCCGAGGATGAGCTGGAAGCTCATGGCAACCAATGCGGACAAGCGTGGTCAGGCACAGACAGCTTACAGGATACTGGTGGCCAGCTCGGAGAAATTGCTTGCCGGCGACAAAGGCGACCTGTGGGATTCGGGCCAGGTTAAGTCCGACCAGTCTCAGCTCGTCGACTACGGCGGATCGCCGCTGTCATCCGGCATGCGCTGTTATTGGAAAGTGCAGGTTCGTGACGAAGGCGGAGCCCTTTCAGCCTGGAGCAAACCGGTTCGATGGTCAATGGGATTGTTGGATTCATCGGAATGGTCGGCTAAATGGATCGGCTCCGATCAGAAGTTCGTCGAAGTCAAAAAACTGCCGCCGGAAGGCGACTACTTGTCCGATCCCTGGCTTCGCAAAGTGATATCATTAAACGAAAAACCACGCCGGGCTGCGATTCATATCGCATCCGTCGGCTACCATGAGCTTTACGTGAATGGTAAGAAGGTAACGGATGAGGTCCTGAGTCCGAATGTGTCCGACCATACAAAGCGGGCGCGTTACGTGACTTATGAAATTACCGACCATCTGCAAACCGGCCGCAACGTGATTGGCCTGTGGCTGGGAACTTCGTGGTCGATCTACCCGCTGTACAAGAGCGACGACAAGCCACAGACGCCAATCGTCATTGCCCAGGCCAACATCGAAATGCCGGATGGGCAAATCCAGCGTCTAATCACGGATGAGACGTGGAAAACCCACCCCAGCCCCAACGTCCTGCTGGGCACATGGATGTTCACGAACTTTGGCGGCGAATATTACGATGCCGGCAGAGAATTGCCCAACTGGTGCAGCCCCGATCTGGACGATAGCGGCTGGAAGCAGGCCGCGGTATATCAACCCAAACTAATACTGTCGGCCGAAATGGTCGAGCCGAACCGCCGAATCCGCGAAATCAAACCCGTCGCCGTAGAGCAGGTTGAGGGCGAAGGCTATCGCGTGGACATGGGCGTAAATTTCGCCGGCTTCATCGAGCTTGATGTCAAGGGCCAACAGGGTGACATTATCGAACTGCAATACTCAGAAGACGAAAAGAAGATGATTACACACAAGCTCCACAGCGCCTACCGAATCGGGCCGAGCGGACGGGGCACCTTCCGCAATCGCTTCAATTACGGATCGGGGCGATGGATTCTGATTAAGGGATTGGGATACAAACCCGCCCTGGCGGACATTCGCGGTTATCTCGTGCGAACCGACTATAAGCGGGCCGGAGAATTTGAGTCATCCAACAAATTACTGAACGACATCTACGACATCGTGCTTTGGACCTACGAGAATCTCAGCCTCGGCGGATACGTGGTCGACTGTCCCCAGCGAGAGCGGATGGGCTACGGCGGCGATGCACACGCCACGACACAGACGGCGATGAACAACTACAATCTCGGGGCGTTCTACACGAAATGGTCTCAGGACTGGCGCGATACCCAGGGCAAAGAAACCGCATGGGGACTCGGTGACAAAGCCACGAATCAGGACGCTCCGAGCGCAGCCGGCAATCTGCCTTATACAGCCCCGACATACTGGGGCGGCGGCGGACCGGCCTGGAGCGGCTACTGCGTCACCCTGCCGTGGTATATGTATCGACACTATGGCGACGTCCGTATCCTGGAGGAAAATCTCGATACGATCCAGCAGTGGCTGGCCTTTCTCGAAAAAAAGTCAAAGGATAATATGCTGGTTCGCTGGGGCGGTGAATGGGACTTTTTGGGCGACTGGCTCTGGCCGGGCGCCGAAGGTGTCAACGGTGACACGCGGGAAACCCTTTTCTTCAATAACTGCTACTGGATATACAATTTAAAGACCGCTACGGAAATTGCAGATGTTCTCGGCAAAAAGGATCTCGCCGCGATGTACCGGCGCCGGGCCAGCATAGTCCGCAGTGCCGTGCATAAGGAGTTCTTCGATCCGGCGGAAAACGGTTATGTGAACAACTCCCAGGCCTACCTTGCCGCCGCACTGCTGGTAGGGCTGCCTCCAAGAGAGCTTCGACCGGCTGTGTGGGAACGCTTCGAGAACGAGATTCTCATCAATCGCAAGGGACACTTCTGGGGAGGTATCACCGGCGGCTATTTCATTGTCAAAAACCTGCTGGAGTTCGACCGCCCGGACCTGATGTTCGAGATGGCCAGCAAAGAAGACTTTCCGAGCTGGGGCGATATGCTCCGCCGCGGAGCCACGACAATGTGGGAGGCCTGGGACGGCAGCAATTCCCTGCTGCACAGCTCTTACCTGCACATCGGAGCCTGGTTCATCGAGGGCCTGGGCGGCATCGTACCCGATCCGGCCGGCCCGGGATACAAGCGTTTCATCATCAGGCCGGGCGTGCTCAGGAACCGGTCTCTCGATTGGGTCAATGCGAAGTTCGAATCTCCTTATGGAATGATTCGAAGCGAGTGGAAGATTCAAAATGGAACGCTCACGCTAAATGTTGCCGTGCCGCCCAATACGACAGCCACGGTCTATCTGCCGACTCAGGACCCGCAATCCATCAAAGAAGGAAATGTCCCCTTGTCAAGGGCCCAGGGAATCAGGCGTTTGCGTGACGAAAAAGGCCGCTGCGTACTTGAGGTTCAACCCGGCCAATACACATTTGAGGCAAAGTTGTAACGTGAAGGCATTTTTATCTCCTTAAGGGGAAAGATGCTGTAGAAAATAAATGATAACATGTATTCACAGGAGACATCATGGTTAAGAGGATTTTTTTCGCAAAAGTGCTTCTTCCAGCGATCTTTGTTGCTATGTTAGGGTTGGGAGTTTGTCTGGGAGCGGTTGACGTCGTTAGCGAGCCCTATCTGCTCGATACGGGGCTCCTCTCGCGTTCTATCTCGTTCGAGAATCCCACCGGCGCACCCGGTGAAGGCGGCAAAGCGTCCAGCCAGCTCGGTGCCGGAAGAAAAGGCTCGCCGGCAATTACGCTCAACGCCGGCCAGGAAGTTCAGCTCTGTGACATCGAGGGCCCGGGCACTATCCGGCATATCTGGATGACCACCAGCAATAATCCGCTCAACCTGCGGAGTCTCGTGCTGCGGGCCTGGTGGGATGGGCAGGAACATCCGAGCATCGAATGCCCGATCGGCGATCTCATGGGCTTTGCGCACGGCAAGGTCATGCCGTATCACTCCGCTGTGCACTCGCTGGGCAGGAATGCCGGCATGAACATCTGGCTGCCTATGCCGTTCAACAAACGTGCGAAAATCACGCTCACAAACGAAGGCGAACAGAACGTGCCCTTGTTTTATCAGATTGACTACACAATTAAAGATAAGCACCCGGATGATGTCGGCCGGCTGCACGTGCTGTTCCGCAGGGAGAATCCCACGACAACCAAAAGCGACTTTGTCATGCTGCCGCAGCGAAAGAACAAAGGCCGTTTTATAGGCGCCGTTATCGGCATTCGCAACCTGACGCCCGGACAATGGTGGGGGGAAGGCGAGATAAAAGTCTATATGGACGGCGATACGGAATATCCTACTATCTGCGGTACGGGCAGCGAGGATTATGTCGGCCTGTCCTACGGCATGCAGCAGACGCCGTATCCCTACAACGGCTGCAACCTGGACGAGAACAATTTTGTCTCGATGTATCGCTGGCATCTTCCCGACCCGATTTCGTGGCGAAAAGAGTGCCGCATAACTATCCAGCAGATCGCCTGGAAGAACGGCCTTGCAGAGACGCAGGATGACTGGTCGAGCGCGACGTTCTGGTACGAGCCGGTGCCAAGTGCCGCGCTGCCGGAAATGCCGGATGTCACGCTGCGGACGGTGAATATCTGGTCCGACCAGAAGGACATTGTCAAACTCTTCAACGGCAAGGACCTGACCGGCTGGGAAACAAGTGGCGACGCCAAATGGGTCGTACAGGACGGAATGCTCGTCGGAACGCAGGGCGAGAACAACGCCCCGGGCGATTTGTTCACCAAGGAAAGTTACAAAGACTTCGTGGCAACCCTCACATACCGGACAGAGTGGCCCTGCAACAGCGGCCTGTGGTTCCGTTTCCAGTCGCCGGAGAAAGCGTACCAGGCGGATGTCCTCGAATACAAGAATCCCGTGGCCTGGTCCGGCACCCTTTATTGCCCCGGCAAGATGTTCCTTGCGATTAACGAGGACAAAACGCTCGTGAATCGTGACGACTGGAATACGATAATCGTGCGAGCCAAGGGCGACCACGTCCAGGTATGGCTTAACGGCCGAAAAACAGCCGACGTGCACGATGATTCCACCGATTCGGGCAAGCTGGGATTCCAGGTACACCCCGGCGCGGAATTCGGGCAGATGAAGATTGTCATACGCGAATTATCGCTCAGACCGCTTTGAGCAGGCGATCAGGCCATGCTGGACAGGACGAGGTCTCGGTAGGATCAGGCTTAAGATTCCGCCGGGATTTCGTTCTGGATGTACTCTCTCTGCTTGTACCAGCGGGCAATTGGAATAAACAGCACGGACGTCACCAGCATGGAAATCATAAAGAACCAGTAATAGCTGGCTCCGGGTAATTTGCTCGTGCCGTCGGGATTGCTGATTACCTGGTTGACGATTGCCGAGAAGATATTGCCCAAAGCAATCGAGAGAAGGTTGATTGACTGTACCAGGGACTTCATTTTATTCGGCGCCTGGGTATAGGCGAACTCCAGGGCCGTAACGGAAACCATAACCTCGGCGCCGGTCAGGAAGATATAGGCGAAGAACTGCCACCCGATGGAAGGCTGGCCGCCGCCGGCGATTTGAGTTTCAATCCATATCGGGACCAGGAAGCTGCCGGCCGTCAGGAACATCCCGATACCGATCCGCCGCAGAGGTGTCATGATCCAGAGCCTATTTAGCGCCGGATAAATCAGGTACGAGAACGCCGGGATCAGAATCATGACAAGGAACGGATTTGCCGCCTGCATTTGGGCAGGCCGCCAATTGATCCAAAGCCATCTGAGTTTCATGTTCTGAGCCTGGAG
>Ga0315284_10015834_pt1 | contig 10715 bp, 5 predicted proteins | sample YL17G09_16_MG_FD_203696 | JGI IMG/M metagenome (GOLD analysis project Ga0315284, IMG submission 203696) | Sediment microbial communities from Yellowstone Lake, YNP, Wyoming, USA - YL17G09_16 | ecosystem: Environmental > Aquatic > Freshwater > Lake > Sediment | place: USA: Wyoming | collected...
CGGCACGGTCGGCGCCAACAGGAACTCCATCAAGATCATCGGCGAGACGACCGACAACTACGCCCAGGCCTACTTCGTGTACGATTCGAGGAAGGCCGGGACCATGACGGTCTCGCACCTGCGGTTCGGCAAGAAGCCCATCCAGCGGCCGTACCTGATCAATCAGGCGGATTTCGTCGCGTGCCACAACCCGAGCTTCCTCGAGAAGTACGACATGTTGTCCTCGGCCCGCAAGGGGGGGACATTCCTGCTGACGAGCTTCCACGGCCCCGACAAGGTCTGGGACACCCTGCCGCAGGAAGTGCAAAAGCAGATGATCGACAGGAAGCTCAAGTTCTACGTGATCGACGCGATCTCGCTGGCCCAGGAGCTTGGGCTCGGCGCCCGCATCAACGTGATCATGCAGACGGCGTTCTTCAAGATCAGCAACATCATTCCGCTCGATCAGGCGGTCGAGGCCATCAAGGACGCCATCCGCAAGACCTACGGCAAGCGCGGCGAAAAGGTCATCGAGATGAACAACGCGGCGGTGGACAAGGCCATCGACCGGGTGTACGAGGTCAAAGTGCCGGGCAAGGTCACGAGCAAGATCAAGCTGCCGCCGGTCGTGCCGGCCGACGCGCCGGAGTTCGTGCGGACGGTGACGGCCGAGCTGATGGCGATGCGGGGCGACTCCGTGCCGGTCAGCAAGTTCCCGGTGGACGGCCGGTTCCCCGTGGGCACGACCCAGTACGAGAAGCGGAATATCGCCGTGAACGTCCCGATCTGGCAGCCGGCGCTGTGCCTTCAGTGCGGCATGTGCTCGTTCGTCTGCCCGCACGCGACGATTCGAATCAAAGCGTACGACGCCAAATCGCTTGCGGGCGCCCCCGATGCGTTCAAGAGCATCGACGCCAAGGGCAAGGAATTCAAGGGCCTGAAGTTCACCGTCCAGGTGGCTCCGGAGGACTGCACTGGCTGCGGGGCGTGCGTTCAGACCTGCCCCGGCATAGAGCGCGGCCCGGACAAGCAGCCGACCGGCCGCAAGGCCATCAATATGGAGATGCAGGAGCCGATCCGCCTGCGCGAGCGGAGCAACTACAGCTTCTTCCTCTCGATTCCGAACACCGACCGCTCGCTGTTCAAGGCGAACACGGTCAAGGGCAGCCAGTTGATCCAGCCGTTATTTGAATACTCCGGCGCCTGCGCCGGCTGCGGCGAGACGGCCTATGTCAAGCTGCTGACGCAACTGTTCGGCGATCGCGCGTATATCGGCAACGCAACCGGATGCTCGTCGATCTACGGCGGCAACCTGCCGACGACGCCGTACACGACCCGCGCGGACGGCCGCGGCCCGACCTGGTGCAACAGCCTGTTCGAGGACAACGCCGAATTCGCCATGGGCATGAGACTGACCGTCGATCAGTTCCGGCTGACCGCGTTGAATATGCTCGACAAGGTGGCGCAGAAAGGATGTGTGGATGCGCAGTTGGCCTCCGACATCCGGGCGGCGATCGTGGCCGACGATCCGGAGCAGAACGCGATAGAAGAGCAGCGAGGCCGCGTCGAGCAACTGAAGGCGCAGTGCCGCAAGAGCGGCAATTGTGCCGAATGCAAGCAGTTGCTCACCGTGGCTGACTTCCTGGTTCGCAAGAGCGTCTGGGCGGTCGGCGGCGACGGCTGGGCCTATGATATCGGCTACGGCGGACTGGATCACGTGCTGGCCTGCGGCAGGAACGTCAACGTGCTCGTGCTGGACACCGAGGTCTACTCCAACACCGGCGGCCAGATGTCGAAGTCCACGCCGCGGGCGGCCGTGGCGAAATTCGCGGCGGCCGGAAAGCCCTCGCCGAAGAAAGACCTTGGCCTGCTCGCGATGACCTACGGGAACATTTATGTCGCCAAAGTGGCGATGGGCGCCAATCCGAGCCAGGCCGTGAAGGCCTTCGCCGAGGCCGAGGCCTATCCGGGGCCCTCCCTGATCATCGCCTACTCTCACTGCATCAATCACGGCTTCAACCTCACGACCGGCTACGAGGAGCAGAAAAAGGCGGTGGCGAGCGGTCACTGGCCGCTGTACCGGTTCGACCCCAGGCTCAAAGAGGAAGGCAAGAACCCGCTGCAGCTCGACTCCAAACCGCCGACCATCGAGTTCGCCGAGTACGCGTACAACGAGGATCGGTACCGTTCGCTGAAGCAGTCGAAACCGGAAGCGGCGGCGGTGCTGATGAAGCTCGCCAACCGCGATGCCGTTGAGCGATATGCATTGATGGAGCAGCTTGCGAACCTGAAATGTGGACAGGACGAGCAGAATGCTGCCCAGCCAAGTCCCGAGGCCGAAAAGCAAACGGTAGGAAAATGATATGAATACGAGGGTGACTCGAAGAGCCGTACTGATCGTATTGGCAATGTTGACGTTGACCGGCTGTGGCCGCCAGGCCGCAAAGGACCCGTCAGGGAACCTGGACCTGCCGGCCACGGGGCCGGATCGGGAGGCATTGCCGGCCCCGCCGCCCCATGTCACGGCGGCACTGGATGCTACGGGCGGTCTGGCTACGTGGATGCAGTGCAAGAAGCTCGCGTTCGACGCGGTCGTCACGGCCTACAAGCCGGAGGGCGACTTCTATTTGACGGAGCACAAGTTCACCGTATGTCCGTGGGGCAATGCGATCCAGGTGTCGGCTCAGGAGCCCCAGATCAGGCTTGCCTTTCGTATCGTCGAGGGGCAGTACCACCTCCTGGATGGCGACGTCAAGATGGATGTCTCGCCCCTCAGCGTCTGCTATCGGGATTACGCCGAGGCCATGTTCCAGATCGTGATGGCGCCCGTGCGCATGCTCAGGGACAAGGCGACCCTCCTGCGTAAGCCCGTCCCCGTGATGATCAGCGGCGCATGGTACTATCCGATCGAGGCAAAATTTGAGGCCGCGAAGATCGTCTCCAAGGGACTCGGCCGCGACAAGATCACCGTCGTCGAGCCCTATTGGACACAGGGCGTTTACTACCAGAACCAGGACGGCTCTCTCGTCGATATCATCTGGCTGGCGAACCCGGCCACGCAGAAATTCCTTGTCGTTCGCGGCTACGATTATGCCCGGATCGTCAAGGGCGGCGCGCTGGTCCCCACCAAGATCGAGGTCTTCCAGTCCGATGCCGAGGCCGTACAGGGGCAGCGCCTGGCCCTGGTCGATCTGAAGCAGTAGTCTCGCTCGTCGGGGACTGTTTGCCTCCCGCGGGGCCGTGGACTATCCTGTCGGCATCGCCGTACGGTACATAGCTGTACCACAGTCTCGTTTAGAGTGGCTTTGAAGGACTGCTGAGTGTCGACGATGTCTACGCGTGCCGCAATCTGGGTTGTCTTCGTCACGATCCTCATCGTCGCCCTGGTTGTTTTCTTTGCCGTGCGCGCTGGGATAAGGCCGACGACGATTGCCCCGGTTGCGGGCGGCGATGGGGCGATGCCTGAAGCCTCGTCTGCCGCCTCCGGCGGGGATTGGCCCATGTTCCACGGCGGCCCGAACCTTCGCGGCGTGGCATCGGGGACCCTGGCCGACTCTCTTACGCTTCTGTGGAAGTTTAAGGCCGATGCCGAAGTCAAGTCCTCTCCCGTGATATCCGAGGGACGGGTCTTCATCGGTTCATCCGACAAGAACGTCTATGCCCTCGACCTGCAAACCGGCAACAGGCTTTGGTCATACAAGACCGGGGATTCCGTCGAGGCGGCCCCCTGCGTGCTGGACGGGCGGGTCTTCGTGGGGTCGGGGGACAACTGGCTGTACGCGCTGGATGCCGGCACGGGCGAGCTGAAGTGGAAGTACGAGACCGAGGGCCAGATCCTGGGGGCGGCCAACTGGACACGGTCCCCGGACGGGCAGGCGGCCTGGATTCTCGTCGGCAGCTACGACAACAAGCTGCACTGTGTGGACGCATCGAGCGGCAAGCGGGTCTGGGCGTATGAGACCGGCAACTACGTGAACGGATCGCCCGCCGTGGACAGCGGCAAGTGCGCCTTCGGCGGCTGTGATGCGATCATCCACGTGGTCTCGCTCGCCGACGGCTCGAAGGTCTCCGAGATCGACAGCGGCTCATACATCGCCGCCTCCGCCGCGTTTCTCGATGGCGAAATCTACGTCGGCAACTACGAGAACGTGTTTCTCAAGGTCGATGTCAAGACGGCCCAAATCGTCTGGAAATACGCTCAGAGCGACGCACCATTTTTCTCGTCGCCGGCGGTCGGCAGTGAATTCGTCGTCTTCGGCGGCCGTGATAATCACGTGCACTGCGTGCGCCGCGACAATAGCCGGCAGGTCTGGACGTTCAAGACCCTGGGCGAGGTGAACAGCTCGCCGGCGATCTGCGGCGACAAGGTCATTGTCGGCAGCGATGACGGCAGGCTGTATATGCTCGGCCTGGCCGATGGAAAGCAGCTCTGGTCCTACGAGATCGGCCGGCCCGTGACATCCTCGCCGGCCGTGGCGGGCGGGCTCGTCGTGGTCGGCTGCGACGACGGCTGCGTCTATGCGTTCGGGCCAAAGCCGGCCGAGGGGGGCAAAACGCCATGAGGATCGTCCAGATCACTCCCGGGTCCGGGGACAATTTCTACTGCGAGAACTGTCTGCGTGACATCGCCCTGGTGAAAGCGTTGCGAAAGCTCGGACACGACGTCCTGATGGTCCCCCTGTACCTGCCTTTGCAGGCCGCTGAAGCGGAGCGGCTGATCGATACCCCCATATTCTTTGGGGGGATCAACGTCTATCTTCAGCAGAAGTTCGCCCTGTTCCGCAAGACACCTCGATGGATCGACCGCCTGTTCGACTCGCGCAGGCTGCTCGCCTGGGCCGCACGCAAAGCGGGCATGACCAGTGCGCGGGAGCTCGGCGCCGCGACCATCTCCATGCTGCAGGGCGAGTACGGGCGGCAGGTCAAGGAATTGGATCGCCTCGTGGATTGGATGTGCGCAAATGAGCAGAAGCCGGATGTCGTGTGTCTGTCCAATATTCTGCTGGCGGGACTGGCCCGTCGCATCAAGGAGAGACTCCACGTCCCGGTTGTCTGCCTGCTGCAGGACGAGGATGGTTTCCTTGATGGATTGACTGCATCTCATGCGGAGCAGGCGTGGGGCATCGTCCGCGAGCGAGCACGCGACATCGATGCGTTCCTCGCTGTCAGCGGGTACTTTGCAGGAGCGATGCGCAGCAGACTTGCGGTGCACGAGAACCGGGTGCACGTGGCCTATATGGGCGTCGATCTGAATGAATACACCCCCGCCGACGCTCCTCCGGCCGAGCCGACGATTGGTTATCTCTCGCGGATGTGTCCGAATCGCGGCCTGGAAACGCTCGTCGATGCGTTTATCCTTCTCAAGCGAGACGGCAGACTGCGATCAGCGAAGCTGCGCATCTGTGGCGGCAGGAGCGCCGGCGACGGGCCTTTCCTTGAGCGGCTGGCGGCCAAGCTGACGGCGGCGGGCATCCGGGACGACGTGCAATTCCTGGAGGCATTCGATCACAATGCCAAGCACGAATTCCTGATGAGTCTGTCGGTTCTGTCGGTGCCCGAGCCGCAGCCCGTCGCGTACGGCCTGTACGTGCTTGAGGCGTTGGCGATGGGTGTACCGGTCGTCGAGCCGGCAATTGGATCGTTCCCGGAAACGATTGCCTTGACGGGCGGCGGTGTACTATATGAGCCCAACACGGCCGAGAAGCTCGCGGAGACACTGGCGCCCCTGCTGCTGGACCCTCAGGCGGCCCGGCGGCTCGGCGAACAGGGCCGCACCGGGATGCTCAAGGAATTCAATATCGAGCGGACCGCGGCTGAGATGATCCGTATCTACGAACAGGTTGTCCGCAAGTCCTGATGGGGACATCATGATCGAGCTTATCGAGGTAACGAAGAGCTATGGCGGGAAGGACGAACCCGGCGCGGTGAGCGTGCTGAAAGGCGTCACTCTGCACGTCGAGCGCGGCGAGTCGATCGTGATCGTCGGCCCTTCCGGCTGCGGCAAGAGCACGCTGCTGAATATCATCGGCGGACTGGACCATCCCACGACCGGCCGCGTCGTATTTGATGGAAGGGGCCTCGCCGAGCTTGCCGATGACGAGCTCGCGCGCATACGCAGCCGGGAGATTGGGTTCGTGTTCCAGTTGCATCATCTGCTGCCCCAATGCACGGTCCTGGAGAACGTGCTCGTGCCCACCTTGGCCGGGCGAAATGAGTCATCGCCGAGAGAACTGCGTGACAGGGCGGAAGCGTTGCTCGGCCGCGTGGGTCTGAAGGATCGCATGTCCCACCGGCCGGGGGAGCTGTCCGGCGGACAACGCCAACGGGTCGCCGTGGCGCGGGCCCTCATCAACGGGCCGAAGCTGCTGCTGGCCGACGAGCCGACTGGCTCGCTGGATGAGGGCACTTCGCAGAGCATCGCCGAGTTGCTGGTGGAGCTGAACCGCGATGAGGCTGTGGCGCTGGTTGTAGTGACACACTCGCGGGAGCTGGCCGGGCGGATCGGGCGCGTCGTGGAGTTGAGCGGCGGGACGCTGCATGACAGGGGTCGGCCATGAGCTTCTGGCGGCTTGTCACTCGCAGTCTGAGTTTCTACTGGCGGACCAACGCGGCGGTCCTCCTGGCGGTAGCTGTCGCCACGGCCGTGCTGACCGGCGCGTTGGCGATCGGCGACTCGGTGCGCTACACGCTTCGCAGGACACTCGACGCCCGTTTGGGACGGATCGAGTTTGCCGTCATGCCGCAAGGGCGTTTCTTCCGGGCCCAACTCGCCGACGATCTGCAACGGCAGCTCGGTGGTGTGGCAGCCCCCGTTCTACAAATCTCCGGCATCATTACGAATGCGGATGGCTCCCGGCGAATCAACCGTGTCCGCGTGCTCGGTGTGAATGACAAATTCTATGCGGCCGGCCCGGGGCCTGATCCGTTCAAGGGGGGCATGAGCGATGGCGTCGTCGTGAGCGAGTCTGCGGCCAAGGAGTTGGGAGTCGCCGCGGGTGATGAGGTGGTCCTGCGGGTCGAGAAATCGGGCGTCATGCCGCGAGATGTCCCGCTGGCGTCCGAGGAGGATCGGACGATTGCCTCTCGCCTGAAGGTGCAGGCCGTCGCGGGCGACTCGACCTTCGGCCGCTTCGATCTCCAGGCGAACCAAGCGGCGCCGCTCAATGTGTTTGTCCCGTTGACTTGGCTGGCGGAGCAAATCGGTCAGCAGGGCCGGGCCAATATGCTGCTTGCCGCCGGACTCGAGTCCGGAATCGGCGTGGCACAAGTGAATGCGGCCGTGGAAAAGACCTGGCAGTTGGCCGATGCAGGTCTGGAGCTTCGACGGCTGGAGTCGCAGAACGTGCTGGAGCTTCGCAGCGGGCGGATCTTCCTCGATGAGCCGCTTGGCACCGGGGCCATGAAGGCCGATGCCGGCGCGGCGGGCGTCCTGGCTTATTTCGTCAACAGGATTCGATTGGGCGATAAAGCGGCGCCGTATTCGATGGTGGCGGCGGTGGGCGGTGATGCAGGCGCGGCGAGCCTGCTGCCGCCGGGCATGCGATCCGACGAGATCGTCATCAATCAATGGCTGGCCGACGATCTCGATGCCAAAGTCGGCGATTCGCTTGAGCTCGCGTTCTACGTCATCGGTCCGGGGCATCAACTCCAGGAGCAGCAGCGCCGCTTCAAGGTAGTCCGGATCGTCCCGCTCGAAGGTCCGGCAAAGGACCCGAACCTGATGCCGCAATTCCCCGGCCTGGCGGATGTCCAGAATTGCCGGGACTGGAAGCCGGGCATTCCGATCAACCTCGACAGCATCCGCCCGAAGGATGAGAAATACTGGGATGACTATCGGGGCACGCCGAAGGCCTTCATTACGCTGGAAGCCGGACAGACTGCCTGGCACAACCGCTATGGAAACCTGACCGCGGTACGTTACCCGTGGCGCAAAGGGCTCGCGCAGGAGCTCGATCAGCGGCTCAGGAGCGAGATCGACCCGGCCACGGTCGGCCTGCTCTTTCAGCCGGTGCGGGAGCGCGGCCTCCAGGCGGGCAGTGAGGGCACCGATTTCGGCGAGCTTTTCCTCGGCTTGAGCATGTTCCTGATCGCTTCGGCGGTCATCCTCGTCGGACTGCTCTTCGTGTTCGGCGTGGAGGGCCGCAGTTCCCAGGTTGGGATGCTTCTGGCGGTCGGCTGGCCCGCGAGGCGCATCAAGCAGTTGCTTCTGGCGGAAGGCGTACTCATCGCATTGCTGGGCACGGTCGCCGGCGTCGGGGCCGGCTTGCTCTATACCGCGCTCATGGTTTACGGCCTTTCCACCTTCTGGAGCGGGGCGGTCGCCGGTGCACGGATTTACTTCCATGCGGATGGCACGAGTCTGCTTGCCGGCGGACTCGGCGGTCTGGTCGCCGCACTGTTCGCGATCCGGATCACGCTTCGCCGGCAGGCGGCCAGACCCATCCGCCAACTGCTGACCGGCAACCTGGAGGAAGGTCTGACGACCCGCAAGTCCTCATCGCGAGGCAGGTTCGGGATCGCTGTGGCAATCGCGGCGTTCGTCATTGCAGCCATTCTCATGGCGGCCATGGCGGGCGGCGACAGCCAAGCCGTCGCGGGGGCGTTCTTTGGTGCAGGCGCGTTGCTGCTACTCGGGACTCTGGCCCTGAGCCATGCGGCGTTGCGAATCCTCGGGAGCTGGGACAAGCCCTTGCTTTCGTTGCGGGGGCTCGGCTTTCGCAGCGCAACGCGACGCAGTGGGCGCAGCCTGGCCATCATCGGGCTGCTGGCCTGCGGCGTGTTCATGGTCGTGGCGGTTGGGGCGAACCGCCGCAATCCGCCGGCGGACCCCGCGAGCAGGGCGTCCGGCACGGGAGGCTTCGCCCTGTATGGCGAGTCATCCGTCGGGATTCTCCACGATCTCAACAGCCAAGCCGGGCGCAAGGAGCTTAGGCTCACCGGCGGCACGCTCGACGGGATCGGGGCAGTCCAATTCCGCGTGCACGAGGGAGATGACGCAAGCTGTCTGAACCTGAACCGGGCGCAGCAGCCGCGACTGCTGGGCGTGCAGGCTGAGACACTGAAGGAGCGAAATGCATTCACGTTTGCGGCTGAAGCTGGGGAAAAGAAGGGATGGGAATCGCTCCGAATGGATCTGCCCGGAGGGGCTGTGCCGGCCGTGGGTGATGAGCCGACGGTCAAATGGGCCCTGGGCAAGAAGGTCGGCGATGAGATTGAGTATGCGGATGAGATGGGCCGGCCGTTCCGCGTGCGCATCGTCGGCATGCTGGAAAGTTCGGTCTTGCAGGGGAGCCTGGTTATCGCGGAAAATGAGTTCACGGCGCGGTTTCCATCCGTGGACGGGTACGAGGTATTCCTGATCGACGCTCCGGGCGATAAGAAGGCAGACGCTGTGACACAAGAGTTGTCGTCGGGGCTGAGAGACTATGGGCTTGTGCTGACGCCGACGAACGAGCGGCTGGCCGTCTTTAACGCGGTGGAGAACACGTACCTGTCGATTTTCACGGTCCTGGGTAGCCTGGGACTCGTACTCGGCAGTATCGGCCTGGGGCTCGTCGTGCTTCGCAACATGCTCGAGAGACGCGGCGAGCTGTCCATGCTGCGGGCCGTGGGATTCGATAGAGGGCGTCTCAAACGCATGGTATTCTACGAGCATTGGCCCCTGTGCCTGGCGGGGCTTGTGTGTGGAACCGTCGCGGCGGTTGTCGCCGTGATTCCCGCCTTGCAGTCGCGGGGTGGACAGGTCCCGTTCGCCGGGCTGCTCGTGACGATTGCCGCGATCGGGCTCAGTGGGGCCGCGTGGGTGTGGATCGCCGGGACGCTGGCCCTGCGCGGCGGACTGCTGGATGCGCTCAGACATGAATAGGGAAGGTAATTCAGGACGACCGATGAAGAGATTTTCGATTGCCGATATCCTGCCGATGGCATTGGCCATTGCGGGCGTTGTCGGGCTGATATACCTGTGGCTCAGCGCCGATGCGGCTGTCAGTCTCCAGGAGCGACTGCCCGGCGCGGATAACAAGCCCGCGAATACTGTCGGGGGCAGCGACGCCGTCAAGATCGCCGGCATGCTGGTGACGTCCGACGGCGTTCCCGCGGACCTGCCTGGCGCCTGGCCCCGGCTCAGAGGGCCGAATGGCGATGGGGTCAGCCTTGAGAAAGTGTTGCTGAGCAGGCAGTGGCCCGAAGGGGGGCCTCGTGTCCTCTGGTCCGTCGAGGTCGGAGAAGGCTATGCGGGAGCGGCGGTCCTGGGCGGCAAGGTCTATATTCTTGATTACGACCAGGTGAAACAGGCCGATGCGATTCGGTGTCTCTCGCTGGCGGACGGCAAAGAGATCTGGCGATATTCATACCCGGTGAAGATCAAGCGATTTCACGGCATGAGCCGGACTGTGCCGGCGGTGACCGAGAAGTACGTCGTCACGCTGGGACCCAAGGGACACGTCACGTGCCTCGACGCGAATACGGGCGAGTTCCGCTGGATGCTCAACCTCGTCAAGGAATTCGCAACGGTGATCCCCCAGTGGTATGCGGCCCAGTGCCCGCTGATCGATGGCGACAAGGCGATCATCGCTCCGGCAGGGGACATGCTCATGATTGCCGTCGATTGCGCCACGGGCCAGATCGTATGGAAGACCCCCAACCCCGACAAATGGGTGATGACGCATTCGTCGATCGCGCCCATGGAGTTCAAAGGGCATCGCTTCCACATCTACTGCGGCGGATCGACCGATGCG
>Ga0315284_10015836_pt1 | contig 10715 bp, 10 predicted proteins | sample YL17G09_16_MG_FD_203696 | JGI IMG/M metagenome (GOLD analysis project Ga0315284, IMG submission 203696) | Sediment microbial communities from Yellowstone Lake, YNP, Wyoming, USA - YL17G09_16 | ecosystem: Environmental > Aquatic > Freshwater > Lake > Sediment | place: USA: Wyoming | collected...
CTGTTGCCATAAGACCCCCCTCGGTAAGCGCTATATCCCCCCGTCAGAAGATATAGAGGTGTCGTCCAAAAAGGTTGATTGAAAATGAACGGATATTTCGGTAATCTGACATGCTATCAACCCGCCTCGCCGGATTCAAGTCTTTTTTGTTTTTTGCGGGAAGACTTCGCCATATCAAGCCATTTTTCGCCGAAACGGGCCTCGTCAATATTATAATGCTGGCGCGTTGACTTGCCGCGGCAAAGTGCTAGAATCTCTCCATCATTTCACGAGGGAGGAATAAACATGCTCGTATATGCCAAAAAAACCGTTGTAATCCTCTTTTGCCTTGTCTTTCTCCTGCAGGCGTGCAACAAGCAAGGCTCCGAACAGAAGCCTGCGGAAATCACCCCGCCGTCCGCCTCGGGGCCCGCTTTCACCCCGCGAACCATCCCCGTCCCCCAAAATGTAACATTCAGCGACGTCCAGTCCACCTTCGCGGCCCCCAAAAACCTCGTGGTAACCGACCCCCAGGAATTCAAAAAAATCTGGCAGGAAATATACCGCGAGCAGTTCCCCCACCCGTCGCTGCCGGACGTGGACTTTTCAAAGGAAATGGTCATCGTCGCCTTCATGGGCGAACAGCCCACCTCAGGCTACTCAATCGACATCATTGAAGTAACCGAATACGCCGACAGAATTGAAGTCCAGATAGTCAAGCACAAGCCCGCCCAGAACGCCGCGGTCGCGCAAGTCATCACCCGGCCGTTCTGCGTGGCGAAAATCGAAAAAATCGGCAAGCCCGCCCGCTTCATCGAAGTCAATACGGGAGCGCTGCCGTGACATCGCCCAACCCCGCCGACCTTTCGCTGGAACAACAGGCAGGCCAAATCCTCATGCCGGCCATCGCGGGAACAGGACATGACGAATCCTCGCCGGCCTTCCAGTGGGCGGCCCGTCTCGTGCGCGAATGCGGCGTGGGAGGGTTCGTCCTCTTCCGCACCTCCGCCCACGACGCGCCCCGCCTGACAGACGCCTTGCAGAAAATCAGCAGCGTGCCGTTGTTCTTCGCCGCGGACCTTGAGGCCGGGCCGGGAGTGCACCTCGCTGGCGGCGCAATCTTCCCGTCCAACATGGCAATGGGCCGCACGGGCAAGCCCTCTCTGGCGCACGAAGCGGGAAGGCTCACAGCCTTCTCCGCGCGGATGGCTGGAATCAGTTTCGTCTTTGCCCCCGTTGCAGACTTGAATTCCAATCCCTTGAACCCTATCATCTGCACGCGGTCCTACGGCGAGGACCCGCAAACCGTGTCCTCCTTCGCCACCGAGTTCGTCAAAGGGTGTCAGGGCGCCGGATGCCTCGCCACCGCCAAGCACTTTCCCGGCCACGGCGACACGGAGACGGACTCACACTCGGACCTGCCCGTCATCCGGAAATCGCGGGAACAGTTGGACGGGATTGAACTGCCGCCCTTCGCCGCGACAATCAAAGCGGGCGTCCGCGCAATCATGACCGGCCACCTCGCCGTCCCCGCCCTCGACCCGACAGGCGCCCCCGCCACAATGTCCAAAAACATTATCACAGGACTGCTGCGCAAGGAACTCGGCTTCAACGGCCTCGTGGTAACCGACGCCCTGATGATGGACGCCGTCAAGGAGCGCTGGCCGCAGGAGGAGATTTTCGCCCGCGCAATTGAGGCGGGCTGCGACATCCTGCTCATGCCCGAAGATCCGTTCTACGCGCACCGCCGAATTGTGGAAATGGTCAAAAAAGGCAGGATCGACCGGCGGCGAATCGAAGAATCGTGCTCGCGTGTTCTTGCGGCGAAAAAGTGGCTGGCGGAGAGAGATGCCGTCCCCCCGAAAGACCTCGATGAGCAATGCAACGCCTTTGCGCTGGAAACGGCACGCGAAGGGATATTGGTCGATTGCGCAATGAAATTACCCGTGCGGAATCCTGAGAAATGCACGGCCCTGCTCGCAATGCCGGACAGGATAATGGATTTCAACCCGTTCGCCGCATCGCTCAAGTACCTCGCCCCGGCAGTGGCCGTTCACAGAATCAGCCCCGCGCCGACTGAGAAGGAAACAGGGAACGTTCTGAAGGAAATCGAAGACGCGGAAGACGTGATAGCGGCCATTTATTCAACCGCTGCGGCGTGGAGCGACAGCACGAAAGTAAGCGCGCCGCTGAAAAACCTCCTCGCAAAAATCACGGAGCGGAAAAACCTCACCGTCATCTCTTTCGGCGGTCCGTACATCCGCCGCGACATGCCGGAAGCGCGAAACTTCATCTGCCCCTACGGCGACTGCCCGGCCTCACAACAGGCTGTCGCGAAAATCATCCTCGGAATCTGAAGCACCTCCACTTCCTCTCAGTTCAGAAAGCGCTTGAGATGCTTGAGCGCGGCCACGGCGGCTTCAACGGGGGTGGCTCCCTCGGTGTACAGTTCTACCGTGACCCAGCCGTCATAGCCCGCGGAGCGGAGTGCGTCGAAAACCGCGCCGAAATCTATCGCGCCGCGTCCGGGGATGAGATGGTGGTGACGCCTGTCCGCGCCGATGTCCTCAATATGCACATGCCCTATATACGGGGCAAAGCGCCTGATCGCGCGTCGCAGGTCCGCGCCAACGCAGAAGAAGTGTCCCACGTCAAAATTCAGCCCCAGCCACGGAGACCGGAACCGCGTGAAGAACTCTTCCGCCTGATCCACGTTTTCTATGAGCAGGCCCGGCTCCGGCTCGATGAGCAGTTTCACGCAGCAGTGCTCTGCGGCGTCAAGCGCGCAAAGGATGCCCTCGTCGAACCATTTTCGCGCGGTGTCCCTGTCCACGCCGTCAAGCGGCCCGCCGGCCTCGGTGCTGACGGTCCGCGCGCCGAGGGCCTGGGCAAGTTTAAGCGAGTCGATGGTGTGGCGGAGGCGCTGCTCGCGCTTCACCCTGTCCTGCTCTATCCAGGAAGGATGCCAGAAATCGCCGACGGCCTTGAGCATGAAGGCGTTGACATTGGAGATTCCCATCCGGCACTCTGCAATGGCGTGACGAGTTTCGGCGATTTTCTCCGGCGTCATTTTCGGCGGGTAGGCATGCGGAACGTCGGCCATGATCTCCACGCCGGCGTAGCCTGCGGCTGCGATGGCCTTGATGGCATCGGTCAGACTGTAAGAGGTAAAGGCATTCGTGCTGAAAGCGAGTTGCATTTTTGTGCACCTAAAAGCCGATAAAGCAAGGAAGTAAACAGGCTCTGATGTGTCATTTTGGCATAGGAAAAGGGTTCTGCCAAGCAAAATTTACGGAACCCGGGGACACGGCACCTGAAAGACGCCTTTTAAGTCGCATTTTTGCAAGAATTTCCGCAACTTTTTTACGCTATGTTGTGTCTAGATTAAAGGAATGCTACGGTAGCTACGGTACATTCACTCAGGCAGGGGGTAACTGGGGAGGATGTGTTGTCCGTAACTAACCGCCGAGGAGACAGTGCAACATGAATTGCTGGCAAATGCGAAGGCTCATTTCCGAGTATCATGACAATGAACTCGGCGATGAGGAAAAACAAGCAGTGGAAAATCATATTGTCTTCTGCGGGGAATGCTATAAGGAATTCGTAGAGATGGGGGCCCTGACGAGGAAGTTGAAGTGCGCCCTCCGCCCTTATCGCTTCACCCCGGAGGACAAGCAAGCCTTGCTGGACAGGCTGGCAAGCCAAGGGAGATAGAAATCATCTATCTCTCAATAAAGAAGAGAGGGGTGTCATATCTACTGCTAATTTCTACACTTCCGAGTTCTTCCACGCTGGAACTATCCGATAAGCCTCGCTCGTGTACAATCTGAGCCATCTGCCGCGTCAAAAGCACATAACCCTTGATTCTGCGTATATTTCGGGGTGTCAAACAGCGTCACTCCGCTTTTCCCCACAAGTTTTTTATTTTCCTACAATTTTTCTTAACAGATTGACCTGTCTGAAGTGTCTTAACTAATAGAGGGCCACTCTAAAAGCCCTTTTAACCTGTTAATCGCTTACTATTGGAGTCGCCATGAACCACGATGTCACCACGCTGATCGCGAGGATAGTTGAAAACGGTGACACGGAGGCCTACGGGGAAATTGTAACCCGGTTTTCCGACGCCGCGTTCGCCGTAGCGCTTTCGATACTGGGGAACCATGAAGACGCGCGCGATGTCACGCAGGACTCTTTCGTCATGGCGTTTGAGATGCTGCGGGACCTTCGTGACCGCGCAAAGTTCGCCTGCTGGCTGAAACGCATCGTAAGCGGCCTGAGCAAGAACCTTCTGCGCGACAGGAAGCGCCGCGTCGCCGCGCACAACGCCTCGGCGGAACATATCGTCAAACTCATGCCCGACGCGCTGACGCACGCGCAAAACCGCGAGCAGGACGATGTCATCTATGCGCACATCCAGGCCCTGCCCGAGCGGCACCGCACCGTCATCATCATGAAGTACCTCGAAGACATTCGCTACGAGGACATCGCCTCGTTCCTGGAAATAAGCATACGGTCGGTGAAGAACATCTCCTTCGAGGCGAAGCGACTGCTGCTCGCGCGCCTCGCCAAGGCGGGCATCGCCGCCCCCGCCCTGCTCGCTGCCCGTAGCGCCTGAGCCGAAAAAACAATTCCCAAATCCAGCACACTCGCAAGGGCGGACCCGCACGTCCGCCCTTGATTCTTATGGCCCTCTTTATTAACATCTGCAAAGTCCGCAAATAAAAAACCCGAAAGGGAAAACCATGCGAGGCGAAGAATTCTTCCGGAAAATCGCGGTCAAACCGCCGTTCACGAAAATGCATCCCGCCGTCGGCGCGTTTTTCAAGGATTACCTCGCACATGAAAAGGCCGTACCCTTCCGCGACGCCTTCGTCGTCAACACCCACTTCCCTCCCTACCCAGGCCCGGCATTCGACAATTTCGCGGAACATTTCGCGCGATTCGGCGGGCTGGCAACAAAACGCCTCTACTCCGTCACCCTCGCCGCCACCAACCGATGCGGCTACAACTGCTGGCACTGTTACAACGCGGGCCGCAGCCAGACCGACATCCCTCTCGACGCCATGCGCCGCCTCGCCTCAGACCTTCAGGAACTGGGCGCATGCGTCGTCACGCTGACGGGCGGCGAACCTTTGCTCCGAAAAGACCTGGAGGAAATAGTCGGCTTCTTCGATTCACGCTCGTGCCTCATCCTCGGCTCCACCGGCGCCGGCCTCACGCCCAAGCGCGCGAAAGCATTCCACGAACGCGGCCTGTTCGCCGTGGGCATCAGCCTTGACTCCGCCGACGAGGCGGAACACGACCGCCTGCGCGGCAAGAAAGGCGCGTTTCGCGCGGCTCTGCAGGCGCTTCGCGTCGCGGCGGAAAACGGCCTGTATCCATATATCGTCTCCATCGCAACGCGCGAATTCCTCCAGCGCGATCGCTTCATGTCCTTCCTGGAATTCGCCCGCGCGTGCGGTGCGCTCGAAGTGCACCTGCTCGAACCATGCGCCATCGGAAGGCTCGCTGAACATAAGGAAGCCGTCCTGAGTAAAGCCGAGCAAAAACTCATCTTCAAATACCAGAACGAAATCGCCGAGAGAGATGACCTGCCCATCCTCTCGTCCTTCGCGTACCTGGAATCGCCCGACGCCTTCGGATGCGGCGCGGGACTGACTCACCTTTACATCGACGGCAGCGGCGAGGTCTGCCCCTGCAATCTCGTCCCACTGTCATTCGGCAACATCACGCGCGAGCCGCTCATCCGAATACTTGATAGAATGGAGCAATACTTCCCGCAGCCGCGCACAACCTGCGCCGGGCGCGCGGTTTCAAGGCATGTGCCGGATAAAGGCCTGCCGACCCCGCCCGATATTTCCGCCGAAATTTGCGAAAAACATCTCCCGCGCCAGTCCGCGCTCCCCCGCTTCTTCCGCGCCACCGCGGAGGCAGGTGAAGAAGTGGGCCGCGAGGAATTGAAGGCCGCTTATGATAGCGTTCACAACGTTTACGACGAATTCTGGCTCGTCGAGGCAGCCAAACCGATAGACAATCTCGCCGCCAGGCTGAAACTGCGCGGGCGGGAAAAAATCCTTGAGGCTGGCTGCGGAACCGGCTATGCGACCGCCCTCCTCGCCCGACGGCTCAAGCCGCCGGGGGAAATCACCGCCGTCGATTTGTCCGCCGGAATGCTCGCGCAGGCGCGGCGACGCCTCCGTAAAACCGGCTTCGCCAATGTCCGCTTCGTCGAGGCAGACGCGCTTGAAATCCTGAAAGACAGCGGGCCTTTCGACCTCATCTTCTCAAGTTGGGTCCTCGGCTACATCCCGCTGAAGCCGTTTTTCGCCGCCGCAAGCCGCGCGCTCGGGAAAAACGGAAGGCTTGCCTTCATCGTCCACAAGGAAAACTCTCCGCGCGAACCGCTCGAAATCTTTGAATCACTCGTCGCGGAGAACCCTTCCATCCTGAAAAAGCGCGTCGCGTTTGACTTCCCGCGCGGTCTCGACCAGGTGAGGGAAGAGATGAAAGCCGCGCAACTTACCACCGAGGATCTCCGCGAGGGAAGCGTCGTGTTCCGCTACGACACGGCGGAGCAAGTCATGGAGCACCTCCTCAAGTCCGGCGCGGGGACCGCGTTCTACGAGGCGGTCGATCCGGCCAAACGCGAACCCATGCAAAGGCGATTCATCGAACTCCTCGCCGAAAGACACGGCCGCAAGGAGGGTTTTGAGGTGATACATGATTACGTCGCCTGCATCGCACGAAAGCCCTGATTTCACACATCCCGCCCGCGCCGCGAAACCCCTTGCAGGCATTACCGCCTTTGCATAGAATACGCCTTTCAATTTTTTGCGATACCAATGCCGACAAAGCAAACACCACCAAGCCGCGAAATCATGCGAATCATCGACGCGAACCTCAATCGCTGCCGCGAGGCGCTCCGCGTCGTCGAGGAAGTCTTCCGCCTCGGCCTCTCTGACAAAGAGGTCTCCACGGAAATCAAGCGGCTCCGCCACGACCTTGCCGCCATCGCCCGCGAACTAGGCCGGGCCGGCGGCGGCCTGCTCGGCGCGCGGGATTCCGCAAACGACGTGGGCCGCGAACTCGTGGTCAGGAACCAGAAACGCGCCTACGCGGGGATGGCGGACATGGCCTCCGCCAACATAAAGCGCGCTGAGGAGGCGCTGCGCGTCCTGGCGGAAACCGCCCGGCTTGCCGCGTCCACGCTAGCCCCGCGGTTCGAGCGGATGCGCTTCGAGGTTTACGAAATCGAGCGAAAGCACCTGCCGCGCCTCTCGCGCCGGAGCAGACTTGAAAACGTCCTACTCTATTCCCTTGTTACTTCCGCGATATCGCCCATCCCGCTGCCCAGCATGGTGAAAATCCTCGTGGACGGCGGAGTGGACGCGATACAGTTGCGCGAGAAAACCATGCCCGACGGCGCATTCGCGCGCCTAGCGGAGAAGGTCGGCGGCGTCTGCCGCAAGGGCGGCGCGCTGTTCATCGTGAACGACCGCGCGGACGTTGCGGCGGCGGTCGGCGCAGACGGCGTGCACCTCGGCCAAGACGACCTTCCGCCCGCCTGCGCCCGCAAGATCATGGGGGAGCGGGGCATCATCGGCGTCACGACGCGAAACCTTGCAATGGCGAAAAAGGCCCTCGCCGGAGGCGCGGACTACATCGCCATCGGCCCGGCTTTCGAAAGCCAGATCGCCCCGGAGAAAGAAGCGATAGGCCCGGCCGCGGCGGGATTGGCCACGCGGATGCTCGACGCGCCGGCCTTCGCAATCGGCGGAGTAACCGCATCCCGCCTGCCGCTGGTCCTCAAGGCCGGCTGCCGCAGGATCGCGGTCTGCACGGCGCTGCTCTGGGCGAAAAACCCCGAGGCCGAGGCGCGCAAATTCAAACAAATACTCAAGGCGAATTTCCAAAAGGTTTCACGGGAATAAGGCAAGTTTTTGAGGACCCACCATGAAGGACATGCTCAAAGAAATCGTCGCCCGCGCGAAAGCCGACTACGCGGAAATCCGCGTGGAGGATTCGCTCCTCACGCAGATTTCCTACAAGGGACGGGCGCTTGAGAATATTTCCGAGTCCGCCGACTTCGGCGGGTGCGTCCGCGTGCTTGTGAGGGGCGGATGGGGATTCGTCTCGTTCAACCGTCTTGACGAACTCGAAAAGAAGATCGCGCAAGCGATTGAGCAGGCCACGCTCATCAGCCACCACGTAAACCGCGCCACGAAACTCGCGCCGGTGAAAGTCGTCGAGGACGCTGTCTCCCTCGCCACAAAGCGGGACCCGCGAAAAATCAGCCTCAAGGAGAAAAAGCAAATCCTGGAAGGCTACAACGACATTATCCTCTCCTACGACCCGCTCATCGGCACGTCGTCCATCAGTTACTTCGACAAGTACTCGCGCCTGCGCTTCGCAAACAGCGAGGGGACTTACATAGAGCAGGAGAAACTGGACCTCGGCGGCGCGGTCGTGGCGATAGCAAGCCGCGGCGGCGAGACGCAGATGGGCCACTTCCCATTCGGCAGTTCAGACGATTTCGGAGTGCTCGTGGGGAAGGACGAGGAAGTCAGGAAGGCCTGCGAAATCGCCGTGGGCCTGCTTGAGGCGAAGAGCGTAAAGGGCGGCGAATACACGGTGATCGTGGATCCCGTGCTCGCCGGCGTCTTCGCTCACGAGGCCTTCGGGCACCTGAGCGAAGGCGACAACGTTTACGAGGACAAGAACCTCCAGAAACTGATGCAGTTGGGCGAGACCTACGGCTCCAGCATCCTCAACATCTACGACACGGGCATCGAGGCGGGCTACCGCGGATACCTCAAGTACGACGACGAAGGCGTACCGACGGAAAAGACCTACCTAATCAAGAACGGCAAACTCGTGAGCCGTCTGCACTCGCGCGAGACCGCCGGCGTGATGGGCGAGAAGCCGACCGGCAACGCCCGCGCGATGAGTTATCGCCACGCGCCGATATGCCGCATGCGCAACACCTGCATCCAGGGCGGCAAAGCGACTTTCGAGGACATGCTCAAGGGCATAAAACTCGGCGTCTACGCGAAGGACAGTTACGGCGGCCAGACCAGCCACGAGATGTTCACCTTCAGCGCCGGCGAGGCGCACATGATCCGCGACGGGAAAATCACGGAACTCGTGAAGGACGTAACGCTGAGCGGAAACGTCTTCCACACGCTGAAAAACATCGACATGATAGGAAACGATTTCGCCATGGAAGACTCCGGCGGCGGCTGCGGCAAAGGCGGACAGACCCCGCTGCCCGTCAGCCACGGCAGCCCGCACATCAGGATAAGCAAGGTGATCGTTGGAGGGCGCAAGTGATGGAAAAAATTCTCCAGAATGCTCTCAAGGCCGGCACGGACGCAGAGGTGTTCCGCATCAGCGGGACCAACCGCCAGGTGAGTTTCGAAAACGGCCGCCTGAAGAAGGTGGACTGCGAAGAGGTGTTCTGCTTGGCGCTGCGCATCGTGAAGGACGAAAAAATCGGCTTCGCCTCGACCACGCGGGAGGACGACGTTGAAGGGCTTGTGAAGCGCGCGGAGGAAGTGTCCGAATTCGGCGCGCACTGCCGCTTCGACCTGCCGTCGAAAAAATTCAGCGACGAAGCAAAAAGCCTCTCGCTCTACAGCAAACGCACAGCGGGCCTGTCCACGGAGGCAATGGTGGAGAACGGCCTGGAAATCGTGCGGCAGTTGCATGGCTACGAGCCGCAAATCCACGTGTTCTGCGGCTTCGGGGTCAATGCCACGGAGATCGCCGTGATGAATTCCAAGGGGCTGGAGTGCGAATACTCAAAGACCAGCGCCGGGGTGGGCTTCGGCGGACGGCTTATCGAGGGCAAGAACATGCTGACGTGCTTCGAATCGCGCGGCGGCATCGATTTCGACTTCGACCTCGCCGCCCTCACGAAAAAGGTCATCGAGGATTTCGGCATCGGGCGAAAGAACGTACCGCTTGCGGCGGGCGAATACCCGGTCATCTTCACCCCGCACGCGGTGAGCGACCTGCTGCTGCCCGTCATCGCCTGCTGCAACGGCCGCGCCGTCGCGAAGGGCATTTCCCCGTGGAAAGGCAGACAGGGCGAGGCCATGTTTGACCCGCGCATCTCGATATACGACAACGGCCTTCTCAAGAACGGCGTCGGCTCGGCCTACTTCGACGGCGAAGGCGTGCCGACGCAGAAGACTGGAATCATAGAGGAGGGCGTGCTGGAGCATTTCATCACCGACCTCGACTCCGCCGTGGCGCTGAACCTGAAGCCCACGGGCAACGGAATCCGCTCAAGGCACATGTCTCCGCCCGCGCCTTCCATCACGAACCTCACGATGGACGGCGGCGACATCTCGATTGACGAGATAATGAAAAAGATGGGCGACGGCGTCCTCATAGACCGCCTGATGGGCACGATGATGGGCAACCATTTCGGCGGCGTGGTCAGCGGGAACATCATGCTCGGCTACAAGGTGGAAGGCGGCAAACGCGTGGGGCGCATCAAGGACGCGATGATTTCCGTCAACACCTTCGAGGCGCTCAAGACCGGCCTCGTGGGGCTGAGCAAGGAGCGGATTGCGCTGGGCAACTTCGTCCTGCCCTACGTCTGGCTCAAGGGCGTGAACATCGCGACCAAAGGCTGAGATTTCACCACAAAGCGACCGAAGGAAGCCCCGATCTTATCGGGGACACAAAGACACAAAGTATAATCGCCATATAAAAGAACGGGACGCACA